>Ga0213822_1000126_pt1 | contig 79041 bp, 70 predicted proteins | sample MC6MC0908MG_FD_179872 | JGI IMG/M metagenome (GOLD analysis project Ga0213822, IMG submission 179872) | Enriched soil aggregate microbial communities from Iowa State University, Ames, United States - MC6-MC0908-MG | ecosystem: Environmental > Terrestrial > Soil > Unclassified | place: USA: Iowa... | reverse complement strand
CAACTGAAGCGACGGAAAGAGTCGTCGAAACGACGGAAGAATAATCAAGCGACGGAAAGAGCCCTCGAAACGACGGAAAGAACAACTGAAGCGACGGAAAGAGTTATCGAAACGACGGAAGAACAATCAAGGGACGGAAAGAGCCCTCGAAACGACGGAAAGAACAACTGAAGCAACGGAAAGAGCCCTCGAAACGACGGAAAGAACAGCTGAAGCGACGGAAAGAGTCGTCGAAACGACGGAAGAATAATCAAGCGACGGAAAGAGCCCTCGAAACGACGGAAAGAACAACTGAAGCGACGGAAAGAGTCGTCGAAACGACGGAAGAACAATCAAGCGACGGAAAGAGCCCTCGAAACGACGGAAAGAACAACTGAAGCGACGGAAAGAGTCGTCGAAACGACGGAAGAACAATCAAGCGACGGAAAGAGCCCTCGAAACGACGGAAAGAACAACTGAAATGACGGATAAACTCGTCAAACTGATGGATAGAACGTCATAATTGATTAGAAAGATTAAATGATTGAACTAGCAATTCTAAATCCGATATCATCAATAAAGAAATCAGGCATACTCTTACGTCGACAAGTAGCTCCACATCCACGTTCTTCTTCAGCCCAACTGCCTCCTCGAATTATTCGGTAATTACCAAATATCTCTTCATCATATAAGTCCCAGCACCACTCCCAAACATTTCCTATCATGTCGTACAAGCCCCATTCATTAGGTGTTTTTTCACCAACTTTGTGTACATGTTCGTTAGAATTATCTTTATACCAAGCAATGTCATCAATATTATCATAGCGATATCCTGTTGAATTTGCTTTACATGCATATTGCCATTCAGCATCTGTCGGTAATCGAAAACCATTAGAATGAGGATTGCATACAACTGATTTACTTTTCTTATCACAATCATAAAACTTATCATAGCCTAGAGCATCAGACAATGAATTACAAAAGTTCACTGCATCTATCCATGAAACATTAACAATTGGTTTTTGATCTTTTGTTGTTAAAAAACTCTTCCCCATAATAATCGAATAAAGTTCTTCTGTTACAGTATATTTGGCAAGATAAAATGGCTTTATCTCAACATTCCAAATAACTTCCTTTAAATTTTTTCTTATACCCGGTATTCCAAATTTATAGTTTGAACTAATCCATTTTTGCTCGTTTCGAAAATCTCGTAAGTGGATTTCTCCTTCAGGAATATACACCATTAATTCTTTTAAGTAATGATTTAAGTTCGTTATCATAGTTCTCTCCAAATCTTTAATGAGTGTTTTTAGTCATTACTTTCATAGTACGATCTCCATTCATGGATTAAAATAAAATGCTCGTATATTGATCGTTCATAACCTAACATCCATACAATAATGATGAACGATATCTAAAAACTCCTGCGCTAGATTATGAATCTGCATCATTTATTATGAACATGTTTCAGGGACACTTTAAATTCGGAGACAAGATTCCGCAGACTATCAAATGTTAGGGTGATTGTGGCGAAAGGAGACCCAAGGAAAAGTGAGCAACCCGTAGCGGAAATGAAGAAAACCTTCCGAAATAAATGTTTCATTGTTATGACTAAGAAGATATTTTCTGATAAACTAGCGGAAAGCAGATGTGTAAAGAAGGGAAAATTAGTATGAAAAAGAGCTTTTATTTGTATGTACTGACATTCAGAGGTGGGGATTGGTCAGATCCGAAGGTACGATTTGCGGAGGAAATGTTCGATGAGCATAATTTTCCGAAGCAAAGCACAGACTTTGATGAGCTATCTACTTATATTGAGTCGTTCGCCACTGACAACTTAACAACAGGTATGTTTGATGAATTATGGTCTTTATACGTAGACCAGGGATGAAATTACGTTAAAACAATAGAATTTATTTTAAGTTGCTAGACGTCTAGCATTGCGAAATTATGAGAAACACAGTATTATTTAAAGTGATAACTGACAGAAAAGAGGGATTGCAGTATGAGTATTCATATTAATGCAAAAAAAGGCGAAATCGCTGACACAATTTTACTTCCAGGAGATCCATTACGTGCTAAATACATTGCTGAAACGTTTTTAGAAGACGTTACTTGCTATAACGAAGTTCGTAACATGTTTGGTTATACAGGTACGTATAAAGGTAAACGTATTTCTGTACAAGGTACTGGTATGGGCGTGCCTTCAATTTCGATTTACGCTACAGAATTAATGCAAGAATATGATGTTCAAAAATTAATCCGCGTAGGTACTTGTGGTGCAATTCAAAAAGATGTAAAAGTTCGTGACGTAATTTTAGCGCAAGCAGCAACTTCTGATACACGTATGAACCAAATCATTTGGGGCAACAATATCGATTTCGCACCGATCTCTGACTTTGATTTACTATTAAAAGCATACAATGCAGGTAAAGAAGCTGGTTTAAACCTACAAGTAGGTAATATCTTCACAGCAGATATGTTCTACTCTGATGAGCACCAAAACGAAAAATTAGCTCAATACGGCGTACTTGCAGTGGAAATGGAGTCTGCGGCACTTTACACATTAGCAGCGAAACATGGCCGTAAAGCACTTTCTATCCTAACAGTAAGTGACCACATTCTAACTGGTGAAGTTACATCTGCAGAAGAACGCCAAACAACATTCAACGACATGATCGTTGTTGCTTTAGAAGCGGCTATTCAAGAGTAGTCTTATCAAGGGTTTGAAGTTTGGAATAAATTTCAAAGGGACTAAAAGGGACTACACTAAAAATTAATAAGATTTTTAATCCTCAATGGGTGACTCGATAAATGAGCGCCTGTTGAGGTTTTTTTGATTATAAAGAGTTGAAAAGCTCCGTAGCGCTTTGCTTTTGGTCTTGACCAACATGAGAGTACGTATTAAGTGTTTCACGAATATTAGCGTGACCTAAATTTGGCTCGCACAGATCGATTCATTAGCACCTGTTACGGTCTAATGATATAGGTATATTGGGTACGGTAGAACAAAAGGACTTGCGTGTGTGGAAAGCTAACGGTACAGTTTATATATCGATGCGGAAAGTTTTAGAGTAATTAATATTAAATAACCATGATTTTTTTATCCTTTCTTGGGAGGAGTTAATTTGAAAAAAATAGTTTATATCTCTTTACCTTTAGTTATACTTTTAGTAATTTGGGTGATTGTTTCAATAAATCAGCCTCCAAAATGGATCGGTACTTCACAAAGTGGTTTGTGGAAAGCGGATTATAACGCTGACCCGACTGCATCTAAAGGAGATTGGATTGGCTATGTGTACTGGGATGGTAAAAGTGATGTTCTTTTAACAGGATTTGTACTTAGTAAAAATGGGGAAATTATCAAAGAGGATAAAAATCGACAGGATAAGTTAACTGAAGGAAATAATCATATAAACTATATTCATAGCTTTTATTCTATGTTTACAAACAAGAATGATAATTTAGAACTACAAGTTTACTGGGAAGATAAGGATGGGGGACATGAAGACATTATTAAGATGTCTCCAAAGAAAAGGTTTTTTGTTTTACCTAATTTCCTAAAAGGATAGAAGTAAAGGTGTGATACATAAAACTATCACACCTTTTCAATATCAATCTTCGCTTTCAAACTTGCTAAAAGCTTATCATCGACTCTTTTAGGTTTGAACCCCAACCCTATCTATTAGAATACCTTCTACTGTCAAAGACTAGATACATCATTACATCTGTTTACCTCTTTCTTTGTTGGGTGGTACTTTCAGGGTACTTTCAACTATAGAGGATACAGATGTTTTTGTGTGCATTTTTTACGTCAAGTACAGACTTTGGTGTTGAGCCTTTATTATTTGATTAATAATTTCATGCCAAAGAGGATTCGAACAAATAGGTGACGATTATTTTTCCTAATTCTTGTTCAACTCTTCTGCTCCTTTAGATGGATAACTGAATAATCAGTCGTTTGGTATAGTTTAACGTATTTTTAAATGTTGATGTGAAGAAGTGTGTAAGCTAATAAAGCGAGCTATGATAAGGTTGCGGTAGTGCATCATTAAGCTGATGTGCATTTGTTAAGTCCCACAGAATAGCCCTGAGATACATCGAGAATCATTCAGATGGATACTTTATGGTGTAGATTGCTCTAAGCTTAAGGAAGCATAACAAAAGGACTTGCGTGTGTAATTTAACGCACAAGCCCCTTAGCTTGATGTAAGATGGGATGTTGTTTGGTTTGTTTAAAAGGGGATAATATCCCACATTATTCATTATGTTTAAACAGGAAGCCTCTTCCAACATATTTTCTATTTCCCCAAATACTAATCAGCGTCATTATTATTCCTATCACTAAAACTGAAATGGAAATTCTTGATAAACTTCCGTTAATAATATCGAAAATAGACATACCTATAAGAATACCGCTGATTGCTGAAATAAATGACCAAAAGAATCGTTTCATAAAATCATCCTCCTTCTTCATCTCTTTATTTTCAGTTGACTGAATATTCTCTATATGTAGTGATTATAACATTGCGAAGTATAAATGGGAGGATAAATGGAGATATGCAAAAAAGAGATTGACTATTATAAGAACTGAATAGCAACCTCTTAGAACTATTTCACAAGCCAATGAGCGTTGAAGTGGAGTAGAGGAATCAATTTCACAGATTGTTTAATTGGAGCAACAGAGCCATCTATGAAGCTATAGGAGTGGTTGAGGTAGCATAACAAAAGGACTTGCAGATATGAGGAATAATTATTAACGCAAGTCCTAATCTTAATTAAACTAAAGCCCCATTAGTCTAAGTTTAAATCTCCACAAAGTTCGTTTCTTCCTTCCAAGAATTAAAGGTAATATAAATCATCAAAACTATGAAGAAAAATAATGTTTCAAGATTAATTAGAAGTGTATTGGCTTTTGCCTTTGAAAAAAACTTGATTCGTTTTACTAAGCTTGTATCCAGCACTATAAATAAATAATAAAAAATTAGTGAACTGAATAAAAACATAATACTTGCCATTAATAATTCTCTACTATTCCAGAAAGTAAATCCTAAAAATAATGCCCAAATACTTTTGAAAACATTTGCCAATCCTTCGAAAGGATTAGATAATGTTGCCATCATATAATCTCCTTGTTTATCTGTAATTGATTTATTAACATTATGTTTTACTATATATGTAATATGACCTGTTTGAAGTGTCATTGTAATCACTATCATAATTAAATAAACTAAGCCAAATATTGTCCCCACATGTAGAAATTCCGAATTTAATAATTGGTACAAAGCCAATGGTAAAGGAAACCACATTGCATACATTAATGCCATTAAGTTATGCAAAAAAGCAAACTCGTTATTTTTAACCAACTTTTGAAATGTAAAAACAATAATTAAAAATATCAATATTCCTATCCAGCCCAAAATTATTGTGGAAATTAACATAAGTCCCCCCTAGAGCTACTTAGATTATTTATGTTTTTGTTAACCTGCTTCTTTACGTTAATACGTTCGAAATAAGTTATTCTAATTTATAATAAATTTTACATTTAATTTTTACATTCAATACAAACCAAAATCTATTTTGTTTATATTCTGCTAATCTGCTCCGTTCGTTGGATATCTGAATGATCAGTTGTTTGGACTAGTTTAACACATTTCCAAATGTTGGTATATAGAGGTGTGTAAGTTGATAAAGTAATTTGTGAAGAAGTTGCGGTAGCTGATGTGCTTTGTTAAGCCCCGCAGATCAGCACTCAGATGATTCGAGTAGGGGATGGATACTTGATGGCAGAACTGCTCCCGGGTCAATGTGAGAGCATAACAAAAGGACTTGAGTGAAATTTTATGCACAAGTCCTATAGTTGGTGAGATGGATTATTCCACCAACCACCTGTCACTAAATTTAATGGCAATATTAGTGAAAGTTTTATAGTATTCTTAATTACTATTACCGGGTTGTGGAGTACTGCTAGTAAGATGTGCATCAAACATATCAATTATTTCAAGGAACCTATCAGCTTCTCTAAAAACATGGTCTGCTAATAGGGGATGTATGATACTTTTTATTCTACATTGTTCAATTAAATCACGTGCTGTCTTCTTAAAGTCTCTAAGAGATGAGACCGATACACGATTTTGATCCAGAAATTGATCCAAAAGAGGAACGGTTTGAGATTGTGGTCTCATAGATTCTAAATCTTTAGCTTGAAACAATAATTGATCAAAATCATTACTAAAATTTCGAGCTATATCAACTAATTTTCTTTCGGATGGATCCAGCAAATGACCAATAAATTTAGCATGGTCAGCCATAATCCTTAAGAAGAATACATTTTCTTTAATAATAGCGTCTGGCAGTGCGTTCAATTTACCTTCATTTAATTCGAGTAATCGTTTTCTAAAATAATTAGCTTCCCTACTTACATGATCAACTAGTAGCGGGAAATTATTTGCTCCTGGCATTTTACAAGTCAAAATTAGACCTAGCACTTTTCGTTTAAACATATAAATACTAGTTGCAGCTTGTTGGACTTCGGTGTTATATCTTCTAATTCGTTCAGGATCAGTTTGATTGGTGAATACATGTGCAGTTTGCTCAATTTGTTCAAATAATTTATAAAATTGATTAGCTTCTTGAATTAGTTGAGTATCTTCAGCTCTAAATCCTAATTTTAGAAAAAGTGAATGCTCTTTCATAATTCTAGACCAAAAACGAATTTCATTTAAAGATCGCTCAACAAACAATTCGGAAGTAACACCAGTATCAGCATGTAAAAAGGATTCATCTCCTCTCATTCCAATACCCCCTCGTAAATAATACAATCCTTTTAAACTTATTATCACACCGATTTAAATATACTTAGAGGAATAAGCGTATAAAGGGATTTTCAATTTTCCTGATCGATGTTTCCTGCTTATGATCAAGTTTTAAACATTTGGAGATTATCCTGTAGCGTATTGAATTTATGGGAAATTAATCTCATATTTTAAATAAAGAATGAACATTTGAAGGGGGAATTGAAATGGGGTTATTTGATGGATTAATAGGTAATGCAAGCGAAGTAAATTTTGAAAAATTACAGGAAGAAGTGAAAGATTTATTAATACCGAATGAGACAATTAAAAATGCATATAAAATTATAAGGGATACCTTTATTTTTACGGATAAAAGACTTATTTTAATCGATAAACAAGGAGTAACAGGCAAGAAAACAGAATATCATTCAATTCCATATAAGAATATTCTTCATTTTTCAGTGGAAACTGCGGGAACATTCGATTTAGATGCTGAATTAAAAATTTGGGTTTCAAGTAGTCAGATACCAATACAGAAACACTTTAATAAATCGACTAACATCTATAAAGTTCAAAGTGTATTAGCAGAATATGTATTAGGTTAGTTATAAATTTTAACGGTCAACAGTTTACATATAAGCTGTTGATCCTTTTTATTGATTAGTAATCCGTTATAATTGAACGAGGTGATAATATATGAAAAGCGTAAACTTTCAACTTGACGAAAACAATTCGTTAGAGATAACGCAGGTAGAGGATAATTTATTTGAAGTTCGACTAGGAATTAACGGAAGCATGAGCATTTACTATATGACGCGAGATCAACTTCTAGATGTGGAACAACTAGGCGGTCATATTCGAATTGAGACTTTTTTTCCTCCAGGTTTATAATGAATCATCGAGTACTGATGGTGAAAACTTACTACATCTATGACAAGAGGGAATAACCCGTAGCTTTCATGTTTTTTCATTTAAAACGTCTGTTTATAATGCGTATTTCTAGTATTGAAGACGTATGCAGGGTTATAAAAATTATGATAGAAAGATTATATATCGTATGAATTAATGTATGATTTAGTAAATATCCCTATTATTCACAATGATCCCCTGTGGTGATAAAGGTGGATTTTTGATAACGAGTAAAAATATACCTTTATTATAGTGTATATTGACTAATAATGTTAGGGAAAATGGAATGGGTATGTAGGTGTTTTATTGATAAAGTAGGTATATTTTCTTTGTCAGTAGTGACAATTGTCTCTCAACAAATGTAAATAGATTGTATATACTTACAGTTAGAAGGAAGGAGGAGGTAGCTTGATACTAGTTCGAAATGATAACTTCGAATTATCTGAAGAAAATGGCAAGGTATTTATACTTACATACAGTGCTGGTTTCCCATTAAAAGAATTTGATAGTGTTTTAAGAAGTCATCCCCGACTTAAATTGTCTAATTTTTCAATATTAAAGAATGTTTTAGCAACAGCAAATACATGCGCTGTTGAAATTGGACGCTGGCTTCCGAATGTAGAAGCAGAAATTGCACGAGATAAAATGTCTGCCTCTATATTTATAAATGAAACACATGATTTTATTTTAAAGAATAAAGAAAATTTGACTCAGCAAATTTTGGAAACTCTCGAAAACGAAGGAATTGTCCACGGAATTTTAGATTTCGATATTTCAAAGGTTGAGCCAGGAAAAGCATTTTTAATTGCTCAAGGAACACATCCTGTAACAGGAACCGATGCACAAATTACATATTTACCTAAACCCGAGAGAAAGCCGGTAATTAGCGAAGATGGGAAAGCTGATTATTATGACATGAACTTTATTTCTGAAATTTCCGAGGGTTCATGGCTAGGTGAGAAAATCCCTGCGACATTAGGTAAACCAGGACAAAATGTACTAGGTGAAATTATAGCTGCTGTACCAGGTCGAGATTTTCCTATACGGTACGATAATAAATCAGCTTATGAAGTGGAAGAGGATGGAAAAGTTGTCATCCGTTCGAAAATAGCTGGTGTATTAGATGATGTTAAGGGCATGATTGGTGTTAATAGACATTTGCCAATTCATGGAGATGTTGGCGTTGAAACAGGGAATCTCGAATTTAATGGCTCTCTTAGCATAAAAGGAACAGTTATATCAGGCTATACAGTCATTGCTACTGGAGATATTTCCATTGAGGGTGCTGAAGGTGTAAGCGGTGCCAAACTAATTAAATCCATTGAAGGTGATGTCTACATTCGAGGAGGGATTTTTGGCCTAGGATCAACTCTTGTAGAGGCAGGCGGCAATATTTTCGTCAAGCATGTTAATGAGGCGAATTTAGTTGCGGCTGACAGTATTCATATAGGATCTTATGCATTGGGATCACAGCTCTCTGCACATTCTATCTATGTGGACGAACGAAAAGGGAAAATAATTGGTGGTCGTGCAGTAGCCAAGAATACAATCGTCACTGCCATCTCTGGGAATCGTTTAGAGCGTCGAACTGAATTAATCATCGAAAGCGTCAATAAACAGGAAAGCTATTCCGTTATACAAGGGAAGGCAACGCATCTGAAGCAACTGCAATTAGAAATTTCAGAGCACGAGGCGAAAATTAAAAGCTTACTACCATTCCTTAACCAAATGTCTAAGGAACAGATAGCTACATTTGAGGAAACAAAACAAGGCTTAGCCAAACTGAAGGCGGAAGCAGCGACAAATGATCGTGAGATTAAACTAGCGATGGATGAAATGCGTCATGCTGGGAAAGAGGAAATTATTGTGAAAAAGGAAGCTCATCCTGGTACCTATATTCAAATTGGTAAAAAATCATCCTTCTTAAGTAAAATGACAAATGGTAAATTCTTAATTGAATTTGGTGAGTTGAATGTCTAAGGGATCGTTCATTCCAGTATTTGCACACCGTGGGGCTTCAGCGTATGCACTTGAAAATAGCTTTAAGGCATTTGAAAAGGCGTTAGAGCTAGGGGCAGATGGCATTGAATTAGATATCCAGCTTTCAAAAGAAGGCATTCCGGTTGTGTATCATGATCCACAGCTGTCAAGATTGGTTGGCATCAATAAGCTTGTAAATGAATGTACGATAGAGGAGCTACTTAGCTTTAAACTTGGGAAACCGTGGAGACGATTATTTTCAACGCATAAAATTCCAACGTTTGAAGTAGTTTTAGCATGGGCAAATTCACAACAGCTACCCCTAAATATCGAATTAAAATCGACAGTCCTTGATAATAAAAGCGCACTCATTCAAATACTTCATGATCTTACTTTGCCTGTAGGTAGCCATTTTTCATCGTTTCACTACGAGCTACTGGAGATTGTAAAGCAATATAAGCCAGAATATGAAACAGCACTTATCGCAACAAAGAAATTAAAATGGGATTTGCTCAGTGATTATAAAGCTATTGACAGCGTGCATATGCATAAAAGATATTATAAACCTAGGTTTCTAGAAGCCTGTGTAGCAAGTAATAAAGCATGTCGTTTTTATGCGATTGATGGTAATGAAACATTTTTAACGAATCCGCATCCAGCGGTAATAGGTTGGATTACTGATTATCCTGATAAAGTAATTGCGAAACAGCAACGTTAATCCATTTCACCTTGACGTAATTGTTGCTGACGCTACGCTTTCGCACAGAAAACATTTGTAGCTGCCGCTGTGCTTTCGTTACAAAAAAATATGTAAGAAAAAAATAGCTATCCAGTAAGTCTGTCGAGACTTATTGGATAGCTATTTTTATTTTTTTTGGAAGCGCGGAGCCACTTTTCCATTTTTTCGATCGCGATGAAGTAAAAATCCTGCGAAAAAGCCAAAGCCAATAACAAAGAAAATAATGCCAACGACGAATTGCAGCCATAAAAATGGGAAAGGTGAGATGAGCTTACCAAATAATGTATCACGCATGAATTTAATGCCACCTGCAGCCATAAGGCCTGGAATAAGCATTACAATAAATGCAGCAAAACGAGCCATGCATGTCCCTCCTTATACCTACCTTTAATTGTACCTGTGGATATTGGAATGTCAAGGAAGCTAGTAAATCTATGTAACGGATGAACCCTACTGCAAGTAATATATAAACCTAGTAAACTGTAACTGAATGTTTAGAAAATTCTTACTTAAACAAGAAAGTGTAATAATAGTTGCGAAATTATGAAATTGTCAGTATTGTAAAATTAAATGGAGCAATATTATCCATTGTTAAACAATTTCGATTATTAATTATCACTTAAATGGGATGGGCATTTGGGGATGCACTTTCCAAAGCAAAGGGGCGAGTTTTCATGGAAATCTTCAAGTATATGGAAAAGTATGATTATGAACAATTGGTATTTTGCCAAGATGAAGCATCAGGGTTAAAAGCGATTATCGCGATCCATGACACAACACTTGGACCAGCACTAGGCGGGGCACGTATGTGGACATATGCATCAGAAGAAAATGCAATTGAGGATGCATTGCGTTTAGCACGAGGAATGACCTATAAAAATGCTGCAGCTGGTTTAAACCTTGGCGGTGGAAAAACGGTCATTATCGGTGACCCATTTAAAGATAAAAATGAAGAAATGTTCCGTGCACTTGGACGGTTCATTCAAGGGCTTAATGGTCGCTATATTACAGCAGAAGACGTTGGTACAACAGTGACAGATATGGATTTAATTCATGAGGAAACAAATTATGTAACGGGAATTTCTCCGGCATTTGGTTCATCAGGAAACCCATCTCCAGTAACAGCTTATGGAGTTTACCGTGGTATGAAAGCAGCGGCAAAAGAAGCATTTGGATTTGATTCACTAGAGGGACGTACAATTTCTGTACAAGGGCTAGGAAATGTTGCCTACAAGCTTTGCGAGTATTTACATAATGAGGGTGCAAAACTTGTTGTTACAGATATTAATCAAGCGGCAATTGATCGAGTTGTGAATGATTTTGGTGCGACTGCTGTGGCACCAGAGGAAATCTATTCACAGGAAGTTGATATTTTCTCACCTTGTGCATTAGGTGCAATTTTAAATGATGAAACGATTCCGCAACTAAAAGCAAAGGTTGTCGCTGGTTCTGCCAATAACCAATTACAAGATTCTCGTCATGGCGATTATTTACATGAATTAGGAATAGTTTATGCACCTGATTATGTGATCAATGCAGGTGGTGTAATTAATGTAGCTGATGAATTATATGGATATAATAGTGAGCGTGCGATGAAGCGTGTTGAAGGCATTTATGATAGTATCGAAAAAATCTTCACTATTTCTAAACGTGACGGCATCCCGACATATGTAGCGGCTAATCGTTTAGCAGAAGAACGTATTGCTCGAGTATCAAAGTCTCGTAGCCAATTCCTAAAAAATGAAAAAAATATTTTAAACGGTCGTTAAGAACCGCATATCAGTTGAAAGAAGTCGCATTGTCGACTTCTTCTACCTTTAAAATGGTAAATGAATAGCTTCACTGAAGATAAGCTAAAGCTCGACCACATCTGGAAGTCCAATGTGATTGAAGCGAATAGGATGCTTTAGCATTTTTCTCATAAGGGGGAATCAATATGGCTCAAAATTATGATGTTGTCATTTTAGGCGGAGGTACAGGAGGCTATGTTGCAGCGATTCGAGCTGCACAGTTAGGCTTGAAAACAGCCATTGTTGAACGTGAACGTCTAGGTGGAACATGCTTGCATAAAGGTTGTATACCGAGTAAGGCCTTACTTCGAAGTGCAGAAGTGTATCGAACGGCAACTAAAACAGCTGCTGAATATGGCGTAAATATTGAAGGGGTTACATTACAATTCGACAAAGTGCAGGCTAGGAAACAAGCTATTGTTGAGCAATTGAGCCAAGGTGTGAATACACTGATGAAAAAAGGTAAGATAGACGTTTATCAGGGAACAGGGCGAATTTTAGGACCGTCCATTTTCTCACCAATGCCTGGCACTATTTCAGTTGAAATGGCGAATGGTGATGAAAATGAAATGCTTGTACCAACAAATGTTGTCATTGCCACAGGTTCTAAACCAAGAGGAATGGCAGGGCTAACAATTGACGGGCAATATGTGATGAACTCTGATCATGCACTGCAAATGGAAGAACTGCCAAAGTCATTGTTAATTGTGGGCGGAGGAGTTATTGGAATTGAGTGGGCTTCGATGCTTTGTGATTTTGGGGTTTACGTAACGGTCATAGAATATGGACCATCCATTTTACCTGCGGAGGATACAGATATTGTAAAAGAAGTGACGAAGCAGCTGGAAAAAAGAGGAGTTCGTATTGTGACCAATGCTCGCTTAGATACGAGTACCTTAAAAATTGAAAATGATAACGTTTTCATTTCTGCGAAAGTCAATGATAAGGAAGAATTATTTGAGGCAGACAAATTATTGCTTTGTGTAGGGCGTGAAGCAAATACACAAGGTATTGGATTAGAAAATACAGAGATAGAAGTTGAAAATGGGTTTATTAAAGTCAAAGATTCGTATCAAACAAAGGAATCACATATGTATGCCATAGGGGATGTGATCGGTGGCTTACAATTAGCACATGTTGCTTCACACGAAGGGTTATCTGCAATTGAGCATATTGCAACGGGTAAAACAGAGCCACTTGATGTTCTAAAGGTACCAAAATGCGTTTATTCGTACCCTGAGGTTGCAAGTATTGGCTTAACAGAAAGTGCTGCACGAGCGCAAGGTTATACATTGAAGGTTGGTAAGGTTCCATTCAAGGCGATTGGAAAAGCGTTAGTTAATGGAGAGACAGATGGCTTTGTAAAAATTGTTGCTGATGAAGAAACGAATGATATTTTGGGTATTCATATGGTAGGACCACATGTGACAGAGTTAATTGGAGAAGCATCACTTGCCAAATTACTTGATGCTACGCCGTGGGAAGTTAGTCAGGCCATTCATCCGCATCCGTCACTTAATGAGGTGTTAGGAGAATCAGCTTTAGCAGTTGATCATCGTGCCATTCATTTTTAAAATTCTACATTTCATCACTAAAGTATTATCATGAGGGATCTTAAATGCTTTAGGTATTTTTTTAATACGAAAGGGGTGTTCGTATGCAAGATGTTCAAATCAAGCATGAGGATTTAGGTTTATCAAATGAAGATGTACTTGCAATGTTCGAAACGATGTTAATGGCAAGAAGACTAGATGAACGTATGTGGTTATTAAACCGTTCGGGAAAAATTCCGTTTGTTATTTCTTGTCAGGGACAGGAGGCAGCACAAGTAGGAGCAGCGTTTGCACTCGATAATAACAAAGATTATATTGCACCGTACTATCGTGATATGGGTGTTGTGTTACATTTTGGAATGACTCCAAGAGAATTGATGTTATCAGCGTTTGCCAAAGCAGAGGATCCTAACTCGGGTGGCCGTCAAATGCCAGGACATTTTGGACAAAAGAAAAATCGTATTTTAACAGGCTCTTCGCCAGTTACTACACAAGTTCCACACGCGGTGGGGGTAGCTCTTGCGGGACGTCTACAAAAAGAAGATTTTATTACTTTTGTTACACTCGGTGAAGGTTCTTCTAACCAAGGTGATTTTCATGAAGGTGCGAATTTCGCAGGGGTTCATAAGCTTCCAGTAATTATCATGGTAGAAAATAACCAATATGCTATTTCTGTGCCAGTTGAACGTCAATTAGGCTGTGCGAAAGTGTCAGATCGTGGTATTGGCTATGGGATGCCAGGTGTTACTGTTGATGGAAAATGTCCGTTACAAGTGTATAAGGTTGTCAAAGAAGCGGCAGATCGTGCACGTAACGGTGAAGGGCCAAGTCTAATAGAAACAGTGACTTATCGTTTGACGGCACATTCTTCGGATGATGATGATCGTCAATACCGAACTGCGGAGGATATAGCAGAAGGAAAGGCAAAGGATCCCGTGCTGTTATTTGAAAAGTATCTAATGGATGCTGGAGTTATGACAGAAAAAATACGTGCTGAAATAGAAGAGCGGATCATGGCAGAGGTGAATGAAGCTACAGATTATGCAGAAGCTGCTCCGTATGCAATGCCAGAGCACACTTTGAAATACGTATATGCACCAGTGGACGGAGGTGACGTGTAATGGCAGTGATGTCTTATATTGATGCGATTACATTAGCGATGAAGGAAGAGATGGAACGTGATGAGCGTGTTTTCATTTTAGGAGAGGACGTTGGACGCAAAGGCGGGGTTTTCAAAGCAACAACAGGCCTTTACGAGCAATTTGGTGAATATCGTGTGCTTGATACGCCTCTTGCAGAGAGTGCCATTGCAGGAGTTGGTATTGGTGCTGCGATGTATGGTATGCGCCCGATTGCCGAGATGCAATTCGCTGATTTCATCATGCCTGCCGTTAACCAAATCGTTTCTGAGGCAGCAAAAATCCGCTATCGTTCCAATAATGATTGGTCTTGCCCAATGGTTATTCGTGCACCATTTGGCGGAGGTATTCACGGAGCACTCTATCATTCGCAATCTGTAGAAGCACTTTTTGCAGGAACACCTGGATTGAAAATTGTTATTCCGTCCACACCGTATGATGCAAAAGGCTTGTTAAAAGCAGCAATCCGTGATGAGGATCCAGTACTATTTTTCGAACATAAACGTGCTTATCGACTCATAAAAGGTGAAGTGCCAGTGGATGATTACACATTACCGATTGGTAAGGCAGATGTTAAGCGTGAAGGGGAAGATGTTACTGTCATTACGTATGGTTTAGCTGTCCATTTTGCATTACAAGCAGCGGAGCGTCTAGCAGCAGACGGGATTTCCGCGCATATTCTTGACCTACGTACGGTATATCCACTCGATAAAGAAGCAATCATTGAGGCGGCAAGTAAAACAGGTAAAGTTTTACTAGTTACGGAGGATAATAAAGAGGGCAGTATTATGAGTGAGGTTGCAGCAATCATTGCAGAGCATTGTTTATTTGAGCTTGATGCACCAATTCAACGCCTAGCAGGACCAGATGTTCCGGCGATGCCGTATGCACCAACAATGGAAAAGTATTTTATGATCAACCCTGAAAAAGTAGAACGCGCGATGCGGGAACTAGCTGCTTTTTAATACAGAGGGCAAACTTCTGTATATAGGTACTTTTATTCACTAAATGGCAGGGATACTTAGTGAAACAGTTAAAGCCTCGGACGGATAAATAGATTTTGACTGGAATGAAAGTTGCTCACTAGTTTCTGCGATGACCTACCTAAGCAATTGCGATAGGAGATGAAACTAGTAGCTGTTTATGATAAGTCATAATCTGCACAATTGTTTATCTACGCGTAAGTGAAACAGTGTCGTTGTCAATGCTATAGCGGTGCGTCGGGTGCAATTACGCCTAGGCATAATTGATGGGAGGAATAGATGATGGCGATTCAAAATATTACAATGCCTCAGCTTGGCGAAAGCGTAACAGAAGGTACGATTGAAAAATGGCTTGTAAAGCCAGGTGATATAGTAAAAAAATATGATCCACTAGCAGAAGTTGTAACTGATAAAGTAAATGCTGAAATTCCGTCTTCTTTTGAAGGAGTTATTACAGAACTACTTGCAGAGGAAGGGCAAACATTACCCGTTGGAGCAGTCGTTTGTTGCGTTGAAATAGCAGGTGACAGCGAACTACCTCCTCCGCCTCCACCGAAAAAATCAGCAGTAAGCACAGCAATTTTAAATGCTGGTGTACAAAAGAAACAAGAGGTTCAGCCACCAACAACAGCTACGGTAGTATCGCAAAAAACAGTTCGACAGGATAAAGTTCGCTATTCACCAGCGGTTCTTCGACTTGCACAAGAGCAAGATATTGCACTTGATCAAGTCACAGGAACAGGTGAAGGAGGTCGTATTACAAGAAAAGACCTCATGAAACTGATTGAAGCAGGAAATATACCAACTTCCCAAGTTGAAACATTGACTACGGTCCATACAGCTGTTGAACAGCCTACACCAGTTGCAGTACCTGCATCACTGGAGAATACTAAACCGGCCACACCGGCACAGCCTCTTCACGCAGGGGATATTGAAATTCCAGTAACAAAGGTGCGCCGTGCCATTGCGAATAATATGGTGCGAAGTGTTCATGAAGTGCCGCATGCATGGATGATGATGGAAGTAGATGTTACTGATTTAGTAGCATATCGCGATAGCATGAAGACGGAGTTTAAGCAAAGAGAAGGCTTTAATATTACGTATTTTGCTTTCTTTGTAAAAGCTGTCGCGCAAGCTCTAAAGGAATTCCCAATGATGAATTCTATGTGGGCAGAGGACAAAATTATTCAAAAGCATGACATAAATATTTCCATTGCAGTCGCGACAGATGATGCATTATTTGTTCCTGTTATAAAACACGCTGATGAAAAATCGATTAAAGGTATTGCGAAGGAAATTCATGAGCTTGCAGCGAAAGTGCGTGCTGGAAAACTGACGATGGATGATATACAAGGTGGTACATTTACGGTAAATAATACGGGTGCATTCGGCTCTGTTCAGTCGATGGGCATCATTAATTATCCACAAGCAGCAATTCTTCAGGTGGAAAGTATTGTAAAAAAACCAGTTGTTTTACCTGGTGGCATGTTCGCTGCACGAGATATTGTGAATTTATGTTTATCTTTAGATCATCGAGTTCTCGATGGACTTGTTTGTGGTAAATTCCTAAATAGAGTGAAAGAAATACTCGAAAATACAAATAAATCTTCAACGTCAGTCTACTGATGACTTGTCGGAAACCTGTTGTATAACGGTTTCCGAATTTTTTTTGCTTTTCCAGTCGCAATTTGTCATGTAGAATAACAAATAGAAACTACTAAGGGGGGAAGCTGATTAAGCGTCCGCATGTCAAACAACATGAAAAATATTGAATTTGAAAAGCCGTCCTATTCAGAATGGCAAGATGCAGCAATCAAGGCTTTAAAAGGGAAACCATTCGAGTCTCTTTTAACGAAAACAAGTGAAGGTGTTACATTAGAACCACTTTACACTCAAGAAAGTTTAGTAGCAAAACTTGGTGAAGAACTAGATAAACAAGTTTCCACAATCCGTTCCCTACAAAATAATCAAGCATTTCGAGTGGCTCAACAAATATATGCTGATTCAAGCGAGGCATTTTTTGCAAAGCTTGATGATAGTTTAGCTCGAGGCAATGAAGTAGTAACAATTGATAGCCGTGTAAATTTTGAATGGACTGAAGAAGTATTGGCACAATTAGCGAATTATTTCTCAGAATATTCGTTTAAAATTTCGGTTGAGAATTCAAATGACCCATTATTAGCAGTATTCGACAAAATAACAGTTGATCAGCGAGAAACTGTAAAAGGTTTCATCGTATCGAAAAACCCTATCACTTTAAATGATTTCCCGAGCGTGCGCTCGATCGGCGCGGACACAACGGTTTATCATAATGAAGGAGCTAACGCTGTGCAGGAATTAGCATATGCACTTGCATTAGCGGCAAAATACGCAAATCAAGAAGAAAGCTTTGAAGCGTTCGCGAAGAAATTTTATGTATCCTTTGCTGTTGATACGCAATTCTTTACAGAAATTGCTAAACTTCGTGCTTTTAAAGTACTTTGGAAAGCGTTCTCATCGGCATACGGTGTAACAGAAAACGTAATAATCCCTACTGTTGCAGAAACATCTTTAAGAAGCTTCTCTAAGCTGGATGTTTATGTAAACTTATTACGTGCAGCAAATGAAGCGCTTTCTGGCTTAATTGGTGGTGCGGATGTCTTTACAGTTCACCCTCACGATACATTAACGAAACCAACAGATCAATCTATTCGTATTGCACGAAATGTATCATTAATTTTAAAAGAAGAAACAAACGTTTTAAAAGTTACAGACCCAGCTGGTGGCTCATACTTTATTGAGTCATTAACGGCAGATTTTGTTAAAGAAGCTTGGGCTTTATTTATAGAAATAGAAGCAGCTGGAGGCATTGACGCTTACACTGCATCAGGAAAGCTTACGGAGGAACTAGAAAAATCTTATCTAGCTCGTATCAAGGCGGCACAAACGCGTAAGCAATCATTAATCGGTACAAATATATATGCTAACCCAGCAGATGTGCTTGAAAGCGAAACAAATCCTCAATTTGCAGAAGTTAAACGAGTTGCTGTACCTTTCGAGCAATTACGTATGGAAATGACAGCTGCAAATGTGAAAACAGGAATTTTAGCATTAGGTACACTGAAAAGTTCAAAACCACGTGCTGATTTTGTGTCAGGTTTCTTAAACACTGTAGGTCTAGTACCAGAAAAAAGTGAACCAGTAGCAACAGCTGAAGAAGCATTAGCTTGGCTAAACGCAACAGAAGCAACGTATGTGGTGATTACTGGTAACGATGATGATACTAAAGAGTTAGTACCAGCAATTTTAGCAGGTAAACCAGCTAACGTAATTGTTGACGTTGCAGGTAAATTTAGAGACGAAGAAGAAGCTTGGTTAGCAAATGGCTTAAACGGCTTTATTTTCGCAGGACAGAACATCATTGAAAAATTAAATTCAGTGTTCGCTAGCATGAAGGAGGTCCAACGATGAGCAAGCCAAATTTTAGTGCAGTTGAAATCGAAAAAGTTTTAGTAGCTGAAGCACCTCAAGCATCAGATGAAAAATTCATGACAAATGAAGGTATTGAAATTAAAGATATCTATTCAAAAGAAGATGTTAAAGATGCAAAACATTTAAATGATGTTGCAGGTATTGCACCAAATACACGTGGCCCATACCCTACGATGTATGTAGCTCGTCCTTGGACTGTTCGCCAATATGCTGGTTTCTCAACAGCTGAAGAATCAAATGCATTCTACAAGCGTAACTTAGCAATGGGTCAAAAAGGTCTTTCCGTTGCCTTTGACTTAGCAACCCACCGTGGTTATGACTCAGATCATCCACGTGTAACAGGGGATGTTGGTAAAGCTGGGGTAGCGATTGACTCTGTAGAAGATATGAAAATCCTATTCGATCAAATTCCTTTAGATCAAATGTCGGTTTCTATGACGATGAATGGAGCGGTATTACCAGTTCTTGCATTCTATATCGTTGCTGCTGAAGAACAGGGAGTTACACCAGACAAGTTAGCTGGTACGATTCAAAACGATATATTAAAAGAATATATGGTTCGTAACACATATATTTATCCACCAGCAATGTCTATGAAGATTATTGCAGATATTTTTGAGTTTACAGCGAAGCATATGCCAAAATTTAACTCAATTTCGATCTCTGGTTACCATATTCAAGAAGCAGGAGCAACAAATGACATCGAGCTGGCTTATACATTAGCAGATGGTCTTGAGTATGTTCGTACGGGGCTACAAGCTGGAATCGACATTGATGCCTTTGCGCCACGTCTATCATTCTTCTGGGCAATTGGTATGAACTATTACATGGAAGTTGCAAAAATGCGTGCAGCTCGTCGCATTTGGGCACAAATGATGTCAACATTTAATCCGAAAAATCCTAAGACATTAGCACTTCGTACACACTCACAAACGTCTGGCTGGTCTTTAACAGAGCAAGATCCATTTAACAATGTGACACGTACATTAATCGAAGCTAATGCGTCATCAATGGGGCATACGCAATCTCTTCATACCAATGCACTTGATGAAGCGATTGCGCTACCAACGGATTTCTCCGCACGTATTGCACGTAATACACAGCTATTCTTACAAGAAGAAACAGCCATGACAAAAGTTATTGATCCATGGGGTGGTTCGTACTATGTGGAAAAATTAACAGACGAAATTACAAAATCTGCATGGGCATTAATTGAAGAAATCGAAGAACTTGGCGGTATGGCGAAAGCGATTGAAACAGGTCTTCCAAAAATGAAAGTCGAGGAAGCTGCAGCAAAACGTCAAGCGAAAATCGACTCTAAAACAGAAACGATTGTTGGTGTCAACAAATATCGTTTAGAAAAAGAAGAACCTATCGACATTCTAGACATTGATAATACACTAGTTCGTCAAAAGCAAATCGAACGTCTAGAAGCAATGAAGGCAGCTCGTAATGAAGAAGAAGTACAAAAACATCTAGCACGATTAACGAAAGCAGCACAAGATGGTGGAGAAAACTTATTAGCAATAGCAGTAGATGCAGCGCGTGCTCGTGCTTCATTAGGTGAAATTTCCGATGCAATTGAAGTTGTTTCTGGTCGTCATAAAGCAGTAATCCGTTCGATCTCTGGCGTGTACTCTGCGAACTTCTCAGATGAAGAGCAAATTTCTGAAGTGAAACAAATGACAGAGGAGTTCCTTGAAAATGAAGGTCGTCGTCCACGTATTTTAGTAGCGAAAATGGGACAAGATGGACATGACCGTGGTGCGAAGGTTGTGGCAACGGGTTATGCGGACTTAGGCTTCGACGTTGATATTTCTCCGTTATTCATGACACCTGCTGAGGCAGCTCAAATGGCGGTAGAAAACGATGTGCATGTCATTGGTGTATCTTCATTAGCAGCCGGTCATAAAACACTAGTTCCTGAATTAGTAGCAGAGCTAGAAAAACTAGGTCGTGAAGATATCATCATCATTGTTGGAGGTGTTATTCCAGCACAAGATTATGAGTTCCTCTATAACGCTGGGGCAGTAGCAATCTTTGGTCCTGGTACAGTTATTCCTGTATCGGCACAAAAAATTATTGAAGAAATCTACAAACGTCTAGGTTATGAGGAAGTGTCTGAATAATGGACAAAAACAAAGGAATGCCAGAAAGTGCGCTATTTGTTATGGACGGAGTAGAGGCAACTCACGACGGAATGCAATATGGTACACCGAAAAAATTCCGAAAGAAAAAAGCAGACAATCTAAACATACAGGAGCTTGCACGAGAAGTACGTGCAGGCTCTCGTACACACTTGTCAAAAGCTATTACACTCATTGAAAGTTCAAACGTTACGCATAAAGTGCAAGCACAAGAACTTCTACAAGAGCTTCTACCACATACAGGAAACAGTGTCCGTATTGGGATTACTGGCGTTCCTGGTGCAGGAAAAAGTTCGTTCATTGAGGCTTTCGGAACGATGCTTTGTGAGATGGGAAAAAAAGTGGCAGTCCTTGCGATTGATCCAAGCTCCTCTTTATCAGGAGGAAGCATTTTAGGCGATAAAACTCGAATGGAAGAGCTCGTGAAAAAGCCTAATGCCTTTGTTCGTCCCTCTCCATCAGCTGGTACCCTTGGGGGTGTTCATAAAAAGACACGTGAAACAATGCTTGTTTGTGAAGCAGCAGGCTATGATGTCATTTTAATAGAAACAGTCGGTGTTGGACAAAGTGAAACGTATGTCCGTGGTATGGTTGATTTCTTCTTACTGTTAGTATTAACAGGTGCAGGAGACGAGCTCCAAGGCATGAAAAAGGGCATTATGGAATTAGCTGATGCTATCGTTGTCCATAAGGCTGATGGCGATAATGTTCGTCTGGCGAAAAAAACCGTATCCGAGTACAAGCAAATCTTACATTTCTTACAGCCTGCAACTCCAGGATGGATGTCGACAGCAATGCCGGTAAGTTCGTGGGAAAAACGTGGCCTCGACAAAGTATGGAGTACAATAGGGGAATTCAGACAAATTGTTGAAGAAAATAATTACTGGTCGATCAGACGCCAAAATCAGACGAAAGATTGGTTCCAATCGATGATTATTGACCAGTTAATTGATTCGTTTTATGGGAATCCGGAGCGTAAAGCACAAGTACAACTTCTCGAACGTCACATTTTAAATGGACAGCTGACAGTAACACAAGGTGTGGATCGTTTGTTTAGCGATGAACAATCACAGAAATAATATCATCTTTTATGTGAGCAAGTAGGTGCACAAATTCGTCACTAACTGCTATGATAGGAGATGATGAGCGTCGAATATCTAAAGCTAGAGTTTAGGGTGACGCGAACTTGAAAGGAGCTATCGCTATATGAATATGGATTACGATTTATTTATGCAAGAAATTTTAAAAACAGCACGTGCAGAAATTGAGGGGGCTGGTTATGAGCAGCTTCGCACACCAGAAGCTGTTGAAGAGGCGTTTGCTCGTCCAGGTATAACATTAGTCATGGTAAACTCAGTATGTGGCTGTGCAGGCGGTATCGCACGTCCAGCAGCAGCACAATGCGTACATTACGATAAACGTCCAGACCATCTTGTAACGGTATTTGCTGGTCAAGATAAAGAAGCTACTGCAGCTGCTCGTTATCACTTCGGTGAAGATCATTTACCATCCTCCCCATCATTTGTGTTATTAAAGGATGGACAAGTAGTAGCAGAAGTTGGGCGCTATGAAATCGAGGGGCATGACCCAATGTCAGTAGTAACAAACCTACAAGCAAACTTTGAGGAATACTGCGACGAACTTTAATTTCAATCATTAAATTAAAAGAGAAGCTATTTTTTAGTAGAAAGCTCCGCAGGCTATAAGTTGTCTGCGGAGACTTCTTACCTAACCACATTCCCCGTGGATAGCTTTGATTCTTTAGACGTAATTATAGTGTGATTGGAATTTTTGTAATATTGGCTAAATGATTGGCTGATAGTTTTCTTAAAAAAATAAAATTAAGTAGAATACTGAAAGATAGGAGGCAGTCGACTTGAAGAAATTTTCAATCGGCTATCGTACTTTAAAAACGGCATTTGGTGCAGCAATCGCTATTGCCATTGCCCAATATTTTGATTTAGCTTCTTATGCATCTGCTGGTATTCTAACAATATTATGTGTACAGCCAACGAAGAAAAAATCCATTCATGCTGCTTATACACGATTCGTCGCAAGTATGATCGGTATGCTTTATGCATTTTTGAGCTTTGAGCTATTTACCTATCATCCGCTTACATTAGCAGGTATGCTTATCATTTTTATACCAACAATCGTGTCATTAAAGGTAGCAGATGGTTTTGTTTCGAGTGCGGTTATTATTATGCATATTTATGCTGCTAAAAGTTTTTCATTGGCACTTGTTTATAATGAATTTGCATTAATGGCGATTGGCTATGGGACGGGAATAGCTATAAATATGTATATGCCAGACATTCAAAAGGAATTAAATTACTATCGAGTTAAAATTGAGGAACTTTACAGTAAGATTTTTTTAGAAATTGCCAACTATTTAAGAGAAGGCGATACAATGTGGGATGGACAGGAAATCATTGAAGCAATCACAGCATTAAATAATGCGAAATCCTTAGCATTTAAAGATGTTGAAAATCATTTTACGAGACGGAAAAATGACTACTATGTTTATTTTGATATGCGTGAAAAACAGCTAGAAATTATAGACAGGGTCCTTCCAAAAATAACGGCACTTCCTGTTATAGTACAAGAGGCAATTATCGTTGCCGACTTTCTGCAAGACCTCGGTGAGCACGTTCATTCAGGAAATACGGCTCGCCATTTTAGAGAAAAACTAGAGCAGGTAAAGCGAGATTTCGCCCAATTACCTTTACCGAAAAACCATGAGCAATTTCTAGCACAAGCGGCACTCTATCAATTTATAGAGGAAATGGATCGCTATTTAGAAATTAAGCAGACTTTTAAAGGTTTAAATGTAAAGAAAGAGCGTCCGCAGTAATGCAGACGCCTCGCCTTTCTTTATACTATCATTGATAAACCAAATGCTAGAGATGAAATTAACATAATCGCGATCATAGTATAGATAACGATTTTTTGAAATTTTTTATTACTCATATGCTCGTTCGCTCCTTCTTTTCTTATAAATAGTTTAGCAAATCTGAAAAATTTCTCAAGTAGTAGAGTTTTGACGAAAAAGTCTGTAAAATAGATTATGTACCATAACAGAAGGAGATGTCACCATGGAGAGAGTAGATCATATTGGGATTGCAGTCCGCGATCTTGATGAACGCATTACATATTATACAGAAACTTTAGGCTTAAAGTTACTGAAAGTGGAAGAGGTAGAATCTCAACAGGTTCGTGTTGCATTCATTGATGCGGGTAACGTAAAAATTGAGTTATTAGAACCGATGAGTGAAAAAAGTGCTATCCACGGATTCATCGAAAAACGTGGGGAAGGTATTCACCATGTAGCTTTCGGTGTGACAGGAATTCGTGAGCGTATGGCAGAGCTTCGCGAAAAAGGCGTACGTCTATTATCCGATGAACCAGGACCAGGTGCTGGTGGTGCTGAGGTTGCTTTCATGCATCCGAAATCATCTTTCGGTGTGTTATATGAATTATGTGATAAAAGTGGAAAAGGGGATAAGTGATCAGTATGGATATGTTCGACAAAATTAATGACTTGTATGACCGTAAGACGGTAATTGAACTTGGTGGTGGCTATGAACGCATCGACAAGCAACATGAAAAAGGGAAATTAACAGCTCGTGAGCGTATTGAATTATTACTTGACGAAGATACATTTTTTGAAATCAACCCATTCATAACACACCGTACAGTAGACTTCGGTATGGACAAAATGGAAGGTCCTGGTGATGGTGTAGTCACAGGTTTTGGTAAGATCAACGGACGTCCAGTATACTTATTCTCTCAAGATTTCACAGTATTTGGTGGAGCACTTGGTGAAATGCATGCCAAAAAAATGGCAACAGTAATGGACCTAGCTGCGAAAAATGGTACACCATTCATCGGTATAAATGATTCAGGCGGTGCTCGTATTCAAGAGGGTGTACTTTCACTAGACGGTTATGGCCATATTTTCTATCGTAATGCAATCTACTCTGGAGTAATTCCGCAAATCTCCGTTATCATGGGACCATGTGCTGGTGGAGCGGTATATTCTCCAGCAATCACAGACTTTATTCTAATGGTTGATAAAACATCTCAAATGTTCATTACAGGACCTAAAGTTATCGAAACAGTAACAGGTGAAAAAATCTCTGCTGAAGATTTAGGTGGTTCTAAAGTAAACAACGCTGTAAGTGGTAACGCTCACTTCCGCGCACCATCTGAAGAAGAAGCAATTAATCAAATTAAAAAACTATTAAGCTACTTACCACAAAATAATAAAGAAAAAGCTCCAAGACAGCCACGTCCAGAGGTTGATGACTATCTTCCAGAAATCGTGGATACTGTGCCAATCGAAACAACTCGTCCTTATGATGTACGTAAAGTAGTGGAGCAAGTAGTGGATGAAGGTTCATTCATGGAAGTTCACTCGGAATTTGCTAAAAACGTAGTCGTTGGTTTTGCGCGTATTGCTGGTGAATCTGTTGGTCTAGTATGTAACCAACCTAAAGTACTAGCTGGCGGGTTAGATATTGATTCTTCGGACAAGGCTGCTCGTTTCATTCGTACTTGTGATGCTTACAATATACCAATCATTACATTTGAAGACGTTTCTGGCTTCTTCCCAGGCGTTAAACAAGAGCATGGTGGGATCATACGTCACGGAGCTAAAATCCTTTATGCATACTCAGAAGCAACTGTACCGAAAATTACAGTCATTCTGCGTAAAGCATATGGTGGTGCATACGTTGCCCTTAACTCTAAATCAATCGGAGCAGACCTTGTATTTGCTTGGCCTAACGCAGAAATCGCGGTTATGGGAGCGGCAGGTGCGGCAAACATCATCTTCGCGCGTGAAATTGCAAAATCAGAAGATCCAGAAGCAACACGTGCAGCGAAAATTGAAGAATATAAAGAAAAGTTCGCGAATCCATACGTTGCAGCATCTCGCGGTATGGTAGACGATGTTATCGATCCACGTGATACACGTATTAAGCTAATTCAAGGGCTAGATATGCTATCAAACAAACACGAAACACGTCCAGAGAAAAAGCACGGAAACATTCCTCTATAAAAATTGTAAAAGCCTAGTATCCTTTGAGATTACTAGGCTTTACTTTCTGATTTTTAAGAACTTTAGATAATAAAAGATTTTATTAAAGTTGTAAGATAATTGAAACATATCCTCACTTCATTCGTACAAATATGTAGAGGAGTTGAGATGAATGGAATGGAAACAATTACAAAAAGAGCAAGAAATGATTCATGCACAATTAAGAACTGCTAGTAGGTTAAGTGAACAAAAGGATTTAATTGAAAAGCAAATCGAGCGTGCACAACAGGAAATTTATAAACATTCTAAAGCACTCAATCAAATTCGTTTGAAACTAGATAAGTTAGAAGGCTTTTCTTTTATGAATATGATTCGTACGTGGACAGGGCAACAAGATGAGATACGTGCAGAAAAAATTGATAAAGCGGCCATTCTTGAATTAAAAATAAATGAAGCAAAGAAGATGGAACTTGATTTGACAGATGATTTAAGGCAAATAAACACTAAACTTACTCAAATTAATGAACAAGAGTTGCAAGAAGATTTAAGCCAATTAAATGCTGAAAAGAAAGGCTATTTACATTTACATGAGCCTGAACAGGCAAAAAGGCTTGAACAATTAGCACATGAAGAAATGTTAACGAAACAACTAATTACAGAGATAGGGGAAGCGGAAGAAGCTGGTGAAGCAGCACTTACAAAGCTTGGGCAAGCCGCAGAGTCCCTGCATTCCGCAAATGGTTACTCAGCATGGGATACGTTCTTTGGTGGGGGACTCATTGCTACGCATTTAAAGCATGATGCACTTGATCAGTCCGAAAATTATCTTCATAATGCTCAAATTGCATTACAGCGCTTCCATAACGAACTACTGGATGTACAAGACATGTCAACGAAATCGATAGCAATTGAAACAGATGGATTTGTAAAATTTGCGGACTATTTCTTTGATGATATTTTTTCAGCTTGGTCTGTCCATTCTAAAATATCTACCGCAAGAGAGCAGGTTTCTCGTGTACAAGATGATGTACATAATACGATTTTGCGTCTACAGGATAAACATAACAAAGCAGATGGCTATTTGCAGTCTCTACATAAAGAAAAAGAAGCAATCTTTCAAAACCCAGATATAAAGTAAACTGTGAAAAGACAAAGACTGTAAATTAGTAATAACATAAACGGCAAAAAACGCTCAGTAATCTGAGCGTTTTTTTTTGCGCCCGGTGTGCGTATGAACTATAGGGTTCAAGTCCAGAACCCTGAAGACATAAGTAGGTTAGCCAAGAGCAAGGGGGTTCCTGGGACGCGAAATCTGGAAGCAAAACACTGGTCCGAAGAACCCGAATCGCATAGAAGGCTAGGGATGATTGGATGAGTTTGCATTACAAAACAAAATCCTTTCTATCGGTGGCCATATTGAGTATATGAGGTGGATAGAAAAGTGAAGTACCCTTCCCATACCGTACTTGATAACAAGTAGCTGGGCCATCAGGAGTCAGAAGAGATCATAGTTCGATTGGATTTAGAAATAATCGGAAGGACTGAACTACTAAGAGAGGATAGCCTTGGCATTCCATCTTGAATGAATAAACACAGAAAAAAAGACACCTCACACCTAGAAAGTAATAGTGAAGTCCGTGAGGGTATTTGCTGAGGGTGTAGTTCAAGCGGGCATAAATAGACAAGCTATTTACGCAATGAAGGAGGAAGCGAATAAAAGAAGCTGTGGAGTAGACATGATACCCATACAAGCCTAGCGGCAGCACAGCCTCGAAAACTGGGAATCTATTAAAGCTCAAATTCTAACGGGAATCAATGAACCGCAACCAGTATGTTGTGTAGAAATCCCGAAACCAGACGGCGGTGTGCGTCTATTAGGAATCCCAACCGTGACAAACCGTTTGATTCAACAAACCTTATTGTAGATATTAACAAAGGAATATGATAAATCTTTCACGGACAACAGTTTTGGATTCCGACCAAATCAGAATGCCCATGACGTAGTCCGAAAAGCCAAGGGTTAATGAAGGAAGGATATCGTTCGGTAAAAGTAATTTTACTATTTTTTTAGACAATCGAATTGTCCATTGCTCTGTATTTATTATTTTTTCATATGTTTTATAGCGTTGAAATACTCCAATTTTACAATGAAGTGAAATTGGAGTATTTTTCCCTCTGCAAGTAGATTTTTTTTCTTAATTAAACCAATTTATCGACATGTACACGTACCACACGGCGGCTTCGGATTCGGCTTACTGACACCACATTGCTCATAAATGAATCCGCATGATCCACTATCAAAACGAGTAGAACAAAGGGCTAAATAATAAGCGCATTGTGCAGCAGAGAGTCCTTTTCCTTCTACTGAATATTCTAGAATTTCTTTCTCAGATAAAACTGTTTTTAATTGGGTCATTTAATTTTCCTCCTCCTTTCTACATTTTTTAAAAAACTCTACTCGCAAAGTTACACTTCGAGTATAACAACTTGGTTACTGTTTTATTTCTTTTAGGACTAATTGTCCTAAAATTAAAAAAATAACGAAAAATATATTATTATTCTTTTAAAAGAGGAGGGAAAGATGATGATAAAAAAGACTACAAGATTTGAGAGAAGAACAAGAATTAACTCAGAAGGAAATAGCTGCTTTTTTATATTGTGATCAATCCTTATATTCAAAATACGAAAGATTAGAAAGAGAGATTCCAATATGTATATTAATAAGGTTAGCAGATTATTATGAAACTAATCTTGATTATATATTAAAGAGAACAGATGTAAGAAGAATGTATCCTAGGATATCCTAGGAACCAACGGTTAGGAGCATTCCTGTTAGATGATTTAAAGGAGCTTGAAAAAGAAAAAAACCTCTTGCCTAAGTGTTAACGGGAAATTGACTCATCATCACACATGTGGACTCCATTTAGTCTCTGAAAAACACTCTTCATCGGTATCGACAGTGTCAAGAGTACACGATATACATGCGAGACGCCGAGAGACATGGGAGGGTGCATCGAGAAATCCAATTGTGCATCACGTAATGGATTAGTGAGTTATTTTAATCCAATTAACTTTAAAACGTCCCCTCATATGACAATGTATAGAAGAAATAGAAAAACTATATGTAGAATGCAGTGAAAAAATATTTTCACCACTTTAAAAAACTGGTTAAACCATTGATATTTCATTTTATAGAGGGAGTGTTATTATGACAAAGAAAATATCAGAACACATTAAACTTTATTCTGGAGATTTAAAGGAAAAGGTTGGAAAAATAAAGGTACATAAGTCTAGGAATTTGGCTATTTCTGTTATTGTATTATGTAAAAATGAAGAAAGGTGTATAAAAAGATGTTTAGACGCGATTATGGAAGATATAGACTTTAATGATGAAGTAATTGTTATTGATACTGGCTCAATCGATAAAACATTAGAAATAATTATGAGCTTAAAATATTATGGGAAAATTCGAGTTTTAGAGAAAAAATGGGATAATAACTTTTCTAAGATAAGAAACTATGGTCTATCAATCTCTAAAAAAGAATGGATTTTTTTTATTGATGCAGATGAGACTATAGAAAGAGGGTCAATAGCTAATTTGAAAAGTAATCTACAGGAGATAAATGTGTTAAATCTTGATATCGTTTGTTGTCCTGCCATTATAAATATCGAGGGAAGGCATGTAGTTCAAACCGTCAGAAGAATAATTCCTAATACAGAAAAGATTATGTATTTTGGAAAAATACATGAAGAACCAAGATATATAGAAAACGGCAAACAATGTGATTTTATAGCATTTGACAATGTGATTTTACATCATGATGGTTATATGGAATCTGTAATCTTAGAAAAAAATAAACAACAAAGAAACATAACCTTACTAAAGGCTGTTATAAAAGAAGAACCTAAAAATCCTAGGTGGTTCTATTTATATAGTAGAGATGGAAAAGGCTTTATTGACAATAATTCTTACGAAGAATACTTGCTTAAAGCAATAAGACTAAGCGAGGGTTTAGCGGAATTTGAAGAGTATAAAATCAGAGCTTTGAGTGATCTAATTGAATACTACCTTAGTCAAGGAAATGTAGAAAAGGCTAACTTAACTTTAGAAACGCTAAAGTCTACAGGGGTAAATTTATCAGATACGTTATTTTGGGAGATTACTTTAAATCTAATTATTACAGAATATAACTACATGAGTTTTATTGAAAAGATTATAAAATATAAAAAAGAGCATACAGCAATAGAATATGGAAGTCTAAACTCTAATGGATTTCATCTAGATTATTTATTATCTAAGCTATTTTTTAATATAAGAGAGTATGAGAAATCATTTAGCATTTTTAGCAAGCTTGAAAAGGTTGGATATGGAAATTATAAGGGTGATTATAACTTACTAGAAAAATGTTTAAAAAAGTATTTAGAATAGAGGATTATTATGAAAAAAATGCACTTCACTAAACAGTTAGAGGAATATGATTGTGGACCAGCTACGGTTTCAATGATATTAAAAAATATTTGGGGAATCAATGTGACATTATCGCAATTAAAAATAGTTTGTTTTACATCTAAAAATGGTACTAGTTTTTTAGGGATTAAAAAAGGATTAAAAGCTTTAGGCATAGAATCCACAGTAGCAAAATGTGAATGTTCAAGAGAAGCTTTTCAAGAAATTACTTTTCCCTGCATAACACAGGTTAAAGGAAAAGAAAATCACTTTGTAACCATTTTTAAGGTTACTCATAGAAAAATCTATATTGGAGATCCATCTAAGTCAAAAGTCAGTGCTCATTCAATTGGAAAATTTATGGAACAAGGATTCCGATTATATTAGAGATAAAAGAACTAACTGATCCCCAAAAATTAGAATTGAATTCTTCTGAGGAAACACGGAAGATTATTATTGATTGTGTACTAAAAGTAAAAAGGTATATTGTCAGTTCATGGGTACTTTCTATATTTGCTTATCTAATTTCTATATATTTAGCAGGGATGTTTTCTATGTATTTTGATTTGATTATACCGAATAAGTATGTAGGTATAATAGGAAGTGTAACCATTCTATATTTAGGCTTAGTACTTTTGCAATTTATAATTAATGCAATCAATGCAAAAATAAGTATTAAAACCAATAATTACATAGATAAATTTCTTATAGAAAAACTTGCCCAAAAATATTTTATCCAAGATTTTAATTTTGTAGAACAGTTCAGTAGTGGGGAACTAATAAGTCGCTTTAATAATATTAGTGATATAAGAAACAGATACATTTTTTTGATTCAATCCTTACCTATGGAAATTATAACTGTAATTATTACTATATTCCTTTTAATAAGAGTGAATATTTTTTTAACCTTATTAGCAATAATTCCTATTATTGTTTTTTTCCTTCTTTATTACTACTCAAAAGAGCGTTATGAAAATTTAAGTTTTAATCTATATGAAAAAGAAGAGGAATTAAATACTAAATTAATTGAAACCGTCAATAATATAGAAAGTATAAAGAATTATGGTATCACAAAGGATATAAAGGCAGAGCTTATAAATAGAGTTGAGAAATTTCTCTTCACTAAAGAAAAATTTTTTTCATTTGATAGTTACCAAATTTTAGGTAAAAACATGATTATAAATATATTTAATATTTGTTTGTTTTCATTAGGATCATATCTAGTTATTAATGATAATCTAGCTTCTGGATTATTACTAATGTTTAATACATTAGCTTTTAATATGTTCAATCCTTTTGTTAACTTAGCTAATTTACAAGCATCCCTGGAGCAAGGAAAAGTTGCTACTTTGCGTTATTCTGATATTGCATGTTCTAGTATCTATTTAGATGAAAACAGTGAGAATTTATTAGAACCAATGCATTCAATAGAACTTAAAGATGTCACATTTTCATATAATGTCAATTCCCCCGTTTTAGATAAAATTAATTTAAAAATACATGCAGGAGAAAAGATTGCTCTAATAGGAAATAGTGGTTCTGGAAAATCTACTTTAGCAAAAATTATAGCAAATTATTACAAACCAAAACAGGGAAACATATTTATTAATTCAAAAAATACTATGAATATAACACAAGAATCACTTAGAAAAAAAATATTATATGTTCCACCTAATCCTCAAATATTTAATGATACTCTTCTAAATAATATTACTTTAAAGAGAAAAGGGGTAAATCTAAGGAGAATTGAAGAAATATCTAAGAAAATTGGTTTTGATACTATTGTAAATTCTTTACCAAATAAATATAACACAGTCATTGGTTCTAAAGGAGTCCAACTATCTACAGGACAGCAGCAATTATTAAATGTTGTTCATTATACTTTGTTTTCTCCAGAGATTTTGGTTCTTGATGAAATAACAAATGGGTTAGATATAGAGCGAAAAGATAAAGTTATTGATTATCTTCTAAATGAAAAAAGTACAATTATATTTATTACTCATGATATAAATTTATCTACTATGTGCCAAAAGAAATATATATTAAGTAATGGGAGTTTAAAAATATTTTCCGCAGCTAATTTAGGAAAGGGTGAGAAAATTTGAAAAAAATTATTATCTCCTGTATGGCAACAGTAACTATATTGTTAATAGCTTTATTCTCTATTAATCACTTATTCGAAAGTGAACTAGCTCTTTATAAGCAAGTCCCTTCGACTGAAATAGAAAAGAAGACTCACGAGAATGAAACATTTATTGCTTATTTCTATCAAAAAAATTGTCCTTCTTGCATACAAATTAAGCCCATATTAAATAACTTTGTCGAACGATCTGGGAAAGATATTTTTGCTGTAGATATAAACAGTGATGACTATAAAAATCTATTGATACAAGGTTTTGACATTCAAGGTACACCTACAGTTGTTTTTTATGAATTAGGAGAAGAGAAATTCCGTTTTACTTCAGCATTTAGTAAAGAAGAATTTGAAGCAAAAGCAAATTTAATCTTTGAGGAGTGATTACATGAAAACCAAAAGTAAAAATATAATTATAGGAATTCTTTTAGGCTTATGTATAATAATGGTTTTCATTTCTATTAGACAGTATGGTATAAATAAAAATTTAGAAAGAGAAATGCAAGATAGTAGAGAAGAAGTACCAGAAATTTATCATTATTTAAACTCATTAACCATCTCAAATTTTGAAAATAAAATATCAAATAAAGAAAACTTTATAGTATATATTGGAAGACCGGATTGTGGTGATTGTCAATTATTTGAGCCACAATTTATCATGCAGATAAATGATTATAATATAGATAATATTTGGTATTTAAACGTTAAGAAATTTCGAGATGAAAATCCTGATAAGTGGGAGCCCTTTAAGGAACAGTATGGATTTACTCAAACACCAGCAATAATTCATGTTTCTAATGGTTCAATACATGATATAATAGAATGGCAGGATAATAAAGGTCTTTCTCAATCTGACTTAAAAGAGTGGTTGGATAAAAATTTATGATTAGTAATAAAAGGGTCATAATTCTTTTGAAAGGGTGATCATAATGAAAACGATTTATATTTATCCAAAATTAGCAATGGGGTTAAGGGGATTTGCAACAGGTTTAGATAGTGAAGGATTCTTTTTGAAGAAAAGGTCAACGAGACTAAAAAAAAATATTGAAAATTCTTTGAAAGAAAATAATTTGAGTTCTTTTAAAGTGGAAGTTACTCATGGGTTTGAATCTCCAGAGGAATTATTAGAAGATGATGGCGTTTTGGTTTTGATTTCTCCATACTTAAAAAGTGTACTTGGTCACATTGATTTTTCAAAAAGTGGATACTATCTTTTATCAGAGGCAGAATATAATTCAGAAAATATTGATAACATCTTAAAATATATAAAAATGCTTTAAATCAACGCATGAGATTAAAAGAAAACTATTGAAAAACTGAAAAAGTATTTGGGTTAGTAATTAAAAATACAGAATATTTATAATAGTTATACCTTTAGAGGAATACACAAAACAGGAATGTTCATATTAGCATTCTTGTTTTTTTATTGTACACCCGGCATGCGTATGAACTAAAGGGTGGATGTCCCAAACCCCGAAGGCAGAAGTAGAGGTTAGCCAAAAGCAAGGGTGTCCGTGGCGACGCTGAATCTGAAGGAAGTATTTCCTCATCGTTGTGCGGGCGTGTCTATTGTTCTGTTAGATTTATAGGCGAAACAAAAATTGTAGGTTCGTAAGGTTGTGATAGCCATTTGAGAATATTTAGGATTGAAATTAGAATATATATAACTTTTGCCATCTCCACAAGTAGTAGTTAAGGGTCTTTCTAAAATGGATAACCTTCTGTGATAACTCCTTCATGAACAATACCAGGTTGTTACCACAACGGCTTCGCTTTTGCGCAATAAACACCTGTTGCCCCTACGCCCCCTGGAAAGAGCCCAGCAGAACGGAAATCAACCCCACGTTTTGCAAAGAAGTAATTGCTATTCTTTAATAAATAGCGAAGTTCCTGTAAGCGAATGATTTAAACTCTGCAGACGTTGTGCTAAAATAAAATATATACTATAACGTGGAAAAACACGTAAACTAAGGGAGTCTTACAACATGACAAGTCGTTTAGTAGAAGAGTTTTTTGAACTCGTACAAATCGATTCAGAAACAAAACATGAACAAGTGATTGCACCGATTTTAATCGACAAATTAACAGCACTAGGTTTTACAGTAGAACAAGATGATGCACATACTCGTAACGGGCATGGAGCAGGGAATATACTTGCAACATTAAAAGGTTCGTTAGATGTCGAACCTATTTATTTTACTTCGCATATGGATACAGTTGTCCCAGGTAAAGGTATTAAACCGTCTCTTCGTGAAGATGGCTATATCGTATCCGATGGCATAACAATTTTAGGTGCTGATGACAAAGCTGGCCTTGCTGCTTTATTTGAAATGGCTAAACGCTTAAAAGAGCAAAATATTGAACATGGAGATATTGAATTTATTATTACAGCTGGTGAAGAAAGTGGACTCGTTGGAGCTAAAGAGTTAGATCCATCTAAAATTAAAGCAAAATATGGTTTTGCAGTAGACAGTGATGGCAAAGTAGGCGGTATTGTAACAGCGGCACCATTCCAAGCAAAAATCTTTGCAAAAATAATTGGGAAAACAGCTCATGCTGGTGTTGCTCCAGAAAAAGGAATATCTGCGATTACGGTTGCTTCTAAATGTATTGCACAAATGAAGCTTGGTCGTTTAGATGAAGATACAACAGCAAATATCGGTCGCTTTGAAGGTGGCCAGGCAACAAATATTGTATGTGATGAAGTGACAATACTAGCAGAAGCACGTTCTATCGACAAAACGAAGCTTGATGCACAAACTAAGCATATGCAGGAGACGTTTGAGCAAGTTTCTGCTTCATTAGGGGCAAAAGCTGAAGTAGAAGTAAAACTAATGTATCCTGGCTTCCGTGTAACAGAAAAGGATAAAGTTGTTCAAGTGGCAATGGCAGCTGCACACAGCATTGAACGTACACCAAAGCTTGGTATTTCTGGTGGTGGATCTGATGCCAATGTTATTGCTGGCTTCGGTATCCCAACAGTAAATTTATCTGTTGGTTATGAGGATATTCATACAACAAATGAAAAAATACCAGTAGAAGAATTAGAAAAATTAGCAGATTTACTTGTCGAAATTGTAAAAGAGTCTGCAAAAAAATAACAACAGAGTCTAAGGATGTGACCGCATGGAAAGTGTAAAGGCAGTAGTCTTTGCTTGTGGTACAGAGGAATATGCAGTACCTGTGGAGCAAGCGATTTCGATTGAAAAGTTAGAGCATGTAACACCTATTCCTCATTTACCCAATTATCTACTAGGCTTCACAAGAATTCGTGGTGAGCTAGTGCCTGTGCTTGATTTTGAACGTATTCTTTACAATCGTTCTTCAAATACTGCAACAGCACGTGTTATCGTATTGAACACGGATGTTGTGAATTATGGATTACTTGTGACAGAAGCTCGTGAAATTCTTGATTTTGATGAGTCTGTATTAAAGCAAGTGGGACTTGTCAATTATTCAAAAACACGCTACTTTACAGCTGTGGCAAATCTGGAAAATCGTATGATTACATACGTAGACCCAAAAATACTTGTGAATTCATTAGAAGGTATTCGTGAAATTATTAATTATTTGCACAAATTGCTTGAAAATGAAAATGAAAAGGAAAACGTAGAGGCTTGAGTACTCTACGTTTTTTTTTTGTTGCTATAGTAAAAATCACCTGTGTTTATACGATTTTATCGAACAGTACTCCCGATAATTATCAATTGGACCTACAGACATTTTCGTTATAACTGCGTATTATGTAATGTAATAAAACTACTGTAAAGGCAAACTTCACCGAAAGGGAAGGACGCAAAGCCATGAGTCTAAACACTATATTAGTATAGTGCATGATTGTCAGGTTGCCAGGTTCTGTTCTATGAGCCTTGGTAAATAGAATGGAGATGTAACATATGGTAAGTCGTTCACTATCAAAAGCAATCATTGCTTTTATAGTAACAATTGTAAGTACGCTAGGATTAACAATAGGAAAGGTAGAGGCAACGGCCATGCAAGATAGGGCTACTTGGTTATGGGATACGACGAAAATTGTTGAAGATGAAACAGGCGTACTCCAATTTTTAGAAAGCAAAGATGTTAACAAAGTCTATTTACAGATTAATACTGATATAGCAAATGACAATTATAAAAGCTTTATTGACAAAGCAACAGCAAAAGGTATAAAAGTATATGCATTGGATGGTGCTGCAAGTTGGGTGTCAGAGGATGGCTATAAAATGCAGGATCAACTGTTTGAGTGGTTAAATACATATAATGAGAGTGCATTAACAACAGAGCAATTTTCTGGGGTCCACCTGGATGTAGAGCCCTATCTAAATAGTGGGTGGAGCTCGAACCAAGTAAATACAATCGAATCCTATCAAACGCTCCTTACTAAAGCGAAAGAGGGGGCCAATCAATTACAAATACCTTTGGAAGTCGATATGCCATTTTGGTTTGATGAGATCGCTTATAGCAATCAATATGGCAATGGTATATTAGCTGAATGGGTTATCGATCAAGTGGATAGTGTTTCGATCATGGCCTATCGAGATGCAGCTAAAAACATTATCAAAATCGTTGAAAATGAAATAGAGTATGCACAAAAAGTAAATAAATCAATTGTGATTGGTGTAGAAACAGGCGCTTCTAATGAGGGGAAAACAATTACCTTTTATGATAATGGAGAAGCCTATATGAATAAACAATTAGTAACGGTTCATCGTCATTATGCCAATAAAACAAGCTTTAATGGTTTTGCTATTCATCATGTCGATAGTTGGATGAATATGCGGCCATAATAAAAAATCCTCTCCAGCTGAAGTTGGAGAGGATTTTTTCTATTAGGAAAGTCGACCGCTATAGTCTTCAAATTTAAATTCACGAATAACTTTAATGCCTTCTTCATCGTTATAAGAAACGATTGATGGAAGGTTTACCCCATTAAACATATGGTTTTTCACCATTGAGTAATGTGCCATATCCGTAAATACAAGACGATCGCCTGGTTTTAAAGGTTGTTCAAATGAATAATCACCAATAATGTCACCAGCAAGACATGTAAGTCCGCCTAGACGATATGTGTGTGCTAGCTCATTTGCTTGACCAGAACCGATAATCATAGGGCGGTATGGCATTTCTAGAACATCTGGCATATGACATGTTGCCGATGTGTCTAAAATTGCTAAGTCCATACCGTTTTTCTGAATATCAAGAACAGTTGCTACTAAATAACCAGTATTTAGTGCAACAGCTTCACCTGGCTCTAAATATACGAGAAGGTTATACTTGTCTTGGATGTAATTAATGATATGCACTAGCTTTTCTACATCATAATCTTCACGAGTGATATGGTGACCACCACCAAAGTTTAACCATTTCATTTGATGCAAAACATCACCAAATTTTTCTTCGACAACTTGTATAATACGCTCTAACGTATCTGAATTTTGCTCACACATTGCATGGAAGTGTAAGCCATCAATACCGTCAAGCTGTGACTTGTCGAAGTTGGCTAATGTTGTACCTAGGCGAGAATTTGTGTAGCAAGGATCGTAAAGGGCTGTTTCAATTTCAGAGTACTCAGGATTAATACGAATACCACATTCAATTGTTTTACCAGCAGATTTTACTTTATCCTTGTACTGTGCCCATTGGTTAAATGAGTTAAACACGATGTGCTCAACATAGCCCAGAAGCTCGTCCATCTCATGCTCCATATAAGCAGGTGCATAAACGTGTACTTCCTTGCCCATTTTTTCATAGCCAAGTCGCGCTTCGTGAAGTGAACTTGATGTAATACCGGCTAAATATTTACCTACTAAAGGAAATGTTGAATGCATTGAAAACCCTTTTAAGGCAAGTAAAATACGGCAGCCAGTGCGATCTTGAATTGATTTTAAAAGCTCAAGATTTTTTGTTAATAATCGCTCATCCACTACGTAAGAAGGGGATGGAACTTTTGAGAAATCAATTGGTTTCATTGGTTTATTTCCTTTGCATCTAAATCAAGGTCAAGTAATTCTGGATTATGGCTTTCTTGCCATGGTAGACCCCATTTATTTAGCGCATCCATGAATGGATCTGGATTGAAATCTTCGACGTTCCAAACGCCTGGTTTACGCCATTCACCGTTCATCACAAGCATCGCGCCAATCATTGCTGGTACACCAGTTGTGTAAGAAATCGCCTGTGAACCAACTTCGTTATAACATTCTTCGTGGTCACATACGTTGTACACATAATACGTTTTTTCCTTGCCATCTTTTAGACCGCGAACGATACAACCGATATTTGTTTTCCCTTTTGTACGTGGTCCAAGTGATGCTGGATCAGGCAGTACTGCTGTAAGGAAGTGGATTGGTTGAATCATTTTTCCTTCAAACTCGATAGGCTCGATAGAAGTCATACCAACATTTTCTAATACTTTTAAATGTGTTAAGTATTTTTCTGAGAATGTCATCCAGAAACGGATTTGCTTTAAGCCTTTAATGTTTTTAGCAAGAGATTCTAACTCTTCATGGTATAACAGGTAAATATCTTTTGGTCCAATTTCCGGTAAGTTATACACTTCTTTTTTCTCAAGTGGTGCAGTTTCTATCCACTTGCCTTCTTTCCAGTAACGACCATTCGCAGTAATTTCACGAATGTTGATTTCTGGGTTGAAGTTTGTTGCAAAATGATAACCATGATCACCAGCATTTGCATCCACAATATCAATGTAGTGGATTTCATCAAATTCATGTTTTTGAGCATGAGCTGTGAAAACGCCCGTTACACCTGGATCAAAACCACTACCAAGTAATGCAGTTAAGCCAGCTTTTTCGAACTTCTCTTTGTAAGCCCATTGCCATTTATATTCAAATTTTGCCGTTTCAGGTGGCTCGTAGTTTGCAGTATCCACATAGTGTACACCTGTCGCTAAGCAAGCATCCATAATCGTTAAGTCCTGATAAGGTAGTGCTACGTTAATGACAACATCTGGTCCAAAGGCTTTAATAAGCTCAATAACCTCTTCTGTATTGTCTGCGTCTACCTGTGCAGTTTGGATCTTTGTTTTTCCGCCTTCTAGTTTTTCTTTTAGAGCGTCACATTTTGAAACAGTTCTACTTGCGATACAAATTTCCTCAAATACGTCCGAATTTTGAACACACTTGTGTACCACAACACTGGCTACTCCGCCAGCTCCGATAATCAATGCTTTACCCAATTGTCTACCCCCAAGTTCATAAAAGTATTGTCAAACAAGCTGATTATACAGAAAATTGATTTACTACTCAATCATTGTTTTTAAATTTTCTACAAAAAAATTTATTTTTCTACAACAATCAGTCGTATTCAGAGGGGAATACCACGAAAAAAGAAGCTTTCTATGAAAAAAAATCCCTTTACTACTGCTGTAGAAAAGGGGAAAAATGAGGCTCATCACCATAACGTGTGGTTGATTTCCGTTCCGACTGGGCGCTTTGTCGCTGACGCTTCGCTTTCGCGCAGATAAAACATTTGTCGCTGACGCTTCGCTTTCGCGCAGATAAAACATTTGTCGCTGACGCTTCGCTTTCGCGCAGATAAAACATTTGTCGCTGACGCTTCGCTTTCGCGCAGATAAAACATTTGTTGCTGTCGCTTCGCTTTCGCACAGAGCAAAGCTTCCTGGGGGCGTCCGTTGAGCCGATTCACTCGCGTTGCTCGCTCCAGGATCTCGGGGCAACAAATGTTTTCTGTGCGAAAGCGTAGTGCAAACGCAGCGTCAGCGACAGAATGTTGATCACGAAGGCGTTATCACAGGACGTGATGGTTTTAGCCTTCGTTCCTCTCTCGCTGATCCCCAAGGAGTCGCCCAGCCTCCACTCCAGTCAACAATATACAGGGCATATATAAAAATGTCATCCACAACTTTTAGTAATGAGCCAGCTTTATTCTTCCTAAAGTAAAAAAGGAACAAGGAGTGCTTGTTGCCATCCTTGTTCCACACTTTTAAAGATTACGAATTACGATGATTATTCTTCGTTTTCATCTTCTAAAGCGTTTAATACGTCTTCTACCATATCCCATTCTGCTTCTGTTTCGATTGGTGTTAATTCACCATCTTCACCATTTTCAGATGGTACAAATGAAGATACGAAGATTTCTACTGAGCCATCTTCATCTTCTTCTGCGCCTATCATAGAGTAAAATACGTATGATTTACCGAATTCAGCTGATTCATGTACGTGAATCACTTCACAAAGCTGTTCATTTCCGTTCTCGTCAATCACTGTAATGTGTTGTACGTGTAGTTCTTCTTCATGGTTATGTTCTTGTGCCATGTGCTTGTCACCTCATCAATTAATTTTTGCTATCCAAGTAGCCTTGTAAAATCATCACAGCAGCCATTTTATCTATGACTTGCTTACGCTTTTTGCGACTTACGTCCGCTTCGATTAGCATACGCTCGGCAGCCATCGTTGTTAAACGTTCATCCCAAAGCTTGACCGGTAGTGAAAATGTTTCTTCTAAAAGCTTTTTATAGTTTTCAGAAGCCTCTCCACGTGGTCCCACCGTATTATTCATGTTTTTAGGGTATCCTACAACAAATTCTGTTATAGAGTACTCCTTCACTAGCTCGGCTATACGCTCAATGCCGAACTCGCCATTAGCTTCATCAATTTTTACGGTTTCAATACCTTGGGCCGTCCACCCTAGAGCATCACTTACAGCAACGCCCACAGTTTTAGACCCAACGTCTAACCCCATAATTCTCATTTCTAGTCCTCGTTATTCTTTTTAATATAAAACTTAACAAGCTCTTCTAGAATTTCGTCACGCTCAAGCTTGCGAATTAAATTACGAGCATCCTGATGGCGAGGAATATACGCCGGATCACCAGAAAGTAAATAACCGACAATCTGATTGATAGGGTTATATCCCTTTTCCTCTAATGAAGAATGTACTTTCAACATTACCTGCTTGACTTCCTGTTCCATTGATTCTTCTGGAAAATTAAATTTCATCGTTTGATCAAATGAACTCATGACCAGCACCTCGCTTTCAGAAATAAGGAGATGTGCCAAAAGCTCATCTCCAATTTCTCTTTATTATAACATGTTTTGGCGTATTATCAATTATGCCCCGGCATAATTGCGCCCGGAATCGGCTTTGTGTTTAGGCCTGCACGAGGGCCGACACGATGTCGGTCATTTCGGTAATGCCACAGGACGTGGCGTTTTTACCGATGCAGGTCAGTTAGCCGTTATCGCATGGATGCGATGATCTTAGGCTAACATCCCCTAAGAACTCCTTTTCCGATTCCGCGACATCCGCCGGAGGATTTAGGCCAGCACGATGCTGGTCACTCAGGCGTTTTCACAGGATGTGAAGTTCTTAGCCTGAGTTCCTCTATTTCAGCGGGTGTTTGGACACCCGCTGAAAGAAGTTAAATGGATTTAACATAATCATACACAGAAAGTAGTGCTTCATCAAGTTTTGACGCTTCTTTTGCACCTGCCATCGCCATATCTGGACGACCGCCACCTTTACCACCACATGCCTCTGCTACCATTTTTACAATATTTCCTGCATGGTAATTGCCACCAACTAAATCTTTCGTTACCCCAGCGCACAGCATAACTTTGTCGCCATCGACAGCACCTAAAACAATAACGGCTTTAGGCATTTTAACCTTCAAGTCATCCATCATTTGACGCAGTTGATTATTGTCCTTCGCCTCAACTTTAGTAGAAAGAACTGTTACATCACCAAAAGTCTGAGCAGCGTCTACAATAGCACCAGCTTGAGCATTAGCTATTTTTTGAGATAATGCCTCATTTTCACGTTGTAATTCTTTGTAGTCAGCTTGTAACGCATGTATTTTTGTCACAATATCTTTTGAATTTGCTTTTAATAAAGCTGCTGCATCGTTTAATAAAGCTTCTTCTTCTTTTACTGCTTCATATGCAACTTTACCTGTAACAGCCTCGATACGACGAGTACCTGCACCGATACCACCTTCTGAAACAATTTTGAAGAAGCCAATTTCAGAAGAACGTTTTACGTGAAGACCACCGCAAAGCTCAATAGAATAGTCACCAATTGAAACAACGCGAACAACATCGCCATATTTCTCACCGAATAATGCCATTGCCCCCATAGCTTTCGCTTCATCGATGCCTTTTTCTTCAATTACGACCTCTATATCATCCCACACTTTTTCATTTACGATACGTTCAATTTGTTGTAATTCCTCTTTTGTCACTTGACCGAAGTGAGAGAAGTCGAAACGTAAACGATCAGGTCCTACATATGAACCTGCTTGATTTACATGGTCACCCAGCACATCTTTTAATGCACGTTGCATGATATGTGTAGCTGTATGGTTTTTAATGATTAAATTACGTTCATCACGGTTCACTACTGCCTTCACCGCATCTTCAACTTGCATTTCGCCAGATTCTACAAGTACTGTATGAAGAGGTTGACCATTAGGTGCTTTTTGTACATCTTTTACAATAGCAGTAAAGCTATCATTTGAGATAACACCGCTATCCGCAATTTGACCACCCATTTCAGCATAGAATGGTGTTTTAGCTAAAACAACTAGTGCTTCTTGACCTTCAGATGCTACCTTTGATACTTGACCATTGACAATGATCGCCGCAATTTCTGTGTTTGTCGTCAATGTATCATAGCCTACAAATTCACTTGCTACAGTCAAGTTGGCTAGTACTTCATTTTGTACTTGCATAGAATCTACATCTTGACGGGCTGCACGTGCACGTTCACGTTGTGCTTCCATCGCTACCTCAAAGCCTTCATGATCTACCTTCATGCCTACTTCTTCTGCATACTCTTCTGTTAATTCAATTGGGAAACCATAAGTATCATATAAACGGAATGCATCTGCACCTGGAATATAGTCATGTCCAGCTGCTTTTTGGGCTTCTACTACTTCGTTAAAGATTGCAAGACCTCCGTCTAATGTTTCATGGAAGCGAAGTTCTTCATTTTTAATAACACGTTGAATAAATTCACATTTTTCCGTTACCTCTGGGTAGAAATCATTCATAATTTCACCAACAGTTGGTACTAATTCAAACATAAATGGTTTTTCAATGCCAATTTGTTTTGCATAACGCACAGCACGACGTAGTAAACGACGTAATACATAACCACGACCTTCATTTGAAGGAAGCGCGCCATCACCAATAGCAAACGCCACTGTACGGATATGGTCCGCGATAACTTTAAATGGTGTATTAACATCTTCTTCTGAACCAAAGATTTCACTTAACGCTACTTCACCTGGACGTTTGTACTTACGATTTGCAAACTGTTCGATTTTTTCAATAATAGGCATGAATAAATCAGTATCAAAGTTCGTTGGCACATTTTGAATAACTGATACGATACGCTCTAGACCCATACCTGTATCAATGTTTTGCTTTGGAAGTGGAGTATATGTGCCATCAGGATTATGATTGAATTGAGAGAACACTAAGTTCCAAATTTCAAGATAGCGTTCATTTTCACCACCCGGATACATTTCTGGATCATTTTCATCTGAACCGTATTCTTCCCCACGGTCATAGAAAATTTCCGAGTTAGGACCAGATGGACCTTCACCAATATCCCAGAAGTTCCCCTCTAGTCGGATTAAACGTTCTTCAGGAATACCAATTTCGTTATGCCAAACATCATATGCTTCTTGATCTTCAGGATGGATAGTAATAGATAAAAGCTCTGGATCAAAGCCCATCCATTTTTTATCCGTTAAAAACTCCCAAGCGTAATGAATAGCTTCTTTTTTGAAGTAATCCCCAATTGAGAAGTTCCCTAACATTTCAAAGAACGTATGGTGACGAGCTGTTTTACCTACGTTTTCAATATCATTTGTACGAATTGATTTTTGAGCATTTGTAATGCGTGGATTTTCAGGAATAATACGACCATCGAAATATGGTTTAAGTGTTGCAACACCTGAGTTAATCCAAAGTAATGATGGATCATTGATCGGTACAAGTGGTGCTGATGGCTCATGATGATGACCTTTTTCTTTAAAGAATTCTAGATACATGCGGCGAATTTCTACTGCTTTCATTTGAAAAGTTCCTCCCTATATGTTTTGTAAAATTACGAAATGAATCCGCAAATAAACATAAAAAAGCCCTCATCCCAAAAAAGGGACGAGGACTTGTAATTTGTCTCGCGGTACCACCCTAGTTGTAAGTAAAAGTATACTTACCTCTTTAGCACTTGTAACGTAAGTGAACGGCAGGGATTAACTGCACTCTGGAGTAGCTTTCGGTATTCGCTATTGTGAGGATTTTTTCAGCCAAGAAATCCCTTTCTTTCACACGCACAAATACGTACTTTTTCCATCATCGTTTTTTACAATTTTCTAACAAGAATTATAAAAAAAATATGTTCTTCTGTCAATTGGCACTATAATTGCTAATCATAACTAAGCTCAATTTTTCCCCAAGGTAATTATCCTTCACACCGAGGCTATCGTGAGAAATAATTTTTTTTGTAAAAAACGAAAGTAGACAATCCTGTTAACAATAATATTACAACAATCACTACCCAAAATGCATTTGATGTATTTTGATATGGTAGAGGTACATTCATTCCATAAATACTAGCAATTAACATCGGCACCGATAAGATGATTGTAAATGAAGCTAGTAATTTAAGGACTTGGCTTACGTTGTTTTGAATTATGTTACCATATGCATCCATAATATTATTTAAATTAATTTGATTAATTTCCGTCACTTCATATGCCTGATTTAATTCAATAAGCAAGTCGTCTAAAACACTTGCATCGTCTTCGTCTAATTTGATAGAGCTACCATGTAATATTTTTTGCATCGTAAATTTCATTTGTTTAAGAGAAGTTACCATATATATAAGACTTTCGTTTAAGTTAAGGAGTGTATACATCTCACTATTACGATATGACTTAGAAAGTTCATTTTCTGCTAAAGTGATTTCCCGTTCAATTGTAGCTAAAAAACGAATATATGCTCGAGCCGTTATACTTAATATATTTAAAGTGTTACGCGTTTTCAAATGTGTCTCACAGAGAGTCATTTCGTCGTTAAAGAAATCCTTCATAAAAGGTAGCTCCTCTCTACAAATCGTTATCATATGATTTTTTGTGTGTATGATACCCATTGGGATTGTCCGATACTTCACGTCTTGATCAGAACTCTCGACATCTAATTGATCGTATGGGACATGAATAACTATCAAGACCGCTCCGTTGCGCTCTTCAATTCGCGGGCATTCTTCTATATCAAGTGAATCAGTTAAAAAATTGTTTGGAACACCAAGAGCTGCCTCTACATGTTCAATTTCACTTGTTGTTGGTGCTTCAAGATGAAGCCAGCTATTATAACCAATTTTTGATGTTTGTTCAAGCTTACCTTCTGAGGTACTTTTGTTAATTAAAAGCATTTTATAACACAACCTTTCTTACGTACTATCCGAATATATTAGAAACGCAAAAATTTTGATTTGTAAAATACGTAGAAGAGACTTCCACTAATCCCCAGCATTAGTCCAATAACTACTAAGAACATGAATGGCTGATCTTCATATGGCAATGCGACGTTCATCGAGAAAATACTTCCAATTATAGTCGGAATCATTAATACAAGCGTAAGAGTAGTCAGTATTTTCAAAACACTATTTAGGTTATTATGAGTGATTGCTGCGTACGCATCCATAAGACCACTTAAACTAAGACTTCGCATTTCTGTTACTTCCGCCGCTTGTTCAATATCTACTAGCGCATTATGCAACATTTGTTGATCTTCTTCATATAGTTTTATATCTTGCCCTTTGGAAAGATGTAAAAACACATTGCGCATAGCTCGTAAAGATGTTGAAAAATATACTAAACTTTTATTAATATGAATCAGACCGAAAAGCTCTCTATTGTTATGTGACTCTTTTAATTCTCGCTGTAATCGTCCAACTTGTGCTTTTATACGATTGAGAAAATCAAGATACGATTGAGCAATCGCTTCAAATAGAAGTAATGTTATTCGAGTCTTCATATGTGTTTGAAATGTTCCGTACTTTCCTGAAAATATGTCTCTACATAATGGATTGTCTTCTTTTGTGACAATTATTAAATGGTCCTTTACATGAATAATCCCAATTGGTAACGTACGATAAGGGATTTCCTCGTACAAAAGTTCCTCATTCATCACAACAGGAGAATTAAGAATGATGACCATTGACGAATCCTCTTTTTCAATCCGAGGTCTCTCATTGATGTCTAAAGAATCACGAATAAAATCTTTCGGAACATTAAGTTTATTTGAAATTTGAGAAATCTCAGCATCTGTCGGATCCACAAGATAGAGTAACGTGTTGTGAACAATATCAGATACCTGTTGTAATTGACCTATTGAATTACTTTGATATATCGTAAGCATCTTTTTTCCTCACTTTCTCTTCTAAAATAGCCGTTTTTTATAAAACACCCAACCTGTCAACAAACTAATGACTGCAGAGATTGATATTAGTACTGCTAATGCATATGCACCATCTTGTTTCGGTAATGGGACATTCATCCCATAAATCGTTGCGACCATCGTCGGAAACGTCAAGATAATCGTAAATGCAGTTAAAACTTTCACTACAACACTTAGGTTAATTTCAATCGCAGCAGAATATGCATCCATCATATTACCTAAATTTTCGTTGTAAATTTTTGATGTATCAAGAGCTTGTTGCATCTCATTAAAAGTGCTTTGCATCCGTTTTTCATCTTCTTCATTCATTTCAAGTACTCTTGACAATTTCCTCATCATCAATAGATTTACTTTTAGTGCCTTTATGAAATAAACAAGGCTCTTATTTATATTGAGCAAAGTATACACTTCACTGTTCTTGATTGATTTTTGTATTAATTTTTCAGATACAATAACTTTTCGATCAACATCATCGAGACAACGTAAATAGTAACTAGCTGTAACAAGCAATAGCTGTAAAATAAAAGATACGTTTATATTGTTATTAAAACTTTTATCGAGAATTTTTCTAAATTCCTGTAAAACCAGATGATCATTACGACAAATTATGACAATTACTTCACTTGTTTGAATAATACCGATTGGAATTGTCCTATATGGTATAGTTTCACCATTTGGCATTATTAAGGGTACATTGATAATTAGCAATAAATCATTTCCATTTTTTTCTATTCGTGATCGTTCGTCTATATCGAGGGAGTCACTGATAAAGTCAGTTGGTACCCCAAGGCGATTAGTAACGTACTGTATATCTTCTTCTGTTGGTTCAGTGAGATAAACACAGCTACCTTGAACGATCTTAGGCTGTTCTTCCAGCCCTTCTCTGCCACTTTTATAGATTTTAAGCACTGAATCGTCCTCCTAATCTGTTGAATTAAAACAGATTTACGTTTTTTACTCCTACTATCTCCATCGGTCATACTTGGACTCTCCATTTTGACCCCCTCCTTTCTAAAAATGAACTCTTATTCTTCGGCTAAAAGAGTTCAATCTAAATAGCAATGTGTAATAAGGTTCTTTATTTTGAAATAAAAAAATCCTCCAGGAGTCCCGGAGGTTTTAATAAAGCGCATAATAAAATAAATAAGTACAACAAGCACTTTCGATTCCCCCTAACTCGAGTTTTAGCACTATACACCGTAAAGAAATAAATAATCTCTTAGCCACCTTATGAAAAGCCTTAATTCGACAATTCCTGTTCTACCCATGGGTATCTTTCGATATTTCTGGGCAGTGGCCTATGTTTGTATAGGAGCCTCACCTAACGAGGTTTTATTTAATTTCCTCGCCATCTTAATCCGTATTTTTTATTTTGTCAATAGGCTAATACTATTTTTAAAGTATTTTTTCATCACAATTTTCTGTTCCAAATTAGAAATCTCACTGAATTTTTCCCATACAGTACAGGTAAAGAGTTTTGCTTTTTTCAACACATTCTCTGGTCTTTTAAGCTGTTTTTTCAAGCGAAGAATTGATTTGCTTAGCAACAAAAGTTAGACTGAGGCACTCACTTCCCCCAACTCTCTATGTATTTTTAATCAATTTCAATATTGATCCTGTATAGATGCACTTTCATTCTTAGTTCAGCCTTTGAAAACAAAAAACAATCATAGAATTTATTAATTCATTTGATTTGAGTAGAAATACATAAAAGTTTGGGATGATATTTTTTAAACGTATGCTAAATATAAAAATTGACTTGAATGGAGCTAAACGAGAATCTGTAACGGGTAAGTAGAAAAACAAAGGCTAAAGGAGATACTTCCTGTAATACCCTTCGAGACAAATGCTACAAACAGCTCATCCCGTCATCCAAGTGGGAAATGCATAAAAAAACGGAACTCCCTTATATGATGATGAGCCAAAAATTTGATCCCGTTTTAAGATTTTTGTTTTTGGAACAGTTGTTGACAATAAAAATTATTCGGAGTACAATGCTGAAAACGATAAGTCCTCGTTAGGTGAGGCTCCTATGCAAACATAGGCCACTGCCCAGAAATATCGAAAGATGCCCATGGGTAGAACAGGAATTGCCGAATTAAGGCTTTTCATAAGGTGGCTAAGAAATGAATTTCATTTCTTTACGGTGTATAGTGCTAAAACTCGATCAAGGGGAATCGGACGTGCTTTTTTGTGCGCTCTTCACCCCCTCTTTGAATCGATAGAGGGGTTTTTATTTTATTTGACTAAAAAGGGGGAAACATGTGATGGACAATTATTCGATATGGCATTTCATAGGTTTAAATAATTCGAATATGGCAAAAGGCAGCGTTTTAACGTTCAGTCCACATATGTCCCTCTCTTCAATCATCCAATTCTATTTTTTTGCAAATTGGAAATATCAAGATAGGTTTATTTGATGTGTACGTCGAACAAGATACATTCTAAGCAAAAAGCTCCCTTTTTTACGGGAGCTTTTTTTGTTTTAAAGGGCATTCTAAACAAAGAAATGAAGAGGTGATTAACGATGACAATGACAGTAGAAATGATAATCAAGCTAATCTTAGCTTTGCTATTCGGATTACTGATTGGGATTGACAGACAGATTAAACAAAAACAACTTGGCATAAGACCTAGTATGGTCATCTCTATTGCTAGCTGTTTATTAACAATTGTCTCTATAGAAGCATTCGGTAAATTTGGAGGTGCAAATCATCCGAATATGGATCCAATGCGACTTGCTGCGCAGATTGTAAGTGGAGTTGGTTTCATTGGGGCTGGCGTTATTTTGCGAAGAAGTAACGAGGTTATTTCTGGCCTTACTTCCGCTGCGCTAATCTGGTCCGCTTCTGCGCTTGGAATTACGATTGGAGCGGGGTTTTATCTAGAAGCAAGTTGTGCTGTCATCCTCTTGATGGGAGCAGTCAATATTGTGCCCCTTCTCATTAAAACATTGGGCCTATCAACACTTAACCGTCAGGAAATTTCATTAAAGATTATTGTGGAATCGAATTATCGTATGACCGAATTAATTAAAATGATTAAGTATAAAGGGCAAAACGAACAATCAAAAAAAGATGAATATAAAATTCGGCATTTCAAACTCAAAGATCTTGATAACGGCCACCAATTAATTGATTTAGTTCTTTCTGTACCGGAAGATCAGTATACAACGGAAATATATTATTATGTTAAAAAAATTGATCACGTTTTAAATGTTGAAATTGAGAATTTGTAATAGAAAGGCGTGTCAAAAAATGATTAGATTAAACCAATACAAATATAAAGAAGAGTACACATACTACATGCTGCAATCTTTAAAGTCTAAAAAAAAAGATTCCTTCCGAAAGGACTTCCTAGATTTACATCCGATGGATCAAGCAACATTTTTTATAGAACTCAGCGAGGAAAGACGCTTTACAATTTATTCTTTTTTAACTCCTAGTGAATTTGGCGATATTTTTAGCGAGCTAGAACCGTCCATGCAGAAAAAATGTATTTCGGAGCTTGACCGCCCATTTGCCGTGGAGATGTTAAATGAATTACCTTCAGATGACGCTACCGATTTTTTGGGACTACTATCATATAAAGAAGCTGATTATTATTTAGAGCAAATGGAAAAAGATGAGGCTGATGATATTAAACAATTACTTCAATACGAAAAAGGGTCAGCAGGAGCCTTAATGACAAAAGATGTAGTAATAATGGCAAAAGATGATTTAGTAATTGATGTGTTTGACCGCCTAAAGCATAATGAGGCAGATGCAGAAACGTTTAATTACTTATATGTTACAGATTCCAATAATCAATTGCTTGGAGTCGTATCATTACGAGATTTTATTATTTCTCCACCAGAGAGTCGAATGGCTGAAATTATGAACTCTGGAATCATTTCAGTGACTGCCAATACAAGCCAAGCTGAGGTCTTCCAAATCATACGCAAATATGGTCTTTTAGCAGTCCCCGTTGTAACAGAAAACTTTGAACTACTTGGAATCGTTACGTTTGATGATGTGCTAACTTATCTATAATAATATTGATAGTATATATTTTTTACAGCCATTCATATAAAAGAGAAGTAACTGTTTAAATTAGTTTTTAAACAGTTACTTCCTCGAAATTAATTATTATTTTTTAAAAAGCTTTCGACTCTATCCACTAATTCTTCCCTATTGTAAGAATTATAAAGCGCGCTAGCTAAACGGACAGGGTCTCCAAAGAAAAAGCGTTCATATAGTGTTTGTCTTGTACCAAAGCTACTCATCGTTATATCCCAAGCTAAGCGGAATTTTTTGACGCGCGCCTCTCCACCCTCCTGAGAAGACTGTAAATAATGTTCAAGATCACCATCATCCGCTGCAAATGCTTTTTCACTCGGAATGGACATTAACCCACTCGCACCAAGTAACTGAATTATTTCTGTGAAGGTCGGATATACTTTAGGGAAAATCTGAATAGCTACTAGTAATGTTGGATGATCAGGTCTGATAAAGCCAAAAACATCTTTTTTTGCCTCAATCTCAGACTTTAACAGTAAAGCCTTCATCGTTTCAAGTGACACAATAATATCAACAACTTTTTGCTGCACATGTTGGTAATCGCCGATACTGATTGTATCAACAATTGACTGTACAACACCTAAGACAAATTCTGTTTTGGCAATTTGACGTGAAAGAACTTGATGTAAACCATATGTTTGAAATCCACTTACGTTCATAAAGTTATTGGCAACTTCTACATTCCCATAATAAAAAACGCGTTCCCATGGGACAACAACATTATCAAATACTACAATTGCATCCACTTCCTCGAATCGACTACTTAATGGATGGTCAAAAACCGATTCCCCTCCAACAAATGACTGTCTACATAAAAACTTTAAACCTTTCGTATTACTTGGTATCGAGAAACCAAAGCCTTTTCCTTCATCATAGCCATTCGTTGATAAAACAAGGAGTTCATCTGTAATTCCTCCCTGCGTCGCAAGGAGTCTTGCCCCTTTAATTACTAATCCCTCATTTGTATTATCTACAATTTTAGCGGCAATTGTAACTTCTTCATCCTCAAAATAAAATCGGTTGCGATTTACTTGTGGCTCTATAAATGTATGTGTCATTGTCAAATCATTCTCACGTGCATACTCATAAAAATTCAGTAAATGGTTAGGAAAACAGTTTGGCTTATCTTTTAAAAAATCTGCTGCTGATGCTAAAGCCATTAATGTTGTATTCATGTAATCAGGACTTCTCCCCATAAAACCATGAGTGGATAATGCCCATTCCCGTGCTGCACTACGCCTTTTCACAAGATCTTCGACTGTCGCCACTTGAAGGAAAGACATACCTACACGCTTATTGCTTGCTGGCGACACATATGTCATTTTCTCAAGCAATTCCTTTTCATTTTGTAAATCAAAAAGCCTTGCTTGACTCTTCATAACTCCCTTAAATGCTGGATGCTCCGACACCTTCCCTGTGACAACTTTCCCATCAATGTAAATATACGTTTGTAAAGCGTCAATACGATCAATATATTGCTGACCTGTAATTACTGGCATGAAAGTCACCCCTAAACGTTACAAATGTTTTACACTCATTTAGTATATGGAATTGCCTAATATTAGGTTCCGTCGCAGACAACTGTACTATATCAAATTCTCAATTTTACCAAACTGTACTACTTGATAAATACAGCTAGGAACCTTCCTTTATTGCACGATTTTTCTGTCATTTTAAATAAAAACGGTTTCAATTAGCACTTTTCTAACGAGTTCGATTTTATGCCACATTCATAAAAAAGTCTTCTTCGACTAGTACAGAATTGCTAGATTTTTCATATATGTAGGTGTAAGATAGCTTCGTAACCAAAACAAGTACATCTTTTTATTAAAGGAGAACATATATATGAATCATCAAATCATCTCGTACGTAGCGAAAATGGAAGCTGCTTTAATGAATAAAATGGAAGATCATACTGAAGAAAATCTTTTATTTTCTATTGCTTCAGAAATGATCGCTAAAGAAAAGGATCAATTTAAAAATGTTTGCCAAGCATATGAAGTCGTTAAACATAACCTAGTTGGCATCCACTAATCAAAATAATGGATTTTATAATCAAGACAAAACCCGATCAATCCAAATTGATCGGGTTTTGTCTTTTATTGCGCATATGGTAGAACCATCTTTTGGAATTGCTCAAATGTTGTTGTTTGATTACTGGACAAGCGTTTAATTTGATACACATCATCGTACGGATTGTTATAGCCAAGCGCCGTTGAAAACGCCATTGTGAATCCCGCTTCCTTTACCGCATTAATGATGTTGGGATTATATTGCCCAAATGGATAAGCAAAAGCCTTTGCCTCAGGAATATATGTTAAACTGCGCTGTAAATCCTGAGCAACCTCATGATATGGAATCAGAAGCATTTTGCCTTTATTCCCCACTAAATCGTGTAAATTGTAAGTGTGTGATCCATACGTATAGACATCTTGCATATTTGTCAGATCCTGACGTGAAAGTGACTGTAAATCATTATAATTAAATACTTGGTCATCTTTAGAATTTTCATTGCGGTACGTAATTAAAAATTGTGTAGCTTTAAAGCCATTTTCTTTGAGCACCGGATATGCATATTCACGTGTCGATAATAAACCATCATCAAAAGTCAAAACAATTGAATAAGCAGGCAATGTAATTTCATCGCGCATGAAACGTAATAATTCGTCCGCACTAATAGTCTCATAGTTCATACTTTTCAAATACTGCATTTCTTTCGTAAATTGAACATCTGTCATTGTAGTACTTACATTTTTAAAACGTCCAAGCTCATCCTCTTTTAGAAAATGATGATACATCATTACTGGGACACCGCGATCGAGCGCTACTTTAGAGCTATGGATATATCCTTCACGGCCACCAAGCACCGTTACGTACCAACTACCTTCTTTGCGCAAAATCGGATAACGGCGATTTAAATCTAGTTTGGCAAATGGCTGTAACGATTTTGCTGTGTAATCATAAATCTCACTGTTTGCAGAAATAGGAATAAAATACTCATTTTTCATGGCATTGTCCTGACCCATATTTTTATAAGCAGGGGTATTTATAAATTTCACTTTTGATTTTTCTGCATAAATATATGATTTCCCCCAACGAATTTTTACATATTTTGGATCTAGTGCATCTACAACCTCTAGCTGTTGCCCTTTCATCAACGTAGCAATAGCCATTGGTTTTTCACGGCGGAAATCATAAAGAGTTACGTTTTCTAAAGCCTCGATGTAACCATTTTGTTTACTAGGTGGCGGAGTTGGTTTTTCAGTAGGCTTTGTGGGTTTTTCGGGCTTTGTAGGCTTTTCGGGCTTTGTATTTGTTGGATCCTGGCTTTTTTCTTCTTTAACAAATTTACTATGTACAAATCCTAATCGTCCATTTACAGCAATACCGTACCAATTCCCCATTCTACTATAAATAGGAAAACGCACCCCTTCTGCCAATGTTGCAAATTGCACTAGCTCATCACCTGTATTATCATAAATTGGTGCATCACTTGTAGCGACAATATAATCCTTTATCTTTACACTTGTTGGGACTGTATTTTTATACGTTGTTACTGGTACAACCGTTGTGTAACGTTTATCAACATAACCGTAATAACCACCCCAACGAATTTGCCACCAATTAGCTCCGTAATCTTTTGTTACTTCAAAAGTTTGCTCTGCTGATAATGTCCCCACCGGTACTAGTGAGCCTGAACGATTATCAAAGACAGTTGCTTCCTCATTCACTTGGATGACGGTATTTTTTGCATATGCTTTTTCTGCAAAAGGTAATAACATCATGAATAGAAGCAATAATAATATGCGTTTCACTATATTCACCTCATAAAAATTTTCATCACCATTTACTCATCTAAATAATCATACGGTGAGATACCATCCATTCCAATCAATGGATGGATATATGGTTCCGTTTCGACCGTTAGTTTACTATCAATGGATGGTTTTTCTTTCTGTAAATCGTCTTTCAAAGGAATCGTTTCTTCTTCCGCAACTTCCTCTGCTATATTCATTGGATTGAGTCTTGCACGTAGGGACGTAAAGCGTTGTAAATCATCCGTACGTTGTAAGCCATCTGCTAGCACATCTGACTCACCACATAAAATCAAGAAATTTTTTGCACGCGTAATACCTGTATATAATAAATTACGACGCAACATTTTAGAATAGCCTCGTACAACTGGCATAATAACTGTTTGGAACTCAGAGCCTTGCGATTTATGAATAGAGCAACAATAAGCAAGTGTCAATTGATTGAGATCACTACGCTGATAAGTTACTTCTATACCATCGAATGACACAACAAGCAAATCTTGTTTCTCAATTGTTTCCTTAGCCTTGATAATACTGATGACTTCCCCCATATCACCATTAAAAACATTGCTTTCAGGTTGATTGACAAGTTGTAAGACTTTATCCTTTATGCGATATGTGACATCACCAAAGACAAGCTCTTTTCTAGTACCAGTATCGTTTGGATTAATTAGCTCCTGAATCATTTTATTTAAATTGTCAATTCCTGCTGGACCTTTGTACATTGGTGCTAACACTTGGATATTACGAATTTCTTGACCTTTCGCAACCGCACTTTTCACAACCTGTGTAACAACGCTTGCTACTTGATCTGAGGAGGCTTTAATAAATGAACGGTCAGAGGTTTTTACAGTTAAATCATTAGTAATCTGACCACGTTTAATTTGATGAGCAAGTTCAATAATTGTTGAGCCCTCTGCTTGTCGATAAACCTCGGTTAATTCCACAGTAGGTATTTGCTTGGAAGCTAACAAATCCTTTAATACCTGTCCTGGACCTACTGGTGGGAGCTGATCCTGATCGCCAACAAATACAACTTGTACGTCCTCATGTAAGGATTTTAATAATTGATGTGCAAGCCAAGTATCGACCATTGACATTTCGTCTACAATAATGAGTTTTCCTGTAACCTCACGTTCAGTTTCTTCTTCTTTTTCCTGACCGGTAAAGCCTAGTAATCTATGAATAGTCATGGCAGGAAGTTCTGTTGATTCTGCTAAACGCTTGGCTGCACGTCCTGTTGGAGCACATAAAATAATTGGGAAAGGCTCTTCTTTTTGTGCGTATTCCTTAGGGTTTAATGATAGTCCGTGTAACTTTGCATATACTTCTACTACACCACGAACAACAGTTGTTTTACCTGTACCAGGTCCGCCAGTCAAAATCATTACTGCTGAGTTTAAGGCTTGTTCAATAGCATTTGCTTGCGTTTCAGCATATGTGACATGAAGCACTTCTTCGGTTTCACCAATCGCTTTACGTATTTCGTCCTTACTAAAATGTTCAACCTTATTGTTACGTTCTATTAAAGCTACTATTTTCGATGCTATTCCTACTTCTGAGAAATATAGAGATGGTAAATATAGTCTCGTTTCTTCCCCACAAATTTTACTTTCCTCACGTAATTCGATACAAGCTTTAGAAATAGTCTCAAAGGGAATTTCCTCTCGTTGGCTTTGCTCAAGCATATCTTTTACTAGTGGTAAAACCTGTTCTGCATCTAAATACACATGCCCATCTGATAAAGCTGCTGTATTTAGAGTATGTAAAATCGCGGCCTTAATACGGTCTGGATGATTTCCAGTAATCCCTAATTTAGCACCTAACTCATCCGCACGAAAAAAACCAACACCCTCTACATCTTCAATAAGGCGGAATGGATTTTCAGTTAATAATTCAATTGCTTCTGTTCGATATGTTTGGTAAATTTTCATACCGAGCTGTGGTCCAAAACCCCAGTCATTTAGTTGAATCATCACTCGTTCTAAGCCAAGATTTTGTTCAATCGTACGGTGGATGACCTCTTTTTTTTCAGCAGATAGACGAGGTACAGCATCAAGTGCGTTAGGGTCCTCTAAAATAAGACGTAAAGCATTTGCTCCTAGTTTCTCTACAATTGTTTCAGCAGTTTTTTTTCCTATCCCAACAAACAAATCGCTCGATAAGTAATGAATAATCCCTTGCTCTGTTGCCGGCACTTCTTTTGTAAACGTCTCAATTTGAAATTGCACACCATATTTTGGATGTTGTTTCAATAAACCTGTAAAACGATATTGCTCATCCATTTGTAACGGTGGGAAATATCCAACAACAATTATTTCCTTATCCTCATACTGTAAGTTGGTCTCTTGAATTTTCACACGAACTATCGAATACATATTTTGTGCATTATGAAAGATAGAGACGATTGGACGTCCGAGTATAAAAAATTTATTTAGTTCAAATAAATCAAGATTCTCTGCCATTTTCGATTCGTCCTTTCGTGTTCATTTCAATCATTATATTTTACCACAGCATAACGAGAAAAATCGTGTAAAAAGACAATTCACTATATTTTAATCAATTAGGCTCGGCATAATTGCGTCCGGGATCGGCTTTGTGCTTAGGCCTGCAGATGTTTTTTGTACCGAAAGCGTTAGCGACAAGTACAGATGTTTGGTTATTCGATGAAGAAGCGGCAGACTTCTGTTAGCTGACATTTTACATTAGCTATCAGAATATTCGCTGAATGAATTTAACACTATTTTGACAAATGACATTTCGCCGCTATTATCAGCCTTTCCATGCTATGATATAGATAATTTGTTGCACGGAAGGATTGTGAAGCTATTGGAATTTAGACCTTGCATCGATTTACACGATGGCAAAGTAAAACAAATTGTTGGCAGCACACTTGGTCATACGGATCAAGAAGTCATCGAAAACTTTATTTCAAATCATGACTCTAGTTATTATGCAAAAATGTTTGCCAAAGATCATTTAACAGGTGGTCACGTCATTATGCTAGGTGATGGAAACGAAGAAGCTGCATTAGCAGCGCTTGCAACATATCCTCAAGGTTTACAGGTTGGTGGCGGCATTACGACGGAAAATGCAAAAAAGTATATTGATGCGGGCGCTTCCCACGTTATTGTCACATCATTTATATTCTATGATGGTATGCTCCATTTAGATCGACTAAAGCAATTAGTACAGACTATCGGTAAAGAGCATCTTGTCATCGATTTAAGCTGCCGTATGCGCGATGGAAAGTGGTTTGTTGTTACTGATAAATGGACAAAGTTTAGTGATTTTGAAGTAAATGCTGAGTCTATTGCCTATATCGAAAATTTCTGTGACGAACTACTTATTCACGCTGTTGATGTAGAAGGAAAAAAAGGCGGTATGCAGGAAAGCTTAGTGCACGATCTAGCTGCTTGGACAACAATTCCAACAACATATGCTGGTGGCGTCCGTTCTCTAGACGACTTAAAGAAATTTAAAAAAATCGCAAATGGTAAGCTTCATGTTACAATTGGTAGCGCTCTTTCAATTTTCGGTGGAGACTTACCCTATTCAGAAGTGGTAAACTATTGCAAAAAAGGCGGGGTATTGTGAAATTAATATATAAAGATTTTGTATTTCCTTTTCGAGAAACAAATTTAGAACGTATTATAGATGGTAAATATTTCAAAGTCAATACAAAGGATAATTCTCTTTCCTTGCACGTCCAGCTAGATAATGAACAAATGCTGCTTGAGTTTTCAAAATCTTTAAAGGCAACATGCGGCTTCCTACGAGATCAAGAAACAGAAGCGTATATTGGTACTTATATCGATTTACAAATATTTGTGGATGAATTTAATAAACGATACAACTTAAATGCTGAAATTATCGTTTAATAACTAAGGGGACCAAAAATCCCTATTTTAGTTGAAACAAGAATACTACACATAGTTTAGCGCACATATTTCTATTTAGTAGCTATTTTTGTTAAGCTATTATTTATGAGAGATCACAATAAGAGAATAATTAATGTTACTTAGTAGAAGAAAGGATTTAATGAAGTATGAAAAACGAACTCGAAGCAACCAATTTAAAAAGCCTACAAGCAGAATTAAAACGTTTCTTTTTATCCTATAGATTTGCCTTGCAAGAAATTGAAACGAAAATAAATATTTTACAAGAAGAGTTTAAGTTAATTCATGAATATAACCCAATAGAACATATATCAACTCGAGTAAAATCACCAAAAAGTATATTGTTGAAGATCAAGAAAAAGAACCTTGAGCCTTCTGTCGAAGCGATTCGTGAAAACATTCGTGATATTGCAGGTGTGCGAATCACATGCTCCTTTGTAGAGGATATTTATAAAGTGAGTGAGATGCTACAGGCACAAAATGATATTGAAGTTGTGGATGTAAAGGATTATATTAAGTTCCCAAAGGAAAACGGCTATCAAAGCTTGCATCTTATAATAAAAATCCCAATTTTCATGTCCGACCGTGTAGAGAATGTGTACACCGAAATTCAAATCCGTACAATCGCAATGGACTTCTGGGCTAGTCTTGAACATAAAATCTATTACAAATACAACAAGGAAGTACCTGAACATATCCGTTTTGAATTGAAAGAAGCTGCTCTTCAAGCAGCAGAACTGGATCGAAAAATGGAACGACTCAATGAAGAAATAAATATTTTAAAAGCGAACGAAGCAGAGACGTCATTAGATGCAATGCCTATTGTACAATTAGCACAATATTTATCTCAACTACCACTTGATTATTCTTCCGAAGATGATCAAGATTAAACTCACGATATAAAAGGATGCCGAAGTAATAATTCCGGCATCCTTTTTCAACTATGCGCTATTTTAGTTAAATCTCTGTGCAATCATATCATAAATATAACGCGCTTGGTCGTATTCTGGCTGTAATGTAAAGGCTTGTTTCAAGTGGTACATGGCATCTTCTGATTGTTCAGTGGACACCGCATAAAGTACACCTAAATTATAATGTGCATCTGCGTTATTCCAATCCTGCTCGATTAAATAGTCTAATTCTTTCTTACCCTCTTCGAACATTTCTAACGCACATAGTACAATTGCATATGCTAAACGAATTTGTGTGTCTTCTGGGGCAAGCTCTGAAGCTCGTTGTAAATATGGCAGTGCAAGCTTCGGATTTTCCATTCGCTCAAAGCATTTGCCCATCATATAATAGACATCTGCGCCTTCAATGTTATGCTTTAACGCTTGCTCATAAAGCTTTACTGCCTCCGCATATCGTTCCGCATTATAATATAAATTTGCTAAGCCATAATAAGCAGTTGCTGCTGTTTCATCAACAGTGATCGCTTTTTGAAAGAAACGCTCTGCACGTTCAGTATCCTCCAACACCGCTAGGAGATTTCCAAAATTCACATAACCAATTGCGTTTTCAGGCTCTGCTTCAATTGCTTGTGTAAAAAGTTGTGCAGCATCCTCATAACGCTTTTCTTGAAATGCTTGTATGCCCTGCTCGTTAAAATTCATTGTTTTGTTCACCTCTATGTAGCGAAAGACTGCCTAAATTCTATACACCTTAGGAAAGGCAGTATAAGCAGTCTTTTCGCAAATTATCCTACATATGTTAATTTCTCATTATTTTTAAAGACTTCGTCGATTGTACCGCCACCTAAACATTCTTCACCATCATATAATACAACAGCTTGTCCAGGTGTGATTGCACGTACTGGTTCAGCAAACGTAATATGTGTACGTCCATCTTCTAAAATTTCTACTTCCACTGGTGTATCTGTTTGACGATAACGGAATTTTGCTGTGCATGAAAATTTCCCGGGCAATTTTTTTGTCGAAGTATAGTTCATTTTCACAGCAGTTAATGAAGTAGAATATAATGACTCATGATGGAAACCTTGTCCAACAAGTAACACATTGCGTTCCAAATCTTTCCCTAGCACGAACCAAGGCTCACCATCTCCACCAATTCCAAGACCGTGACGTTGACCAAGTGTATAGTACATTAATCCGTCATGCTGGCCCATTACAACGCCATCCATCGTCTCCATCTTACCAGGTTGCGCAGGTAAATATTGACCTAGGAATTCTTTGAAATTACGCTCTCCAATAAAGCAAATTCCTGTTGAATCCTTTTTCTTAGCTGTAGCTAATCCAGCTTCCTCCGCAATTTTACGGACTTCCTTTTTCTCAATATGTCCAATTGGGAACATTACATGCGACAATTGTTCCTGCGATAATTGGTTTAAGAAATACGTTTGATCTTTATTATTGTCAATGCCTCGAAGCATTTTAACTTCGCCATCTCCACTACGATCAACTCGAGCATAGTGACCAGTCGCTAAATAATCAGCTCCAAGATTCATCGCATGCTCTAAAAATGCTTTAAACTTAATTTCCTTATTACACATAACATCAGGATTTGGCGTACGTCCTGCTTTATATTCTTCTAAAAAGTATGTGAAAACCTTATCCCAATATTGCTTTTCAAAATTTACCGCATAGTATGGAATCCCGATTTGATTACATACTTTAATAACATCATCATAGTCTTCTGTAGCTGTACAAACGCCATTTTCGTCTGTATCATCCCAGTTCTTCATAAAGATCCCGATTACTTCATATCCTTGTTGTTTTAGCAAATATGCAGCAACCGAAGAATCTACCCCACCCGACATGCCGACAACAACACGAATTTGTGAGGGGTCACGTGTTTCTTTCATTATGGTCACCTTTTCTTTATTTAAATTCCATTAAATATACAATTTTTAGCAAATCATTTTTTCGCTAGTCTTTTCACGATTGCTGCTGTTTTTTCAGCCGCATGTTGTACATCAGTTTCCGTTAAATCTTGACCGAAGCTAAAGCGGATAGAGTTACGTAATTCCTCTGTCCCTTGTCCAAACATCGCAACTAAAACGTGTGATGGATCAATGGAGCCAGCAGTGCACGCTGAACCACTTGAAACGCAAATACCTGCCATATCAAGATTCACTAGAAATGACTCTACTTCCATACCAGAAAAACTTATATTTAAAACGTGTGGAAGTGTATTTTCTAAATCTCCATTTACATGAAATGCTAGCTTTTCCTGCATGAACACATCAAGCATAATTTGCTTAAAGCGATTGTATAGCGCACGCTTCTCTTCGCGCAACTCGTTTGCAATTCGCACCGCAGTCGCAAAGCCAATCACTGCAGGTACATTTTCAGTACCAGCACGGCGCTTTTTCTCATGCGCTCCACCTAATGCATAACTAGTGAATGGTGTTCCTGCCTTTTGGTAAAGGAAGCCAATTCCCTTAGGACCATTAATTTTATGTGCGGAAACACTTAGTAAATCAACATGTAAATCAGTAACATTAATTGACTCTAAGCCATATGCCTGAACTGCATCCGTATGGAAAGTAGCCGTATGTTCACGTAATAAGTCACCAATTTCAGCAATCGGTTGAATCGTACCAACTTCATTATTACCATACATAATCGTTACTAAAATCGTATCCTTACGTAATGCATTGCGCACATCTTCTACAGATACACGTCCCTTTTCATCAACTGGCAAATATGTCACATCAAAGCCATCCCGTTCAAGCTTCTCACACGTATGTAACACTGCGTGATGTTCAATTTGTGTGGTAATTATGTGCTTTCCTTCAGCAGCACGTGCATATACAGTGCCAAAAATAGCCGTATTATCCGCCTCGGTTCCGCCACTTGTTATAATAATTTCCCCAGGTTGAGCACCAATTGATTTGGCTAATTCTTCACGAGCATCATCTAAATATTTGCGCGCCTCTCGACCTGCCCCATGAATACTTGAAGCATTTCCATAAACCTTTTGCATTGCGGTAGTCATAGCTTCTATTACTTGGTCATTCATTGGTGAAGACGCTGCATGATCGAGATAAATATATGAATTCATGTTGAAAACTCCTTTGTACGAAAAGCGCTAAAGATCCGTTTCCCTGCCCCACGACATTGCGTTGACTTAGGAAGCGGTGCTTTAGCCTAAACTTTTAAATGTAGAACATATAGCCTTCCGCTACATTTTCCTCAGTATATTGTGCTAAATCCTCGATTGTCGTTGTATCCAATACATTTTTCACAGCATCGCGAATGCGGAGCCACAACTCTCGCTGAGGTGCTTCTTCATTTTCAATTCCTTCTACTGGTTGAATTGGACCCTCTAACACACTAATAACATTAGCCGCTGAAATTTCACTTGGTGGATTCGCTAACATATATCCACCATATGCACCGCGTACACTTTTCACTAAGCCTGAATTACGTAATGGTGATACTAATTGCTCTAAGTATGCTTCAGAAAGCTCCTTTTCAGCAGCAATTTTGCGTAATGGAATAGGTCCTTCTCCATAATGCTTTGCTAGTTCAATCATAATCGTTAGCCCATAACGGCCCTTTGTAGAAATTTTCATTTTATCACCCTCAAATAGTCTAGTCAAAAATACTACAAACAGTATATCATAATCTCCTCTTGAAGAACTCGGAAATACTCTTGGGAGGTTATGATATACTATTAATTGCGCTTTGGTATAGTTAGGCAAAATACTATTATCGCTTCATTTTAGCGCAAAAAATCATTGAAAACTGTTGAAAGGGGAAATTATTCATGCAAAATGAACCACTCGCTTATCGCATGCGTCCTTTAACCCTTGATGAAGTTGTTGGACACCAAGATTTTATCGGTCCTACTACTGCTCTTTATAAAATGATTCAAAATGAACATATTCCATCTATGCTACTATACGGTGAGCCAGGTATTGGTAAAACGTCAATAGCGAATGCCATAGCAGGAAGCTCGAAGCTCCCCTTTTTCGCACTTAATGCTACTCGTGCTGGTAAAAAGGACGTTGAGGATATTGTTCAGGAAGCACGAATCTCAGGGAAAGTCCTACTTTTTTTGGATGAAATTCATCGTTTTAATAAATTACAGCAGGATACTTTGTTGCCACATGTTGAAAATGGCTCAATCGTATTAATTGGGGCAACAACAGAAAATCCGTACCATGATGTAAATCCTGCTATCCGCTCGCGTTGCGGAGAAATATATCAACTAAAACGTTTAACGAAAGAAAATTTAATCGAGCTTATTAGAAAAGCACTTTCTGATGAAAAACGTGGGCTGGGTAAACATCATTTTGTATTAACAGATGATCAAATTGATCAAATTGCTGGAGCCGCTAATGGTGATGCACGGAAAGCATTGACTTTGCTTGAATCGATTTATTATGCAAGTGATGAAGTTGACGGTCAAACAATTGCAGCTGATCATATCATTAAGCATCTTATCGGTAGAATTGGTGTTTACGGTGATAAAAAAGGGTCTCATTTTTATAATTTACTGTCTGCATTGCAAAAATCTGTTCGTGGAAGTGATACGAATGCAGCATTGTATTACTTAGCACATTTATTGGAAACAGGTGATCTAGTAGCTGTCAGCAGACGCTTACTTGTTATGGCTTATGAGGATATAGGCCTTGCCAATCCTGATGTAGGTCCGCATATGCTTGCAGCCGTACAAGCTGCAGAGCGTTTAGGGTTACCCGAGGCACGAATTCCGCTTGCAGGTGCTGTTATTGAAATGTGTCTTGCATCTAAATCCAATTCTGCAATAGCAGCTATTGATGCCGCAATTGCCAGCATTCATGATGGTAAAACAGGCGATATTCCACATCATTTACGCGATGCTCATTATGAAGGGGCAAAAGATTTAGGTCATACAGGCTATCAATATCCCCACAACAGCCCGATTGGAACATTCGGAGGCTGGGTTGACCAGCAATATTTGCCCAACGAGCTTGTGGGAACTGAATTTTACAAACCTGTCATTGCAGGTGAAGAAAAACGAATGGCAGGGATCTACGAGAAACTTAAATCTTTTCATAAAGATGAAAAGTAATATCGCTACATGATTAGAGTACTGAAAAACATATTTTTTTGAAAATAAGGCACTTCCACTTTAAACAAGAAGGGCCTTATTTCTTTGCTTGCGGTACAGATTTATTACTGCCCGTTAATGCGGGAAAAACAGGACAGACTGCTAAGCAATCATCCTGTAAAGGTTACTTTATTTGTTGTATAGCGCTTACTGTAAAATAAGTTCAATGTATCTTCCACATTTCTCATCAAAGGGAACTTAGTCGTTGTCGTTTCTTGCTCCACCTTTTCACTTTCTTTTTCATGTAGATAATTAATAAATTTTTGAGTTTGAGTGAGTAAACTAGCAAACTCCTGGGCATTCTCCCGAACTTCAAAGCGTATTGCTTTTACAGCTATTGCTTGACCAATCGATTGCTCCCTTGATGGCGAGGTTTGATCTTCTTCTACATTATCATCTGCTGCTCTGTATAATACTTTTAATGCCTCATAAACTTCCTTGTTATCACTAAATCGTTCCTTTATCCACTGCAAGACAAATTGTAATAGGACAACTGCATAAATAAGTGACAGCCATTCATCTCCAAAAGCTTTTTTCGACAAACGTTTAAAGTAATCCTCTTGTGTCACGAGCTCGAATATGATTAGACGAATTGGATATAGGAGCGCATGTCCACTGTTGATATATAATTTTTCTTGATCTTTATACATTGCCAACCAAAAATCCCTTACGATCGAGATAGATTTTCTTGTCGAGAAAGCTAATGGACATTGGATAAGCCCCTGTTCAAGTGTTGGTTGTATAAGCCGAAGAAATAAAAGTTCTTCATCCTCACTTACTAATAAAAGTGGTTTTTCTAAGTTCGACAAATCAATATCGTTACCGTTTATTAACACTGCACAGCCTCCTTCCTACAAACCTTACACATAGTTTTCAATTTTTAACTATATTTCGACAAAAAATTATAAATCCCTTTTAAGAAAAAAGTCCTTTTTTCATTTCCTTACAACAAAATTTTGACACTACCTCGACTCTCATTCATGATATTCTAATAAAATCCACAAAAAAAATCTGCAAAACTTTAAGAAATGGAAACCCAACCACCCCCTCATCAAGCCCGAGCGCTGTAAGGAATGGAGGATAAACCGCAAAAAGTAAGCAGATTCTAGACTGTTATTCTATTTTCAAGAAAATGATGATTAATCAATTATCCCGTAATTTCATTATCAACAAATAATTTAAATTGTTGCAAACATTGTTTGACCGCACCTTTTTGTTCAAGTACTGCATGTCGTAATGATGTTATTTTCTCTTCATCCTCTACGACTTCACTATAAAGCGAAAAAATTTCCAATAACAATTGTTCATTCTCTTCCTGTTCAATGCTAGGTAAAGAAAGGGCAGCAACCGTTAATAATTGTTCAACTTTCTCAGGTGTTTTTTGTAGCTCATTGGATGAATAATAAGTTGATGACGCTAAAAAATAGCAGAGCTTTGCACAACAATCTATAAACAAATGCCAATAAGTATTACTACTCGGTATTTCACCCGCTCTTTCAGTAATATACGCTTTATAAAATGTTGTAACTTGCGTATATAACGGATCTAGTTCCCTCATAGCCTTCTGATAATTATTAGATGTATCCAAATAGTCAAATACAATATCACTCATTTTCTCTTGAAGCTTTACAATATCTAAATGATCACGAATTACTTGAATTTTCATTTTACCACTCTCCGATGTTGTCATTTGTTTTCTAAACGTCATTCCTACTCCCCTAAGTAGTCCTGTACATTCCAAACAAACCAATCTAGTATCTATTAGAATTATTAAAATTATAGCAATAAACTAAATAAAGAAGTGGTCACTTGAACAAAATAAGGCAATTTCGTGAATTAATAGCATTTTGAGCACCGCAAGGCGAACAATTTTGGTAGAATTACGTCCTTTGTACATAATCGTCAAATAAAGATTGCTCTTTCGTTCGATCAACAATTTCTACAATACTTCCTTGCGAATATTTTTTTATTCTTTTTTGTGGTATATAAAAATAAGCATTGTTTGTAATTAACCAGTCACTAAGCGTTAGTTCACTGCCTGGCAGTTGATTTGTCAATATACGTTTATGACGAAGTATATCCGCCATTTTGTAAAAACCATCTGACAGTTCATAAGCAGAAACATCAAAATTAAAAATAGGGCTAACAACCTGTCCAACATCAAAAATGTGTATCGTATGTCCTTCCTCATCAATAGCTAATTCCACTGTGCCAATTTCATCGAATAGGTTTAAACCCCTATATTCCATTTGATAGATTTGCTCCATTATTAAATGTCTCCTTTTATAGGTTCTACATTAAATGTTAGAGGGGTCACAAAAGTTGTAGACCCCTTCTTCACGACGTTCCTATTGTAACATAGAAAAAGCAGCTGTCTCCAAAGCCACTTGAGACAGCTACTACTATAAAATGGCACATCACCATAACGTGGGCTGGAGGGCAGCAACACGTGTTTTTGTGCGAAAACGAAGCGGCAGCAATCGAATTTTCTAGGATTTCTTCGCTTTTTAATTGTTATCGAGGAATTATTTAAGTTTATCGATAACAATTTTGAATTTATCGCCTAACTTTTTATATTTATCGACATAACAGATTTTTCAAAGTTGTATTAACCTTGTACACGTGTAATTTTTACATCTTTTAAGATTGTGTTCACTACCCAGCTTGCAGCAATTAAGCCTGCCACTGATGGAACAAAAGCGTTGGAAGATGGCGGCATTTTTGCTTTACGGATGGCTGCATCTGGTTTTCCGACATGCTCAACGACATCTGGACGAACTACGATAGGGCTCTCATCTGAGAATACAACCGTTACACCTTTATGAATACCATCTTTACGTAGTTTCGTACGAATTACTTTTGCTAATGGATCTGTATGTGTTTTAGAAATATCCGCAATTTTAAAACGAGTAGGATCCATTTTATTGGCTGCACCCATACTAGATATGATTGGAATATTACGCTTTAGACATTCCTTCATCAAATGAATTTTATACATCACTGTATCACTCGCATCAATGACATAATCTATGCCTTGTGCGAAAAATTCCTCATATGTTTCCTCTGTGTAAAACATATGCATATCGATCACTTCACATTCAGGGTTAATGTCAGCAATACGCTCCTTCATAACACCTGACTTTGATTTACCGACCGTTGAAAGATAAGCCACTAATTGGCGATTTACATTGGTAATATCTACATTATCTTTATCAACCAAAATAATGCGGCCAATACCACTTCGAGCACATGCCTCAGCAGCAAATGAGCCTACACCGCCTACACCAAGAATGGCTACCGTTGTATTTTTTAATTTTTCGAGTCCCTCTGTTCCTATCGCGAGCTCGTTACGAGAAAATTGATGTAACATTCTTACACTCTCCGTCTATTGAATTTTTTATCCCGCTTTAACGGGCAGTAAAAGCCCTATTGGTGAAGACTAATAATCAGCAGTGGATGAAGACTCCCTCTGATTAAAATTTCACTTTATTAGTAAACCAAGTTATATACTAAGATAAAATCAAACCTATCTTACATTTTATCATGATATTCATCAAGTAAAAATTATAACATGTAATCTTAATAAAACACTTTAGTCTCTAAAAGCCGATTTCTTACTAATAGGAGATCTGACTTTGTTTATTTTTGACGATAAGGAATACTATCATTTTTTACTATTAAAAATCCTCTTCGCAATTGTAATAAATTCTTTAACTGCCGGAGGTGCATCATCTACAGCGGGACAAGCTAATGATACATTACGCCAATTCGTTATACTCAAGCTTCTAATTTGTAAATGTTGCTGTGTTTTTAAAAACAATTCAGGACCAATAGTAACGCCGAGCCCTTCCTGCACCATGTTGGCTATTGTATTACAATCATGTACTTCAAAACGAATAGGAGGTTTTATATTTCCTAATTCAAATAACTCTTTAATATGCCATTGATACATACCCGTTGGCATAATAAAAGGTTCATTTTGTAACTCCCGAATATTTACAATTTCATGTTGACTAAATCTATGACTAAAAGGAAATGCCACAACCATTTTATCCTTGATAAGAGGAATTATTTCAAATGTTGTAGTTGAGTCTATTTCAACCACAAAGCCTATATCTACAATTCCGGTATGTAACCATTCGGTAATTTCTTCATAAGACCCTTCATAAAATTTGAATTCTATCTTTGAATATTTTTTCTGAAATTCAGCAAGTATTCTGGGTAATAGACATGAAGAAGCACTTGCAAAAGTACCTAATCGAATTGTTCCTATTTCTAAATCTCTTGTTAAGGCAATTTCCTGATTGATATTTTCCAAACGTTTTAATATTTCTCTAGTATGAACGAGTGTTTTTTGACCTATTTCAGTAAGTGTAATCCCCTTTTTTCGATCACGATTAATTAAAATAACTCCCCATTCCGATTCTAGACTAGCCATGGCATGACTTACCGCGGATTGTGTCATATTTAATTGTTCAGAAGCTTTCGTAAAGCTTCCAAACTCAGCAATTTTACTAAATATTTCAAAACGAGTCATTGTCATGAGTGTTTACTCATCTCCTTAATTAAAAATATCAATTTTACTCATAATAGCATGTTAGATAAAATGATAACAACTTTTAAAAAGGAGTGAAAATATTGAAACATTATGTCATATATTTATTAGCATTAGGTGCCTTTTTAACAGGTACAGCTGAATTTGTCGTATCAGGAATATTAGAAATAATTTCCTCAGATTTAGATGTATCTATTTCAGTTGCTGGTCAACTAATAACCATTTATTCCTTATCCTATGCTATTGGAGCACTTATTCTAGTAATAATCACATCAAATTTTGCTAGAAAAAAAGTACTGATTTCTTCCTTGATTATTTTTTTAATTGGAAATATTATTGCTTTTTTCAGCTTTAATTACGTTATATTGATGCTGTCTCGGGTGATGATGGCAATAAGTGGAGGTTTATTTATTGTTGTGGCTACAAACTACGCTTCCAACCTCGCTAAGCCTGGAAAGCGAGGGAGTGCTATGGCAATGGTAATTACAGGGTTCACAATTTCGTTAGCACTTGGAGTACCAATTGGAACATTTATTGCAGCACATATAGATTGGCATAACATTTTCCTTATTTTAGGGGTTATCACATTATTTAATATCATTTTACTTACTAAATATCTACCTAAATTAGATGGGGAAACGCCAATGCCCATTAAGGAACAATTACTACTTTTAAAAGATAAAAGATTACTTAGTGGGCTATTTATAACCGTATTTTGGATTCTCGGCTATACATTTGTTTTTGCTTATATTTCTCCTATTTTGAGTTCGTATGCAGATTTTTCCATAGAAATGATAAGTATATCTCTTTTGATTCTAGGTGTTTCTGCGTTTATTGGCTCTCGTTTTGGTGGCTATGCTGTTGATAGGTGGGGATTTTCTCGTACGATATATTTAAGTCTTGTCATACATTCTACAGCTTTATTTGTTTTAACATTTACTATTTTCTCAACCATAGGAACATTCATAACAATTATAATTTGGGCAACGGCAGCATGGACAACTACCCCAGCTAAACAATATTATCTGACTTCTTTAAAACCACAATCCTCAGAAATTATTATAAGTTTCGATACAACCATTATGAACATTGGTATGACTTTAGGAGCTGGATTAGGTGGATTAGTAATAGAATATTCAAGTGTTTTCAATTTAATATGGCTTGGGGGCTTAATGGTATTAGCAGCATTAATAATGTCAGTTTATTCATTTAAATTCAATAACGACAAACAAAGTTCATATTAATTTTAAAACCAACAAGAATCCATTTTGTCATTTTTCAAAATAGATTCTTGTTCTAGGTTCCTATATTTCAAGTAGCATTCGTTATTTCCACCGTTCATAATTTCTCTTAAAATCCTCTACAAACTCTGAAGCAAGTTGAACATCTACTTGCTTCAAAGCAGCAATTACTGCCCCACCGATTGGTTGTAAAACCGGTGTCATAAATTTCATTGGCAGCCCATCAGCTTTTGCGAGTTGCTGTAACTGAGGTATTATGAAAGCTTCATTATTAAAAACGCCACCTCCTAATACAACAGGTACATCCCCTTGCTCCCAAGCCATACAAGAGTAACATGCTTTAATTGCCACATAATATTTCTTATAAGCATCTTCAATAATGCTAATAGCAACCTTATCTCCCTTTTCAGCCACATCAAACACATATTTACTTAATGGCGCAATTACTGTCCGAGGATGCTCCTCTCCATAAATACACTCTATTAATTGCGGTACATTTTCCACAGAAAAATACCTCAATACAACATCTGTCAATGCTGTCGAGTCTCCTCTTCCATCATAGCTTTGAAAAATAGCTTTCAGTACCTGAACCCCTAGATCATAGCCACTGCCCTCATCATCAAAAAGATAACCCCAGCCCCCTACTCGATGAAAATGTTGCTCACTATCATACCCCATTGTAATGGCACCCGTCCCTGCAATTTGCACAATGCCTTCCTTCCCTAGTGTGCCTGCGTAAAGTGCTATTAAGGCATCATTATCAACAACAATAGCTGCTGTTTTATCGACATACTGACGTACTATCGATTCTACAACTTCTTCTGCCTGTAGCTCCTTTACCCCAGCCATACCAGCAAAACAACTATCTATTGCTGCAAATACTTGTGGATGTTGTTGTTGTAAATTCTGTAGTATATCGTGAATCGTTGACTTAAAATAATGAACATCCATTGCTGTTGGGTTACTCCGAGTCGTTTCTACTTTGGCATAAATATTGCCAAGCTCATCACAAATCACTGCAGACGTTTTCGTTCCACCACCGTCAATCGCTAATACATACATATCTCTTTGCTCCTTTCTTTTCAATCCATTTCACCCTGTCTTATTTGTAGTTGTTGCTACAGAAAATATTGGTAAATCAAGATTAAAAAGGTTCATCATCAAAAGTTGTGGATGACTTTTGTTAAAACGTCTACTATGCAAATAAGTTGATTGGAGTGGAGGCTGGGCGACTCCTTGGGGATCAGCGAATAGAGGAACGAAGGCTAAAATCATCACGTCCTGTGATAACGCCTTCGTGACCAACATCGTGTTGCCCCGAGACCCTGCAGCGAAGCGAAGCGGCTCATCGGACGCCCCCAGGAAGCTTTGCTCTGTGCGAAAGCGTAGTGCTAACGTAGCGGCAGCAACAAATGTTTTCATGTAGCGAAAGCAAAGCGACAGCTACAAAGCGCCCAGCCGGAACGGAAATCAACCACACGTTTTGTGATGAACCATAAAACAAGGGATTAAGCACTATCTACTAATGGCTTAATCCCTTCTTCTGTAATCATTTCGTAAAGCCAAATGATGCCCAAGGCTGAATATGTGCTAATAAAAATTGCTCTTCTTCTACAACTCTAGCCACAACATTTGTTGATCCGGCATTAGGCATTTCCTTTAAAACAATTTGGAGCTCACCCTTATATCGTACATCTAAATTATTATCGATTGTCACATCCCCCAATTTTAGTGGATGGCTATCATGTGCAGGGAAATCACCATTTTTATATTTAACTCGAGATTGAGTACTACGGATTACATACTCCGAAACATCTCCACGATTAAAATGGGGCTCTTTAAAAAGTATCGCTTCTTCTAAAATAGACGTTTCAACAGACTGTTCAACCTTCAGCTCTAGCTTATGGCGATTTAATTGGCCTAATGCACGTATTTCTTCATCAGAAGCATACATATTGCCAATAATACAATCATCTATTAAACCAGTGTGCCATAAATCCTTAGCTTGCACTGTAATTGGCAGATGACGATGCTCTTCTAATGTTGGCAAGCCATACTCGGTTTCTTCCCAAGGTCCAAACAGAGCATGCTGCGATGAAATCATAGCTGCTGTTCGAATATGATTCGCTTTAAATTGTTGAGATGTTTGTAAAAAATGTTGGCGTGAAAGACCTGTAAAACGTCTCGGATAAAAATTATGGCAGCCAATAATATTATCTTTATTCGCTTGATAGGATAATATAGTTTCTACATATTTCGTACCGTTACTAATATTTAATTCTATTTTTAAATTACTTGCATCGAGAGACATAAACGATTCTTCCTGGCCAGAGAAACCCATGTCTAAGCGCAATGCAGCTAAATGATAATGCTCCTTAAAGTAACCAATATCTTTATAGGTTAAGCCTAAATCTTCAAAGACGGCTGGTGCAATATCAGCAGAGATTTCAAAGTCAAGCTGCTGCGCAAATTCATTTATATGCATTAACTTATGACGTTCCTGATCATTATTTAACGACATAAGACATGTGAATATACGATCAAAACCATTGTCATGAGCGAGCTGAACGTACCGCTTCATATCTTCTAATGTACTATGCTGAGGATATAGTGAAATCCCTAATCTTCTCAATTCAAATACCTCCGTTTAGTTCGCAATTACACCTCTACTTTTTGGCCTTTTGATTGTGCAATGTGCTGTTCATTTTGAGTTTCTGAGTCAGCAGCTTGCTGTTCATTCTGCTTTGCCATGCGGTTTGCCATTGATAAAAATGGTAGATAGATACATATCGCAACTACAATTAAGACGATACTGAGAACAGCACCTCGCCATGATTGTGTTACTAAGAATCCATTAAGAATTGGCGGCATAGTCCATGGAACTGCAATCGTTGCTGCAGGTACTAATCCCCATTTTGTTGCAAAAAAGGCGATTGTGACATTCACCATTGGTGTTAAGATAAATGGCATAAATAAAATCGGATTAAGGACAATTGGTAAACCGAATAGCAACGGTTCATTAATATTAAACAATCCTGGCGCTGCTGATAGTTTACCGACTGTATTATACTGTTTATTCTTTCTTGCAATGATGAATATAGCAATAATTAAGGCAATTGTTGTACCTGAACCACCCATATTGATAAAAGCATCAAAGAATGGTTTATTAATGATATAAGGCGCAGTTTTTCCAGCTGAAATAGCTGCAACGTTAGCATCTATTGCTTGTAAGTTAATAGATTGCATAAATGGCTCAATAATATTTGCCCCATGAATACCGAAAGACCATAAGAATGTTGGAATAAACGCTAAAATAAGGCCTGCTACCCATGTATTTGTTAATCCCATAAACGGCTCTTGAATTGATGAATAAAACGTTCCAATAATATCTGGAATATTAAATCCGGCAGAAATGATAGTACGTACTAATGCTAGTAAGCCAATCGTAATAATAGCTGGTAATAATGCAGCAAATGACTTTGAAACTGCAGCCGGCACACCTGCTGGCATTTTAATTAAAAGCTTAGGATTCCCAGATAAATGTGAGAATATTTCGGCAGAAATCAAAGCTGCAATGAGCGCAACAAATATTCCTCCAGTACCCGTTGTTAATCCTGTTAAACCACCTTCTCCAAACGTGCCGAATGTCATATAACTCGCAAGACCTATTACACCACCAGATAACGCATCCTTGTCATAGCTTTTTGTCAAATGATAGGCTACGGAAAAGGCTAATAACAGAGAGATGATTCCAAATGTTGCTCCCCAAATATTCCCGCCCCACTGTGTCCAAGTTTCATGTTTCCAGATGGCATCGAGTGCATTTTGATAAAATTTGATAGGTAAATTATTTACAAGAACCGCAAGAGATCCAACAATTGTTAATGGCATGATCGTAATAAAACCATCTCGAATGGCGACTAAATGACGCTGATTCCCTACTCTAGCAGCAACCGGCACAAATTTTTCTTCTAAAAAACGGAACATTTCACACACTCCCTTTATTTTTTAATGTGACATCAAGGCTTGATGCTACTCCCCATTGATTCGCTCATACAATTCAATCATTTCCGTTGCCAAATCGCGAAAGGTAATGGCATTCATTAAATGATCCTGCGCGTGAATTAACAGCATTGACACTTCTACTTTCTCTCCCCTGGCCTCTTGTGACAGTAACGCCGTCTGAGAATGATGTGCTTCAATCAATGCATCATTGGCTAATAGTATTTTTTCCTTTGCTTGCTGAATCTGCCCCTTTTTCGCTAGCTGGATAGCCTCCATACACTCACTTTTCGTATTACCACTATGCACAATCAATCCCATAATGGATTCCATTAAAACTGTTTCTTCCATTGCCATAGCCCCCTTAATCAATCAACTTTAGTGCCTGCTTTAAGACATTTTCGCCATTCATCATGCCGTAATCCGCCATATTAATAACATCAATTTGGAAATTCATTTCCTTGTATTTTGTTTCGAATGTCCCCTTTAAGTAACGGACTTGAGGACCCAATAGCAGCACATCTGCCATTTTAGTAGCTAATACTTTGTCAACCTCACTTTCAGCAATCGCATAAATATCTGCCTCAATGTTTTGTTCCTGTGCCACTTTTTGCATTTTAGACACTAATAAACTAGTACTCATTCCAGCTACACACACAAGCATAATATTTTTCATCAAAACACTCCTTTTCATGATTAAATTCGTCTTACAAGTAAACTTTAATTTTGTAATTCCCCTAAATTTGAAACCGCTTTCTTATTTTGAGAATAGCACCTGTTGGTATATACCACAATACATATTTTACACTATTCCCCTCTTCAGAAAATGTTTTCAAAATTGGGCTATATCTTTACCACAGACTATTGAAAGGATTCACCCAACTGGTATAGTCCAGAAAAAAATTCAAAAAAATTTTAGTTACTAAACCTACCTATCGACATACAATTGTTAACAAGTCTAAAAATATTCATAGAAGGTTGGCTTATTCGAAGGTAATGCCAATTGCCAACGATTAATAACCTCTTCAGCCAGTTCTATATTTGCATACAAGACGGCATCCTTCACAGAAAGGTAGCCAACCATCATCGCTGAAAAAAGATTAATCGGTAATGCTAACAAATGCATTTCCGGGATAGAATTTGTCTCAATTATCGAGACATCTCCACTTTTATTTATTTGATATACGTGATCATTCCAACTACAGAGTGCATCTTCAATTCGAATATACAATGGTTTTTGAATATTTCCCCAAGGATAATGCTGCATAAACCGTAATGCATCTACTACCCTGATCATCACATCCTGAACGACTTCCTTTTTAAACTGTGGTTCTTTAAAATAGAAGCCAAATTGATGGCCGTTAGAAGTAACTCCCTTAATGCTACTTACACTCGCCGCATGAGACGTTATAAAACGCCAAATCGCTTGTTCTGCTAGTAAATCTTCTGTTATAAAATCATGAATCTCAAACGTTCCATCCTGAATACTATAACGAATATAGCCTGCAATTTTATCAGACTTAAAATATGCGGCAAAATGACTATCAGGCGCTCTTCTCTCTATTCTTTTCCACCAAGCATCATCACGTAGCATACTTCCATTATTGATGAACGCTTGTGCATTATGAAAATCCTTAATCCCCTGAAAAAGAGCAAAATCTGGCCATTCAAAACTCATTCGTTTTACTATATCCAAATGTTTTCCGAAAGAAGGAAAAATCATTTGCGGAATGGTGTAATATAGCTTCTCAAAGAACAATTCCCAGCCAAAGTAACGATAGAAGGATACAGAAAATGGTGCTAACACAGAAACGCTTTGCCCATTTCCTCGCATTTTCTTAAGTGCCTCTATCATAAGCCTCTTGATAATACCCTGCTGCCGATACTCAGGATAAGTTGCAACAAAGCCAATTCCACCCATATCATATTTTTTACCATGGACTGTCATATTAAGTGGCAATATTAATAGCTGACCAACTACTTTATGTTCATCGTAAGCACCTAATGTCGTGCTGTGCTCAACCCAATAATGAAAATCATCTCGCCGGGCACCCGTATACTTATTAGGAAAACAATAATCTCTTAATTGATGTACTTGTAGATAATCTTTCGGTGGAACTATCTTTATTTCCATTACAGATCACCCTTTTTCTATACTGAATATTCTAAAATTTAAGGTTGGCTTAATAGATTCTTTTTGACATACTCCTCAACCTCAGCAGATGTGGATAGCAATAAAATGCGTTCATTATGCGTCATTAACTGCTGTTTCGAAAGCTTAGCGATGTGTGCACGAGTTTTTAGAATCGAAGAAGCACTCATGGAAAACTCATTTAATCCAAATCCTAGTAAAATCGGTAACGCTATTTCATCTGCTGCCATTTCACCACACATACCTACCCATTTCCCTTGATGATGTGCCGCATCAATGACATTTTTTATAAGTCTTAAGACAGCAGGATGGTATGGTTGATATAAATAAGAAACATTTTCGTTCATGCGATCTGCCGCCAACGTGTATTGGATTAAATCATTTGTACCAATTGAGAAAAAATCTACTTCCTTTGCAAATAAATCTGCAATGATAGCTGCCGACGGAATTTCAATCATCATTCCTACTTCTAACGTTTCAGATACAGGACAACCACCGATTTCTAAATTTTGCTTTTCCTCCAACAAAATTGCCTTCGCCATTTTAAATTCACCCAATGTAGCAATCATCGGAAACATAATTTTTAAATTGCCATAAGCGCTTGCTCTTAGCAATGCGCGAAGCTGTACACGAAACATTTCTTGTTGCGTTAAACTGATTCGAATCGCTCGATAGCCAAGAAAAGGGTTCATCTCATCAGCAAGCTTTAAATACGGTAGATTTTTATCACCGCCAATATCTAATGTCCGAACAATCGTTGGCTTGCCTTGCATTTTCTCAAGTACGCTTTTATATGCTTGAAACTGCTCCTCCTCAGTAGGTAGCTCCCGTCGTTCCATATATAAAAACTCCGTACGAAACAGGCCGATACCATCTCCACCAGCATTAATGACCATTTCTGCATCTTCAGGGTTTCCTATATTCCCTGCAATTTCAACTAAAAATCCATCCGCACTTATACTTGGTAATGAACGATACTGAAGAAGTTCTTCATTCTCTTCATTGTGTATACGTTGCTGCTGCCTATAAAAGCTAGATACTTCCGATGTAGCGTTGACAATAATCTTGCCATTTGTCCCATCTAAAATAATTGGTACTCCATGTTGAATATCTACCGTGGCATTTTTCGTCCCGACTACCGCTGGAATCTCTAACGTTCGTGCGAGAATAGCAGAATGAGATGTTTTGCCACCAATATCCGTTATAAACCCCTTTACATACTTTGTATCTAGCATCGCAGTCATGGACGGTGTTAAATCTTTAGCAACGATAATAACATCAGAGGTTAAAAGATTCATATCTACCATTTCAACCCCTAACAAATGGGCTAACACTCGTTTAGACACATCTCGAATATCTGCAACTCGCTCCTGCATATAGACGTTATCTAACCCTTTAAACAAAGCAATGAACATATTCGATACTTCATCTAATGCAAATTCAGCATTCACCCCTGATTGAATTTTTGCTTCAATAGACGCTAGCATTTCAGGATCCTCTAGCACTAATAAATGTGCCGCAAAAATAGCCGCCTTTTCAGCACCAAATTTCTGCTGAGCTATTTCATAGATTTCTTGAAGTTCCGCTTTCGTTTTAATAACTGCTACTTTGAATCTTTCTAGTTCAGCATCTACATCAGCAACCTTTATCTCTTCATAAGATAGATCTGGCTCCTTTAAACAATACGCATTTGCAAAGGCAATACC
>Ga0213822_1000118_pt1 | contig 80821 bp, 94 predicted proteins | sample MC6MC0908MG_FD_179872 | JGI IMG/M metagenome (GOLD analysis project Ga0213822, IMG submission 179872) | Enriched soil aggregate microbial communities from Iowa State University, Ames, United States - MC6-MC0908-MG | ecosystem: Environmental > Terrestrial > Soil > Unclassified | place: USA: Iowa... | reverse complement strand
GACATAGAGAGTTTGACAGCGTGTTTCATTACGGTATTATGGCGGCCGCAAAACGAGCTGGAAGCGTGGCCGAGTGGTTTAAGGCAACGGTCTTGAAAACCGTCGATGGGCAACTATCCTAGAGTTCTTATCTCAGGTACTTCCCAGATGCACACTACAGACTATTCCAGGGTTAGCATTGGGGAATTGGCAGAGTGGTTGAATGCACCGGTCTTGAAAACCGGCGAACGTGAGAGCGTTCCCAGGGTTCGAATCCCTGGTTCCCCGCCAAACACGCATAAAAAAAGGGCTAGAGAAAATCTAGCCCTTTTTTTATGCGTGTTTTTTTCGCGATGGTAGCGAAGATCGGGGCAGCGTTTATAGCTGAGGGTGACCAGCTGCATACTAATGCATGCTTGTGTGGCCAGCATTCTGCTCTGAAGCCAGATGCACACTTGAATTCGGATTTCCCCCCCAGTCCTCTATCAGTGCTCAGCCGTGAGGCATAACTGTTATGCGCTGGCGGGAGCATTTTCCGTTAATTGTACCCGGGTCTACCAAGCAGCCTCTTCAGTAGCTTGATCGACCGCTGGCCCCGTAAAACATAGGAGCAATGGCAGAAGGCTTACCGCTCCAGCCGTTGGTGCCACAACCGACGCAATGTCGACTCAGGCATTTCAAGCTGTCTCGCAGCCTCACCTTGCGTGAGCCCTTTCCCCTTCAACTCTTGTACCGCCTGCCATTTCTTCCGCGCAGAGGAAACGTTGAGTGGAACCTTGCTTTCAGGCATCGAAGGTTGGCTGGTATCAGCCAAGTTGAGGGCTTCGATCTCGGCCAGCGAGGCGAGAAGGATTTCCCTAGGCGTGCGATTGCTGTTGCGAGAAACCGTCAGAGCAATCAGAGCGGTAAGTTCAAGATCAAGCGCAGCAGCCAGTTTTTGGCTCACATCCAAGGTCACAGAGTGCTTGCCGCTCTCCGCCTTGCTGATGGTCGTTTGATCCAGATTGGCAGCCATAGAGCGCTGCGTGTTGCCTTTGCTCTGACGAAGCATTTGGAGCACTGCCGCAAAGGATTGGCGGAGCGACATTACAAATCCCCAAAAACCAAGATGTATGCCGCGTTTGCCTATCGCCAAACAAACGAATATATTCCTCATTCTGGCGGTCAGGCCTCTGTGCCTGCAATTTATGGAAAATGGAATGCGGGGATGTGCTTGATGGATAACCCACTCAGCTACGGGCTACTAGGGGAGGGAGGCGTTGATCTGGTCGGCTCTGAACTGCTCCTTGATGATTTGCTCCTCGCTGCTCGAGAGCACTTCAAGAGGATGCCTCTGTGCGTTGTGGAGGAGTGGGTAATTCTCGATGCCATCCTCACTGAAGATGAGCTGGCCAAGGTGGCTGCGGCTGGATGCCAGCCCATGTTCCTGTTTGCCCACAAAGTCGTACATGACGAACAGAAGCGCTTTGAGCCGGGCGACTGGGTGAGGTCGACAATCGCTCGAACCTTCGATGGTGGCTACTTCTTCGAAACCAGGAACACCGTTTACCTGCTCAAGGGGCCAGGTCAACGGAAAACGTCTTCGCTGCAAGGCATCTTCTCAATCTTCTAAGTGCCACGGCCTCAATCGTGACGACTCGACTGTTACAGAGATCAAAATATGTTCCGTTCACACCAATCTGACATGGCCGGAATGCCCGGTATGTTCGGCGATGGGCTGATGCATTGGCATGGCGTCTCCCGAGCACTTGCGACCCACTGGTACCACGTAAGCGTTAAGCGTCTCCACGAAGGCCAGTTCAGGAATCACGAAGAAATGCTCAACGATGAGCCCAGGCTCGTGGAGCTTCTGGTATCCCAGGATGAGAGCCTGGTTATCCACGAAATCCAAGTGGTGACGCCTGCCTGGATGAACAAGGATGTGGGGTGGAAGATGGAAAAGCTTGCGTCTCTGTCGATGGGATTCAGCCGGGCAGAGGTGCCCGTATGTGTCCTTGAGGTCGAGAGTGGCGATGTATATGTCGACACTCATGAGGCTGACCTCGATGTGGCATCTTTGAAGGGATTGAAAGAGCTGTATCGGCGCAGCCCTGTAAAAGCTGCTTCAGCGGAGATGGCGGGGGCCTAATAATCATGACAGACATCAGCACGGTTTCAGTCGACTTCCATGTTAAGCGTTACTCTGACTTTGATTTGCTCAGAATTGCTCGAGCTGTCGGACAGGGATATGAGGATGAGATCACTGCATTCCTGGTGAATGTCCAGATTCAAGCATGCAGCGCTGTGGGCGTGGTTTTTGGACATGCGCGAAAAGGGCCATATGGGCGGTTTTCGGATGGGCATTTGATCCGGACTTCGGACATCCAGAAGGTAGAGAGGGAAGGGCGGTTTTGGGTTATTACTACCGTCAATTCGCGGTACGTGGTGGCTACCTTCAAGCGGGACGGTGGTCGGGGAAGTCTGCGTGAGTTCAAGCGCATTGCTGGTGGCGGATATGTCCCATCACCGAATCGCCTTCACTGATTTTAAACACTGGGCGCGCCGCCTTGCGGCCTGGCTGTCGTAAACCGAGCCTAAGCGTTCCGCCCAGTCTCGGCCCTGTCGGGCTGACATCCTTCGCGCCTTCGGCCATCCAGGCCTGCGCGCTCCGCTTGCATATAGAGTGCCGGATTTATGGTCTTACCTGACTGGCTAGGTACGCCCGGCACGGTGGAGTGAGTTAGCCAGCGTGCCAACTTCATGGGTTACATCGTCCCGTTCCTGTCCACATGAGGCGTGAACGCAGATCGAATCCATCGCGGGTGGTACGAAAGATCTTCTCCAGAATACCCTCGGCCAGTAAATGAAAACGCCGCGTTGGTCGGGGCGCTTTTAAGGCTACTGGATGGTCTTGACCATGCTCCTAGATACCCAGCCCTGGATCTCCACGTCCTCGTGCTTGTAAATGACCTCCAGCCAGGTTTTGTCGGTAGAGTCTACAACCTCCAGCACGGCATATTGCTTCAAGGGCATGATCACCTCGGCCTTCATGCTTGGCGAGTAGCGGAGGTTTACGTTGTCCCTGGCCACGAGCCTCACACGCGCCTTGGCGCTTTTAGGCATATGGCACATTAAGGAGCGAATCAGCCGATTGGCCTCGGCAGTAGACTCTGACTGAAGGGTTAGGTCGTTGATATCACACAGACCGTCCTTGAAGTCCTTCCACTGGCTTACAAGGGCCATCGTGCCTGAAAGGAAGCCCAGAATGTAGCAAAGCAGGAGGAACGCGGCAGGGGTAAGCGGCTTGCGATTCTCCTTGCCCTCAAGTGCATCGATAATTTCTGTCTGTAGCGAGGCTTCCTTAACGGGCTTGACGTCATAGCGAGCTGCCGGCTCCCGCACCAAGGCTGTCTGCTCGACGATTTCATATTCTTCAAACAGTTTGGCCAGCTTGCTTGCAGATGTGCGCTCGAGTGCCTCGAACAACGGCGATTCTGCAAGGATGGCTACCTGCTTCATCATTTCGCTGTACTTCGGCGTAGCGTTCAGCTTCGCCAACCCGTCAGTGAAGCTTTGCATCTGTGCAAAGCTTGCCAATGTGGCTTGAGCGGCTTCATTTTCTGCCCAGAGATTGCGGAAGGATTTCAGTCCATCTAGTGCTCGAATCTGGCCTGAAATCCTCTCCATCGCTTGTGTAGCGGCGCTCTCGAAGCTGGGGAACTGCAATCCTGAAATACCACCAAACGGCTGAAATAATGGGCCGGAGGTTAGTCGCATGATGGCGTCAATCTGCATGCTTGGATAAAGGCTATCCATCGCACGCATTGCTGCAGCCGCAGGTGCCATGGCCTTGTCCGCGAACTCCCGGATTTGCCTAAAGGAAGCACCATGGGAGTCATGAAGCAGAGAGCTAGTCACTCGGGCCTTTTCTAATAGAGCCTGGGTGCCGGCATAGCTTTCCTGGAAAGACTTGATGGCTTCGATGGATGAGCTGTTGATAGGAGAGGGAGGATAGAGCGTCTCGTTCGCCATTTTCTGAAGGGCCGCCAATTCCTGGGGCGTTCTTTCCGCTTCAGTCTGGTTGATGGCTTCTTTGTAATCAGCTACCTGCTGAAGTCGTTCGTCTTGATTCGACACCATCCCACCCCAAGTCTTCGGCTCAGGTCGAAAGGATACCTGTTCCGATTCCGCATGGGCGATGGGTTTTCCGGAGGTAGTGAAGATATCGATTACTTTTTGAGGCGTTCTAGGGGGTAGGGCGCGCCGCTTCGCGGCCAGGCTGTCGTGAACCGAGCCCTGGCGTTGCGCCCGTCTCGGCCCGTTGGGCTGACATCCTTCACGCCTTCGGCCTTCCAGGCCTGCGCGCTCTGCTTGCTTGGGACGAACTCCAGCCTTGCAAGGTTTCTGAGTCATTCCAAAGACAGGTTCATTTAGCTGCGGCGTTAAAAAAACGCTTCATTTCAGATCTAACAGGATATCTACAGCATACTCTTAACGACATGAGTCCTTATATTTTGTGCTCGACCCTTGATAAGGTGTGATATTGAAGGGCGTGCGAAATATATTGACCTGCAAGAATCCAGATGGTTATACTGGCGCCATCTTAAAGTGGAGCGCTCACGGACACTGCAGGATCTCTGTAAGACCTCCGATCTCCATGGAAAGGCGCTATCAACGGTATGGATTATCGAGAAGCGTATAGAAGCCCCTTAACTGGGGCTTTTTTTCGTCTTCAGTTTGATGTTGTTAGTGGCCTCGCAGCGTGGCCAGTCGCTATTGAAAAAATTTCAGAAAATACCAAGATTTTCACTCAAGGTTTACCAAATCCTACCGTTTTGGATAGGTAAGGTATTATCTTGAGAGCGTTATGACCAATCGCCAATGCTGCAATTCCACAACCTCCTTTATCGCGAACTCGACTTTCGAATTTCTTGATACTGCTGAGATCTACAGTGCTTCAGTAAGCCTCAAGGATACTGGCCTCGTAGAGGCACTTTTGCATGATTTCCGCGTTGCCTTTACGCCATATCAAGCGCATCAGGTGGCTGCCTGTCTGATACAGGCAATCGGGCACCTTGGAGTGTCATTAACGAACTTCTATGATAGGAAGACGCTGAAGCTTCTCGACTCAATTGGTATCTGGACTCAACTCATCGTAATAAATCGATCAATCCCAAAGCCTGGAAGTGACAAGCTGGACGATCAAGGTTTTGGGCCCAATTATGTTGCCAGTGGCAGGTTTCAGGATCCCGATTCGTCTGCCACTTTTGTGGACGAGAGTCAGGCCGTTTACGACGTTTCAATCAGGCCCTACAAGGATGCAATCATGCTCAAGTTTGGGTGGGTCGGCTGGATGTTCACCCCAACTGAAGCTGAATGGCTGGCCGAACAGTTATGGACTGCGGCGTTTTTGGCAGCGAAGAAACTTAACGCTACTGTGTAATCTGTATTTTTGTTGATGCAATCCGGTACGAACCAGGACGCCGGATCGCAGCAAATAATTTATCGCAGCGGTTGAAAGTGGGGGGTGTCGCGGAGGCTTCTAGGAAGCGCCACATCGCACATCCTTAAATCTCGATGGCTATCAGGGCCCTAGAGGGAATTTTTGCGTACAGCTCTTCATTCGCCCTCACGCCCTGAAGCTATAGGGGCGGACGATTGTGAAGATCGTCCAGACCTACAATCCAACTGAATCTTTCCCACCATCCTCCTCTCTGAGAGACAAAGGAGGGAGGAATTCTTTGTGGCCGCTCATGAGCTTTATGTTATCGAATACCTGCTTCACAGTGAGCGACGCTCATTCATCATCCGCCTCGAGAAAATGGATAACGCGACCGCTCGGCACTGGGCGAGCTGCGATGCTGGTGTCGGCATCATTCCCAGATTTGGTCAGCACAACATCAAGCTGGTGAGCCGGCCTTTGGCCGAGCGCTATGGCATCTCCGAGGTGAAATGGAGGTTAGCGGGGCAGGGGCCGGAGTTCATACCTCCCCCTATTGATTTGAAGAAGTTTTCGGAAGGGGCAGGTGGCGCGTAGCGCCAGGCAGATCAAACTGGAGGTTAGCTATGCAACCTAAGACTGAGGGTTCGGAAGAAAAAGGGCCAAGCGATGTCCCATTTATCAACGACCCGGAAAAGCCCACGTCGCCGCCTTTGAATGATGCCGATGCTACGGACGCAGCAGAGGCGGAGGAAGACATTCAAGACGACGCAGAGTCGATCTAAACCGGCGGAGCAGCGCCATGGACAACTACCACCTGAGCCCAACCGCCGATGGCTGGGCACTCAAAAAAGCCGGCGCTGAACGTGCTTCGAAGCGTGCCGCCACCAAGCAAAAACTGGTTAGCTCACTGTCCGACTTCTTTCACGGCAAAACAGCATCGGTGAAGATCCACAAGGCGGATGGCACCATCGAAGAAGAACGCACCTACCCGCGTTCTGCTGATCCGAGGCGTTCAAAAGGGTGACGCCTATCACTGCAGCCGAGCTTGGTATCGATGTCAGCGAGCCGAGCGGCCACGGGCTGTACAAGTGGCTGCTCGCGAGCTTTTTGATCGGGAAGAGGATTCGTTCCTCTGTCGCGTTTGAAGCGTACCGAAATTTGGTTGATCGCCATGGGTTGGATACGCCTGAAAAATTGGCTGGCTGCTCCCATGGGGATCTCGTCAGGCTCTTGGGCCAGGCAGGTTATGCGCGGTACGACGAATCCACTGCGACTCGATTACAAGAGCTAGGTGTTGGCCTGGCTGCCGAGCTGGAATCTCGAACGAATGCTGTAGAGAGCGGGTCAATGAAGTCAGCTGAGTTTGACGCGTGGCTGCTCAGCTTCAAGGGCATAGGGCCGAAGACATTGGAAATCTTCAAGCGTGAAGCTGTTCTGGGAGAAAAGTAATGCGGGTATTCGGATGGCTTCTTACCGCGCTTGGCAGCGTTGGACTTTTGGTGGCTATGGGGCTTCTGGCCTTGTCGATGATGGGTAGCCTTACAAACCCTGAGCAACAGTTAATGGTGCCCCTGTGCACTGGTGCTTTCTCCGGCATATTAATCTTGGCGGGGAGACATCTCCGGTCTCGAAGTAAGCCACTCCTCCCGATAGTTCTTGCATCCTAACAGTCATCCTGAATCGCCCCTGGCGTCCTACGCCACCCCATCCTCATAATGAGGCTCCAAGAGGAGATACCACGAGTCATCAGTGTTACCGCGAAGAATTCAAAATCCAAGCGGTGAAGCAAGGTACCAAGAAAGACAACACCTGGGGCCGTTGCTTCCCAGCGACTGGGCCTTTTTTTCACAGCGCCGCCGCTTGGCTAAAGTTTTAAAGCAAACTCCAAAAGCACCGCCAGGAAGCCGTGCTTCCTTTGCAAGGAGTGCAGCTCTGGTACGCCACACTGACATCCTTTGAGGGGGTATCACTCATCCCTGAGTGGTGCCTTCCGTTTGACATAGCCAGCGAACAGCACGATCGCCACCAAACACACCGCAGCTTGAGTCGCTCCCAGTGCGGCAACGGTGGGAAACTTCGGCGTAGAAACTATCCAGGTCGACACTGCTCCGAGCGCCATGGTCAGAAATCCCAAGAGGGCTGAAGCCAGCCCTGCTTCTTTCCCGAATGGTGTCATGGTCAAGGCCGTTCCCAGCGGATTCGCAATACCCATACCCCACAGGAACAGCACCATCGACAATGAGTACCAGCCCAAGCCTGGATTGCTTGGGCCTATCAACAAAACTGCACCCGCTATAAACGCAGTCGTGAAACCCACCAAGGTCATTGCGCGGCTACCAAAACGGTGAGCCAAGCGAGGAGCAACCAAGCCCGCGGCGAACACTACAAGGACGGTTGCCGCGAAATACAGGCCCACTTGGAGCGAGCTGAGCCCCATGCCTTCCATCAAGATTGACGGAGCAGCTGCGAACGATGCGAATAAGCCGCTCATCAGCAGACTGGTCGCTAGCGCGGGCAAAATGAAGATACTATTAGACACGAGTTTGCAGTATGCGATCAGAATCGCGGGGACTGATAGCGCAACTCGACGATGGTCGGGAAGAGTTTCACCTATCCCTCTGACGTAGAACAGAGCAATAAGGATTGCGGAGATTCCGACGGTGATAAAGAGTGCGCGCCAACCCAGCGTAGTGTTCAGCATACTGCCGATCAAAGGTGAAAAGCCTGGCGCTGTGGCGGCAGCGATCATTGTCAGAGATAACGCTCGGGCGAGGCTCTCACCGTGATAAAGATCTCGAGCGATGGATCTGGCCAGAACCGCAGCGGCACATACGCCTACACCCTGGATTATCCGTCCGAGGATCAGCATATCTAGTGTGGTTGCGTTAGCCGCCCAGAACGTACCGGCCACGAAAATCATTAGTCCACCTACCACTAGCCGCTTGCGGCCATAGCGATCGGCAAGCGGCCCTACCACCAATTGGGCGAGGGCGAACGTTATGAAAAAGCTGGAGAGCGTTAGCCCTAGTTCCTGGGTTGAGACGTGGAGTTGTTGAGCAATATCAGGAAAGGCGGGCAGGATGATATTGCTGGACAGGTTGCTAATGGCAGCCAGTCCTGCCAGTAGAGCAATGACCTTGGCGGTCAGGACATTGGCCTTCTGCGCTTGGCCATGAGCTTCGTTGGCTTGTGTGTCGAGTGGGCTATTCATGCGCGGGCCTCCCAGCGACGGAACAGCACGCTGGCGTTCACACCGCCGAACCCGAAACCGTTGGACAAAGCGTATTCAATGGGCATTTCACGGGCTTTTAGTGCAACCAGGTCAAGACCGAGCGCGGCATCATCGACTTGAGTCAGGTTCAACGTGGGGGGCACGATCTGATCTTGCAGCGCCAACACCGTGAAAATGGCTTCGATTCCACCTGCGGCTCCCAGGAGGTGGCCGGTGGCCGATTTGGTCGATGTTATTGCCACGCCGCTGCCGCTGCCGAACACCGCTCGAATCGCCGCAAGTTCGCCCTTGTCGCCAACCTGAGTCGAAGTCGCATGCGCATTGATATGGGCCACATCCCCAGGCGCTACCGCCGCTTGTTGCAGAGCGAGTTCCATGGCACGCCTAGCACCGCTTCCGTCTTCGGGGCCAGCGGTCAGATGGTAGGCATCAGCGCTCGTTCCGTAGCCGACCAGCTCGGCCAGTGGCGTGGCGCCACGGGCCAGCGCATGTTCAAGCGACTCGATCACCAGCAAGCCAGCCCCTTCAGCCATCACAAATCCGTCGCGTTGGCTGTCGAAAGGGCGGGAGGCTCCCTGGGGGTTATCCGAAAAGCCCGTGCTGAGCGCTCGTGCTGCCGCAAAGCAGCCAAGTGTCACGCGATCAATTGCCGCTTCGGTGCCACCACAGATCGCGACATCCGCTTCACCGCTTCGAATCATTCGGGCGGCGTCGCCGATGGCCTGCACGCCTGCAGCACATGCTGTGACGGGAGCGCCGAGTGGCCCCTGAAAGCCGAAGCGTATCGAGACATGACCTGCTGCCATGTTGGCCAGGAAGGACGGGGCGGTGAATGGCGACAACCTGCGTGGGCCACGGGTATCGGTAGTGCGTACCGCATCAGCAATAGCACCGAAACCGCCCACCCCAGAGGCGATGACTGTAGCAGTGCGTGAGCGCTGCTCCTGTGTGACCGGTTTCCAGTCAGCTTGCTGAAGAGCTTCATCGGCAGCTACCAGAGCGAACTCGATGAAACGATCCATCTTCTTGCGCTCTTTGGCTGCTATCAGAAGGTCTGGGTGAAACCCTGCTACTGCATCCTCTTCAATCGACGGCACCCGTCCACCAACGGTGACACCAGTGCCTTCGACGATGTCTTCAGGCAGCCTGACTATCCCGGATTGGCCAGCGAGTAATCTACGCCATACCTCTTCTGTACCGCAGCCCAATGGGCTAACCATGCCGGCGCCCGTTACCACGATGCGCTTATGAATCATGTTCTGCTTCATATCAATCTCTCGTAAGGTCAAGCGCCTGCCCCCAGCAAGCTCGAAGCAGGCGCCGATTGTCCGATCAGGCTTGGCCTGGCGCGCCGCTCACATCGTTGCGTCTTTGCGGGCGAATCTTGAACCAGATGGAATACATCGCTGGCAGGAACACCAGCGTCATGATCGTGCCTACAAAGGTGCCGCCGATGAGGGTGTAGGCCAACGTGCCCCAGAACACCGAGTGGGTTAGCGGGATGAACGCCAGGATTGCTGCCAATGCGGTCAACAGAACGGGACGTGCGCGCTGTACGGTGGCTTCAACCATAGCGTCGAATGGCGTGAGCCCATCGACCTGGTTGTTATGAATTTGTCCGATGAGAATCAGCGTATTGCGCATCAGGATGCCCGAGAGCGCGATCAAGCCGACTAGCGCGTTTATGCCAAATGGCTGGCCGAAGAGCAGCAACATCGGCACTACGCCGATCAACCCCAGTGGAGAGGTCAGGAAGACCATGACCATGGCCGAGATCGAGCGCACCTGGAGGATGATGATCAGCAGAGTGAGAGCAATCATGATCGGCAGTAGCGGCACAATTGCCTGACTAGCTTTGCCAGACTCTTCGATTGCGCCCGCCATCTCGATCTTGTAGCCCGCCGGCAGTGACTCGATGATGGGTTGCAGCTCTTTCCACATCGCCATGGAAACGTCAGGCGGCTGCAAACCTTCTGCTACATCACCTCGCACGGTGATGGTCGGCGTGCGATCACGCCGGCGCAGTATTGGGTCTTCTCCTCGAATGCTGACATCACCGACTTGTGACAACGGAATACGCTGGCCACCTGCGCCAACCAAAGTGAAAGCTTCAATTTTCGCCGGATCAAGTCGGACTTCTCCCGCTGCGCGGCCCACAACCTGAACGGAACGGATATTTTCACGTACCGAGGTTATTGGGACGCCGGTGAGTAGGAACTGCAGCTGCTGCGATACCGACTCGGACGTCAGGCCCACCGCCTGCAAGCGATCCTGGTCTAGAGAGAAATGCAGGGTCTGTACAAGCGAGCCCCAGTCAGTGTTGACTGTTTTCATCATTGGGCTTGAATACAGCACGGCTTTCACGCGCTCGGCGATCTGCCGCAGTTGCGAGGCGTCTGGCCCCATCACTCGGTATGCGACCGGATAGGGGGAGTAGGGGCCGAAGACGAGCTGTGTCACTCTCACTTGAGCTTCTGGTGCCAGTCCTTCGGAAACAGCTTCCCTAAGTCGGTGTTTAAGTGCTTCGCGGGCCTCCTGGTTTTCGGTCAGGACGACAATTTTTGCGAACGACGGATCTGGTAGTTCAGGCGCCATTGCCAAAAAGAATCGAGGAGAGCCCTGGCCGATGTAGCTGGTGACGATTTTCGCCTCCTTCTGCTCGCGTAGCCACGATTCAACCTTGGCCGCAGAGGCACTGGTTTGCGCGATAGACGTGCCGTATGGCATCTGCAACTCAACCAGCACCTCTGGACGGTCGGACGTAGGGAAGAACTGCTTCTTCACCAAACCCATGCCGAGGACAGCGGCGGTGAAGGCAGCCAAGACCGCGCCCGCCACCAGCCATTTATGAGCAACTACATGGCTCAAAAGCGAACGGAAGCGGTTGTAATGCGGGGTGTCATAGATTGCTGCATGCCCCCCTGCGACGGTCTTGATCTCCGGTAGCAGCTTGACGCCTAGATAAGGCGTGAAGGCAACTGCCACGATCCAAGAGGCAATCAAGGCAATGCCGACAATCCAGAACATGTTGCTCGTGTATTCCCCAGCGGTGGACTGTGCGAAACCGTTTGGCATGAAGCCAATCGCTGTGATCAGAGTCCCTGAGAGCATCGGGGCTGCTGTATGACTCCAGGCGTATGCGGATGCCTTGATGCGGTCGTAGCCTTCCTCCATCTTCACCACCATCATTTCGATAGCGATGATGGCATCATCGACCAGCAGACCCAGCGCCAGGATTAGGGAACCCAGCGTGATTCGGTCAAAGCTCTTGCCTGTGGCAGCCATCACCACAAACACAATTGCGAGTGTGAGCGGCACTGCTGCCGCTACGACTACGCCGACCCGCCACCCCATGCTGATGAAGCAAACCAGCATGACGACCAGCAGCGCCACGAAGAACTTGACCATGAACTCGTCAACGGAGGAAGTGATGTTCACCGCCTGATCCGTTACTTTGGTTAGCGACATGCCCAAGGGCATGCTGTCGTTGATATTGGCTGTCTCGGTTTCCAGCGCCTTGCCTAAGTCGAGCCCGTTCCAGCCTTCACGCATGACGATGCCCAGCAGCAAGGCGGGTTCACCACCATTGCGTACCAGGAAAGTGGCCGGATCCTCATAACCGCGTTCTACTTCAGCAACGTCGGATAACTTGAGGGTACGGCCTTGGGCATTTACAGGCGTTTCGCGGATCTTCTCCAGTTGATCAAAGGCACCATCTACGCGTACTACCACCTGAGGCCCACGTGTTTCTACTGAGCCGGCGGGCGTCAGAGCATTCTGGGAGTTCAGAGCCGTGAAAATATCCTGAGGTGTAATCCCTAGGGTCGCTAAGCGATCATGGGAAAAAGATACGAAAATCCGCTCAGATTGCTCGCCTATGATGTTGACCTTCTTGACCCCAGGCACATGCAGCAAGCGTTGACGCAGTGATTCGGCATCCCTGACCAGCAGACGCTGCGGCTCACCTTTCGCTTTCAAGGCATAGACTGCAAACGTTACGTCGGAGAACTCGTCATTGATCATTGGCCCGACCACACCTGCTGGAAGGGTCTTCGCTTCGTCACCTAGCTTTTTGCGGGCCTGATAGAACTCTTCTTGAACTTGTGAAGGCGGCGTTTTATCCATCAGGAAGACAACGGTGTAGGCTAGACCGGAGCGTGTGTAAGTTTCGCTCCGATCATACCAACGCAGCTCCTGCATTCGCTTTTCCAGCGGCTCGGCGACGAGATCTTGCATCTCCCGAGCAGTGGCGCCCGGCCACGCAGTTATGATGGTTAGCTGTTTCACGGTGAATGGAGGATCTTCCGCTCGCCCTAGCTTGAAGAACGCGAGGGTACCAGCGACTGCAATTACAAGAATAAGAAAAAGGGTGATGGATCGCTCACGAACTGCCAGAGCCGAAAGATTGAAGCGAGAGTCACTCATGGCTGACTCCCGGCACTAGCTAAGGGAGAGGAAGAGCCAAGCGTGACTTCTTCACCTTCGCGTAGCAGGTGGGCACCCAAGGCCACGATCTGATCACCCGGATGTAGGTCGCCGACAACCAAGGCCGCATCGTCACTGACGCTGTGTACTTGGACAGGCTTCAAGTGAACCTTCTTCGGCTCTCCAGCGATGACCCATACGCCGGTTCCTTTGCCTTGATCAACCAGCGCTCCGATTGGCACCGCTCGCAGATCGATTACCGGTGTTGTCTGTTCGATTTCAAGAGTAATGGTTGCCCCCAGTGGCGCGTTAGCCAAAGGGCCGGTAAGTACATACCTAGCTTCAAAAGTACGGGTCACGTTGTCAGCCGCATCCGACAGCAGTCGCAGCTTGGCGGGAACGGCTTGAGCAAGGCTCCCATAGAGGGTGGCCTTGGCCACAGAGCCGGGGGTCGGGCGCAGCGTTTCCGGCAGATGGACAATAGCCTCCCTGCTCCCGGCCCTTGCCAGACGCACCACAGGCTGTCCGGCGCTTACAACCTGACCTGGCTCGGCCAGGGTCTCCATCACTACTCCGTCGGCATCCGCCAGCAGCGTCGCGTAGCTGGTGGCATTGATGGCCACATCAGCCTGTGCCTTGGCAGCACTGAGTTGTGCCTTAGCAGAATCAGCCGCCGCCTTGATCTGATCATAAGCCGACGCTGAGACAGCGCCCTCCGCTACGAGGTCGCGATAACGTGCCTCGTCGTCAGATGTTTGTTTCGCTCGCGCCTTGGCAGAAGCCACGGCCTCTTGTTGAGCCTGCGCCTGCAATTTCAGGTCAACGGGATCAAGCCGCATCAAAGGCTGACCTCGCTTGACCGTTTCCCCGGTGTCTACCAATCGCTGCAGGATTTTTCCAGATACGCGAAAGCCAAGATCACTTTGGGTTCGCGCCACAACGACACCTGTGAAGGAGCGCGCGGGCAGAGCCGCGTCCTTCACCATCGCTGTTTTGACCAATGGAGGTTTGTCCCTAGGGTCTTTGTCGGGAGAAGGTTCTCCACACGCTACGAGGACGAAGGGTAGTAAGCAGCCGACTAATGCGGCGGGACGAAGGCGCATGGGATCCCTTTCTCAAGAGGCTTGAAAGAATCCCATTTTTGTACCGGTGACCAATATTGTCAATGGTCACAGTCTTATCAAGGCGCTAGGCTTCGTAGGATCAGCGCGGGCAGCTGCAACACAGCATCAGGTACCGTATCCAGATTGTGTTGAAGGAGAGAGGCATTCACATAGGGTCTGAGCACCAGAAAAATTCCTAGCGCTGCTTCATCCAAAGGGGTTTTACGCTCGAACTCACCCGATGCCCGGCCTTCGGCAAGGATTTCCTGAATGATCAAGCGCACATTTTCCTCATGCGCTCTTGCAGTGGCCCATTGGTCACGGGACGCCACTGCTGCAATGTCGTAGAGCTTTCTGTCGTGAAAGAAAAGGTTAGACCCCGCTTCTGCAGCCGCACGAAATAGGCGCCTAAGCTTTTCCGTAGCGCTTGGCGCTGCGTCAAGACTGGAGTTGATGATCTGCATGATCATAGCCAGCCGATTGGCACAGATGACCTCGCCGATAGCCTGCTTGGACTCGAAAAACTTGTAGACATACGCTTTTGAAAAACCCACGGCTTTGGCAAGGTCAGACACAGTGGTCTTCTCATACCCATAGTGGGCAAAGTGCTCCATTGCTGCGTGAATGATTTGGTCTCTGACGTCATGGTCAGCGGGGCCGCGTGTTGCCGGCGAAGGGGGAGAGCTGGTCATCGAAGCATCCTGGAGCTGATTGACAGATAGTGACCAATTCATGATATGGTCACTTTCTGCACTGGTCTACGAGAATCGTCATGCTTCCCTACCGAACAATTGCGCTGCTGCTGAGTTCCAGCCTCACTGCAGGGTGCATGGTTGGCCCGGATTATAAACAGCCAGACGCACCAATGGCCGCACATTACATCAGCCGTAGTGGATCTCATGGCGAGTCGAGCGCATCCACCTATAGCATCGATCAATGGTGGGAAGGCTTCGGTGATCCGCTGATGAGTACGCTTGTTACCAAGGCGTTGGAACAGAACCTTGAGCTCGCACAAGCTCAGGCTCGCGTTGCGCAAGCACGGGCCACCCTCGGTTCGGCTACGGCAGCGCTCATACCCTCCGCGAGTGTGAATGGCGAGGCGGCTCGCTCGCATCAGTCGATCGAAACGCCGTTAGGTAAGGTCTTGAACTCGACACCGGACTACAACCGCTATGGCAGCAGCTATGAGCTCAATCTGCAGCCGAGCTGGGAGGTCGACCTATTCGGAGGGCTGCGTCGCGATCGTGAAGCAGCGCTTGCGCAATACGAGGCTTCCGAGGCGGGGGCAATCGCAACTCGTCTTGCGATCGCTGCCCAGACAGCTGACATCTACATCACCGTCCGTGGCCTTCAGGCGCGCCTGTATGTTGCAGAAGGACAGGTAAAAAACCAGAAAGCGCTTTTAAGCAAAGTCGACCTGCTCAATCGTAAGGGCCTAGCTGCAGACTATGAAGTCCGGCAGACCGAAGGTGAGCTCTCCCAGGTGGAAGCGACCATTCCTGTACTCCACGCAAGTCTGGAAGCTTCGCTCAATGCTCTGGACGTTATTCTTGGCAGCACTCCAGGTACTCACCGTCCTGAAATGTCAGCTGCTTCGCAGATTCCGAAACCGCCTCAGTTGTCGAATATCGGTGAACCGGCAGAACTTCTCCGCCGCCGGCCAGACCTCATTGCAGCAGAGCGGAGACTCAACTCTGCTAACGCTCAAATCGGTAGTGCCATCAGTGAGTATTATCCGAAGTTTTCTCTTGGAGCGCTTATCGGTAGTGCTTCAACTTCTGATGGAACACTTTTTTCAGGTGGAGCTAGCCAGTCTTCAGCATTTTTCGGCTTGAGATGGAGGCTTTTCGATTTCGGTCGTATCAACGCAGAAATCAATCTAGCCAAGGGGCGCGAGGCGGAAGCCTTGGCTTCGTATCGACAGTCGGTGCTGGCTGCCTCTGAAGATGTAGAAACCGCTTTATCTGCCTTGATAAACAGGCAGTCGCAGTCGCGGTCGTTGAGTAGAGGCGAGGCATCTCTGGCCCAGGCGCGTCGTTCATCTTTTGCTAGTTATCAGAAAGGCGCGGCGAGTCTCATCAATGTCTTGAATGCTGATCAGCAACTTCTTCGCGCATCTGATTCACGAGCGGTCGCAGAAACTGAAGCCGCACGCGCGGCAGTTGCAACATACCTTTCATTGGGGGGAGGGTGGTCTCCGGCCTCACTCACTATTACGCGATGAATAATGTTCTCCAGCTCTAATTTTTGCCTGTGCGCTATATTTAGTTGAATTCCAAATTTATTCACAAGGACAAATATTATGACTGAACAGCATCCCATCCTGATCACTGGGGCCGCTGGTGAAGTAGGCTCTATAAGCGGAGATATCGCCCGCCGTCTAATCAAGCAGGGCTATCCGGTGAGGGCCTTCGTACGGACTGATGACGCCAGAGCGCAAGCATTGCGTGATTTAGGCGCGGAAGTATTTGTGGGAGATTTGCTCAAACTCGCTGACGTAGTGCAAGCGCTGAAGGGGTGTCGGCGAATTTTCTTTACTATGAGTGTTTCACCTTACTATCTAGATGCAAATTTAGTGATGGTAGCGGCGGCACTGCAACAAGGAAATATCGAGATGTTTGTCAATATCTCGAATATTGAGCAGTCGTACATGACATTTGAACATATGTCGGCGCCAACTTCTGATCGACTCAAGTGGTTGGGCGGCCTAGTAGACGACTGGTCACCCCAGCAGCGGGCGCACTGGTTATCTGAGCAGGCGCTGAATTGGTCAGGTTTGCCAGCAGTGAACCTGCGCGCAACTATTTTTGTTGAGAACCCATTGCTCACATGGATTCCAATCAAGAATGTCATGGAGAATGGGGAGCTGAATCTGCCTTTTGCAAATGCAAAAATGTCTCCAATCGCGGCTACTGATGTTGCAGAAGTCTGCACAAATATTCTCGTGCAACCTAATGAGCACATTGGAAAGAACTATGCGCTTACCGGGCCTGAATTAGTGGGTGGTAATGAATTTGCTCAAGCTCTGTCAAGTGTCCTCGGTTACGAGGTGCAGTATGTAGCCCAACCTCTGGAATCTAGCGACCAGGTACTGGATGCAGTGCTTGCAGAACGTAGTGCACATACAGCAGCCCACTTGAAAAATCTCACGCGGTTGATCGCAGGTGAGCGGTATGAGGAAGTGACCGATACCTTGGAGAAATTGCTGGGCCGGAGCCCTACCCATTTGAAAGAAGCTCTCGCTTCGAATGAGCGGGTATTGCGAGCTCGCGGCAGGGATTAATGAAGCGGAGCGACAGTCAGCGTATTAGCGTTGTGGGCGAAATTTGGATTTATGTTGCGCGAGAGGTTTGGGTTAGCTCTCCATGTACGACCCCACTTAGCGGTCAAGCGACTGTAGCGTCGTCTTACTCAATTGACTGAACCCTCCGGGGGGAACTGCAAACGAAAGAATCTACCTTTCACGTAGCCCCCACATCGCCAGTCCGTAGTTGGGCATTAAAGCGACGTGGCCGATCCCAGTTTGGCTAACACAGTTTTGACGGTGGATAGCATCCAAGTGGATGGCATTTCATCTTCTGAACCGCTGATACCCAAAGCACCCACGAATGCTCCTTTGTACCTAAGCGGAATGGCCAGGCAGTGAATGCCTGCGCAGGATTCGCCCTGATCGAAGGCGAATCCGCGAGCGCCTACGAGCCGGATTTCATTTTCTAATGACTGGCTGAGCGGGCCGTTTCTCCGGACTTGCCTGACAAGCGTGCTGTCATTCGCCATGAATATTTTACCGATCGCGGAGGTTCTCACGGCATCCCGTTGGGCATCTGAAGTCAGGACTGAATGCCTTCCATGAGCGTCGAGGCTTTCTAGGATGAGGAATGACCTGGTACCGCTTGGAATGGCCAGGTAGCTCTGTTGCTGGCAAATGTCGTTGAAGGCATGAAGGGCTGGCGTGAATAGCTCGATCGTCTCCTCTACCCGAGTCTGGCTCGGTGCCAGAGTGAGGGTTCGCGCACCGAGTTGATAGTGATTGTCGATGTTCGAGGCGTAGCCCATGTCTACCAAAGTTCTGAGCAGTCCGTGAGCCGTGCTTTTGCTAAGCCCGCACATTTCGCAGAGGGTGGCGAGTGGCATGCCACTAGGGTTTGAGTTGAGGCACTCAAGGAGAGCCATGGCCCTTTCGACTGACTGGATGTGCCGATTGCTTTTCGTCACGTTGCCTCCTGGTGAGAGATGAGTAAATAGCTTGTATGAAGAATGAGCGTTCGACAATGCCGAATCTGGCCCGGAGGTTTCTCAGCCGCCGCGCGCCGCCGTCGGGATCGGATAGAGTCGGGGCACTCATTTACTGGAGAAAGCCCATGGATCTAAGACTTGAAGGAAAAAAGGTGCTGGTGAGCGGTGGTTCACGCGGCATAGGGCGTGCTGTCGCCGAAGCATTCCTGCAGGAAGGTGCTCAGGTGAGTTTTTGCGCACGCAGCGAGCAGGGTGTCCAGGCAGCCAAATCCTCAATGGGTGAGCACGCTCATGGTTTTGTCGTTGACGTCCAGAAAAATTTAGAAATAGCACGCTGGGTTGACGAGAGTGCTGAACGCTTGGGTGGCATTGATATTGTCGTACCTAATGTCAGTGCCCTTGCGGGAGGCGGTGATTTGGAAACCTGGCGGCGGGCATTTGAGATCGACATCCTCGGCTCGGTATCCATGGTTAACGAGTGTATGACCTATCTCAAAAGATCCGACGCTGCATCCGTTGTCCTCATTTCGAGTGTTTCGGGAAGAGAGGTTGATCGTTTTGCTGAGCCGTACGGCGTGCTCAAGGCTGCCTTGACTCACTACGGTAAAACTTTGTCGGCACGACATGCTAAGCAGGGCATCAGGGTGAATACGGTGTCTCCAGGAAACGTGTATTTTCCTGACGGCGTCTGGGGTGACATTGAGCGCCATGATCCCCGTGGCTTTTCTGAGGCTTTAGCCGCGAACCCATTGGGTCGAATGGCTACCCCGGAAGAAGTTGCAGCAGCAGTCGTTTTCCTGGCAAGCCCCGCCGCGAGCTTCATCACAGGCACGACACTTCTGGTGGACGGTGGTCTAACCGCAGGTGTTCAGTTCTGAAGGCCAAGATTGGAGTTAGTCATGCAGCCAAATTTATTGTTCTGGGGGCACGGCTCCCGCATTCTCGAAATTTTCCTTGAGCCTACTTGTCCGTTCTCGGTCAAAGCTTTTGAAAAGCTCGATCACCTTTTGAATGTGGCCGGGGAGGGCGAGCTCACAGTCATCATTCGGCTGCATTCGCAGCCGTGGCACATGTTCTCTGCGGTAATCGTGCGGTGCATCCTGGCTGCTGCAAGGCTCCCCGGAGGGAAGGATAATGCCAAGGCGGTTATGCAATGCGTCGGTGAGCACCGCGAAGAGTTCGAGTTCGAGAATCATGCGGGCGGCCCAAACCTTGATTCGACGCCTAATGACATCATTCGAAGGATAGAAGGCTACAGCGGCCTAGCGTTGGCTGAAGCTTTCGCCGCACCAGAGCTTGAGCACGACATAAAATGGCAGGCCAAATATTCAAGGCAGAACGGCATCCACGTCTCACCGACGTTCGTGGTGGACGGATTGGTGATGCCAGGTATGAGCAGCGGTGACAGTATTGCTGAATGGTGCGAACAGATTGGTCTGAGCTCTTCGCCCTGAGAGACTCAGCATGTAGCGGCCTTGGCAACTGAGTTTATAGGGCTGAGCCTGTGGCCTTGCTCCTCTCATCGACCACGTCAGTCATTGCCAAGGCTGCTAGCGCCTTTTCCGGGTGCCTGAAGGAAGTCTTATGCTTCGAGTTCTCGAAACAGCCAATCTTTAAAATGCTTTACAGCTTCTGGTTGGCGGCAGCGCCATGGGTGCACCAAGTGATGGCCCACAATTCGAACGCATGTAGTCAACTCTCGGAGAGGTCTGACCAACCGACCCTCTGCCAGCTCACGCGCGGCTAATAGATCCGACTCTACGATAACGCCCAGGCCATCCACTGCCGCAGAAATACTGATCGAGCTACGGTCAAAGGCGAGTGCAAAGCTGGTGGGCATAGGCAACGCGTTGGCGGCGAACCAGCCTTTCCACTGGACGCCTTGGCCGTTGTTCTGAATGAGCAGCTGAGTATAAAGATCCCGCGAATGACTGATGCGTTCGGCGACTGCCGGACTGCACATCGGCGTTACTTCCTCAATGCACAGGGGTGTTGAGACGTGCTGCGTCGGCGCGGTGGGGCTGTATACGATATCCAAGTCAAAGTCGTTGTCCTCGAATGTCGCGTATTCCGTGCTGGCAGAGATACTCAGATCAATGTGTGGGTATTGCTGCATGAATCCGGCGATTCTGGGCACAAGCCACTGGCTTGCAAACGTCGGCGCTGAATGGACACGGAGGGGGACGGAGCCTTCGTCTTTAACCAACGTAAATCCACGATTCATCTCTTCGAAGCCTCGCTGCACATGTTCAAGCAGCACCTTGCCCTCGGGTGTGAGTGCTGTATGTCGTGTACTGCGTATGAATAGTGCCACCCCTGCCGAAGTCTCCAGCTTGCGGATAGCATGACTGACTGCGCTTGCCGATAGATCCAGCTCGCTGGCCGCTTGTACAAATGAGCACGTACGGCCCGCAGCTTCAAAGATCCGTAGCGCCGGTAACGGGACTCGCTTAAGCCATTTCATTGCTGAATCTCATTCATTGACTGACGAATTTAAACCTTTTGTCGGGCGTCAATTTTTGCATGAAACTCCATGGAACGCTCCATTTGCGTCGTGTTGATGAATAGATTGCATCTACGACGGAATGTTCAGGTCACCAGCGGAGAACAATATGACCGATATTCAGCAGACCCATTCCGATCCTGGAATGGCCGAACTTGCTAGGCACGCTTGGCGCATTCGGCGCTTCGCGCTGCGCATGGGTGAGGTGCAGGGTCAAGGCTACGTGGGCCAGGCCCTCGGTTGGGCGGACGTCTTGGCGGTTGCCTACTGTCATGCGATGAATCTGCGTCCAGCTGAACCCGAGTGGGAGGGGCGCGACCGCTTCCTGCTATCGCACGGCCATTATGCAATCGCTCTTTACGCTGCACTGCTTGAAGCGGGGGTAATCCCCGAGGCAGAGCTCGACACTTATGGCTGTGATGACAGCCGGCTGCCCATGTCCGGCATGGCAACCTACACGCCGGGGATGGAGATCTCAGGTGGTTCCCTCGGCCAAGGGTTGGCAATTGCCGTTGGCCAAGCGCTGGGTCTGCGTTTGAAAGATAGCCAAGCGTTTGTCTACAACTCGATGTCGGACGGCGAACTAGATGAGGGAGCGGTGTGGGAGGCTGCGATGTCCGCTGCCCATCACAAGCTGGGCAACCTGATCAACCTCGTGGACATCAACCGTCAACAGGCTGATGGCCCGTCCCACGACATCCTGCAGTTTGAGCCCCTAGTGGACAAGTGGCAGGCATTTGGCTGGCACGTGCAACGAGTCGACGGCAACGATCTGCAAGCGGTCAAGCAGGCCTTCGATATTGCTCGAGCCGTTACAGAGGCCAAGCCACGGGTGATTTTGTTCGACACGCTGATGGGTAAAGGTGTGCCTTTCCTCGAGCAGCGCGACAAAAATCATTTCATCCGCGTTGAGCCCCAGGAGTGGCAGCAAGCTATTTCCAACCTCGACCAGATTCACGCGCCAAGGAGTTCACTGTGACTGCCGCCACCCCCGTCAAGCCGAAACTGACCACCTCGTCGATGATGGCCTCGATCGCTAGTGAAGGGCAGCGCACCACCGCTGCGCCGTTCGGTCACGCCCTGGTTCGTGAGGCAGAGAAGAATCCACGTATCGTTGGTATGACCGCAGACCTTGCCAAGTACACGGACTTGCACATTTTTGCTCAGCGCTACCCTGAACGTTTTCTGCAGATGGGCATGGCTGAGCAGCTCTTGATGGCTGCTGCTGGTGGCATGGCAAAAGAGGGGTTCGTGCCTTTCGCCACCACATACGCAGTGTTTGCCACTCGCCGCGCCTACGACTTCATCCACCAAGTGATTGCGGAAGAAAACCTCAACGTCAAAATCTGCGCCGCGCTTCCGGGCCTTACTACTGGATATGGCCCTAGCCATCAGGCGACCGAAGACTTGGCGATGATGCGCGCCATCCCGCAAATGATGGTGATCGATCCGTGCGATGCCCTTGAAACCGAGCAATGCGTCGCCGCCATCGCCCAGCACCAAGGCCCGGTCTACATGCGCCTACCCCGTGGTCGAGTGCCACTGGTTCTGGATGAGTACGATTACCAGTTCGAGTTGGGCAAAGCAAAGCTGCTTCGCGACGGGAAGGATGTATTGATCATCAGCTCTGGCTTGATGACCATGCGCGCCCTGGAGGTGGCCGACTCACTCGGAAAGCACCGAATTGAAAGCGCCGTACTGCATGTCCCGACGATCAAGCCACTGGACGTTCAGACCATCGTAGACCAGTGCCGGCGCGAGGGTCGCCTGGTAGTGATCGCCGAAAATCACACGCAGATCGGAGGCTTGGGCGAAGCCATTGCCATGGCGCTCTTGCAGGCGCGAGTGCAGCCAGAAGTGCGCCATGTGGCGCTGCCCGATGAGTTCCTGGATGCCGGGGCGCTTCCGACGCTCCATGATCGCTACGGGATTTCCACCAGCGTAATGGTTGCCAATATTCAGCGCTGGCTGGGCTGATATCCCCTTGCTTTGGTGCTGCTCATCGCGCCCCCTATGCCCGCTGCCTGGGCATTTGTGATGGCATGCACCAAATGCCTTCCTCCGGATCGTCCCAATAACTATAAAGGTGATGACGATGCACAAAGACTTTGGTCTGCTAGGCCGCAAACGCGTCTGGATCTACGCGTTTCTATTCACGCTAACGTTGATCAATTATGTCGACCGGGTATCGCTGTCGGTGGCGTCCCAGGCGCTCAAAGAAGAATTTGATATCTCCCCGGTCGCCATGGGCTACCTATTTTCGTCGTTTGTCTGGCTCTACTTCCTGGCCTTGATTCCCATGGGGTATCTCGTCGGGCGTTTTGGCCCCAAAAAAGTCAATGGATACGGCATTGGTGTGTGGTCAGTAGCTACTGCTGCTACAGCTTTGTCGACTGGATTTGTTTCGCTACTCACCTGTCGCCTCATCATGGGAATGGGTGAAGCGACCACCTATCCCGCAGGAGCTAGGGTGATCCGCGAATGGATGCCGCTCAGGGAGCGTGGCATGGCAACCGCAGTGTTTCATAGCGGCAGCCTAGTCGGCCCTGCAGTCGGCGCCATTGGCTTCGGATGGCTAATCAGTGCATTTGGTTGGCGGATTGCATTTGTCGTGGCTGGTGCATTGGGGGTGTTGTGGTTGGTTGCTTGGCTGAAGTGGTACAGCCATCCGAGTAAAGCACCTTGGCTAAGCGACGAGGAACGTGAAGAAATCACTGCCGGCAGCGGCACTCCGGAAGTTGTCGGGCAGCGCGCACATGCTCTAGGGCTTAAAGGTTTGGCTCGCTCTAGAAGTATGTGGGCAATCGCCTTGGCTCATGGCTGCGCTGTATACGCCACTTACTTTTTCCTGACCTGGTTACCTAGCTACCTACAGGCGGAAAAAGGGCTGACGGTTATGTCCAGTGGTTTCTATACGGCTGTGCCTTATCTGGGTGCTGCAGTGTTAGCCATCATCATCGGGCGTTTGAGTGACAAGGCGATGCGGCCGGGTGCAGCAGAAAAGGGGCAACGGCGCTTGGTAGTTGCAAGCGTGCTGCTGTGCTCGTCGGTTATTTTCCTGGTGCCTGCCCTCGATAGCACTTGGGCAATCCTCTTGGTCATCACCTTGTCTCTGGCTACCTGCGCCTCGGCAATCTCTCTGAACCTGTCCCTCGTCAATGATCTGGTGCGTGCTGAAGATGATGTAGGCACGGCGGCGGGCTTCATTACCGCAATAGGCAATCTGTTTGGCCTGCTGGCACCCATCGTCACGGGTTACGTGGTCGCAGGTTCTGGCAGCTTCGCCATGGCTTTTGTGGTGGTGGGGGTATTGCTGGTTGTCGGTGCCGTCTTAGCAATGTTCTGTACCCGTCGCCCGATTGGAATGGCCGCCTTTGGCGGCCCGGTAGTGGCTTGAAGGTTTTGTGCAAGAAGGAAGCAGTAGCGTCATGACTCAAATAAGTAGTGTTTCCCCGCCCAGTGCCGCGGCTTCACCCGGCCTGGGTAGCGGCTGGAAATTAGCGACCGGTGTGCTGGCTCTGACTCTTGGGCTATTTGGCCTTGCAATGTGCGCTGGTGGTATTTGGCTGATGGCCTTAGGCGGAAGTTGGTACTACGGGTTGGCTGGTGCCGGCTCAGTGATATGTGCGGTGTTGGTGGCGCTGCGGCGGCGCAGCGCGCTCCATCTGTTCGCAGTGATCTGGGGCCTGACCGTAGTGTGGGCACTGTGGGAGGTAGGGCTGAACTGGTGGGGGCTGGTACCTCGTCTGGTCGCTATGACTGTCATCATGGTGTTGATTCTGCTCCTGTCTCCGGCCTTGCGCCGTGCCCCGCGCAGTTACGCGTAATGAGGTATTTCATGTCTTGCACCCGCGCATGCAGCGGCGGCCTTGCCGTCGCGATTTCCACTGCATTGCTAGCATCCTTCGCTCAAGCGCAGCAGCCCCAATCAATAGCGCAAGTTGGCCAAGACTGGCCGTTCTATGGGGGCGACCATAATGCCCAGCGCTTCAGTCCTCTCAAGCAGATTACTCCGCAAAACGTCGGAAGGTTGGAGCGTGCTTTCGTCTACCACACCCGTGACTTGCCAAATCCTGGTGCGCGTTACTCGCCAGAGACCACGCCGCTCAAGGTTGGTGATGATCTGCTGATGTGCTCGGCCAAGAACATCCTTATTTCGATCAACGCTGCAAGTGGTAAGGAGAACTGGCGTTACGACCCTGGCGTAGCTGACCAGGCAATCCCACACGCTGCAGCTTGCCGAGGCGTGGCGGTCTATACGGCACCTCAACTTCCTGAAGCCGCCCAATGCCGTAGTCGAGTGGTAGAAGCAACCCTTGATGCCCGGTTGATCGCTGTAGATCTGCTTAACGGTCAGCCGTGTGAAGATTTCGGTCAGAATGGTGCCGTCGATCTATGGCAGGGCTTGGGTAAAAAGGTACCGGGTTGGTATGCAGTGACCGCGCCTCCCACGATCGTTAACGGTGTAGTGGTGACGGGGGCGCAAATCCGTGATGGCCAGGATGAAGACGCGCCTTCCGGTGTGATTCGTGGGTACGATGCAGTGACTGGCAAGCTGTCCTGGGCTTGGGACTTGGGTAATCCTGACAACGTGCATGGGCCTGCGGAAGGTTCCACCTACACTCGCGGCACTCCGAACATGTGGACAGCTGCGGTGGGTGACGAAGGTCTCGGTTATGTTTATCTGCCGATTAGCAACTCATCCATCGATTACTACGGCTCTAACCGCAGTGAAGCAGAGAACAAATACTCCACGTCGCTAGTGGCCGTTGATGTGAGGACGGGCAAGGATGTCTGGCACTTCCAGACCATACGTCATGATGTCTGGGACTATGACCTAGGCAGCCAGCCGACGATGCTCGATTTCCCTGGAAAAGATGGCAAGCCAGTGCCGGCAGTGCTGTTGCCAACCAAGCAGGGTGACATCTATATCCTTGATCGTGCGACAGGCGAGCCGTTGATCCCGATTGGGGAGGTTAAGGCGCCGAAGGGCGGCTCAGTAGAGCCGCAGTTTTTGGCCGACACTCAACCAACCTCTGAGTGGCACACGCTACGCAAAGCGCCCAAGACTGAAGCGGATATGTGGGGCTTTTCCCCGCTTGATCAGCTGATGTGTCGCATCCAGTTTCGTCAAGCCAATTATGAAGGCTATCTAACGCCCCCATCGGCAGACCGCCCGTGGATTCAGTACCCAGGCTACAACGGTGGCTCAGACTGGGGATCGGTGGCTATCGATCCGGTTCGCCGGCTTTTGATCGCCAACTACAACGACATCCCAAACCTGAACAAGCTGATCCCACGTGAGCAGGCGGACAAGATGGGCCTTAAGCCGATCTATGCCCCGAAGGTGGACGAAACGTCTCTGAACAAGGCAGGAAGCAAATCTGGCAAAGGGGAGGGCGGTGCTTCCACTTATCCGCAGATCAACGCCCCGTATGCGATCAGCGTAAACGCAGGCTGGCGGAACTGGGGTACAGGGGTGCCATGTTCGGCTCCTCCGTATGGTGGGATTCGCGCAGTCAGCCTGGATACAGGCAAAACAGTATGGGACGAGCCGCTGGGTACTGCGAGACGCAACGGGCCCTTCGGAATTCCTTCACATCTTCCCCTGAACATTGGCTTGCCTAACAACGGCGGGACGGTAGTCACTGCAGGTGGTGTGACATTTGTGGGCGCGGCGACTGACAATCTCTTCCGTGCCATCGACACGTCAACCGGTGAGGTCTTGTGGGAGGACGTTCTCAATGCGGGAGCTCAAGCAAACCCTATCTCTTATGAAGTTAATGGCGAGCAGTACGTTTTGATCTCCGCCTCTGGTCATGCCTTTATGGAGACCGGAACCAGCGATGAAGTCATCGCTTACAAGCTTAGGAAATGATCGAGCCTGCGGGACATGTGTTTGTCCCGCTTTTCTAGTATTGAGAAGCCGGAGCAGTGATGCACTGGCCTGAACAACTCGCCATCCTTAGGCCTGACCTCCTTCCTATAAATGCGCGCTTCCTCATCAAACCCTATACGTTAGATGTTCTGGCTCAAACGATCGAAGAGTTACTTTGAATTTAGCCGAAAAATTCGGCACGCTACCGATCAGATGTCACGTCAATAACTGCTATGGGGCGAAGCAGCCGTGACAGTCCTGGTTGGGTCACAATGGCTCCTTCGAGAGCCGCAATTGGCCAAAAACTGTCAACGCTACTGCTACGCTTGGCCTCCATTTGTGAACAATGAAAATGGCTTGTGCCGGAGTCGGCTGTTGAAGGTGTCGACTACGATCTGGATCGCCTCACTAAGCTTTGGTTGGCGACTAACGACCAGGATCGTCGCCTGGTTGAAGGCACCTTTGCTGGTGTCTCTTCGCCGGCATACGAGCCTGGGCCTTTCTCTGAAAATGCTGAGAACGGTGTTTGCCAATTTGACGACTGGTATTGCTCGACCATGTTGGAGCGCCTAGAAGGACGGCCCCAACTCAAATCGGTAGGTTTATTTACCTATCCGCAACGGCGTCTTCGGGCGCCGTTTTCATTTTTCCGAGGGAAGAGGTCGTGGTGGCCCAGACTTTTCAAGAGGGGCCCTGTCGTGACTTCTCCTGCCATCGGAGGATTATTCGTTTTTCCTAGAGCAGAGGTTCAAGGCATGCCCGGTGTTAAGGCAGCTGATCTTTCTGCACTTAGTCGCAGCTCTGCGATATCGCGTTTTGGAGGGGTGCCGAACTGGCGCCCATATTCGCGGCTGAACTGCGACGGGCTCTCATAGCCGACCTTGAAGGCAGCGGTGGCAGCATCCAGATGCTCGTTAAGCATCAATCTTTTTGCCTCGTTCAACCTTAGCCATTTCTGGTATTGCAGCGGGCTCATGGCGGTGAGCTGCCGGAAATGCTGATGGAAGGTCGAGAGCCCCATCTGCACCTGGGAGGCCAGCTCGTCTACCCGCAGAGGCGCGGCATAGTTCAGCTTCATCCAGTCGATGGCCTTGGCAATTCGATGGCCCTTGCTGCCTACGGAGGCGATATAGCGCAACAGAGGTGCCTGGTCACTCAACAGCAACCGGTAGTGGATCTCTCGTTGAATCAGGGGCCAGATTACCGGTATTGCATCCGGTTCCTCTAGCAGCTGGATCAGGCGGGCGAAGCTCTCCAACAATTTCGGGCTCAGTTCGCCCACGCCCGCGCTAGTGTGGAAGGACTGCCCATTTACGGGAAGACGACCATCCTGCGCGATCAGCTCCGCCAGCGAGCGCAGGTCGAGCTTGAATACCAAGCCGAGACAGGGCGCTGCATTGCTGGCCATCGTCACCGCTGAGTTGGCGGGTATGTTTAACGAGGTTACTAAGAAGCGATTTGTATCGTAGGGGAAAACGTCGGTGCCGATGACCATTTCCTTGGCGCCCTGAGCGACCAGCACGATGCTGGGCTCGACGATGCAGGTGATCGGTGGGGCTGGGGCGGTACGCCGATATACGCTGAGGTCTGGAATACTTGTCGCGAAATCGCCTGCAGTGGGCGCGTGGGCGCCGATGACCCTGCAGAGCGTGGCCATTAGGTTCGTGCTTGAAGACGTTTGTGGATTGATGGCCATGGCGTGGGTTCCGATCATCGTATGGCAAAACACTACTGCCCTGTCACTTCATCTGTCCATGTCCGATGAGCAAGGACTGGACATTTAGGCAAGAAAACTATCCGTTTGCTCTACTGCTGTGTCGGCTTGAACGAGGAATATTGGCGGCAGTTGAGCTGGCCGGGCTGCTCAGCAGCGAAGGCTTCTCGTACCACTTCCATGTCGAGCAAACAGGAAAATCTCCATGAAGCCTTTGTTCATGTTTGCCTTGATGGCCATTTCATTAACTGCAGGAGCCGCCGATATGTCCCATGGAGCCAACAATTTCTTCAAGAGCGATCAGGTGTCACTCGAGCGCGTCACCTTCAAGAATCAGTTCCAGATGACCACTGTCGGTAACCTGTACCTTCCGAGAAAACAGAGCGTCAACGCCAAGCATCCCGCCATAGTGATCGGGCACCCAATGGGGGCGGTGAAGGAGCAAAGCTCGAATCTATACGCACAGAAACTGGCTGAGCAGGGTTTCGTTACCCTGGCCATAGACCTGTCCTTCTGGGGCGAAAGTGATGGCCGTCCGCGTAACCTGGTATCACCGGATATCTACGCCGAAGACTTCAGTGCTGCGGTCGACTACCTCGGCGCCCAGGTTTTCGTTGATCGCGATCGTATTGGCGTATTGGGTATCTGCGGCAGCGGCAGTTTTGCCATCAGCGCCGCGAAGATTGATCCTCGCATAAAAGCTATCGCCACGGTCAGCATGTACGACATGGGAGCCGCCAATCGCAATGGCCTCCAGCACGGTCTGACTGTCGAGCAACGCAAGCAGGTGATAGCCGATGCTGCTGCACAGCGTGATATCGAGTTTGCTGGTGGGGAGACCAAGTACACCAGCGGGACGGTCGATCAGCTGACTGAACAGTCTAATCCCATCGAGCGGGAGTTTTATGATTTCTACCGTACAGCACGAGGTGAATTCACCCCCAAAGGACTATCGCCGCTCCTGACGACTCACCCCACACTGAGCAGCAATGTCAGGTTCATGAATTTCTATCCGTTCAATGACATCGACACGATCTCCCCACACCCGATGCTATTCATTGCGGGGGAAAACGCTCATTCCCGTGAGTTCAGCGAAGAGGCCTATCGCCTCGCCGGTGAACCCAAGGAGTTGGTGATCGTACCTAATGCCGGCCACGTCGATCTATACGATCGCGTCGACTTAATCCCCTTCAGGAAGCTGACGTCTTTCTTCCGCGAAAATCTGAAGTAACTGCCTCTATCACCTCGCCAGCTCCTGCACGCTAGGCCCAGGCACCCGTGCACTTTGAAATTGATACAACGAGAATCTCCATGAGCAGCCCAGCAATATCCGTTCAACACTCAAGCCGTCAGGTCTGGAGCGCTGTCCTGGCAATGTCACTCTGTGCCTTCGCACTGGTGGCGTCTGAGTTCCTGCCAGTGAGCTTGCTTACTCCGATCGCATCCGATTTGTCACTGACAGAAGGCCAGGCCGGTCAGGCCATTTCCATCTCGGGTTTCTTTGCTGTCATCACCAGCCTGTTGCTAATTACCCTCACCCAGGGGATCGACCGCAAGCCGGTGCTGTTGGCCACAACTGCACTCATGCTGGTTTCCGGCGCGATGGTGGCTTTTGCCCCGAACTACCTGACGTTGATGGTAGGGCGCGCCGTGTTGGGGATTGCTATTGGCGGTTACTGGTCGATGTCCACTGCAGTGATGATGCGCATCGCGCCTGAGGCACTCGTTCCTAAGGCTATTGCCGTGATGCAGGGTGGTACCGCGTTGGCCACCGCCGTTGCTGCGCCCGTTGGCAGCTACCTGGGTGGCTTGATTGGCTGGAGAGGGGCATTCTTTTGCGTCGTGCCGTTGGCTGTATTGGCGTTGACCTGGCAAGCCTTTACGCTGCCGGCCATGCCGAGCGAACGCACTCAAGTATCGGCCTTCGGATCACTGCACTTGCTGAGGGACTGCAAGATCGCCCTTGGCATGAGTGCAGTAGCTTTCCTTTTCATGGGACAGTTCACACTGTTCACCTATCTGCGGCCTTTTCTGGAAAACGTCACGCTGGTCGACTTACCCACGCTCTCGCTCCTGTTGTTGGTCATTGGTGTCGCAGGTTTGCTCGGTACTATGTTGGTCGGTTCTCTTGTTCACCGAAATCTGAACAGGGTTTTGGTGGGAATACCGCTGATCATGAGCGCTATCGCATTCGCCGTTATCGCGGTGGGTAGCTGGGTGGTTCCAGTCGGTGTTTTGCTCGGCTTCTGGGGACTGATCGCAACATGTGCGCCCGTGGGGTGGTTCACCTGGTTGGCCAAGGCGCTGCCGCACAGTGCTGAAGCCGGTGGTGGTTTGATGGTTGCGGTGATTCAGTTGGCCATCACTGCTGGTGCCACCGTAGGCGGTCTGCTGTACGACGGGATCGGATACCAGGCTGCCTTTATTGCCAGTTGTGTGTTCTTGCTCATCGCCGCCACGCTCAGTGTTATCACCAATTCCAGGCCGGGGACGGTACCCATGTAGGGCGGGCTTCACCCGCCTGCTGGAGGGTGCATCCACGATTAAAGGAGTACAGCCGGGGGAAGGGTTTTCGGGCAAAAGAAAGCCCGCTGCTAGGCGGGCTAATGGGAGCTTCTATCACACGTAGGGATAGGGCGAGTGTTGCCTAGATGTCGTGAAAATTGGGTGAAAGAAAAGTCCCGACAATGTCATCAGGGGATTCTCCTAACACAAAGCCAGCCATATGCGTGTGATCTGCTGCAGAGATTTGCGATGGTTCACGTCGTTGAATCTTGTGGTCAAAAGGGCAAGCGGAGCGCGCCGGCCCAAAGGGCCAGAGGCGTGAGGATGGAAGCCCGTTAGGGCCGATCCTTGGCAACGCTAGGGATTGGTTCACGACAGCCTGCCTAAGACCTATACTCCGCGTGGGAACCTCTTGAAGCGTCTCACCTCTTCAAACCAAGGCAGGCAGTGCGGCGAGAAATTCAGGTGGCCATGCCTTAGCTTTGGCGCGTAGCTTTGCGGCGTATTCAGGAGGAGTGACTGCAACCAGGTTGGCGCATCAGCTTCCAGGTCGAACGGGCTCCATCACTGACAGCTTTCGACCCATAGCGGCCACTCACAGCGGCCAGCATTGCCTCATTCTTTGCGGACAATACATTTGGCGCTTATGGAGCTTTGTGCGAAAGGCGCAGGGCGAGAGAATCTCCACTCCTCCAGCGCGGCAACAGGTTCGTTTCCAGCAAAAATAAAAGTGATCGGCACCTGTGCCCCCGAGACGGCCATTACCTGCCAGACTCAATGCTCTTTGTCTGATGCGATCTTAGCGCCGCAGAGGACGAGGATCAGTAACGCTGAGGTGAAGAGCAAAGAGAAGCTTAGGGACGTCGCATGAGCGATCAATCCAATCGCAGCCGGCCCCATCAGTATGCCTAGGTAGCCGATCGCATTGACTATCGCCAGCGCTTGAGCCACGGGCATTACAGTCTGATGCCCGGCCGTGGAGCAAAATATCGGAACGAGATTCGAGATTCCTAATCCGACGAGCACGAACCCCCAAACCGAAACAATCCAGTGGTCGATACCCACCGCCAACGCCATGCCGCCCATAGCCAACAAACTTCCTATCAGTAGCACTGTTCGCGACCCTACCCTGCTGACGATCCAATCACCTGACAGCCTCCCTACTGCCATGGTCACCGAAAAAGCGGCATACCCGATGCCCGCAATATCAGAATCCACGTCCCGGTTTGAAGTCAAATAGACAGCACTCCAGTCGAGCATAGAACCTTCAACCAGAAAAGCGATGAAGCACAGCCCCGCCAGTAACAACACTAGCCTGGTTGGCTTCATCTTAGCCGGCGCTCCCTCTAGCTCCGCGAACGGGAGCATGTGACGACCAAGAGATAAGAGCACCACGCCTAATCCAAGAGCTAATGTAAGTATTGACTGTACAGGATTGAGGCCTAACCAGAGCAGGAGGCTTACCGTACCGGCGCCGAAAATGTTGCCGACGCTGGCCAGGCCATGAAAGCCAGACATCATCTGCTTGCCGTGGTGACGCTCGACAAGCGAGCCTTGAAGATTCATGTTTACATCGGCTGTACCGATGGCGGCCCCAAAAATAAACAAAAAAGACAAGAGTGCCCAATATGAAGTGGCAGTTGCCAGACCAACAAGGGCAACAGCGGTAACAGCGCTTGCAAGATAGACAGTTGTCCTGCAGCCAATTCGATTCGCTAAACTGGCCACAAACGGCATCATGCACATTGATCCGGTACCAAGGCCCAAGAGGAGCAGACCTAGTGCCGCCTCACCTATCTGCGCCCTTTCCTTAGCAAATGGAACCAAAGGTGCCCATGCGCCCATACAAGATCCCGCTAGGAAGAAAGCATATCTGGAGGCGGAAAGCGTATTAGAGGTAAAAAAAGTTCGTTCCGTACTATTCATCTAATAAAGCCTGTAGTTGGCAAGCGGACACTAAGCCCGTAACTTATGGTTCAGACCGGTAATAAAATTTTTGCTGGCGCGTGCGACCTAGAAAGCTAGAGCCTTTCCCATGTAGAGCTAGCTAGTAAGGACACCAGGTGAATAGCCGAATTTTTCGCCGACATCTTAGCCCATACCGTTCAGCGCGCAGCCATAAAAAATAGCATTGATGAGTTGTGATCAGAGAAGGTCTTCATAGGGCGTTGTGGCGTTGAACTGACTGTAAAGTGTCTTCGTCTACTTCCTCAAGCCAATAATCGATTCGTCGAACTTCTCGTCATACAAACACTCATCAATAACACTGGTCAATGTGTTCATCCAAAAAATTTCCTGACCCACTAGCTATTTGTTTCGGGCTCTTGCCCAGCGCAAGAAACCGTACAGGTGTACGATTTCTATCCTACTGCGAGCGCTGATCGAGGTCAATGAAATCGTACGGTTGTACGGTTTCTTGCCCTATGCTAATGTCAGCTGGCAGAGATAGGAGCATGCATGACGAACGAGAAACGGAAGACTTGGCAGCAAGACCCTCATCGTAGGGAGAATATCCTCAAGGCAACCCTAGACTGCATCGAACTGCACGGGGTTGTATGCACAACGTACCGAAAGATTTCCGAACTGTCGGGCGTGCCTCTCGGTTCACTTACACACTACTTCCCGAGCATGCAGGAGCTGCTGCTGGAGGCATTCCAGCTGTTGGCTCAATGCGTATCTACTCGATTTGCAGCAGCAATTCGAAAAGCAAAGACTAAAGAAGACGCTTGCAATGCGATCGTGGATGTTATCTTTGAAAGATTCACATTCGGCACTAGAACGATCCAGCTGACTTGCGAGCTCTATATTTTCGCGGGTCGTAACTCTGTGATGAAGAATGTTATGAAAGACTGGATGCTTGAAATCAGAGGATCACTCGAACTCTTTTTCTCCCCCTTGTCAGCAGTCGCGCTAGATGCTCTGATTGAAGGGGTCATTCTTCATCGGTCAGTAATCCCCATTGCTCGTGAAGACGCTTACAAAATGATAGCCAGGCTATCCGATTTGTAATAGTCATTGTTTGGCAGACAAAAAAATAAAGCGTTATCTGGCCAGCATATCCAAACTACGTAGGTATAAGCGGCACGGTAACGTCCTGTCTGATGATTGAAAGAGGTTGCCGCTCTCGCTGCGGGATGTAAACCGACGCCGTTGCTGCGTTTCTTGTAAGGGTATGAACGTCCGCTCTGGGTTGAAAGCAGCCAGCCGTGACAGTGCTGCTTGGATCACCGTAACTCCTTAGAGGGCCGCAAGTGGCCAAGAACTGTCAACGCTCCTGATACGCTTGGCCTCCATTTGTGAACAATGAAGCAAGCGGAGCGCGCCGGCCCGATGGGCCAGAGGCGTGAGGATGGAAGCCCGTTAGGGCCGACCCCTGGCGACGCCAGGGATCGGTTCACGACAGCCGTCCCCTATGAGGGGCACGCCCAGTGGCATCATTGCATCAAGCAGCTTCCCGCAGTCCTGAAGCTACCGTCTGGGTCGCATTTACGATGCCAATCGGATGCCACTAGGGTGGGGGACTTCTTCCAAGCGAGGTAAGCCACCATCACGCTCCAGGCTCTCAATTTCCAAGCGAAGATCATCGATAAGCTCCGCTGAGGATCTGCCAGATTCCAAGCTTAAGGTCAGTGTCAGCAGCGTCAGTGAGCTTACCTCCAGCCGCTGACTTACCTGCTCGAGCTTATCCAGTGTCAGGCTGGACTTACCGCCTTCGAGCTTTGAAAGAAACGTTCTACTCGTGTCACCAAAGTCCCGCTGCGTGATGTTTCGCTGACTGCGTAGCGCCCGAAGGACGATGGCGAAAGAAGATTTCAGTGACATATGCGATCTCTCCGCTTGAGCGTGTCTCCGGTGAAATCCACGTGGGATCTACGCGCATCCTCGAAGCCTGTGGGCTGGCCTGGCCTCGCTGTCAGGAGGAGCTACCGTTCCGTCGAAACACTGTTGATGCATCCAGTATATCTCGCTAAGCTCGAGAGGAGAACATTTGTACTACTCGCGGTGATGAGCGTTATGAACAAGCCAGACCAGACCCTTGATGATCGCTTTGCTTTTTTCTCGCGCGAGGAACTGCTCGAGCAGCAGTGCCTGTTGCTTGAGAGCGAGCTGGCGTTGATGGGCGAAGAATTGACGGCCTCTCGCGAAAAGATCGCCACTTTGGTTTTGATGTGGACGGGCGTCAAAGCTGAACTGCAGAAGGCGGAGACAGAGCTGACTCAGGCGAGGTATCAGCTTCAGGTGGGCAGCGCTCACTAAGGAGGTAACGGCGTTGCTAACCCCTTACGTAGGTTATTGATGAGGCTTGCGCGCGATCACATTGATCCGGTGCCAATTCACAGCTCCAGAGTCGATGACCATGGATAATTCAGATTCATGCAGCAGGACAATCTCTAATCCTTCGCTTAGCCTCCGAATGTCATCCACGCTATGGAATGACATCAGCTCTTCGCTCGCCCAGGCGTGCCTCAAACCAAAGAAATGACCTACGAATACACCGCCCGGGACAAGGGCGTTGCGAATCTGGCACCAAAGGTTGGGAAATCTGTTAGGCCTGCAAAAGGGAAGAGCTAGCCCCGCGTGAATCAAAGCAGACGGTGGAAGGTGGGCCAGATGCTCAAAGTCCGCGACCTCAGCGGTGAGTCGGCGAGCTTCGTCCAACGAGCACTTACGGATCGTTCGCGCGATGGCCTCAGGTTCCTTGTCAATTGCCAAGACCTGCCACCCGCCTTGGATGAGCTGCCAGGCTTCATTCCCTGACCCACATCCCAAGTCTATCGCATGGCAAGGCTGTAGACCTCTGACGTGATCCATCGCACAACTGAGAAGTGGGGAGGGCGCGCGGGTTTCTGTACGTTCGTAGAAAGCATTCCAACTCGTCATGGATGAAGCATCCTTACCAGTCCATGTCTGTAAGGCACAGAGGCCATTTTGGGAAATCTTACCTCAGCGGATCGATACGGATGCTCGGGTAGTGTTTCCGTAAATTACCTACCAGTTGGGGTGGGTGACATGCATAGCAGGCGACACGCGTTTGCTGACAAAGGCTGCGCAGTAGGGCGTGGAAAGGGTGTTCCGTGAGGGCTTCCGCTACAGCATGGCACAGGTGCTGCTTCTCGACCTCAGCCAACCAAACGAGATCACCGGTCATCTGTTTGCGGCGGCTCAGCCGGTGGTGAGTGAGAAACTGATGGGTGTGCTGGATGCGGTGAACGGCAGGTGGGGTAGGGGGACTATGCGGCTTGCGAGTGTGCCTGCCGATCCCAGTTGGGGCATGCGTCGGGAGATGATGAGTCAGAGTTTCACGACGAGGGTTGATGAGCTCTGGGCGGTTTACTGCAAGTAGATTCATCAGGAGTGCTGCTTGGTGGTTCTATGCGACGGGCGTCGCGACCAAAAGAAAGCCCGCTGCTAAGCGGGCAAAATCTCTCACATAGTGATGGTTTGATTACCCCTATGAATCCGTACTGTACTTGAATCTATTGCTTGGCACATATTCTCTGCGCTGCATTAAGTTTACAATCTTGACGCTTTCGCTATGCTTAATATATTTGTACGTAAAGTACCTTGCGACTTTGTCTTCGTGGGTAGAAAGCACAATTTGCTTGTCCTGAAAGTCATTCCGTAATAGCTCGACCAATGAGGACATGTTGATGTCGTCCATCGTCTGGACGGGGTCATCAATTAATATGGTTCCGAATTTTTTAGAGTAGACTCGGTGCAACGCTAGCGTCAATGCAATTACAACTGCGGAGATTTGTCCAGAGCTCATGGTGTTTAGAATATCGTGATCGCTCTTCCAGTCCGATACCAAACGCACATTTTTTAACTCATCCTCACCAGTTGGGTCTTTAATGAATATGCCGTGACCTATACCGGCTTGGTGGCTTTGAAGTATTTTTCCCGAATAAATGTAAAAAGGGATTTCAATATCTGTTATGAGGTCTTTTCTATATTTTCTAATTTGAGATCTGACAGTTGTTATCAGGTCTCCAATGTCGGAGAGTGCTCGCTCATAGAGCGCGTCATTCTTCTGAAGCTTTTGCAATTCTACGGCATACGCTCTCATGTCGTTGCCGTATTGCTCTTTTATATACGTTTCTTTCTGAGTGAGTAGGTCTAATGGGTAGCTACTTAAGCTTTCGGAGGTCTTATTGAAATAATCTTTGAAGATTCGGTCTAGAGTTGTTGGGGTGTGGGTTTCGTAGAAATTGTCTGGTGCGGGCCCGATAAGTGCTCTAATTCTTTCGCAAAGTACATCTGTCGCTTCGGCGATATATCTGTCGCGAGCTGTGACCGGAAACTCCTTAGCGAGTAGGTCTTCATGCTCAATGTTCTCTCTGACCAGCCATTGTCGTATATTTTCTAGACGATCTTTGGATGCGAACGCTTCTGCAAGTTTATTTAGGTCGGTATGCCCTGCTTCTGCGTTGGATTCTAAATAGACTTTACAGGCATTGAGTAAGTTTGCTAAGTAGTGCTTTGAGAAGTTTTCGCGAGCAGTTACGGTGATTCTATCTTTATCTGAAAGCTCAATGCGGAGCAAGTCACCATGTTTGGTGACAGCCGCTTTCAGTGCATAGTGCGTGTCATGATCATGTCCACAGAAGAAACATGAGGTTTCGTTGGGAGTGGCATCTAGGGATGGAGAAAGCTTGGAGTGGAGTTTCAGGATTTCTGCATAAACTGAGCTAATGCCCTTGTTTGTTGAGACTGTTGTGTTGAGCGATGTCAGGGCATCACGAAATTCGTCTCTGCCAGGCAGCTTGAGCGCAGCATAGAGATTCTCTAATCGAGAATTTTTTAGTATGTCACTAATGTCTTCCTGCTGAAGGATGTTGTATGAGTTCTTAACCTCTTGATAGGTCTTGCTAAATTCTTGGTGGTATTGATAGTTTAGGTGTGTGTTTGCATAGCCTACGTAGAGCTCAAGAAGGTTGCGTTGGTGTAATGCCGATTGGTAATGACGGTTCCTTAAATAGAAATCACTGTGGCTTACCAGCCATTTTATGGCTTCAATTTCGGCAAGAGAAGCACTAAATCTTTGTTCGGTTAATTCAGGTATTGTTTCTAAATCCCAATAAGGAGAAATATTGCTATCTGACAGCCACGGGAACGCATACTGATGTGCTTCCGTAGGCTCAGCCGTAATCGCCACCTCGGGGTTGAGATGGTAGAGGCGCTGAAGCTCTGAAATTCGATTGGTTGTTGTTTTTTTGGCGGCGTTGATTTTCTTATGTGCGGTGGTCAGTTTCTCTAAGCTATCATCAGCCTCCCGGGTGTCCCCAAAAAGCTGCGCAAGTTCAGTGGCGCGCTGAGTTTCATTATTTGTTTTTAAGAATCGTGAGGTTTCTTCTTGCTGGACATAGTGGAATAGCAAAAAGTCCCTGGCAAAATTTTTGCTGTCAAAAAAATTCTCAAGAACGTTAGCTTTCACTGGCTCGGCTTTGCCGTCGATGATTTCATTGAGCTCCCAGAGCTCTGCGAATCTAGCTATTCGCTTCGCGGCCCCGCTGATATTGCTTTTGAGCTTGCGTTGAAAAAGTCTCGTGTTGGAGCTTTCATCTTTGAACTCCAGTAAAATTTCGACTGAAGAAGCATTTTTATGTGCTACAACGATGTCTGCAGGATTCTGGCGGTTCTCAAGGGTAATTAGTCTGCTGATATTTCCTGTTAACGCTAGCTCGACGGCATCGAATACTGAAGTTTTACCATATCCATTTGGGCCATCCAAAAGAACTAGCTTGTTGCCTTCGAAGTTAATGGAATAGGGTTCGCCGCCAAAAATTTTAAAGTTTATTAGTATGATTTTTGTCAAAAATATCATAATTCAAGACTCCAAATTTTCATGACCTCATCTAAGATGTTTTCATCATTCCATTCGGTTTCCAATGAAATGATTTCTTTGTAAATTGCGTTTAGGCCAAACGAAAGGCTATTTTCAATGTCTAATGCAAGATTACTAAGCTTTTGCTCTTGAGGAGTGTAGATGAGGAAAGGTAGCTTGAGGATGGTCTTAAGAATTATCGAATAAAGGCCTCTGGTGGAGCTTTCTTTAAATTCGAGAAAACTTTTCCCCCCGTTAGCGTTCAAAATATCATTGATGATGGCATTGTCTATCTTTTCAATTCCGTTGTTTGAAAGATAGGTCTGTAAGGCTAGCAATTCACCCGTAGAATAGGTTAGGACGTTTTTCTTGAAGTTGTAGGGGTCTTCCTCCAAAGAAAATATCGTCTCTTTTTTTATTTTTAGTGCTTCATGGCACACAATCATCGTGCAGTTCTTTTCAAAGAAGCGCTCGGCTTTTCCTGAGCTTCGAACCTTTTCAAAAATAGATTGAGCCTTCTCCTCCAAAAGCAGGATCGCTTCTTCGTTATCTTGCTCCTCGGCTTGGAGGGAGAGAAAATACTCTTGCCTATTTTCATCGCTGGCTTTGAAAAGTGTAATCAAGAAGCGCGGCTCATCGAAGTCGAAATCAATACTTTGATAGCCATTATTAGAGATAATGTTATTTATAAGGTTTATCATTTGGCTAGCTCAATCTTGGCTTTGCTAAGTGGGACAATGCTGATGCTTTTAAGATTCTCGGTTCTTTTTAAGCGTTGATCAGCATCGATGTCCGGTGGTGCTTCAGTGTTTTTTTCAGAATCTGGGTAGAAAACGTGATCTGTTTCTCCGCAGTGAATCAAATTTTCAATTTCGTACAAGAGTTCGGGCAAACAGGGGTTTGAGTGCATCTGTTTGGAAGTTAAATCAAATCTTCCATTGTTGGTAAAGGTAGTGGGGAGGAAATTCTGGAATGGCGCTGTGCTAGAGCGGTATGTGAACTGATAGCGGGCCGCGTTTGGTGCAGAGCTGGCAATGTTCACGCTGTGTAGAATCTTGAGGAGGTACAGGCGTATACCTTCATCGTTATACGCGAAAGCATTATTTGTGTTGCTAGAATCATCCAGAATCAAATGGGGCGAAAAACTACGATAATGCTCCCAGAGTTCACGAGGGTGTAGTGCTAATAAAATCGAGCATGCAGCCTGCAGGTTGCAAGGTTGATCATTGTCCGTGTCAGGGTAATCTACCTCGTCGCTCATATACTGATCGATTTGATATGAAAACCTTTCCTTGAACTTGAAGGCTAGATAGTCCTTGCTAATATCTTCGAGGTCGCTCTCCAATACCAGATTGAGCGAGTTGATGCTTATCGAAAGTTTGTTTGTGTCGGCTTTGTTCTTGTGGCGCTCGATGATATGTCTGTCAATTATGCCAAGGTAATGGTGAAAGGCCTTGTCAAGATGATCGTCGGTAATGATTTTTTTGCGAGTCTGAAAGGCAAGGCTGATTTGATGTTTTATTTTTTTGTTGATTTCGTCGAGGTCGCAGTATTTTTTATTATCCTCGTATTCGTAGCTCGCAACTCTGCTAAGGGCATCATTTTTTTCGATTAGAATTTCTTCCAGCAGGGTGTATAGTTGGTCTGCTGTTTTGGTGGGAAATGCATAGCGTAAAATTGCCGAGGTTTTTGAGATTTTGTTCGAGTCTGAAGCCGCTTTTCCTATGGTCGTGGTTTTTTGGTCAGCGCTAGATTTATACTCGTTACAAATTAGGGTTATGTCATTTTTTAGAGAGTCGATCAAAGAAGTAAAGTTGGGTCTGTTGTTGATGGGCTTCCAAGTGTGGACGAAGCCCGAAACGGTTGGCTGTTTGTAAAGTTCAAGAGTGATTTCGATTAGTGCGTTTGAGTATTTCTCAAATGTGCTTTTGTTGTAAGCCTTCACTTGATGAATGGAGATAGGTGCATCATTTTTTCTGATTTCAAAATCTTCTGTTGACTCAAGCATAAGGCTATATGCAGAGAGATCTGCGTTGGCAGCCTCTTTGTTAATCAGAGATAAAGCATAATATAGAGCTATTTTCCCCTGGTAATTAAAGCCGCTCCAGGAGGGTGAGGCATCGAAAGCCATTAATAAATTCTCCGGCACCAATGTCAGAACGGGGCGCGGGCGGAGCTACGAATCCATGTGCTTTAGCGCCTCCCTACGCGAAGCCCAATACTAGGACACTCGTGTGGCACAATGCCATGCTTCGTGAGCAGGAATTTGGAGGCACAGCTGCTGAGGCAAATAGAGCTACTCGACAGGCCCTGCCTAACCTAGAGCTCTCAAACGCCGGGATATCAGCAATTCAGGGATTGGAGAGCTTGACTACAGAGGCAACCGCCTAGCTCCAAGCAACCATCGAACCATGGGTATGGAGTATCAACCCGGTCTCCGCTAAGAGCCCGTCTTTCGCGAGAGTATGCATCCGACTTAGGAAATCACTGGCCTACCTCCGAGCGCTGTCAGAGCCGGCAGTCTTTTGCTGCGGATGTAGCGGATGCTTCCCGCCATCTACAAACGGTTTCTGGGTCGGGAGATGGCCACGTGAATGTGTCGGTCATCTGCATGGAGCGTGGCCGGCATGGAGCGGATCGACGGCACCACTTCGATCCTCAGGTCTCCAGGAAATCGAATGTGCCCAGGGCGAGGCGCTGTATGTACTAAGCGCGGTACGGTGTGGTCACAATTACGCATAGCCGTTTGCCGTCGGTGAGATATGCAGCTCAGTGCAGCATCCAAAATTTTAAATCTGCATCACCAAAATGCTTTAAAGTGAGACCATCTATTTTATTGAGTAGTGAGGAACCGTCTATGTCACGTCTTGCAGAATTTCGTCAATTAGAGCAGCAGCTCGCGGCTCAACTCGCAGAACTTGAAGCCTTGAAAGGCAGCTCTGAGTTGCAAGCCGAAATTCAGTTTGAGACCAAACTGCGTGGCTTGCTGGCCGAGTACGGTTATAGCCTTCGCGACATTGTGAACATTCTGGATCCGCAGGCGAACCGTCGTGCAACTGCTCCTGTAGTGGCTGAAAAGTCGCCGCGCCGCGCCCGTCAGGTCAAGCAGTACAAGAACCCGCATAACGGCGAAATCATCGAAACCAAAGGCGGCAACCACAAGCTGCTGAAGGAGTGGAAAGCCGAGTACGGTAACGACATTGTCGAGAGCTGGCTGGCTCGTTAACCTGAAGAGGTGACAGCGGGAAATCAGTCCCGCTGCATCTTCCATCGTTTCCACAGGCATCGTAGAAGGTGTCATCGATGGTTAAGCTGAACCGCGTGTGGTGGCAACACCTGGCACCTAAATCGATGCATCGCCGGTTAGGCGAGGTGGAAAAGCTCATATCGAACTGGTGCATCACGGCCTACGGCCAGCACTGGTTGAAGAGCGCTCGTCAACCGGGACATATGCTTAGACTTCTACCAGGAGACGCCATCCCAGTTGTGCACCTTGTTGCTCTTGGAAACCGTCCGATTTTCATCGCTCCACAGAGCTCTCTAAAAGTCGGCCACAGGTTCGTCGGGTCTGATCAGTTTGAGTCGGGGCGGCCCCTCGTAGAGAACGAAATTCCAGTTATTCCCTGGATACGGCTGGATGTTGTCACCGATGAGGCGTTGATCATGGGCGCATTGAAGATGCAGCTGACAGGGCATGTTCATGGTGTCAAATCCCCGAGTACCTTGTTCTCCATTCCAGCTCATTACCTGCTTGCGCCCAAGCAATGGCCGGATAAGGCCTACGCGCTATACCAGCATATTTTTGGGATGGGAAACTCCTATCCTGATGACGGCTACTTCTACGTTGGTATCACCAAACGACGCTGGCAGACCCGATGGGCCGAGCACATGCGCGCCGTTGAAAACGGGAGCAAGCTGGCGTTTCACCGAAAATTTCGGGAGGAGAGGGCTGCGGGCCAGATCACTTACGTCCACCATAAACTGATGGGGATCACCGACGACCTTGAGGCGCTCTACGACTCCGAAAAGGATTTGATTGATGGGCATTGGGACGACCTGCGCCGGCTGAACATGATCCCAGGTGGAAAGGCAGGCCTGAGGTATCTGCGAGAGCACTCGATAGTCCGAAAAGGAGAAATCGTTTCTCCCGATGAGCGAGAAGGAGCCCTGGGCGAATGGTTGAGCAACCACCAGGGTAAGAGGCTCCCTCCGATGAGCTTGGGTGAAAGGTGGCAGGACGAGGCATGGGCTGCCGCTCAGATATGCAGTCGCTCAGATCGACTGTCCGTGGCTCAGATTGCTGCGATTCGCGAACTGGCAGGTCACTACCAACCAGGTGAAATTGCTGAGCGGACAGGGGCGAGTCATCAGCAGATCGTCAGCGTCATATCCGGTAAGACCTATGCTCGTGTGAGGTGATGGTCAGATGCGAAATCGAGGCCCAACTCTTAGAACATGCTAGCGATGATCCGCGCATCCAGCAGCGCATGATGGGGGAGGGGAGCACCATCGTTGATCGCGTCCAGCTTGGTCGCATCCGTAGGCCAATTCCGCACATTGCCAGGCCAGTGCCCGTCTGAATAGACCAGCTCACAGAACAACTCCCAATCGTATTCTGGAGCGTCGGTGACAATCTCCACCATTTCCGTGAACCCCCCAAGGAATGCAAGGAGTGCGTCCCGTGCGGCCAGCACCGGCATGGCGTAGGCCCCGCCCCAGAGCTGCGGAAGCACAATCTCAATTACGAAGTCGCTGCAGTCTTCAATGCTCCAACTGTCCAGCAATTCCACGTAGACTTCGCGCCCATCCTCAGCAACAAGGGCAAGCGAGATCAGCTTTGCTGTCGGCGATAGCTGAGAGAACTCACAATCTAGGTAGAGCTTCATGTTGGTGATTCCTGTCTCATGAGTGGTAACCGTATCGATATTTCCGAAGAGGCCATGCTCTGGAAGGCCGCCCTGGATCATTTTGGGCAAGCCGATCTCCATCAGCTCATCGTCGAACTGTGGCAAAAAGCAGGGCCTCCTGCCAGGCCTACAGTCGAGTACATCGACGAAGACGAGGCAGGCCCTGTGCTAATTAATTTATTGAAAATTGCCCAGGTCGAAGTAGGCGCAGTCGTGCCGTTTCGAGAGGACTTTCCGAAGCGGGTGACTCTGTACAGCCGGCACGCTCAACACCTTGTGGCTGGATTGCTTGAGAGAATGCCCGCCGACCAGCTAACGCGGCCCATGCGTATAGCTCGCTTGGAGAACCAGGTCGGGTTGGAGGCCCGTGCCCTTTAACAAGCTAATTCAAATCGTTCCAGTAGCAGTCCTACAAGTAAGCTCTGGCTGATGGCGGCGGATGGCCCAAGTCTGCCATCCGCAGCAGGAGAGCCTCCACCTCCCATATGGAGGCCGTGCCCTGAGTTTATCGGGGCAACGGCTCGCCAATTAGCGGTTAAGCCGAATTTCCCAGCACTTCAGCCAGCTCGTTGTTTCCCCTTCCAAGCGAGCTCATCGAAATGTTCCCTGCGTCATTTTCGCAGACGTGGTAGAGCGCGAATTGCGGAAGATTTGGCCGCCCTGCCGATTTCGGTACAGGGAAAGCAGAGCGAGTTTGGTACATGGCTTCGCCGTCGATAATCGAAACCAACGCAATGCCGTGTGCTTTGGCGTACTTAATCGCTCCGGATTGAAAACCCGATGTCGCGAAAAGCATCCCTTTCTGAGCACCAATAGATCTAACCTTGTCGTGCAGTACCTGAACTAGCTCGCGTTCGATCGCTCCCCGGTACTTTTTGCATTCAATAAGCACTGTGAATTCTGCGCCGGCGAATGCTCTAAATTTTGCCAAGACGTCAATTTGATATGTCGAGTCGTAAGTCTCGACTTTGGCATTATGAGTCACTTCAAGCGAGCTTAGCTCACCGCCCTGGTTGAGGAGCCAGCGTTTGACCAAGTGTTCAAATTCGGTCGGAGTAACCTCAAGGTTATCGTTTGCCATGGGTGGGAACATATGTTGTCCTTAAACTGAAAATTCCATCCAGCTCGCTGCTAGTGGGGCCGTTGACCGGATGCTACGGTAGTTAGGCTGATAATCGACGGTCTTATTTGGCCTCTCGATCACGCTCAGATTCGGCACGCAATCGCTCGCCGCGCTTTATCTCTTCTCTCGTCAACGTCATGCCCCGGGTTGGGCCAAAATACTTAATTTCAGGCCGAGATTTATAGGCAAAGTAACCCCAGGTTAAGCTGGTCAGCATAGTGATTGCGCCAAAACCACCAGCAGTGACTTTGATGCTTTGAGACTCGAGCCAGATGACTTGATCACCGGCAACTCCTACGAACAGCATCACTATGCCGGCAATCAAGGTGATCATCCCGCTTGCGACCATAAAGTAACAGATCAGGGCCCGTTGCTTAAGGTGCATCAGGAAGAAGTTGACCTCTGCCAATGCCACGCTTTCTCTTTCCATTACGAGTACCGAGTCCAAAATCTAATCCTCTCAACAATGAGGCTCTGCATCAATGAGCGGAGCTATGGAGAATGGATGGCAATGCATAAGCGACCATGCTTGGGAAAAGCCGCTTGACCGCCGCGCCATAGGGCCTGGTGAGATTGCTGCAGATGCCGAGAGCAACGCCACGCTCCCGGAGCATGACGACCGCCTCAATTGCATTGGGATATGCCTCGATGGAGTTGAGCCCGGCCTGCAGAGCGCTCGCCGAGATTCTCAAAGCCGGATGCCGAGGTGCTCGGCGAGCTCACGCAGCTCTATGTTCAGCGTCATGATGACGTGTGTATCACCAGGGTGAGGGCGCCAACCTCGCTTGATGCCTTCCCGCAGCAATTGGCGGTATGGGTTCGTTCTTCGACCTATCCGCACAACCGTTCCGAACGCATCAAAAATTGCTGTCTTAGTCACCGTCGCTCGCACCCTGATTGTCACACCTTAATCGCTTCGCTTGGTCTCCAAGGTGCCGGCAAGGTAACGCGTTGTCATCGATACAGACAGATGGCCCATTCGTTTTGCCACGATTGGAAGCGGATTACCCACGCTGGCCATCTCCATAGCCGCGCTCCACCTTACGGACATACGAATCGTGAGTGGACTGACTTTCGCAGGATCAATGCGAGATCCTGATAGTCGATCCTGATAGTCACTGTAACCAAGTCCTTGGGCAAGAAGCTCCAGGGCTGATGTGTGGGTAAGTGGGTTTGGGCCACGCCACTGCTTTTGCAGTTCTTTGGCGAGCTTTTTCAGGCCACGGTGGCGGAGGAGGTCGTTCGGATGCACTGGTACGCGCATTGGCAGTTCTCCAATAACGTCGAGGCGTCGGCTGTCCGCTCACTATTGTCGAAATGCGTGCGTTGAGAAGGGTGTAACAACCTGTGGCACTGAGGCCTTCGCGAGCCGACCGTCCAATCCAGAAACATCGGTCGCCGAAAGCTATCCCTTCGATCTCTAAGCTGCCCAGTAGAAGGGAGTAGAGACCTTGACGCTCACAAATGGGCGTATACCTTGGATGACGTGGTCATCGGCCTCCGACAGGCCATTAATTAGAGGGGATCAATTTGAACGTTGGTGAGTTGATTGAGCAGCTGCGACAGTACGATCCTGACCTCCCTGTTCTGATTCCCAAGTCTGATTGCTCAGCATTAGAGGACGCTGTAGCGTGCTACCCAGACGTCGTGCGGGAAGGCCAGATTATGGGCTACGAGTCGCTCAGTTGGTTCGCCTGGGAGCCCGATGACACTGCCAGCGAAAAACTTCAAGTCGTTGTCATCGACTTCAGCCAGCAATTCCCGCTGGCAGCGAAATGACTATGAAGCGTAAGGATCTCAGCAATGTCTTAATGCCGGATGACCCGATGTACGTCGAGGCCGTGAATGCCTTGAGACGGTATCACGAAGCGGAAGCAGCTGGGATCAAGGGGGCGGAATTGGAGCGCTTGCGGAAGATTGCAGAAAGTCAGTTCCAGGCGGTGACTGACTATCAGCTCGGCGCCCTCGGCGGCTCCACCCCTAGAAGTCATTAGCGGGAGCGGCCAGTCGCCTCTAGCATAGTTTCTCCAACATCTGATGCTCTCGCGTCGATGTCTGTGCAGTCGAATCTGTCCGTCCTCGTGGATGGCAGTCCCAGCGTTACACGTCCAAGCTCGACGCCAATCTAGTCCCTCAGTAATTACGTCCGCCGAGCGTCCATAGTACATCCCCTGCATCCCGTGATAGGGCAAAGCCGCCGCCATTTTGAATGTGGTTTTCGATCTCATAGCTACGCCAATCGGCCATCGCCTGGGCATCCAGGACTCGAGGCTTCATCTCCAGCAGCCACGCGACTGCGTTCAAATATTGGCCATGAGAAAACACGGCGATGTCGCCGGCTGGCTGCTGCTCAAGCCGATCCAAAAGGGCCTGGGCTCGAGCAACAAAATCATGGAATGACTCCGCGCCGGCGCCGTCGCGATAGCTGGGGTCGGACTTCAGCCAGTATGCGTCCACCCAGGTTTTCCTCTGGGCCACAGTCGTATCGACACAGCGGTCAGGTGCAAGGTACGTGAACTCTTCGATAGGCCATGTCTCAAACGGTGTCCCGGGGAAGGTCGCTGCAGTTGCTTGGGCAGTGGCCTGCGCTCGTGCGAAAGGAGACGCAACGATCAGGTCGGGTGCCACGGAAAATGAGACGGCGATCATCCGAGCTTGTTCCAGGCCCAAGCGGTTGAGAGGAATGCTTTCATGATCTCGACTGGCTTGGCCCGCGTTTGCAGCACTCTGGCCGTGCCGAATCAGCCGTACTCGTTTCATCAGCAATCATCCTTGTCGTGGTGTTTAATCATTGGCCTGCTTCCTTGCATCTGAGGTAACCAGAGCATCGTGTCGATCATTGAGATTGAGGTGGGGCAGTGAACAGAGACCTGAGCAAATTGCTTCCCCCGGATCATCCCATGTACACGGATGCGGTTGAAGTTCTGAGGCTATAGTACCAGGCACAATCGGAAGGGATATCTGGGGCAGAGCTGGAGCGTCTCAGGCTGATGACTGAGCATCAATTTCAAGCGGTTACTGATTATCAGCTTCGGGTGATGGACGGCCCCGTCGAGGAGGGACATTAGGAACTAAAGCACCAGGAAAAAGTGCTGTAGAGGAACGCTTCCCGGCCAAGATATTAAAAGCAAGGAAGCCATGTTCAAATTGTGAAGGCCGTTTACGAATCAGTATCAAAAATAAAGACTTGACCGCAGTTGAATCCTAGACCAATGGCGGTCAGTTTTTCCTGAGCCGTATTGTGAGCGGTATTATTAGTTTCAAGATTTATCTTAAAGCCATGATATATGTTATTGATATGGCAGTGAAATTGGTACCATGAGCCATCACAATACCCATATACTCTTGACTTTACCATGACTCCATTGCTCAATGTGCTTTGGGCTTGTTCGTGAGTCAAATCCATTTCTGAAATGTCCTCCCCATCTGACTTTCTCGGGGTGTTTCTATGTTTGGCGTTGTGTTCAAACTTCCAAGTTCGATTTTCTAGGAGTTCTTCAGAGCAGAGGTTGAGAGATGCACCCTTGCCATAAATGGAGCTGGTGTAGTGAATTGTTTCATCATTGCTGCAAGGACTTCCTGAGGCTGATAAAAGCATAGAGCCTGATAAGGAGCCTGCAGCGTCATCAATGCAGGAGGATTTTAGACATTCGCCATTGGCTGATGAAATCGATTCTGTCGCTGCGTTATGGCGATCCTCTGTGAAAGGTCTTCGCATAAGAATCTGTAATACTGCGTTTCTTTCAGTTTTGAATTTTAGAGTCTGAGCGATTACGCTAGAAGTCAGAATTTCTCGCACTGAAATTCCAGAGATTATTTCTCGTGCTTCAAAGCACCTAGTGCGATATGATTTTCCTTCGGAGGCGATAGGTTGTGACTTTACGACTAGCTTTGCGAGTTGTGAAAGTATAACCATTGCATTGTCTGGGTCAGTTGCTTGGCCGCAGATTGAGCGTTCGTTCAAATAAACTTTCATTCAGAAAAGCCTTATCAGATCTTTTTCGGCTTGGTCGAAAAAGCCTATATCCATATCACTTAAGCCACCGTCATTGTCGACGTTGATTTGAGTAACAACTCTGTCCCCGTTGGCTGAGCGTACTGAGTTTATTGTAACAAATCCGTTCTCAATATTATTTTCTTTTACATGGGCTCTAATGCCATTAATGATATGGTCGCTGTGAGTTTCCAAAATCACCTGAATTCCACATGTAGAGGCCATTGTTAATAGCTCCCCTAGCATTGACTGGGCAGCCGGGTGTAGATGCACTTCTGGGTTCTCAATAAGCAAATACCCACCTTCAGGCGTGCAGAGCATAGCGAGGACAATTGGTAAAACGTAACTGATTCCAAAGCCAGTGTTTACAGGTCTGACTTCATTAATTGACTTGCCATGAGTCGGAAAGCTGTTTGATACTCGATCTAGGCTTCGGTGGTCACTTAAGTTGATCTGAAATCCTGGCGTGATTTTTTTCATCGCTTCACGAAATGCAATGTCTAAAATAATTTGCTTGTCTGAGTCGCTAGAAGGCAAGTGAGTACAAATTCTTTTAGCGAGTTTCTGGTTTGGTGCTGGATCACGCTGGAGCCTTACCAACTCTCCGACTGCATACTGGCCGTAGATTCCGAAATCAATCTTTGATGTGTTGCAGTTGATATCATAACTATTCTGAGGGCTAAGGCGATAAGCGCTGAGATAGTGGAAATCAGTGCTGAAAAAGTCGTGACTGGTTTCAGCTTTGGAATCAAGTTGCAAGAAGTAATCATCAGGGTTTTGACTTTTGAAACTGCTTGTAAATGTGGCGTCATCTAACCCTATTTTGATCTTGTCAGTTTCTGCGTGATGGCACAGGACGTCCGTCACATGGCCAAAAGAAAAGTATTCGCCAGCTAGGCTAAGTTTGTCGTGTTGCAAGCTCATTGCATTAAAGCTCTGCTTTAGCAATAGAAGCGTCTGCAATGCCGTTGACTTGCCGGCTGAGTTTGCGCCGCAGAAAACAGTAAGAGGGGCAAGCTTAAAGTTGGCCTGATTGAAACACTTAAAGTTTTCTAGGGTTAGCGAGTGAATCATGGGCTTATCCGAAAAGTTTGCGATGGTAATAGTTAGCAGAGCGAGAGGTGCTTCTGCTATAGGGTGATTCTATAATTTCTTCTAGGTCTCTGTCGGTTAAGTCATTTCTTAAGGAAAGTATAAATAGCTCGGATATCTGTTTGAAGTGTAACTTAATCTGATTACTAGAGTAGTGCGGTGTCAAGCTGCGGCTGAATAGATTTGGAACGTCAAATATAATATCCCTGCCGATTAACGCATTGATGCGCCTAAGATGGCGTCTTATTTCTGAGATTAGATCATGTCTTATGTCGGGCTTGAATTGTATGGCCATCGCTGCTTCATCAAGAAATTCTTCATGAAGGTAACGTGAACCAATTTCAGAGTTCATTGCTAGTGTTAGTGCGGACAAAAGTAGGAAAAGTTCATCAAAGCTTGCGGCGTGTATGTATCCTTTTTTACGGTTGAGTTTCCCGCTGTCGTGGTAGGGCTCTAGGTAATGGGAGCAACGCTTCTGCGTTTCGCGAATAAAGTTAAAGTGATCGCGGAATGCAAAATTTCGAGCTGATTGAACTTGAGGTCTATTTCCAGAGTTTATTCGTTTGAAGAGTTCAAATTTAAGGATGGGGTGGGTGTCATAGCTGATAATGGTGAAGTAAAGTTCAGCTCTGTTGAGGAATGTCGACTTGTATCGATAAGGTAGATCTGAAAAATAGGCGTGCTCAATCTCTGGAAGTAATTTTACGTCTGTAAGACTGAATTCGCCATTGTAAAAGTCAATAATGCACTGAATTCGCTGGGTACCATCAAGTACGGATATTTCGCCGTAGCCGCTTTCCTCGCACCAGATCTCAGTGGTAGGCATGCCTACGATTATACTTTCGATAAAAATTGATCTGGCCTTTGTGCTCCATGGCTCACTGTAAATATGATCAGGGAACAAAGTTATGCTTTTATCTTCATACCGGTCAATGAGGCCCAATACGGAAAAAGTATTTTTTTTGAACCTAAATCCTAAGTCATACTCGGTAAGCTGCATGTCCAGTTCCTAAACCATTTCTCGCGCGATCTTAGCACAACTAAAGAGGCGGGACGGCCTGCTCGCCAGTATCAGACGATAGACCACCAGTCTCGCAATTGAGAAGCAGCTAGCCACCTCAGGTAGCCTTGGGGCCAAGCAGCCGTATGAGCAGATCACCTGCAGAGGTGTTCGCGTACCGTCCGAGCAGCTCTTCTAGCTTGGCAGAGCGACGCTCACCGGACAGAAGACTGAATCCGTGCAACGCATTAATGAACTGCTGCATCCCCTGGATTTCGTCAGCCAGATTGAGCCAGGTAGAGGTGATCTGCTGAGCACGTGCCTCAACCTCGCGACTCGCGATCTGAGTCTCAATGAGCTTGTTTGCGTGCGCTAGGGTTTTCAGCGAGGTGAGCGATTGCTCAAGCTCAGCCAGTTGCTCACTAAGGCGCTCTGCCTGATCGAGCCCCAAAGCTTTACCATCCATGTAAACGACGTCGTCCTGCAGCGAGTAGATAGCCAGGGGGCCATCCCCTCCGCCAGTGACATCTAGGGCAAGGACATTCCCGAGGCGCAGAGAATGCGGAATCCAGGTGTGCCCGACACAGACACGCCAGGCACCTGGAACACCGCCGCGATGATGCTTCTTGATCCGCTCGCGCCCCCACAATGCGACATCCTGAATCTGTGGGTTATCGAGGCTCTGGGTGAAGTCATTCCAGGCCAGCCCCACGGGCACATCAGCGTGAACCACTCCGACCACGCCCCGAGATGTCTCTACCTCGATAGCTATGGGCAGGCTATCCAGCTTGTCGATGACCATGGGCTTGGACTCGTCATTTATCGTGAGCCACCACCGCGCTCCATGGGCTGAATAGGGCAGGTGTGGGTTAGCTCGATAGGCGTCTATTAGCATCTGTTCATGGTTGCCCTTCACCGTGAAGAACCAGGGTTCGCCCAGCAGCTTCAGCCCATCCAGCATCCCTGGGCCACGGTCGATGAGATCTCCCACAGCAATCAGCCTGTCGACAGACTTATCAAAACCGAGAGCTTGCAGGCCCTTATGAAGCTCACGGGTTTTGAAGTGGATGTCACCCACGACAAAGTCGCGGCCAGCGTGATTATGCGGGAGTTTAAGCAGATGGGGCATGAGCTACGAACGCTCCAGAAATCGGTCTGGAAGACCGCAATATTTTACCTGATGGTGATACGCATATGGGCTGTTGATTAGACGCCGATGGTGAGGAAACGACCTCAAACGAGGTGATGCTCATGACTCGCGAGCGGCAAGCGGAGCGCGCAGACCAGGAGGGTCGGAGACGCGAGGATGGAAGCCCGCCGGGCCGAGCCACGCAGTGGCTCGGTTTACGACAGCCGTCCCCAACGGGGCGCGCCAGAGAGCTTCTAGAGCGCTTTGAGCATTCGCTCCAAGCTTTGATGCTCCCATGTCGATAGCAGCGCAATCGGATCTGTCCGAGCGCCTGGATCGAAATCCCAGCGCTGCCCATCGGGGCTCACCGCTTGCTCGCAGAAATCCAGCTCATCGCAGTCGTTGTAGAGTGTGATCCGCCACCCATCAACATCCACGACAAAGTGGCATGCGTAGACCTCATCCCAAGTCTGCTCACCGATCTTGGCCATAGCCCGGCGCCCTAGTACAACTTCCCGAAGCACCTGGCAAACCTCCCGTGCCGTCAATTCGTTAGGGGATCTCACTCGTTTTATGGGGATAGCCGATTGTGCCCCTAGTTCGATGAGTTCTTTCGCGTGGCCATCAGCTACACGATCAAGAGTGTCTTGGTTCAAAAACTCCGGTCGGGTGCGGCCCTGCTTGCGTTTCAGCGCCTCGATAGCTGCATTCTCATCGTCTTTGTGGGTCATCGCTTGTCTCTGGTTAGGGCGTTTCTTTGCTCTGAAGGGTGGATCTTCGAACAACCGAGGCCGGCCTCGGGGCCGAGTATGCGGCGATCCTGAGCGATGACATACAGAATGTTCAGAATTCCAGCTGCAGGCAAGCGGAGCGCGCAGGCGTGACGGATGGACGCCCGTAGGGCCGAGACGTCGGCGACGGCTCGGTTTACGACAGCCGGGCCCTCAGGGGCACGCAGATCCTTTCATGAGAACCGCTCGGCGGCAATCAGGGTCGTAACTGCAAAGGTCGAACCGCAGAGATCCAATGCCAACACATCCCCATACTCCAGACGGTCGATATTTCGTCGTCAAAGAGACGCTGTGGCGCTGCTCTAACCCAGGGCTCCTTGAAGCTACCAGGCAAGCGCTGGTGAGCGACCTCATGCTAGCTCGTCGCGCCGTTAAGCAAGCCAAAGCAGAAGACGACGCATCAGCACTGCAACGAGCCAGGGCAAGTGTCCATGCTGCCAAACTAGCGCTAGGGGAGCGCGGAGCTGTTTGGTGGACTGATGGCAGTCCGGACTACAACCGTCACAAGGTCACCAGCACCCCCTACGCGGAATGGTTCGCCTCGCTGACATCCTCCGGGTAGAGCGCGGCTCAGCGAGCCGTGTCGTATTGAAACTGGCGCAAAGCTGAGCTACCGTCGTGGGACATATCGAACAGCCTGGGAGCATCTGATGACCATCATGCGTCGTGAAGAAGACTGGATCTAGATCCCCGCATCAGGGAACGCACGGCAGAGGAGGGTCGGTAGCATGTGTGATGCTGACCCCTCCAAGAAGTGCTGCTGGCTGCTGACACCGCAAACCACCGGGTTGACGTGGACGACCGTTGCGCCATTCCGTAGGGCGCGAAGCGGAAGCTCGGCTGCTGGGTAAACGATCCCTGAAGTCCCGACCGACAGAAAAAAATCGCAATCCTCTACTGCCTCAAGGGCATAGCTCCAAGCTTGCTCAGGCAACATCTCTCCAAACCAGACCACTCCAGGTCGAACATAGCTATAGCACGCGCTGCACCTTGGCGGCTCCACTCGAGCCCCGCTTTCTGGAAAAGCTCCCGTGGGAAGGGCAGAGGTGTAGAGCAGTCCGCAGTCAATGCATCGGGGTGAATGCAAGCTGCCATGCAGATGAATAACTGCCGAACTTCCAGCGCGCTCATGCAGATTGTCGACGTTCTGTGTAATTACGGTCAGCTTTGGCACATGCCTGACGAGTTCAGCGATTGCACGATGCGCGTCGTTAGGCTGGGCCAGATCTACTTTCCGCCGGCGCCACTCGTACCAGCCCCAACACAGACATGGGTCTGAGCGATAAGCCTGGGAGGTTGCGAGTTGGGCAGGATCGAACCGCTCCCACAAGCCCGTCAACGCATCCCTAAAGGTCGGAATACCACTCTCGGCTGATGCGCCTGCTCCGGTGAACACCACTACATGTTTTGCATCGCGCAGACCGCATGCTGCAGCATCCATAGCCATGGTGTTTCTCCTGGAGGGCAGGCGTAATGGCTCGCCAAAGGTAGAAAAAAACCGCCAGAAGGCGGTTTAGGGGCGCTGCTCGAGGTCTCCGGCTGTTGTGAGCGGGCTTTGGGCGTGCTTATCAACAGGTCATTTCCTCAGCTGAGGGTTTGGTGCCGGACACATACCCCATAAGGCTATGTCAGGAAGCATATCCACCTCAAGTGCTGGCGAGTCTGACCAGGGCTCATCTGTCTCACCTGCATACCCAGCCCAGAGCCAGCAATGCGACCGGGCCCCGTACTCCTTAACCTTCGGCATTCCAGTATTTGCGCACCGTGCTGTCCGCGACCCCGAGTTGCTCTGCGATGGCCTTCTTGTCCAAACCCAATGCTTTGAGCTCTCTGATGGCATCTGCATTTTTAGGTTGTCTGGGCTTACCTTGACGGCGCTTCAGGAGTTTCCCATCCGCAAACTGCTCAGTGACTAGCTCCCAGCCTCCGTTTGCTTCGAACTCTCTCGTGCGAATGACAGCATCCTCAAGCACTACTGACGGTTTCAGACCGGTCTGTGTTGCGATAGCTAACGCCACTACCGTAAGCAGATCGAGGCCCAGGTGCTCGGCAATCTCCTCAAGCTTTTCAAGCGTCGGATTGGCTCGAGCTTGCTCAAGCATGCCGACATACGTGCGGTGAGTCGCTCCAGCTAGCTCTTCATAGCTCAAACCTTGATGAGCTCGCGCTCCGCGCAGAACCCCGGCGAGTGCTTCCTTAAGCTGCATGGAGCTGTCCTCAAAACCGAGGATAGAGCCATGCATTGTGTGTTTCGATAAACTGAGTGTACTGATATTATCGTGCTATCCGGCATGCTTGAGCATCCATCGGATGCTCATCGGCCCAAGGCTCAAGGGAAGGGGCTGAAGCACTGGGATGGTCTACTGACCCAAAAATCGAGAGCCGGTAGTCGAGCTGTGCGCTCTGCCGGATCATCGCGTTGGGGCTGGAGCAGATGGTCGCGTCTGTGTTTAGGAACAGTTGATGCACCCATCAGACATCTTGGGAAGACGCACATGGACGAAGCTGCGAGAAGCTTCAACTCACGGGGAGCCAGAGATTCAATGCTGCCTGGAATACCGGAAAATTTTTGACAGGAGTTAAATTTTGTATGTTTGTTGACTGCTTAAAAATGTCGGGCAACCTTGATGACATTCGTGTGTTCAAAAAAAACAGCGATGATGTTGAAGTCATCCTCAAAATTGATGGCGTGATAGTACCCAATATTGAAGTCCCAATGTCGCTGTTCGAGGAGCTGGATAGGGGTAAACACTATGAGCTCTATGGTATATACAAAAAGTCTAAAGATAAGACAAAAAATAAAGGAATCATTTACGCGATAAAGCCGCAGGATGGGAGCATACGAACGGTTACGAAGCTGCGATTTGGGGTGCCATTGATGATGTCTGTCAGCGCAGCCATCGCTGCTGTGCTGGCTTACATCCTGACTTGGGTTATAGCAATCCTACCCATGGCAAAAAGTGCTCCGAGTGTCAGCGAAGCTTTCGTAGAAATTCACCACCTAGCGTTATGTATTGGGGCTCTACCTGTCATATTCTTCGCCTTCTGCGCGTGGAATTTCCTCCGCAAGACTAGCAACCTCGCAGAGTGGCCAGCAACGGCACCGAGCGTGGTAGTAGAGCGGTTCAGCAAGCTTCACAAATAGTAGGAGGTCGGCTTGATCACCCGCCGTCCTCCCTGTATTCCGCCGCCGCACCATGGGTCGCCAGCGTACAGGCAAGCGGAGCGCGCAGGCGCGAGGATGGACGCCCGCAGGGACGAGGCGCCGTCAAGGCGGCTCGTTTCCACGACAGCCGACCCGCTAGGGCGCGCCCGATCACGGCCTTTTTTGGAGCACTCATGAACAGAGACGCCAAGGACACCGTGTACTGCAGTATCCAAATGCCCATGGCCCAAGGCCGAGAGCTCTTGGAGCTGTTTGCAAAGCTCCGCATCTCCGGTGCGCATCCATCGCTTGAGTCGGTCTTCCAAGAAGCCGAGGGTGAACTGGATATGTCCATTGAGTTCGTTGAGCGCATGCTCGCCGGCGAGGGCGGGCTCGGTCGCAAGCCACACTAGGAATCGACGCCATGGCCAGTGATGATGATTCGCTGCATCTCCGTGAAAGCCGCCGGCGGAGAGCATTATGGACACTCGCCCACCTTGATCCTGGTGATCCGAGAGCACTATGCGTTCTGAGGGTCTTGGACGACATAAATCATCAAGAGCAAGCTTGGCTTGGATCATCTCGGATCGCCACCGTTGATGAGGTTACCAATCAGGTAGCTTCTGAGCCCCATTCGATTGGAATATCGATCGTACGGGACAACTCTATACCGGAGCCGTGGCGTGAGCGCTTTATGTGTGCAAGCTACGGCTCAACCCGGTTACCTGAAGGTGCCTACTTGCATGACTGGCTGAAGTTCCTGTCGAAGTGGCAACAGGAAATGATCCACCTTGAGCGCCACAGAGCGGCCCGTCATCGAAACGGCTAGCACGTCTTGCGTTGATTTGCGCTTCTCGTAAGCAAGCGAAGCGTGAAGCCAGGAAGGCGGGGCAGTGAGGATAGAAGAGCAGATGGCCGAGCCCGATTGAGCGCGGTTTATGATAGCTGTCCCGGTACGAGGGGCACGCCAGAATTCGCTGGCTATCAATTAAGACTTCACCATCGTGACCTATGAAGTTAACTAGCTATGTATTGACTGATCGCTGATAAAGTATGTGGCAAGGGAAATGCCTCATCTGGAACTATGCAGGTGCGCCCAGGGCTCGCTTGTCAATCCCGTTCTCTCATGGGCGCATCTGTTATGACGAGGCACAAATCTCTCCGTGCCATAAAATTATACAGGAGGCAGATGCGGCTAGATGAGTAGATTCATACCTTAAGTAGAATATCGGACTTTGTCCCGTAGCCACTACAAGGGTGTCTGTGAGAGGGGCAAATTTGCGCGATGTGATTACGCTACGAGTCCAATGCTGATGCGTGCAAAATATATATATATTCTCCAGGCCTTGCCTAATCAAGTGCTGTCTGATAATTAAGCTAGCCTTAGCACTATCCTTACGGATAGAACTTAACGGTATGGCATAAGGAATTAGCGCAACAGAGATAAAGACTTTGTCAGATTTGCTTTTAAATCTTCGGGGAGTTCCCTTTGAGCGCTTTCGATTTCTTTAAGCTCGCACGGAGTGAGGATTAGTCCGTAAATGCCATAAAGTCCTAGCAAGTTACTGTTCAGCTTGTCTTCATAGCGCTCGTCAACAACCCCTCTTGAACTAATTCTGACTCCTTTATAAGCTTTTAGTAAGACGTGTACTTGGCGCTGAAGTCGTTGAGTTTCAGTGTTGTAATTGTTTTCAATATCTGGGTGAGTGCTTTTCGAGTCGAGGCGCAGCACCTTGTTTGTCAGTAGATTGTTTTCGGCTTGGAGTCGAGTGATTTCAAGGTGCAAGTATTCAATATCCTCGTTGATTGGAGCGGTCGGCAGATGTGCATCTTGAAAGAATTTGGCTTCAATCAATTTTCTATATGCAGGGTTGCGCAGCAACGTAGTGTAGCTTTGCGAGCGAACTTGCCGGCCGTGATATGGCGATCCCCCATCACTCGACTTTGCCAATCTCAGTTCGGAAATTATCAAGCTCAGAGCTTTGCAGTATGAAGTTATATCATCGTGCTTCTCTGGGTCGAGGGTGCGGAGCGCCACAGTCAGGAGCTTTTCATTGTGCTCTGTACGTCTGTTAATATAAGCCGTAAACCTAGACTTATCCGAGGATTTCATAGTGTTATCCTTAATCTTAGCTTGCGCTCAAATATTTTGAGATTACGGCGGTTGGTTTTATTTCAGTTCGATAAATTTGCTCAGCGGATGCGCAGATCTTATAAATTTCCATCGTGCTCATGGATTCATTTCGCACTAGGCTTGAAATCAGAGTGGCTGCCTTGGAGGAAGGTGTGAAATCATCATGCTGTCCTATTTTTAAATGTTCTCTCATGTCTCCTTGATACATAAGCAACGTTCCCCGAAGCATAGAAAGCCTGCAATCCAGGTCGGGGCTGGTAAGGTCTGGGAAGTTTTGAGTATCAATGATCCTCTTCAAAAGCTTGGACTCAGAGTTGATTTCCATTTTTTTATAGTGCCCGATTATTTCTTGACCATTTTTCGCAATCAAAGCATTAGCTTGACCGTTATTAGTCATTTCGATTAGTTGCAGCTCGAGGGCCTCAAGCATTACGGCCTGACGCGCATAATGATCGTGCTCACGTTCAAGCTTTTCCATGTCTTCCTCACTTCGCTGATCCGGCTTTCGACGAAGCAATTCCTGAATCATTGTGAGAATGCCTACCATAAATTCCTTATACTGGTCTTTTTGAGCCCCGATAGCAGGAATGTGTTCGACGCCTCTTACGGCATAGGGGCAAAGAGCGCATGCATTCGTTGCCCCTAGCATTTGGATAACTTCTTGAGGGCATGTGTTATTGAATGGGCAGATATGTGTGGCGTTAAAGGCAAACTCAGTTACATCTTTGGCTCTGATGAGATCAAGGCCGTTAGGGGCTTTTTTGATGCGTGACAAACTCATTAGTCTATGCGTTGTAATAGCTTCGTCTGGATTTGTGAGAATGGCTTTCTGTAAGCGCATGTTGAGCTCAATAATGGTTTTGGCCATTAGTGGCGCATTCCCATCCATTACCCTGCTTTGATTACGCATGAGCATCTCGCATAGCATTTCGTCATGGCTGAGCGCGCCTTCATCGTGAAGGAGTAGATAGTAGTACACGAGGTTTTCACTCTGCCCCGTGAAGTACCGTCCAATGAGGGAGGGCGGAAGGAATTTTATGGCTTCAGACACGAATCCGGCCCTAAGTCCATGCGGTGTAATATCGCTATTTAGCTTTAAGTGTGACAACTTGGCGAGGTCGTCGATTTCGAGGTGTGCGATTGAAGTGGGGGGGATACCTCGTTCATGCTTAAACTTAATCAGCTCTCGCGTTTTGGTGTCCTTGAACTGAATTCGGATAAGATACTGCATGCCGACCAGTAGCAGACGAAAGCTGCGGTAGTTTGTCCAGGATCCAGGAGATTGTTCAGTTCGGAATAGTGGTCTTAGCATTCCAAATGGAGAGTCCTTTTGATTTCCATACCACAGCTTGTCGTCGAAACTAGGATCCGAACAGCTGTCGTACCAATCGCGTTGTCGCCCCAATAAATCTAGAACGTAACGTGAAATAATTGCGCTCCATGGGCCGTGAGCCTTGTCGGTGCTTACGTACAGCGGAGCGAGAGGTCGATTTTTACTGTCAGGGACATACTTGTCATACGCGTCTCTATCCAACCAGATCAAATGGTGCTGGCGAATGCCTGTTTCACACATTAGTTGCGTTAAGCGGATATCATTTGTTATCACTCTAGGCTCGTTTACATGGACTATTTCGCCAGTATTGGTTGGCAATTTTACATTCATGCGTGTAATTCGGTAGAATCTTGGAATGTAAAGCAGAGGGTGAGGCTTGTCGTCGTGATAAACGATTGGGCAGTAATTCAATACACTCAAGTCAACAGGTTCGCAAGATAGCTCACCCTTTCCCCAGAGCCCATCCCATAGCGGATCAGTGGAAAGGGTCGATGCCGATAACATAACAAGAGTGTCATTTAATACGCCCGGCATCGTGCCTGAAGCCATTTCATTTAAATGCATAACTAAGTATTCCAATGAATAAAGCATGCTGATGAAGGTGGCAAAGTAAACCCTTGGAATTGACTTTTTAATTGTGCCGCTACGACGCTTTATTCTGGCATAATGAGTCTTGTTAAAAGAGTTTCGTACCTTATCTGCGTGTGGTAGGGCCAGATTGTTTGTCTCGATGTAAATATGGAGATCCTCGATGTGGCCTATTCTCTGATTTCGAGTTTCTGGACTCCATTTGTTGATTTCATATATGTAGTCAAAGTACTCAAGGTAGGTCTGCGGTTGCTTAATTTCATATTCAGTAATTCCCTCTAGTAACTCGCTATCAGCAGTGAAGTGACATGGCTGGAAAAGATCATTAAGGGTTTTCGGGTAGTTTTCGAGATGCCCGTCTCGGTTTTTGTAAAATGCATAAAGGTATAAGGCGCAATAGCACAATAAAAATTGCAGGGATGCTCTTCGGTTTCGAGGATTTTGATGTTGGTTTTTACGATCAAGGCTTGCGTAAGTTCTACTTACTAATATGCAGAGGTTGCGAACCTCTTTTGTAGTGTATTTGTAACCTGGCGGTAAGCCTCTAATGCTATTGACGTCGTGGTTATCAGGGATGGTAAAGCTTTTTCGGATCAATGCAGTGCTGCTGTAGTACTCCGCAAGTTGTTCAACAGTGTAATTTTTACTTTGCAAAAAGAGCAGGGTGTGATCAGATATCGCTTTTCGGCGTACGTCGGCTTTATCTTTTTCGATGATATCTGAGATTAGAAGCTTTTGATCCGCCTTGGCGTCATGCTCAGCTTCTAGGAAACTGGTTACTGCATTTGCTTTGGAACCATGCTTTCCAAGATACGTGAGAAGATCTTTGATGTAATACCGCTGTAGCACTGAGCCGCGCGCCCCGGTGCTAGCCCAATATAGTTCTCGAATGTCCTCGGCGCTAAGGTCTTCTGGTTGGTAAACGTTGGTTGACAGGATTGCCCGATTCCAAGCGTTGGCACGAAGCACTCGCTCTTCTTTTGTCATAGTGCCTTTGTATGCGAGTTTAGAGTTTGGGTTGACACACCGAGCGAGCTCCAATGACCTGGAGTTGCACTTTTCAGTTACAAGATCGAGGACTGCGTCTTGATTGACGGGTAGGTTGAAGTTTAGGGGAAGCATCACTTGCTTTTTTCCCCACATAAGAATAAAGGTGCACTTGAAAAAGCTTGTTAGTGCATTGCATGCGTTTTTGCGATTTTTGAACTCTGGGAGTGAATTAAGCTTGTTCCCTCCCCAGAAACAGCACGCCATAATTTCAGTTATCTGGCTTAAGTTCCAGGTGCGTGTCGTGATTGGCCCAATTGAATCGAGAGCATTAATAACTTTTTTATAAGAAGTATTTCTATTTGCTTCTGGATAAGATTTGCGATAGATGGATCTTACCTCGCTGATGGCCTCTACAAACGCTAATGTAACTTGATGAGGTTCTATGAGCCATAAAGGGGTTGTCGCGGATAGGTGTATCATGCGGCTTCTTCCAGTTTTTCAAGACGTTGGAGTTCTTGCTTTAAGAAAATAATTTGTGTTTGTCTTACTGTCTGAGGGCCACCGCCCATTCTAATCAGGTTAGATGCAGCCATTGCTGCGTGGAGCATCTGGGCGTCCTCTCTAGCGTATTTCTTAGTTGTGGCGATGTCTCGATGCCCCATGTACTGCTTCACTAAATGTAAATCCAGGCCAAATGCTCGACGATTGTTAGGGTTCGGGTTTGGGCAGTGATTAGTCAAGTAATAACCGTACATGTGTCTAAGACTATGAAAACCATATTTCCTACCCGCAATCTTAAGGGCAACTTTTTGAAATCTTTCTATTAGTGTTTGGTAGGAAAGACACATCGGCGTACCCTCCGTAATGCTTCGAATTAGAAACGAGTGGTGGCAAGTCCCTCCTCGTAGTCTGTCTTTATTCTTTTCTTCAATAAGATACTCAGCCAAGTGCATCCAGAAGATCGAGGCAAACGGCTCAATCAAGAACGTGTCAGGTTTGTCGCGGCCTTTATACGATAGTTCATTGATTGTGGTTTCCGGAATGTATTCGATGAGCTTGTCCCTGCGAGTAGCAGGGTCGACTATAAATATTTTTTTCTCGTGTAGCTCTTTTTCTTTAAAGACAATGTCATCTTTCAGCATGTTCAGTGCTTCTGAGATACGGCACCCGCTTGCAGCAATCAGACTCCAAAGGACTTTATCTCTAAGTGATGGTGCCGAATCGATCAATTCAGCGCATTTATCAATTGGAAATGCCTTCTCATCACCGCCAAACTCATCCATGTAAGCGATTTCAGGAACTCTAGATTCTGCGCGAAGGCCAGCTCGCTTTATTCTATGAGCACCTCCAGCAATACATGCTCCAAGCCATGTGTTGCGTCTTAGAGCAGCTCTAACAGTGCTGGTGGCAGATGTGCCGACAGAGGTCTCAAGTGAATAACCCACAAGGTCTCGTGAGACGATAGCGCCTTTAGATTCCAGCTCGTCAAGAGCGCGGCGAAGTTGCTCGCTAGCATCAATGAACTTGTTGACTGCAGCTAGGTTTGTAATTACGGAGGCAGCTACGAGCATGGGGCTACCTACTATCATTGCTACTTTTTTTGCAATCTCAGAATCGCTTGAGACGCCAAATACAAGGTAGCTTTCATAGCTGTGTAAGGCTTCTTGAAGTCGTTGATTGCTAATGCCGCCTTCCAGATCGATTAGGGTATAGATATAAATTAAAAAAGTTTTTATGGCATAGCAGTAAGTTCTGACTGTGCGATGCGAATAGTCTCGACTGAGTTTATATACCCAGTTGTCTAGGAATTGGTCTTGCATGTTGTTTAGTGAAGCGAATCTAAAAGTTTTTCGCCCGTTTCTCACAGTTGGAATTAGCTTCAGCCAAAGCTTGTATTCACACTTGCTGATAAATTTTTGGTATTCCATTGTTAGCTGATCCCGACAGAAAAGGCAGGGATGATTCCAGCTGCGCTTGTTGCGTGCAAGTGGTAATTGTTGTTGAGCGTATAAGTTAAAGTAATAGTGCGCGTGGTGTACTATTTTGTGGTGTTTAGATCCAGCGATTAATAGGGGTTTGAGTGCGGTGTGGCTGGAAATAGTACATCTGGTGTTCTATAAGGTTTTCCCATTTATGTTCTGTCCGCTGCGGCCAATGAATTTTGGTATCCGCTTGGGCCAGCTAAGCGTGTAGAGCACCGGCCATAAAGTCAGGATTTCTCATGACAACATGGAGTTATTACGCAGAGACAAGGCCCGCACGGTCGCTTGATGATATTCAGAGTGGATACCTGAAGTCGACTGAGCGTGCGATTGAAGCTGAGAGAGCGTCCTCACCTGATGGTGCATGAGCTTTGGATTCACCTGCCAGGCTAGGCACGAGAACTGAGGTGTACGTTTTCGGTCGCCGTCCTAATGTAGGTAGCCATCCGTACGAAAAATGACTGGAGTTGGTCACCTGTGCCACTTCGTTCAGGGCGCCACGCCAGAGATATCGATATTAGTCTTTGATGTGGTGTGGGCACTTGAAAGCGAAAGCCTAGCTGGGCGAGGGAAGGGCTGCTCACCGCTGCTCGCGGATCGGTGCGCGTTGCGGCGACGCAACGTCATATAACGTTCGGCTCCCAAATGGAGCACACCAATTCTCTGATGGCTCGTCAGCTTCAGGCATGTCTTGATTCCCTCAACTGTAGGGTTGGCGCAGATACCTACAGTGCAAGGTCACTGAGTGTATGGATGCTGGTGGTGCGTAATCCGTATACCAAAGTCCGGTGATCGCGAATTTGGATATATTGACCCAAACATGCATCCAGATGCATATTTGCTGATGCTGGGAGGATTGCGCCAAGCACCCAGATTTGCTATCTTCAGCGTCGCAATGTGGTGTAGCAGACTCATTAAATTATGCAGGATATAGGGAAGAACCTTTGATAATGGTTCGAATCTCTACGCTTCCGCCATATTCAAAGCCCTGATTATTCAGGGCTTTTTGCGTTTTTGAGGCATAGAAAAACGACCCGCGGGAACGACCTTGGGAAGGGTTTATTTTGCCAGCGCTGACAATACTTTCCTTATTTGGTGGGTTTCGCCAAGGCTCCAACTCGACGATAAACCCGCTCGGTAATGTCCCCCTTGGTATGGCCGAGTAGCAGGCTGGCGTGGTCGACATCGGTGATTTCCGAGGCCGCTTTAGGGCGAATGTCACGGAACTGGAATTGGCTGATACGGCTGGCCAGGACCTGGTCACCGGCGGCAACTGCTTCCTTCACTGCGTCCTCCCTGGCATCGTCCCAGCGATGGCGAAGCATCGCAGCCGTGACCCGTTTGCCTGCATCGGTCAGGATGAGGTACGGGGAGCCGTGACTCGAGTTGCGCTCCAGAATCTTCCTGATCAGCTTGCCCAGCCCGCTCTCCACGCCATCCACTTCAAGCATGATGCGCAGCTTTTTGTGGGTTTTCTTTTGTTTCACGCCGAGGGCCTTGTCCTCGATGTCGTCCCGCCTCATCACCAGCACGTCTGCCGGACGCTGGCCCGTCAAATACGCCAAGTCCATGGCAACCTTCAGTTCATCCACCGCTTTTGCGTAGACGGCCTTCCAGATTGCATCGTTCGCGTAGAAATCGCGGGGTACTTCCTTGTTCTTGCGCACGCCCTGGCACGGGTTCTCTCGGCTTGTCAGCCCCCATTCCCGAGCGATGTTGAAGACGTGGGAGAGGGTTGCGATCTCCCGGTTGGCCCTGACCTTTGCGCTTCGGGCGTCTCGGTATTGGGCAACCTGCGCCGGCGTGACGCCGTCGATGGGCGCTTTCTCGAAGTACGTCCGCAACTGGCGAATCTCAGCGAGGTTGTCTTTCTGGGTGCGCGGCGCCTTCTTCGGGATGATGTCGCGCTCGTACCGGTCGAAGATCGCCCCCATGGTCACCAGGTCCTTCGGTTTTTCCTTCGCCTCCAGCTCCGCCCATTTCAGCCGGGCTAAGCTCAAGTCGGTACCCAGCGGTATCGGCTTACCTGACTTGTCCAGGTAGAAATAGCTGATCCATTCCTTGCCCGGGTTCTTCTTGCTCTTGCTGGTGCGCTTGCGCCGGTACATGCCCGGCGGTAGATCCCTATTTTCTGTCTTCCTAGGGCGCATATCACCTTACCTTCGATACATCGGGTGTCCACGCGGGAACGTGTGGGGGCGGCGGTGGCGTCAAGGGCACCACTTCGAGGGCCACGCCAAGTTTCATACGGGCGTACTGGCGACCCACCAACGGGCGGCCGCCGCGGCTCTCGACGAAGTGCCAGCCGCGGTCATTGAGCCAGCGGCGCTGCCAGCCCCTGGCCTTGTAACCGGTCAGGTCGGACAGCTCTTCGTCCGAAAGGATTTCGGCCTCCATACTCGCCTCCTACAGGGTCATTAAATTGTTTGTGGTAGAGTTGTGAAAATGCTCAAGATGGGTTGCTTTAGATTGAAAATTATCAAGCACTATTTTCCTGTCGTTGCTGGAGTTGCTTTTGGATTCGCAGCTATAATTGCTGCTTACTTCTTATTTAGTGTTTGTGTGGAGATTGTGGGGTCTGCTGGATTTGGGTGGTTTATCGATAAGGTGAAAGAGACTAAGCTTTTTGACTTTGCTGTCTTGGTGGCTCTGGCTACATTTGTCCTGAAAGAGCGTTTAGATTCTCGCAGGAAGCATCGCGAACAAGCCAGAAAGATTTCCGCAGTTAAAGCTCTTTTGGTGGGGGAGATCGAACTTAATCATTTCTGCCTGAAAAGGCTGCAGAGCATATTTCGAGAAGCTTCAGATGAAGGTAGTGATGATAACCCTCGCCCTACGTTTTTTTACGAGGTTTCGCAGGGGTTGGAGTATTTTGGGTGTGTAGACAGCCAGACCGGAGATACGGGGATGACTCCGATACCTCGTCCAACTTTCAAATATTATGATCGTTTTATTGATGTTATTGCTGAATTTGATGGGGAGCTGTTTTTGTTGGTGCAGGCAGCTTACGAACGGATTAGGGAGATGGAGCATGTAAGGAGCTCGCTTGTCCATCATTTGCAACCGGATGAGGCTGCGGAAAAATTTAGACCTGCAGATATTCGTGACAGTGGATTTGTCGGTTACGCTGTTGATGAGTTAAATGAGGTTTACCCAGCTATGAACGCCCTTTACCGAGATTGCGCAGGAAGTGAGCTAAAAAATGCAAGAGTCCGATAGTTTTCAACTGGTCCGTTAGAATTGAATTATATGCTCAGTTACAGGCTGGTTTCGCTCATCGCGGCCCCCTGTAGATCAGGCAGGCCATGTACATCATGGGCGAGATCATGATTTGCGCCCCAAGAAGGCATAGACCAGAGCGGAAAGGCCGCATGCAATGCCGATGGTGTACCCGATAGCTGCAGCGCCTGGTGTTTCGGTGCCGTTGGCGGCGATCATGAAGAGCAAAGCCAGTATCAGGTTGAACTGGTATTTGGTCACGGCATCAGTTCCTTCGGCACCTGGACGGTATCGCCGAGCTTGTAGTGGACGAAGCCACGGCAGAACGCCACAAGAGCGGTGGGGCCGTAGCACCAGACGCCGGCGCCGGCAGGGCCCCCGCTGTAGCAGGCGGAGGTGATGAACGACTGGTTGTGCTGGACGCTGCCGTTATGCTTGTCGATCAGCGGGCCGCCCTGGTCCCAGTTGGTGGATGGGCGGAACCCGAAGCCGTTGGCTGCCCCGTGAATGCTGACGCTGGTGAATGTGCCCTTGGGGCTGATCACCGTTACGCCATCGCCTGTCAGCTGCTCGGGGTCTCGCTTGTAGCCTTCGGCCATGGCCACCGCCCAGTCCAGCGGCGCGCCGAGCAGGTTAGCCGCCCTCACTTCGATGAGGTCGGTCATGGCTTTACCACCTGCAGTTTGCTACGTGCAAAATCAACCAATGCGGCCTCAATGCCGTCGTTGATGATCTTGGCCTGCTCGCGGCCGACCTGTTGGTACATCGCCCCGTTCGCGGCCGACATGAAGCCGGCCCAGAGCTGCGCCTTTTCAAGGGGCCCAGAGAACCCATTGGCCTCTGCCACATCGTCGAAAGTGGGGCGGAGCATGAGCCACATGTCTCGTCCGAGTGCTGAAGGATCTGTCACAGCTGATACCTCTCATCAATCCAGCGCCAAGGCGCCAGTGCGGGTGTAGGTTCGGGTTGTGTTACGTGCGGGGAGAGCTGGGGCTGGTTGCCGGCGTTTTCCCGGAAAAGCTTCTTGCAGGCCTCGGACTTGCCCAGGTCATTGATCAGGCACTTCTCCGGCTCTGGCGGTGCCAGCATCCAGTTGGGTAGGCAGGCCATGCCGCCATCCGACTGCCAGCAGGTGACCGCGCGGGCTTTGTCTTCCTTCACTTCGAGGTGGCCGGGTTGCTCGATGCAGCCGGCCAGGGTGGCCACCAGCAGGAGGCAGAGGGCGAGGCGGGTCATTCCTTCACCTCGATCGTCACTTCGTCATGAATCCACTCGATGTCGAGCAGGTCGTCCTCAGTGATCTGGTCCTCCCTGGTGTCGCTCATGCTCACCAGGTCCTGAACCTCTTCATCCGGCACGTTCTCCATGACCTTGCGGAAGTTCACGACCGCTTTCCCGGTCAGGATGATTGTTTTGCCCACGGCAGATCCTTGGCCGCCATATCGCGGCAGTGAATGGAGGGGGAGGGGGTTACAGCTGCGAGGAGTACAAAATCGATTGATCAGATTGATTGGAAACGCTGGCGAGGGAGCAGCATCGATACGAAGTCTTTTTCGCTGATGGATGACTCAAAAGAACAGTTGCTGGATGATATTATCGTGATATCGTTCCTCGGTCCGCACACTTTGGACAACCTCAATAAAATTCGCGCCAAACGGAAGCATGTAATGTCAGGAATTTTTAGATCGGCGATTATTGTATTCGTTATGAGTTTGTTTTCTATGGCGTGTACAGCCGAGACACTGCCGGGTGCTAGCAAATTAGAGGCGAACGTTGCTGCTTCTGAGCTATCTTCAAGGGGTAGTTCGTCTCCGGTGCTAGCAAATTTTGAGCTTGAGCGAATTAAGTTGAAAGCTGAGATTGATCTATTGAAGGAGCAAAATAAAACCATAAGAGAGTTCCAAGATAAAATAATAAACACAGTATATTGGGCGTTGGGGGTGATAGCTGCAGTATTTGCCCTTTTGATGAGCTATAGTTTGTTCACTAACTTCAGGTTTTATGATCAGGATAAAGTTAGATTAAAGCAAGATCTCGATTCTACAATTGAGAGTTTTAAGTCTAAGATTATCGTTCAGTTCGAGCAGGATAAAAGATCTTCTGAGCGATTTGTCGAGCAGAGAAACGAAGCGCATCTGAAAATGGTTGTTGATCAGGGGGTAGAACTCCGTTCTAAACTTGATAGTGTGCGGCTCGAATTGGTTGAAATGATCAGCAGCTCTAGTGCGCGCGAAGCGGCTCTACAGAAAAAATTAGGCCAATCCAATAAGAGGCTTTTGAGTTACGTAACGCAGTTCTATCAAGTTGAAGAGATGGTGTGGGAGCTAAAGGATAATCCAGCGTGTATTTTAATTACACAGTCTCAGGCTTTAACGTCTGCGCTGGGTGCTGAAAGTGAATATCATGTTCGAAGTGCTGTCGAGCGAGTTCATGCTACATTAAAGAAGCACTACGAAAATAAAGGCGTTAAACTTGACGAAGATGAGATTAAAACAGTCGAGGAGATTCTCGATTTAGCGGCTGCAAAAGAGCCGCAGCTTGTCCAAGATATCCGTCAAACCTTAAAGCGATGCGTCGCCTGATTTACTATAGACTATAGAGTGAAAGCTTAGCCAGATCACTCCGGTATGATCCTATCTAGACCTTGTGCGTAATCGCATTTGCATCTATCGCTGCTGATATTCTGACATCAGGCAGCTCTAAGTAAGGCTTCGATTATCCGCCGCCCTGCCAGCGGCGGTACCGCATTGCCGGCCATGTGCATGGTCAGCCGGTGGCTGTCTGGGCGAAGGGTGTCAGCCGGGAACGACATCGCGGCCAGGGCCTCGCTAGCGCTGAGCATCCGCATACGGTCGCCGTCGACCAAGGCCCAGCGGTCCAGGGTGGTGATGGTGCCGATCGGCCGGTTGATGTCGCGGCCGGTGGTACCGGAGCCTTTGCCGTAGTAGGGCATGATGAAGCGATCGCCAAAGCGCTGGCGCCCGTTGCGCACCCGGTCGAGTGTGGCCTGAGCCCGGCCCGGCTTCTCTATCTTTGACCAGCGCCCGGCATCGAAGTCGAGGAAGCTGGCGGCTGGCACATGCCGTTCTTGGGGCAGTTGCAGCATCAGCGGCGCCTTGCTGCGAGTCAGCACCATGAACAGGCGCACCCGGTGCTGCGGCACGCCCAGGTCGGCGCAGTCAACGATGTGCGGCGCCGCCTGATACCCAAGCGCCTGAACTGCCTGCAGCCAAGCCGGGTAGAGCACCCAGTCGGTGAACTCTGGCACGTTCTCGATCACTGCCGCCTGCGGCCGGTGGAACTCAAGGGCCGATACCGGCGCCCAGGCCGTCGAGCGCGAGGCGTCATGCTCGGGGTTGCCCGACTTCTTGCCGCGGGCCTTGGCGTGGCCCTGGCAGCAGGGCGAGGCAAGCAGGATGTCGTGGGCCGGCACCTGCTCCCAGCGCGCCTGGTGCAGGTCTTGGCAGACGTGCTGCGTGTTGGGGTGGTTGGCGCTGTGCCATTCAACGGCCACCGGCCAGTGGTTTGCCGCCCAGAGAACCTGGACGCCTGCGGCGCGCGCGCCGGTGCTCCATCCGCCGAGGCCGGCGAACAGGTCGATTGCTGTGGTCATGATGGTCTCGCTGTGTTGGTCAGCTGCCGAACAGGCTGAATTGGCTGCTCGATCGTTGGCATGCGGGGTTGAGCCAGAGGCATTCTGTGCGGCAGGCTGTACCTCTCCCCGCGGAAATTCGGGCTGAGGTGGTGTGCCTGGTCCAGCCGGTCAACGTGTCGTCATAGAGATCGCTGGGGTAGCCGGAAAGGGCAATCATTCCTTCTAGCTCGAGCAATGACGTGAGCAGATCGGCGTGCTGGTCGTCGTCCATCTCGTGCCGGTAGTACCGGCCGCTCTGTGCGTTCTTGTATCTGGTCTCGTGCACATACGGAGGGTCCACGTAGTGCAAGGTTGTCGTGGCGTCGTGCGCCTTCATGACCTCGATCGCGGGCCGGTTCTCGATCAGGACACCGGTTAGGCGCTGCCCGATTGTAGCGATCGATTCTGGATACTCGAGCCAGAGCGATTGGGCGGTTCCGTACTCGCGCTTGGTATCGATACGAAAGCCCGTGATGCCCTTCGTGGCGCCGGCCGAGCCGAAGCCCATCTGCGCACGGATGATGGTCCGTCTCGCCCGTTCGACTGGATCTTCAGCCGGCTCCCATGCTCGCTCGAATTCCTGCCTGGCGTATGGCGTCAGTACCACCGCCTCGAACAGCGCTGCCCGTGCCTGCGGGTCCTGCAGCACGCGGAATAAGTTCACAACGTCGCCGTCCAGGTCGTTGTACACCTCGGCGTATGAGCGGGGTTTCTGCATCAGGACGCCGGCGGCACCGCCGAATGGCTCGACGTAGCAGGTGTGCCGTGGGAAGTACTGGGTGACCCACGACGCCAGCCGGAACTTGGAGCCGTGGTACCGGATCACCGGCGCTGAGATGGTCATGGAACACTCCATTGCAGGCGCCGCCCTCGCCGGGGTGGCGGAAACTTGTATTTTGGGTTAAAAGTTGGCGGTAAAAAATGGAGATGTGAGATGAATACAGGGCAGTGCAAACTTTGCTTGATTCATGGAGAGTTAAAGCTTAGTCACTTTATTCCAAAGTTTGTCGGGAAATGGGTGAAAGAGACGTCCGCTACTGGGTTTATTCGCAAGAATACCAACGTAAATAAGCGTGTGCAGGACATAGAGAAAGAGTACTGGTTGTGTGGCTCTTGTGAGCAACTGTTTTCCGGTTGGGAACGCGAATTTGCTAATAAAGTCTTCTACCCGCTAGTAAGAGACGAAATTGATAAAGTTGCTTACGGTGACTGGCTCGCAAAATTTTGTGCCTCTCTAAGCTGGCGAACGCTTGGTTATATGCGCAGTGTTAACCCAAGGACAGATGGTAGGCAGAATGAAGTGGAAGAGGCTGCGTTAGAAGCCCTGGCATCTTTTTTGCTGGGGCGCTCATCTAACCCTGGTAAATATGAGCAACATTTATTTCCACTTGAGCCTATAGATTCAACCAATGCAGAAGTTCCTCCGAATGTAAATAGGTATTTTTTGCGAAATATGCAGATGGATATTCTAGGCACTGATCAGGGCGAAGTCATTATATACACCAAGCTGCCTAAGTTCATGGTGCTGGGGCTTACAGGGCATAGAGAATCAAGACTTATGCGCGAGAGCCGCGTGTCGATCAGGGAAGGTGTGATCAAGCCTCGAACGTATTACTGGCCGACTGGTTTTGCTAACTACGTGTTTGGTAAGGCTCGCGAGATTTCCGGTCTCTACAAAACTATGAATAGCTCCCAGCACGCTATGATTGAAAAAGCACTTCTGAAAGATCCAGAACGAGCTGCTGCTTCACAGACAATAGCTGCCTTGCGGCACGATTTCGACATGTTTGGTGAGGATGTATTTATGCCAAGAAGTCCAAGGGAGTTGGATTGAATCCCTTCAGGACTTAGTGGCTTCAGGTGCGCCCCGTGTCAGGCAATATTTTTCGATTAATAGGGGAAGGCGCTGACGGACAGCGCCGGAGGGTCATGCCCGACGGACCTTGAAGCCGAACATGCACTCGATGTCGTGGTACTCACAGCGTTCGTAGGCCTTGTACTTGGCCTGCGAGGGCGTGCTGGCGAAGACATCGACGATGGTGCGATTGGTGATATCCCACCAGTCCCAGCCATTGACCAGCACCTGGTAGCGCTTCAGCGGCAGCTTCTCGGCCATCTCGCCGTACTGCATCTCCCAGGTGGGGTGGTAGTTACGGATACGCTTCTTCGGGTCGCTGTCGAGGATGACGCCGATGTAGTGCCCGCGATCGGCCATGATTACGCCAGGCTCGCCGTTGGCGATCACGCGGCGCCCAATCTCGGCCGGCACGTCGTAGTGGCGGCGAACGTAGTCGCAGTTGTAATTGCTCATGGATCGCTCCTTGATCAGGCGGCAGCAGATCGCTTCAGCTGGCTGATCAGCTGCGTCGGCAGGTTCTTGATGGTCAGGCTGGCGCTGCCCTGGTCGAATTCGACGCGCTTGCCGAGCAGGTGGGCTTCGAAGCTGATCGACATTCCCTCGGCGCGGCCGGTGTAACGACGGTATTGGTTGAGCGTGCGCTTGTCGGCGGCGAAGCTCTCTGACATCCCGTAGTCTCCGGCCCGGATGAATTCGGCGAAGGTCTTGGGGTTGTCCTCGTTAAGCAGCTCGGAAATTTCATCCAGACTGATCGGCTCGCCGATCTTGCCTTGTGCCTGTGCGTAGGCCACCAGGTTATGGCTTTTCTCGCTGGCGACGTCGGCTGCCAGGTCCTCCGCCTTCACGAAGTCGGCGAAGGCCTTGAGCAAGGTGCGGGTCTCGCCAGGGGCATCGACACCTTCCTGGGCGCCTATGAAGTCGCGGAAGTAGCCAGTGGATTTGCGGCCACCCTTCGGCTTGATGAAGGATGCGTACTGCCGCGACGCCGGGTTGTTCCTCCACTCGCTCAAGTTGATCCGAGCGGCGAAGTGCAAGTTTCGGGAGTCGAGCTGACGCGAGGTCGCTACGGTCAGGTCATGAGCAACTGCTACCGTCTCAACTTGTTGCAGGATGGCGATCATCAGGTAGTCGGTCATGCCCTGGGTGTAAAGGGTGAACAGCACGTGGCCGCCAACCGACAGGTTCGACTCCTCCATCAGCCTGGTCAGGTGCTCAGCTGCAATGCGGGTAAAGTCGATGAACGTCATTTCGTCGACCATCACTTTGCCCAGCCAGCCACTGAGCGGGTACGCTCCGGAGACGGGGTGGAAAAAGCCCCATCCCTTGTCAGTCTTGGCGTTATAGGCTCCGCTGACATCGAACAGCAGGTTTTCAATTGCGCTGCTATCTGGGAGCTCCGAGCTGGCAAGGTGTAGTGCCGCTGGGCTGCCATCCGGCTTTTTGTCGATGAAGTGCATCACTGCGTGGCGAATGGGCATGGGTGATTCTCCGCGGCCGGCGAGCGGCATCGTGTCAGGGGGCTGTTTGGTCTTGATCGCCTTTCACGGCGACATGTCACGTTGTGCGAATTAGCTTTTCGAGCTGCTTGTCCGTGAGGCGGTCAGCGCCGTGGATGAGGCGCGAAATCAGGTCCTGCTCTTCCTCGATACCGGCACGGGCCATCGACCGTTTAAGCGCGCTGTCCGTGCTGTGGTAGAGGTCCGTGACAATGCGACGTGACAGCAAAAGAGCTTCGCGCTCTTCCTTCGTCAGCTTGTCCCGTTCGCGCTGTTCTTGCTTGCGCTGGGTTGGCGTCTTCGCCATTGCTGATACCTCCCAAGCCGCTGGGCGGCAAATTGATGTGCTGCTGGCGCCGGCCGTGCCGGACGCGCGCGGTGATGCGTTTCATGCTTTGCGTTTCGCTCGCTTTTCGGCGGTGGTCGGGAAGCTGATCCCGAACTCATCCAGGATTCGATGTAGCAGCTTGTAGGAGATGTTCATGTGGCGAACGACCTGGGCCATAGTCAGGCCAATATCGCGTGCGGCTCTGATGCGCTCGGCCATGGCCCGGTCTTTCACTGGGTCGGTGAGCTTCTTGCCCTTCTTGCCCTTGCCACGATTTGGGTTGGGCTGGAAGTGAAAGCCACCATCTGCGGCTGCACGGCTGAGCGCTGACTGTGAGAGTCCGGTGTGCGCCATTGCTTCGGCGTAGCACATCGTCGCCGCCAGCTTGCGAAGCTCGGCCAGCTGCTTTTGCCGCTTGGTCACCTTGGGTTCTTCGCTCTCCGGCGAGGCGCGGATAGGCTCAAGGTCACGATGCCGCCGGTGCGGCACGTATTCATAACCCGGTAGGGTCTGCACCGTGCCGCCCTGGCTGAAGAAGCTGTCGATGCTCGCATTGAGCTGGGCCAGCACCGCTTCACGATGGTCGGGGGTTGGTGTGCCATTCACTGCAGGCCACCCCGCTTTGTCGCTGCGCCTGCCTCCATCGCATCCACAAACCGCATGGCTGCCTGATAGCTGTACGCGAAGCCCTGAACTGCGCCTGTCGCGATCTCAACTACATCCCAGGTGCTGCCCTTGTTCGACGCCTGAAAGCGCGGGGCGGGCTGGCCGACCTTGGCGTGGGCCTCGATCCTTGCTGACTTGCTGCGCTCGAGCAGGGCCGCGAGCACAGCACGTTTCTCCGCGAATGCGGGGTGCATAGCTGTCTGCATGGGGTGATCCTCGGTGGGTCAGGCGTGGTATTCGAAGGCTTCGGCCTTGCGAACGATTCGAACTTGGGCGGTGCGGCGCTCAGGGGCGCGGCGGTCGCGGCGCATCGGGTCGCCGTCGTTCATGGCTGCGTGAAGGGCCATAAGGCCAACCAGCAAGATGCAGAGGGGGCTGATGATCTTTTGATCCCAAGCCTTCATAACCGCGTCCAAGCGGCGCTTGGCTTTAAGCTTGAAGATCACGCGCTCGATGCCATTCGCAGCGGTACCCGGCGATACCTGCATCAGGCGAGCGATTTCTTTGGTGGTAAGGTCTTGGGCAACCCACAGCAGCGCTTCCAGCTCACGTGGAGCCAAAAGCATTCCGAGGTGGCCCATCCATTTGCCTCTGGTGATCGTTTCCATGAAGTGTCCTCGGTGGGGCTGCATTGGTGTGTGATCTGGCGGGTCCGTCTCATCCGCGGCGGTGGCGACCCACCGCTTTGCAACCACGTCGCCGCGCTTAGATGCTTCGACTCAGATCCCACACCGATGCAGCCTGGTGATGGGGAAGCAGGTAGATCGGGCAGTTAATGTCAGGCTGACTTGGAGCAGGCTTCAAAGGCGGCTCGTTCCAGCTCGAGACATTGCTCGTAATGAGCCATCGCGATTGGCATGTGATAGCTATCCAGCGGCCATTTGCTCACCTTGCAGCCTTGACCTGCCGGGCAGTGGAATACAAAGAGTTCGCCTTCGTTCTTGTCCATCTCCAGGCTGACCTGGGCACCGCTATCGAAGCGGTCTTGGATAATCGTGGTCATTCGAATTGCTCCAGTGGATTCCCCCTGGTGCGCCCCGCTTGAGGCGCACCGGGGAATCGTCTGGCGTCACCGCCTCAGATGGCAGCTCTGCGCTCAATGCGTTGGCCTTGGGCTTCCCTCGCAACTCCTTCAATCTGAATCCGGCGATGGTCGTTGGGGATCATGTTGCTCCGCGCTTGAGTGCAGCCCTTTGGCCGGCTGAGTAGGGCACGTATGCGCGGATTACCGACCCGTTCTGTCGGCTGGGCTTAATGCTTCATTGGCAGGTTCCTCCTATGGTTTTTGATCCTCGCCATGCTCGTCGCCGGGTTTCCCCACCTCTGCCTGCTGCAGCTACTGGCTACGCATCAGGTGGCTCGCATGGTTTGGCGTCCTCCCATGGGGGAGTCCGGCAGCTATCCAGAGGCTGCGTGGTCGACGACTTAGCTTGTCCCGACCCAGGTGATGGCCTGGGTGCGTCGAGGTGGTCACGTCTGGTTGTGTAAAGAGCGGTGGCTGCCTCAGCTGCCTGCCGGAACCATCCGGCGATGAGTGAATTTAAGCAATCTGAAATTAATAGGTCAAGCATGCTGAATAAATAATTTCAGCAATCTGAAATTCACAGGCAAAAAAAGGCCCGCATGAAGCGGGCGGTGACCTAGATTTCTGTGTATTCGCGCCATCCGATTCGAATGACACCGGAGCCCAGTCGCTCAATGCGAATTCCGGTGGTCTGCTCTAGATCATGGAGAATCTGGGCCCAGTCAGCGGAAGACTCGGTAGGGGCAGGTTTGAGCTCAACGAATTGCCGCTTCTGCACATGGGGCGATGCGATGGCCTGTTGGATCCGGTACCCCAGGCGCTCGTATGAGCGAGACGGCGAATGTGAGAGAGCAAGCTGAAGCATCATTGAGACTCCTTGTACTGTATATGCATACAGTTACCATGAGCGGAGAAAATATCAAGCTTCTCGTGGGATTCCGCCAACGGATCTGTAAGAAATTGGCGCACATCTAAAGGTGCCAGGCACAAAAAAACCCGGCACTAGGCCGGGCTTTTTGGCGGAGATAGGGTTACAGCTTCATCATTGCGCGAACCACGACACCGACAATCCGACAACCTTCGGCACACACCTCGACAGGGTAAGCGGGGTTGAGCGGCTTCAGAAAGCGCCTGCCGCCATCCTCAACAAGCTTTTTGAAGGTAGCGGCGTTACTGTCGGCAAGCTTCGCCACCACCAGCTTTCCAGAGATCACCTCTGCCTCGGTATCCACCAAGATCATCATGCCTTCGGTGATGCTCGTACCGGCCGGTGAGGTCATGGAGTCACCCTTTACCTCGAGCCAGAACGCCACTCCCTTGGAGTCGTAGTCGGAGACCTCATACCGATCTGAGAATCCTGGAGGGAAGGGTTCTACGGCTTCCGCCCAGGCTCCGGCGGCGACCCAGCTGATCACAGGATACCGAAAGGACATCTTTGGCTGAGCGATATCCTCGACATTGCTCTCTTCGGTTTCTGGGCCTTCACCGATAGCTAACCACTCGGCGCGGAACCCCGTTGCCCTGGCAAGGGCATAAAGATTCTCTGGCCTGAGGCTTTTGCTTTCGCCCGAGATCCATTGCGTCACGGCGGAATTGGCAACGCCACATGCCGCCGCGATTTCACCCTTTTTCATGCCGCTGACCGCGATGGCCTTGGCTATTCGCTCGTGTCTTTCCATGCGCTGAGTTTAAGTTAACTGAATTTAAGTATGCAGCTAGCTGAAAGGTGTCGTTGACTAGTGATCTTCAGCATGCTGAAATTCACGAACGCACCATCGAGGAAGCGCAATGAAAACGCGTGACGCCGCAGACCATTTTGGCAGCAAGAAGAAGCTCGCCAACGCGCTGGGTATCCAGCCAAGCGCGGTAACCATGTGGGGGGATGTCGTACCGGTATCCCGGCAGTACCAGCTTCAGATCCTTTCGAACGGAAAGCTGATGGCGGATCCAAAGCCGCTTTCCGACGAATGTGAAAAGTCTCGCACGACTGGCCTTGCGCCAGTAGATGACCAAAACACCTGCGAATCCATCCAGTAGAGGAATTGCAGACGAAAAAAAACCGCCTGGCAGGGCGGCTTTCTCTACAGCATTTCAACGGGTTTAAGCATGACAAACATCGTCCCACTTGACAAGTCCAGGGGGTTCACCCGGATGGACAACCAGCTCATGGATGGCCTGCTGGCTATCGATCTCCCGGCCCGGGAGATGAAGATTGTGCTGTACGTGGCCAAGGCCACCATCAACTTCGGTGCTGGCGCCCAGCGCATTCCGGCTACCGACATCGCGAAGGCCATAAACGCTCATCCCGACACCGTGTCGAAGGCCATTTCCAGCCTGTTGCGTCGACGCGTACTGTTCCGCGAGGGCGGGGCCCGTGGCGACATCGGTGTGAATGACCCGAAAGACTGGGCGTATGTCACTGAGCCGAAACAGACCAAAACAGCCGAATCGGCTCAAGTGGTCCGAATCGGCGAAGAGTCGAAACAGACCAAAACCGCCGAGTCCCTTCTTTATTCTAAGAATCTAACCCCCTATGTAAATCTTCCTACGGAAGATATTACATGCCCCCCCAGCGAATCGCCGGATGCTCCGGCCAAGTCTGAGCGCAAGGCACCGTTCGGCAAAGCAGCGATGCTGGCCGACAACCCCCACAGCCTGGATGAGTCGCTGATCGCTGACTACCTGACTGTCCGCAAGGCAGCCAAAGCCCCGGTGACCGCCCGTATCTGGTCCGGCCTGAACGCCAAGCTTGAACAATGCAAGGCTTTCGGCATCCAGCCCGCCCAAGCCCTCGAGGTCGCCGTAGAGAACGGCTGGCGCGGGTTCGAGGTGGACTGGGTGACCAAGCGTATCGGCGCCCAGCTGCCTGCCAAGTCCAATCCCAACAGCCGCCACCACGGGTTCAGTGACCGCGACTACACCGGCGGCCTGACCAAGCGCGAGGACGGTACCTATGCGATCTGAATCGGTGATCACGATGTCCGAGGTGCGAAACGCCGCCGGCTTCCGCGTACAGCCTGCGCACTGCGAGCATCACGGCGACTTCGAGCAGCGGGTGACCATGCTCATGGGCCGCGAAATCGTTGGGCGCTGCCCTGCGTGCGAGAAGGCCGCCATTGTCGAACGAGAGGCGAAGCAGCAGGCCGAGGAAACCCGCCTGAAGCGTGAGACGATGACCCGCAAGTTGGGGGCGGCGCTGATCCCGAAGCGTTTCGCCGACCGCACCCTGGCCAACTACCGCGTCGAGCACGAAGGGCAGCGTAAAGCCCTGGCCTTTTGCACGCGCTACGTGGCGGCATTCGAGGAGATCGAGCGCACCGGCCGGTGCCTGATGCTGTTGGGCAAGGTCGGCACCGGCAAGACCCATCTGGGTGCCGGCATGGCCAACGAGCTGATGCGCAACACTTCGGCCACCGCCGTCTACCGGACCGTTGGCGCGATGCTGCAATCCATCCGGGCGACCTACGACCGCCACAGTGAGCAGTCCGAGGCCGACATCCTATCCAGCCTGATCGAGCCGTCGTTGCTGGTGCTGGACGAGGTCGGGGTCAGCAAGGAGCAGCCGAGCGAGTTCGAACTGACCACCCTGTTTTCGATCATCAACGGGCGCTACGAGCAGATGCGCCCCACGGTGGTGATCTCCAACCTGGAGGCCGGCCAACTGCGCCACGCCATGGGCGAGCGGTGCTATGACCGCCTGCGCGAGGGAGGCGGGGTGGTGGTGCCCTTCGAGTGGGAATCGCACCGCGGCAAGGAGGAGACCTGACCATGCGGCAAACCAAGCTGACCAAGGCCGCGCGCGGGCGGGAGTGCCAGGTGCGCATCCCGGGCGTCTGCAACGGCAACCCGGAAACCACGGTGCTGGCGCACTACCGCCTGGCGGGCACTTGCGGCGTGGGCATTAAGCCGAACGACCTGCAGGGCGCTTGGGCCTGCAGCGCCTGTCATGACGCGGTGGACTCTCGCAGCAGGACATCGTTTAGCTATGACGAGTTGCGATTCATGCACCTCGAAGGTGTGGTGCGCACCCAGGCGCTGCTGATCCACGAGGGGGTGCTGGTCGCATGAATGCTCCCGCCCTTCGCCCGTTCAAGGCCAAGCCGGCCCGCGCCAAGCCCGTAGACCGGGAAGGGCAGGAGCAGGCCGCGCTGATGCAGGAGCTGCAGTTGCGCTACCCGCAGGCCTACAAGCTGATCTACCACGTGCCGAACGGCGGTCACCGGGTCAAGGCCGTGGCCGCCAAGCTGAAGGGGCAGGGCGTGAAGGCCGGCGTGCCCGACCTAGTGCTGCCGATGGCGCGCGGCGGCTACTTCGGCCTGTATATCGAGTTCAAGGCCATGCCACCATTCGATGCGCCGGTGTCGCCCAGCCAGGACGCTTACCTGCAGGCGCTCGGTGATCAGGGCTATCTGGCGATCGTGTGCCGGGGCAACATCGACGCCGTCGAAGCCATCCGCGCCTACCTGCTGCTGCCTGCGACGGTGGCCGCATGAGCGCGACCCGTGAGGTGAAGCTGAGCGAGGCCGAAGTGCGCCGGCAGGCCTCCGACAAGTCGGTACGTGACCTGCGCGACCCACGCCACCCGGGCCTGTATCTGCGCTTCTGGAGCAACCGCGAGCGTGGCACCTGGCACCTGGTGCGCGGCAAGAAGTGGGTACCGGTTGCCCGCTGGCCCGACCTGAGCGTATCGGCGGTGCTGGCCGAGCTCCCCGCGCTGCGTCAGCGCCTGCTGCGATCCCCGGCCACTGCGCCGGTAGTTTCAGGCATGGTCACCGTGGGCCAATTGCTGGACTGGTTCGGCAACCGCATGGCCCGTGACCGCTCGCTGTCGGCGAAGCGCAAAGCCGGCGCTCGTTCCGCCATTGCCCAGCACCTGAAGCCCCGCCTGGATGACCTGGCCGTGGCCGATGTAACCGCCGATGCCCTGGACAAGCAGCTGATGTGGCCGTGCCAGGCCGAGGTGTCGTTGTCCTACCTGCGGCAAATGTTCGCGCTGCTGCTGACCGCTTTCCGCCAGGCCTTGCAGCTGGGCCTGATCGACCGCAACCCGATGGCCGGGATGCGCTTCAATGACTTCACCAAGGCCAAGATCCTGCCCAAGGCCGCGCGGCTGCGTGACGTGCAACTGCCCGAGCTGATGCAGCAGCTGGCCCAGGCCTTCGAAGCGGCACCGGGTGATGCCATGTTGGCCCTGATGATGCTGGCCCATGGCACCCGTATCGGCGAGACCCGCATGGCGCGCTGGAGCGAGATCTCCCTGGCGGCGGCCGAGTGGTTCATTCCCGCAGCGAACACCAAGACCCGAACCGAGCATCGTCTGCCACTTACCGCCCAAGTCGAGGCGCTGCTGATCCGGTACCGGGCCATTCAGCAGGCCGGAGGCTACGAGGGCGTGTATCTGTTCCCGAACCGTCGCGGGCTGTCGTTGAGCGAGACCCAAGCCAGCGCCGTGTTCACCCGACTGGGGCAGGGTGAATGGACCAGCCACGACCTGCGCAAGGTATCCCGCAGCACCTGGACCGACCTCGGCATAGACGGCCACATCGGCGAGATGCTGCTGAACCAC
>Ga0213822_1000114_pt1 | contig 81591 bp, 73 predicted proteins | sample MC6MC0908MG_FD_179872 | JGI IMG/M metagenome (GOLD analysis project Ga0213822, IMG submission 179872) | Enriched soil aggregate microbial communities from Iowa State University, Ames, United States - MC6-MC0908-MG | ecosystem: Environmental > Terrestrial > Soil > Unclassified | place: USA: Iowa... | reverse complement strand
GACCGCAGCGGAGGCGTGTCGCGCCGCCGCGTCATCCTGCACTTCGCGGAAATCATCCCGGCAAACGAGCGCGACCCGCAGCTGAAGGAGAAGATACAGGCGGAGCTGGCCGTCATCGTGCGCCAGCTGATGCAGCGCTTCAGCAACCCGCAGGACGCCCGCGCGCTGCTTCAGCAGCAGCAGAACTCCGGCGAGGCCATGCGCATCAAGCGCGACGCCGACCCGATGGTGGACTTCTGCGGCTACCTGTTTGCCACCGCCGAGCCGAACGGCCTGCACATGGGCAACGCCAGCATCCGGCCACTGCAACCCCGCCGCTACCTCTATCACGCTTATCTGGCGTACATGGAGGCCAACGGCTACCGCAACCCGCTCAGCATGAAGACCTTCAGCCAGGCGCTGGAGAGCATCCTGCGCGAATACGGCAAAAGCTACCTGAAGCGGCGCACGAAGCTCGGGATGCAGACCAACCTCGGGCTGACGGACGAAAGCAGCGCCGACTGGCTGCCGAAGTGCGACGATCCGAACGCAGCATGACAACCTGAACCGGCGAAAGCCGGTTTTTTTATGCACATCGTTCACCCGTGGTGAAGGATGTGCGTCACCCTTCACCCATCCATCACCAGTTAATGAACTGATATAAAAGAATAAAATCCAAAGGTGAACAATGTGAAGGATTATTCATAAAATCTTTTTTTATGGGGAATCACGACATCATATTGAGCCGTTATTAACCAAAGTCGATTCTGGACGAACACCAATTCGACAGATATGGTATTCAGACAGCCACAAGCGAGGTGCGAAATGGATACAGTTGAAGAGCTGGGTGGAACGTATTTTTACAAAGGAATGTTCAATCTCACCGCTGGAGAGCTTTTTTTCTTCGTATTTCTGGATGAGGCTCAAAAACAGCTTGGTGTCGAGGATATAGCTACTTTGGCACTCATAATTTTAGGGCAACCAACTCAAACGACGCGGGGAAAACCGGCTGGGACCACGAAGGGGACGTCGATCCTGAGTGCAAATCTCCGCGTTTGGTTGAACATAAGAGTGAACCGCTGGCCAACTCTTACAACTGAAAGCATCAAACGACTTAAATTTAGTTACGTTAATAATCTGGGGGCGTTTGCTGGACGCTGGATACCAATACTAGGGATTGGCTTTATATTAAATGACGTGACACAAATCGCATGGAAAGCAACCCATACCTATAACCTGATTGCAAAGAATGGTGACAAGCTATGGTAAAGGACACGATAGAAAGCGCTATTTTTGAGTGGTACGACAATAATTATAATTCTAAACCCCTTTTCTCTAGAGATAAGCCTGAATTAACGCTCGAAACCAGCCTCTCAACAGGTAAGTATCCTTGGGCCAGAGAGACTGGTGATGAAATAATGAATGACTATTTCCAAAGATTTAACGTTGATAGTAGCGAATTTGACTTTCTTGCATACTGGCCTTACGAAAAAGGCTTTCTGCCCAATTTCTTAAGGCCTAAGTCGCAAAGAGTCCCTGATGTTGAACCAAAGCCCCTTACGATTTTTATGCTTGTTGAGTCGGCAAAAGCTGGACGATGGCTTTTCAACTGATCAGTTTAAGTGCATCCAGCTCCACCAGAAAGGCATAGAGCGTGGTTAGGTTCCGTCTTTCGGAACCTAACCAATCGGTTTGATAGTTTTCCACACGACTGGTTTTTATCCGTATTGAGAACCCTGCTAGTTGAAATCGCTAAAAAAAATCAGGGGGCACAAATGGGGGCACTTTTGGTTTTTAATTTTTAAAACAATAATTAAAACAAATGCTTAAATTGTTATTTGAGTCCGGCCTTCGGCACCAGGTATGGAAATTAAAGTCGCTCAAGGGCGGCTTTTTTTGTGCCTGGGATTTGGTGTTTGCAAGGTTTTCTATGCTTTATTAATCACTCTCAGTCTCCCTGATTCAGTTTGCATCAACTGAATGAGACAGGGGCTTCCAAGGCTATATCCCGGTTCGGTCATAGATATACTCACATAAAATCTTTAAGAGTACTTATCACGGTTCTCGCTTTAACGCCGCCATACTGGTGGCTTCGTTTTGCTTTAGCGGCAAAGTGAATACCTTGGTGCTAATAAAATTTCCTGAAGTGTCACTAGTGGACACACATTAGGTTTTTAAATTTGCTCTATCACTCTCACTGTACCAGACGGTATTTCAGGCTGTTACTTCGATATATCTCATTGAGTCAAGGCTTAGTCGCAGGGGAAATTACTGACATAGATGAATCTGTCACCTGCGAAATTTGTTGCTTGTGCTCCCGTATATGCGCTGTATGATTTTCCCATCTCATTTGTTGCATCTCCCGTTTGCTGGTTCAACAGGCTGTCAACCGCATACGGCAGGTAGCGTATTCAACGTTTTTCCGGAATTCCAATGTCTGACAAAAATTTTTCACAAACGGCTGCGTTTATCTGGTCGGTTGCTGATCTGCTGCGCGGTGATTTTAAACAGTCGCAGTATGGGCGTGTGATCCTGCCCTTTACGCTGTTGCGCCGTCTTGAGTGTGTATTAGCAGAGACCAAAGACGCGGTTGTGGCGAAATATGATGAATTAAAAACCAGTCCGCTGCCGGAAGATGCGAAAGAGAAGTTTCTGCTGCGCACCAGCACATTTTCCTTCTTCAACACCTCGAAGATTGATCTGGGCAAGATGGATCAGCACGACATCAAAACCAATTTGGAAAGCTACGTACAGGCGTTTTCATCAGACGCGCGTGAGATCTTCGAACACTTCAAATTCAGTGAGTTTATCGGCCTGCTTGAAGATGCCAACCTGCTGTTTAAGGTTGTGAAGAAATTCGCCAAGACGGACCTTAGTCCGAAAGCGATTCCCAACCATGAAATGGGGCTGGTGTTTGAAGAGCTTATCCGTCGTTTTGCGGAAAGCTCCAATGAGACCGCCGGTGAGCACTTCACCTCTCGCGATATCGTGCGCCTGACCACCTCGCTGGTGTTTATGGAAGATGATGATGCGCTGACGCAGGACGGTATCATCCGCACCATTTATGATCCGACGGCCGGAACAGGCGGCTTCCTTTCTGCGGGGATGGAATATGTTCACAAGCTGAACCCTAACGCGGTCATGCGTGCCTTTGGTCAGGAGCTGAACCCGGAATCCTACGCTATCTGTAAAGCCGATATGCTGATCAAAGGCCGGGACGTCAGCCGTATTAAGCTGGGCAACACCCTCTCTAACGACCAGCTGCCACATGATCAGTTCGACTACATGCTTTGCAACCCGCCGCTTGGCGTGGACTGGAAAAAGATTGAGGGCGAGATTAACGACGAACACATGCAGAAAGGCTTTAATGGCCGCTTTGGCCCGGGCCTGCCACGTGTTTCCGACGGCTCGCTGTTATTCCTGATGCACCTGATCAGCAAAATGCGTGACAACCACAATGTGGATGGCACCGTGAGCAACGGCGGGCGAATCGGGATTATCCTCAACGCTTCCCCACTGTTTACCGGTGGTGCGGGCAGCGGCGAGAGTGAAATCCGACGCTACATTCTGGAAGCCGACTTGCTGGAAGGCATCGTCGCGCTGCCAACGGACATGTTCTACAACACCGGCATTGCCACTTACGTCTGGATCCTCTCCAACAAGAAAGCGCCTGAGCGTAAAGGCAAAGTGCAGCTGATTGATGGCACTAATCTGTGCGGCAAGATGCGTAAATCGCTGGGTTCCAAGCGCAACCTGATGGGCGAAGACGATATCAAGCTGGTCACCCAGACCTTCGGTAAATTTAAGGTGGTGGATGTTTCAACTCTGGAAGAGCTTGGTTTGGAAAATGTTGCCGAGCAAAAATCCAGCCTTGGCCGTCAGCCCGTCACTGCCAAAACCGAAGGGCCGAAGACCTTCGCCAGCAAAAGCTTGAACACCACTGACTTTGGCTATCGTCGCCTGACCATTGAACGTCCGCTTCGGTTATCTGCACAGGTGTCAGATGAAGCGATTGCTTCTTTGCGCTTTGCACCGAAGCCGTTTAACGCACCGATGGAACGCCTGTATGAAGAATTCGCCTCCCAGTGGCAGGAGAGTTCCTACGGGTATTTCTCCGAACTGGAATCCGAAGCGCGCGCCGTCATCAAAGCTGAATTTGCTGAGCTGAAAGAGAAACAGGTTAAAGACCTGCTTAACAGCAAACTCTGGCTTTCACAGCGTGAGTTAATGGAAAAGACACAGCAGATTCAGACGACGCTGGGGTTGCAGGCGGGCGGTAAAACGCGCGTGAGCAATGACTTCAACCAGTTCAAGCTGACCCTGGAAGATGCCATTAAAACCGCTGGCGTGAAGCTGGATGCGAAAGAGCATAAGCAGTTTATCGGTGCAATCACCACTAAAAATCCGGATGCCGAACCGGTGGTGAAGCAGGTGCTGAATGAAGCCGCTCAGCCACTGTACGGGACGTTTGAGTACAAAGGCAAGGTTGTTGAGTTTGAGCAGGACAGTGAGCTGCGCGATAACGAAAACGTTCCGCTGAATCCTTCAGTATCCACCAGCAAACTGACTGAAAACTACTTCAAAACAGAAGTGCTGCCATTGGTGGCTGATTCTTGGATTAATGCTGAAAAGAAAGATAATAAAGATAATAATGTCGGGGTGGTTGGGTATGAGATCAACTTTGATTCCTATTTCCAACGAAAGCACTATAGAGATAAGCTTCTTCAAGGAAAATCGGTTCGTCTAAAAGAAATAGTGAAAATAAATAATTCTGGGCTTTATGTATTGGATCATGCAACTGGAAGAATAAATGAGTTTTCTTCCTTAAGTGAAAAGAGAATAGCACTCAATCCAGCTCGCTTTGATTTCCAGAGTGAAACTCTTCTTACTGATTTTTATAATATATTTTTACAACATGAAGAAGGTGTGGACTGGCTTAGGAATAATTTCAAGTCCACATATACATTCTCAAGAAATATATCAATGCCAGCATGGCTAAATGCGAGGTTCTCACTTCCACCTGTAGGTAATCAATCAGGGTTAATAGAATTTTGGAATGAGTGTGAGGCTGTGCTAGCTCGAGTCTCTTTACTTAAAAAGTCTGTTTTTTCAGATTTCAACTCAGCACAAGAACAATTACTACCGTATCAAAATGTTGCGCATAGATATGAACAAGAATTCTCAGCAATGTTGCCAACCCCTTTAGCCATTCTGTGGGAGTTAGCAGAGTCAAAATTTAATAATAGGGAACGATGTGAGGCTTATATTAAATTTTTTGAATATCTTGGGTTGTATTTTGTTTCATTCATTTTTGGGCACAGGAAACCGTCAAAAGAATACTTTTGCAAAAAGCAAAAAAAATTGCCGAATATTACAATGGCATTTGGTCATAATCGAATTAACGATTATAAAAATACATTTGATCTAAGTGATGGTAATGTCAGTTTGATATGTAGTGACGAGATCGTAAACATTCTCCGCGAAGCCACTGAACTAAGAAATGACATTTCTCATAGAGGGTTACCGTCTGCTATAGCTGTAAATTCAACGAAAGAGGTTGTTGAGCGTTTAGTTAATCGTATGCAGCTAGAATGTAGAGCGTTTTTTGAAATGACCACTCTTATAAAACCAATTCAAGCAAAGTTCGATGGAAGTGGGTTTGTGAATGAGGTTGAGGTTCTTAAAGGGTTGGGAATTAATCCGAGTAAAACTACGCAATTCAAAACTTCTGATCCTATGATATCTGGGGAGTTATATCTTGCACATGGTGATTTAGCGGCTAATGAAAATATAATCGTAACAAAAATTTTTCCTTTAATGGTCATGAGAGAGATTTTACTCGAAAGTGATATAATGGGTTTTTACTTCTATAGTGACATTTTTGACGATAATATTCGTTTTGTTTGCCCTTATCCTAACGTGACAACTTACACATTTCTCGAACAAAATGTTATTACAGATAGCCTGGGATGAATCATCTAAAATAATTATTCTTGGATGTCTGGGTATCCGCTGTAGTGCGCTTTGGCGCCTGCAGCTAACAAGATTATTATTCAGCTAAATTTCTTTTTCGCATAAGGGACAGATATGGGTAACAGAATGTGGATGATTCGTGGCGATGGCGGCAAACTTTATGACGATTTTCGCGATAAACAAATCATAGGTATTGGTTGGTCGCAACTGGCTCCTTTGGTCAAACCTGGTCTGTCCCGATCCCAGTTACTCGCCCTATACCAGAAAGTAGATCCCTTAACGAAGCTGGGAAGTGCCCGTTCTGGTGCATCACAGGTCTGGCGTTTTGTGAATGAAATCAAAAAGGGTGATTGGGTTGTTACCTATTCGCCAGCCAATCGTACTTATCTGTTAGGCAAAGTTACTTCCGACTTCCAATATCATCCTGAATGGGTAGAAGAGGGGATGGGGATTGCTCGGCAGGTTAAATGGAATACTGAAGAAATCGACCGCGATCGTTTGTCTGTTTCGACCAAAAATACACTAGGCTCTACGCTGACAGTTTTCCAGCTTCCAGAGTATGCGTTAGTAGAGCTTTTACAGGATAAGAAACCCACAGTAGACGTTATTACTCATAATCCAGTTCGAATGGATGAGGATGAAGTTGTTTCAGATCCGCTTCGTGATATGGAAATGCTTGCATTTGAGGGTATTAAAGATCGCATCAACTCACTTGACTGGGATGAGATGCAGGACCTTGTTGCCGGCGTCTTACGCAGCATGGGATATAAAACTCAGGTGTCTCCTGCTGGAGCCGATCGGGGTAAAGACATCATCGCTTCTCCTGATGGATTTGGCTTTGAAAATCCGCGTATTATCGTTGAGGTAAAACACCGCAGAGAACAGATGGGAAGTCAGCAAATCCGTAGCTTTATTGGCGGCCGTCATAAAGACGACCGTGGGCTTTATGTCAGTACAGGTGGTTTCACTAAGGACGCTCGATATGAAGCCGATCGTTCAACGATACCGCTGACGCTTTGGACGCTGGATGACCTTGTTAGAGCGCTTATCGAAAACTATGAGCAAGTTGATATTGACACTAAATTGCTGGTGCCTCTCAAGAAAACCTACATTCCCGCCAAAACTTAGTTTCGATAGCGGTTAAGATGCATGATTAAGTCGCCTAAGGACGGCTTTTTGCCTGGCATCTAGTGTTTATTAGTCTCATTGAATGTAGATGGACATTAACCTGACACACCCATCGCTCTCATCAACTGTTTCTCACTCGCAGTATTCATTTCTTAGTCCCATACCGGTTGCGATAGTCACTGTAGCAGGTATGATTTTGCGCACTGCATTCCAATATTGAATTTATGCCGCTGTACATTTGCACTACGGCCGCGATCTCCCCGAGGATTTCATGACTAACACTAATTTTTCGCAAACGGCTGCCTTTATCTGGTCTGTCGCTGACCTACTGCGCGGTGATTTCAAACAGTCTCAGTACGGGCGCGTAATCCTGCCCTTTACGCTGTTGCGCCGTCTTGAGTGTGTGCTGGCGGAGACTAAAGACGCGGTGGTGGCGAAATATGATGAATTAAAAAACAGCCCGCTGCCGGAAGATGCGAAAGAGAAGTTTCTGCTGCGCACCAGCACATTTTCCTTCTTCAACACCTCGAAGATGGATTTGGGTAAAATGGGGCAGAATGACATCAAAGCCAACCTGGAAAGCTACGTACAGGCGTTCTCTCCGGACGCACGTGAAATCTTCGAACACTTCAAATTCAGTGAGTTTGTTGGCCTGCTGGAAGATGCCAACCTGCTGTTCAAAGTGGTTAAGAAATTCGCCACCACCGATTTAAGCCCGAAAGCGATTTCCAACCATGATATGGGCCTGGTGTTTGAAGAGCTTATCCGTCGTTTTGCGGAGAGCTCCAACGAGACTGCCGGTGAGCACTTCACCCCTCGCGATATCGTGCGCCTGACCACCTCGCTGGTGTTTATGGAAGATGATGAAGCTCTGACGCAGCCCGGTATCATCCGTACCATTTACGACCCAACGGCCGGGACCGGTGGCTTCCTCTCTTCAGGCATGGAATATGTGCACGAGCTGAACCCTAACGCGGTCATGCGTGCTTTTGGTCAGGAGCTCAACCCGGAATCCTACGCTATCTGTAAAGGCGACATGCTGATCAAAGGTCAGGATGTCAGCCGTATTAAGCTGGGTAACACCCTCTCTAACGACCAGCTGCCGCAGGACCAGTTCGACTACATGCTCTCTAACCCGCCGTTTGGCGTGGACTGGAAGAAGATTGAGGGCGAGATTAACGACGAACATACGCAAAAAGGTTTTAACGGTCGCTTTGGCCCGGGCCTGCCGCGTGTTTCCGACGGCTCACTGCTGTTCCTGATGCACCTGATCAGCAAAATGCGCGACAACCACAATGTGGATGGCTCCGTGAGCAACGGCGGGCGTATCGGGATTATCCTTAACGGTTCTCCACTGTTTACCGGTGGGGCAGGCAGCGGTGAGAGTGAAATCCGCCGTTATATTCTGGAAGCCGATCTGCTGGAAGGCATCGTCGCGCTGCCGACGGACATGTTCTACAACACTGGCATTGCCACCTACGTCTGGATCCTCTCCAACAAGAAAGCGCCTGAGCGTAAAGGCAAAGTGCAGCTGATTGATGGCACCAACCTATGCGGCAAAATGCGTAAATCGCTGGGTTCCAAGCGTAACCTGATGGGCGAAGACGACATCAAATTAATCACCCAGACCTTTGGTGAGTTTGAAGTGGTAGATACCGCCACTCTGGAAGAGCTGGGTCTGGATAAAGCCACCGAGCAAAAATCCAGCCGTGGCCGCCAGTCAGCGACGGCTAAAACTGAAACGCCGAAAACCTTCGCCAGCAAAATCTTCAACAGCACCGACTTTGGCTATCGCCGCCTGACCATTGAACGTCCGCTGCGGTTATCCGCTCAGGTGACAGATGAAGCAATTGCGACTCTGCGCTTTGCGCCGAAGCCGTTTAACGCGCCGATGGAACGTCTGTATGAAGAGTTCGCAGCCCAATGGCAGGAGGAAACTTATGGTGATTTCTCCGAACTGGAAGCAGAAGCGCGCGCCATCATCAAAGCCGAATTTGCTGAATTAAAAGAGAAGCAGATTAAAGACCTGCTCGACAGCAAACTGTGGCTGGCGCAGCGCGGATTGATGGGAAAAGCACAGCAGATTCAGACGGCTTTGGGTACGCAGGCGGGTGGTAAAATGCTGGTGAGCAACGACTTCAACCAGTTCCAGCTGACCCTGAAAGGGGCCATCAAAACAGCTGGCGTGAAGCTGGATGCGAAAGAGAACAAACAGTTTATCGAGGCTATCACAACGAAAAACCCGGAAGCAGAGCCTGTGGTGAAGAAGGTGCTGAAAGAAGCCGTTCAGCCGCGGTATGGGGCGTTTGAGTACAAAGACAAGGTTGTTGAGTTTGAACAGGACGGTGAGCTGCGCGATAACGAGAACGTGCCGCTGAACCCTGCGATTGCCACCAGCGATCTGATTGAAAACTACTTTAAAGCGGAAGTGCTGCCGCATGTCAATGACGCATGGATCAACGCCGATAAGCGCGATGCGAAAGATGGTGAGGTGGGGATTGTTGGTTACGAGATTCCGTTTAACCGCCATTTCTACGTCTATCAGCCGCCACGCCCGCTATCCGAGATTGATGCCGATCTGGATGCAGTCAGCGCTGAGATTATGAAACTGCTGCAGGAGGTACATTCCTGATGGCTAAGTATAAGGCGTATCCGGAGTATAAGTATTCTGGGGTTGAGTGGTTGGGGCTAATGCCTAAGTCTTGGACTATTTGTAGATTGAAAAACTTGGCGACAATAAAAAATGGCCAAGATTATAAATCTGTTCAAGCTGATGATGGCTATCCAGTTATGGGGTCAGGTGGACAATTTACTTTCGCATCTAAATTTATGTATGACAAGCCATCTGTATTACTTGGACGCAAGGGAACTATCGATAAGCCATTATATATAAATGAGCCATTCTGGACTGTTGATACAATGTATTACACGGAGTTAAATGAAGGTTTTGATGCAAAATATCTTCATTATCTTGCGCTCACGATACAGTTTTCTCGTTATTCTACAAATACCGCCCTGCCAAGTATGACTCAGGAGCACCTGAGTAACTATAAATTTTCCGTACCAAAGGCTGAATCAGAACGGAAGAAAATAACCGAGTTTTTAGATCTCGAAACCGCAAAAATCGATAACCTGATCGAGAAGCAACAGATACTGATTGAACTGCTAAAAGAAAAACGTCAGGCAATGATTAGCCATACTGTTACCAAAGGGCTAAACCCTGATGTGCCGATGAAAGATTCTGGTGTTGAGTGGTTGGGGGATTTGCCCTGCCATTGGCAAGCACTACCGACTAAACGCCTTTTCAGACTTGTTGCAGAACCAGCTAAAATAAATAACAACTACGAGCTTTTATCAGTTTATACAGCTATTGGTGTTGCCCCTAGAAAAGATTTGGAACCTAAGGGTAATAAAGCCTCAACTACTGATGGATATTGGAAGGTTAGACAGGGCGACATTATCGTTAATAAATTGCTTGCCTGGATGGGAGCTGTGGGCTTTTCTAATTACGATGGGGTAACTAGCCCTGCGTATGATATTTTAAGAAAAGTGAAGGACATAAACCCCAAGTTCTATCATTATCTCTTCAGGCTAGAGTTGACACAGCGAGAATTCAAACGGTGGTCTAGGGGCATTATGGAAATGAGACTTCGTCTGTATTTTGAAGAGTTAGGAAGGATCATCATGCCTGTACCGCCCAGACAAGAACAGGATGTGATTGTTGAAGAGATTGAAAAAATAGAACACCAATATTCTCAACTTGAAAATATTGCTTCTCATCAAATTGATCTTCTTCAAGAACGCCGCACAGCCCTTATCTCCGCCGCCGTCACCGGAAAAATCGACGTCCGCGATTGGGTTGCCCCCGACGCTCAGGATATTGAGGCACCTCAGGAGGCCACCGCATGAGCATGGACAGCACCAAAGAGCTGATTTTCCAGGATGAAATGATCGCTCAGATGACAGACAGAGGCTGGGTTCGTGGCAAAAACAACGGCTACGATCGCGAACGTGCGCTGTACTCGCAGGATGCGCTGACCTTTGTGCAGACTACGCAGCCACAGGAGTGGGAGAAATTTGCCAATATTTATCCTACCGATACTGAGCGTCATTTCCTCGATGCGTTGGTGGCGCAACTAAAAAAAGCGGACATCAACGCTACCGATATGCTTTCGCGCACTTACGGCACGCTCGGCGTGCTGCGTCATGGCATCAAAAGCCATAATGCGCGTTTTTCCCTGTGCCAGTTTAAGCCGGAACATAACCTCAACCCGGAAACCCTGACGCGTTACAAACAGAATATCTGCCGCATCGTGCCCGAGCTGGTTTACAGCCCGCATGCGTCGAACGCCGCATTTGTAGAAACGGGCGTGAAGGCGAAGAAATGGCGGATCGACCTGGTGTTGTTCGTCAATGGCCTACCAATATCGACGCTGGAACTGAAGTCTGAATTTAAGCAAACGGTACAAAACGCCATTACGCAATATAAGAAAACGCGTTTGCCAAAAGATCCTGGCACCAATAAGCCTGAGCCGTTGCTGACCTTTAAACGCGGTGCGCTGGTGCACTTTGCCGTCAGCCAGTATGAAGTGTTTATGGCGACCAAACTCGAGGGTGATAAAACCTTCTTTCTGCCGTTTAACAAAGGCACCCACGACGGCGGCGCGGGGAACGATATCCCGGAAGACGAAAATGACTACGCCACCAGCTACCTGTGGAATGAGGTGCTGCTGCCGGAAAATATGTTGAAAATTCTCGCCAGTTTTGTGCATCTGCAAATCGTCGAAAAAGAAAACGCCATTGGCCTGAAGTACAAAAGCGAGAGCCTGATTTTCCCGCGCTATCACCAGTGGGATGTAGTGAACAAACTGATCACCGCTGCAACGCGAGAAGGCACCGGCAATAAATACCTGATTCAGCACAGCGCGGGGTCGGGCAAATCGAACTCTATCGCCTGGACGGCCCATCAGCTTTCCCGCCTGTACGATGAAAATGGCGAGAAGCAGTTCCACTCGGTGATTGTGGTGACGGACCGCACTGTGCTTGACGACCAGCTGCAGGACACCATCTATCAGTTTGAGCATCAGGATGGCGTGGTCGGGCGTATTAATAACAAAGAAGGCGACGGTTCTAAATCAGAAAAGCTGGCCAGCGCGCTGGAAAACTCGCAGCCGATCATTATCGTCACCATTCAGACCTTCCCGTTTGTCCTGAAAGCGATTGAAAACAGCGTCAGCCTCAAGCAGCGCAAATACGCGGTGATTGCCGATGAAGCGCACTCCTCGCAGAGCGGCTCTACGGCGCGTCAGCTGAAAGAAGTGCTGATGACGGAAGAGGCGGATGACGATGTAGAGATGTCTTCAGAAGATATTCTGGATGCTACCGTCGCCGCGCGTAAAGGCAGCAGCAACCTCAACTATTACGCCTTTACCGCCACACCGAAAGCCAAAACGCTGGAGCTGTTTGGCCGTCGCTCGAATCCGCAGGAACCGGCATCGAAAACGAACAAACCGGAAGCGTTCCACGTTTACTCCATGCGCCAGGCCATTGAAGAAGGCTTTATTCTTGATGTGCTTAAGAACTACACCAACTACAAGGTAGCCTACAAGCTACTGCAAAAGCTGGACGATCCTGACCGGGAAGTGGACAGCAAAAAAGCCAGGATCAAACTGAACCAGTGGGTTTCGCTGCACGATCATAACGTGTCGCAGAAAGTGAAGGTAATTGTTGAGCACTTCCGCAAGCATGTGATGCACTTACTGGCCGGTCAGGCGAAAGCGATGGTGGTAACCAGTTCGCGTAAGGCGGCGGTGCGCTACAAGCTGGCGTTTGATAAATACATCGCCCAGCAAAACTACGACAAGATCAGCGCAATGGTGGCGTTCTCCGGGGAAGTGGAATTCCATGAAGATGACCACAACAGCCTTGCGTTGCTTAACCAGAAGTTCACTGAAATTAATATGAACCCAGGCCTCAAAGGCCGCGACATGCGCAAAGCATTTGATACCGACGACTACCAGGTGATGCTGGTGGCCAACAAATTCCAGACCGGTTTTGACCAGCCTAAACTCTGCGCTATGTATGTGGATAAAAAGCTGGGCGGCGTAGAGTGTGTACAGACGCTGTCGCGCCTGAATCGTACCTATCCGGGTAAGACACAGTCCGGAACCTTTGTGCTCGATTTCTACAACGAACCTGACGAAATTTTGGGGGCTTTCCAGCCGTACTACCAGACGGCGGAACTGACCGATGTTAGCGATCCACAGCTTGTATTTGAGCTTTATGAAAAGCTGCGGGCCAGCGGTATTTTCCTGTGGAACGAAGTGGAGCATTTCTGCGAAGCATTCTTCAGCAAAAACAAATCTAACGCGGCTATTAGTAATATCTGCAAATCTGCGGTGGAACGCTGGAAAAACCGCTACACCTCGGCGATTGATGCGTATGTGCTGGCCAAAGAAATGTTTGAACGCACCAGGAAGACTGGCGATGTTGTGCTGATCACCAATGCGGAAAACACCTTTAAGGACTGCGAGAAAGAAAAAAGTAAGCTGGATATCTTCAAAAAAGATCTTGGCAGCTTTGTCCGCTTTTACGAGTTTATGTCGCAAATTGTCGATTACGACGACAAGAACCTGGAGAAGTTGAGCCTGTTTGCACGCCATCTGCGCCCATTACTGCATGAACAGCGTATCGAAGAGGATGAGATTGATTTAAGCAACGTGGAGATGAGCCATTATCGCCTGTCGAAGCTTCACGAACAGCACCTGAAGCTGCAAGAAGATGCTGAAGAATACAAAATCAAGCCGGGGAATGATGTTGGTACAGCGAAGCCGAAGGACAAGAAAGAAGAGTTTCTGTCCAATATTCTGTCTCGCCTTAATGAGTTATTTGTCACCGATAATCTCACCGATAAAGACATGATCAATTATGCCTTCGCGGTGCGCGACAAGCTGTCAGAAAACCAGGCTGTGATGACCCAGATTGCGAATAATACGCGCGAACAGGCGATGTTAGGTGATTTTCCAAAAGCCATTGATGATGCCGTGATGGACAGCAATGACGCCCAGCAGGAGATGATGGTGCAATATCTCTCTAACCCTGAGCTGGCCAAGGGCTTTGCTCGGGTGGTGTTTGATATGTTGAAAGGAGCATAAATTTTTTGTCGGCGATGAGTGGGGTGTTTAAGTGATAAGTAAGAATAGGCTTCTCTTGTTATTTTTCGCCTCATGATGAATAAAAAGTGGCTATAAGGATGTATTTTAATTCAGAGGGTTGATGAAACCCCTCCACAATATAAGGATTTACATATGCAACCTTTAAAATTCTCAGTGTCTCTTTTCGCTCTCGGCCTGTTCTCTACCGCTGTTTTAGCTGATGAGGCACACATTTGTCGCTCGGCCTCACTGCCTCAATCGAATAGTGCAGCAATACTTTCTGACAACACTCAGTTTTCATGTGGTAGTGAGATCTCAGGAACCGTGCCTGCTTTGTCAAAAGAAGGCTGGAAAGTTACGCATGTTCTTGAGCAGTCAGATATGTCAGCTTTATCATCAATGAAAACTGGCAAAATGCCGCCAAATCCTGAGGATTTAGCCAAAACATACTGGGTGCTAATCATTCAAAAATAAATTATCAGTGTTTAAAGATAGTAAGTGTATTCAAGCTTGACAGCAAAGTATGGATATCATCAGGCGGAAGCATGTCACTTTTCTATGACTTACTCCCCGTTGATTAATACACACCAATATTAGTCATGTCTTCATAAGCCACATGAAGACATGACTATGAAGAAGCGTTTTTCCGACAAACAGATCATCAGCATCTTTCGCGAGGCCGAAGCCGGGGTTTCTGCCCGGGAACGCTGCTATAAGCATGCTACTTCAGACGCTACTTTTTACACATGGCGCAGGAAGTTTGGCGGCATGGAAGTCCCTAAGGTAAAGCTTAAGTCACTTGAGGAAGATAACGCCAGACTCAGAAAGCTGCTCGCCGGAGCCATGCTGGATGAGGAAGCGCTTCAGGTGGCTTTGGGTCGAAAGTTCTGACGACAGACCAGAAGCGGAAAGCCGTGGAAGCCAATACAGAACGGATTTATTGAGAGTTTTCACGGACGCTTTCGCGATGAATGCCTGAATGAACTCTGCTTTAGCAACATCAGCCATGCCAGGAAAACCATCAGTGAATGGCGTCAGGATTATAACGAATGTCGCCCACACTCCACGCTGAATTATCGGACTCCGTCTGAATTTGCAGCGGACTGGAGAAAGGGTAATTCTGAGAGTGAAGGATCCAACAGTACTAACTGAGTCTTGTATCTAATACTGAGGCAGGTCAATGAAAGGATGTAATTGAATATTTATTTTAAAAGTGCTTATATACGGACTTTGTGATTTTTAAAGGTTGTAGAATGCCACATAATAAAGAATCGACTAAGAAATCATTACTGGCTATGATCATTGGCGCAATAACCATTACAGTTGGTATAGTGGTTACGTGGTTAGGAGCATTAAATGGTTTTTTTGAGTTATATAATAATATTGCTGATAAGTTTTCTCAGCGCCAGGCAGAAGATAATTTAAACGCAATTTATACTGGCTCATCTATAAGATATATAGAATCAGTATTTGGCGTGCCTATACAAGAAAGCCATTCCGATGATGGTAAAGTAAACGAATACATATATTCATTTAAGAAATTCTATCTTCAAGTTGTTTATGATGATAAAAATAAAGTAATATTATACTCAGTAACAAGTAAAGATAAAAACTTCCATCCAAAAATCCCTTATCTAGGCTCCACTCTAGGCAATAATTTTGATAGTTATGGAGAAGATATCCAGGATTTTGAATCTGGGTATTCATCAAAGTTTTATCAGTATGAAGAAGTACACTATTTAGGAAATCCGGGTAATTACAGGCATTTCTATCTTGCTTATAATCCTGCCGGGATAGAATACGCGGACTTAAATGCGCTCCCAGATCTGCACAATGACAACAACTTCCCGCCCAAAAAAGCTGATTTAGATCATTTCAGGCAGAACAACACACCAAATACATTTGCTATAGGTGACATCATGGGTTCTCCCAAAGGGCCTGAGCTATATTATGGAATTGGAATTGATTACTTTGTGGCGCGAGATATACCTGATAAAGACTAGTTCTGCACTATGCTTGTGCCTGTCAATTTCTTCAGGAAGTTTAGAACGTTCTTACATATTGAAAATAGAACTCTTGTGTTCAAAAAGGGATTCCTTTTCTGGTTTGAGAACGTCCTGTTGCGATAGATATAGCCATTTCAACTCGTTATCGTTCCTGGCTCCTAGATAAATTGGGGCGAAAAACGTACTGCTAATCCCGTTACTGTCTGACATGATGATAAACAAACCCGGACTTATGGCCTGCATCAAAAACCGGCAGATCCCGAAAACCACATCGCCTGCGAGGCCAACAGCAGTCTTATTTTTAAATGTAGGAGGGAAAGTTATCCTCAAAGGGATTTCCTGGTTTATCTAAAATCATATAGTTACACTATTGGTGTAACTATAACAAAAAAGTAAACTACCTTAGCCATTCTGTCATGACCTCTTCCAGTTTATTCAGCGACTGCACGCGCTTTTCCTCATTCATCCGTCCTATATTTCGCAGCTTCCATTGAACGGCTGGTAAATTCTGAATGTGGGATTCTGGTGCTAAATTCCAGTCAGGTTCTCCGCGTTTAAATGACATCAGGAAGTCGAAATCCTGTTGAGTGAAATGCGCTTTCAGCGCACTAAGCATTCTTTCCGGGACCTCTCCCAGCGCTTCCAGTGAGACTTCATCAAGGGTCATACCGCTGAATTCATTTTGAAAGGGTTCGTTAATATCTTTCCAGCGTGGGCTAAGCACTTCGGATAAGGGGCGATTATGGCTAACCAAATAAGCGATAAAGCCATTGAATATTGCGCGGTCGATTCCTTGTGTATCAAGGAGCATTTTAACGTCGTAGAAATCTCTGGGATGTTGTCGATCTAACGCAGCACATAGCTTGCCGCCATATAGATCAGGCAGTGAGACTACCGGGATCGCGGCAAAACCAAACTCTTCTTCCACAGCTTCCACGACGTCGCGTTCTTGCGGTGGATACAATGTTCCCCGGGCAACGGGTGAAACCTCGATTTTAATTTGCGCGTCGTCCGTAGTGGCTATGATACGCATCTCATCGGGATTATGGGTTTGCGGCACTGCACCGATCCCGGCTTGTGTTTCCAGTTCAGCGACGATGCGGCTTAGCGCTTTCCGCACGTTGGGTAAGGCGACCTCTCTGCTTTCCAGTGGGATATAAGCCAGATCGATATCAACGGACAATCGGGGAAAATCGCGAATGAATAAGTTGATTGCGGTTCCCCCTTTCAGCGCAAAACAGGTCTCGTTAGCGACATAGGGTAATGCTCTAACCAGCAGGGAGACCTGGCGGTAGTAGGGGGAGGTTTTATCCATGGCTTATTCCCTTCCTGTTAAAATTTTCGGGCACAGTAATCATGTACTGCGTGTCCAGCTTGCCATTGACAACAACTTGTCGGTTACCCGATCCCAGGTCGATTTTGCTGGTATCTACGCGCCTGAACCAGGCATGATCATAAAAACTGGCGAAAAACAGATACAATCGCTTTGTTTGTACGGACTGACTGAGCGTAAGTAGCTTCTCGACTTTACGTGGATTGAGATTGACCAGTCCCTGAAAAAGCTCGGCAGCGTGCTCGAATGAGATTACCTGAGGGACTGCGCTTAACAGCTCATAGGCTGCCAGCTCTGGTACGCTGGCAGTTAATTTTTTTCCTTTAACGTCGAGCTCGGTTCGGAACTTCTCATCCAGTTGAGGAAGCTTCAGAGCTGATACTATCAGCCACTCAACGCCGGGAAATTCTTTAAACCATTTAGGCAATATTGTTTTGTTTTCAACGCTAAGCCAGCATTGACTCTGCTTAAGTTGCAGGTAATGGGAACGGCCCTGCCAGGAGAGGCTGCTCAGTCCGGCCAGATGCACTGGCGCGTCAAGCTGGCTTTGAAGACTCCATAGCGCATCACTCCAGTCCGGTTCTCGTCCTGCGCGCGCATAAACGCCAGCCCGCAGTTTTTTCAGCCAGCCACTTTGCGCGTATTTATAGGCCAGAGAAGGCGATATGTTGTTCCGGGTTAGCCAGGATTGCAAAACCAGGCTTCCTGGAGAGGTGTTTTGCAATAGCCAGTTTATTTTTGATGGCATAGATTTACTCAGGGTGTAACTATAATAAAAAAAGTAAACTATCTGGGGAGTGAAAAGTCAATGTACAGTGTCTCTCACAGCATAAATGTTGCCAGCGAAAGTTATTGATAGCCTGCAGGCAAATCCTGAACAGTTTGTTTCAGTCAGGCTGGGAATGATTGCATCACGTGTGTTTTTTGATAGATCCGCCCGTAATCGATACTGTCAGCCGAATCCCTGCCGCCGCTGCTTTAGACACATACTCTGGTACAAGAAAAATCTGCTCCGCCAGCCACATCAGTCCCTTCACTATCAAGCCAGATCAAATGATAAGCCTGGCGTGGTACCTGGACCCATGGTTTGCGCCGAATCGCCGTAAGCCGCGACTATCAGTCCGTCAATAAACCCGACAACTAATCCTGGCGAAAGCATTCCAGGGGGAACTCACAGTGCAGTGGCGGCAGTAAACCCTGAATTAATCAGCGGAGAAAACAGCGCTGCCGCATTACTGGAAAAAATTAAATCCGAACGTACAGTCTGAATAGTTAAAAAAACAACACATAAAAAATCCTGATTATTATTTTATTGCGCGCCTTGCCGGTGCGTGCCTTATTATTTACCGCCAGATAAATATTAATATTTATATTCAAATGATTTTATAAACAGATTATTTCACGCTGCTTTCAGCTGGACTTTTTGTCGCTTTACTGATGATATATACAAGTATTTAGCGCGGTGCGGATGTGCGCCAACACACCCGCGCCGCTAATCACAATCACTATTGAAAAGGAATAGTAATCATGACTGACGCCCATTCTATTGCACAACTCTCTGAACCAGAAGTCTCGCCTTCAAATAACCGCCAGCTGACGGTTGGCTACGCGAGCCGCTATCCGGATTACAGCCGGATTCCCGCCATCACTATGAAAGGACAATGGCTGGAAGCAGCCGGCTTTGTCACTGGCACAGCCGTAGAGGTAAAGGTAATGGAAGGCTGTATTGTGCTCACTGCCCGGCAGGAGAGCGAACTAGTGCAGTCGCTGCGCCAGGTATGCAAGCTGTCGGCGCGGAAACAAAAGCAGGTTCAGGAGTTTATTCAGGTTATATCCGGTAAACAGAAAGTCGTTTGAATGGAAAGCCGCTCCCGAGATCACATCGGGAGCGGTTAAATATCAAGGTGAATAATGTAGAGCGAGGGAATTTCAGGCTGCATTTTCGCGGCGCCGCTCGGCGTGTCTTTATGCTGGATCACTTTACAACACCGAACTGATTTCATGGCTATTCGGCAGACATTACTCTATACCTCACAGGTAAAATTACGTAACGGGCTAATGTCTTTTGCACAATTGAGTTGGTGTTAAATGGAAGCGAAACGTGTCCCGGCAAGGGATGGAATCCTTATCGCCGTCACCTTGCTCGTAATAACTTTCCTTCTGGTAAAGCCATCAGATCAATCTACAGAGGGAGAGCAGAATTTTTGGACAGCGTTAGCAAAGCTATACAATCAACGCGATATTGAAGGTTTGTGGGGGTTACGCTAATAGTCATCAGAACAGTGGTAACCCTCAACGGTTATCAGATCATAGTCAGAGTGATTGAGAAGAAGATGAATAAAAAAAACGAATTTTATAATAAGTGAAGTAGTTTTTTGCCCCTCGCATTGCCATAAAGTCGTAACAGGGAAGGAGCGTTGAACATGAAAAACAAAATATTGCTGGGTGTCGTATTTCTCTTAACGGGATGTCCTGGGCCTGGCGATCGAATGGTGGGGCGCGTATCTACAACGGCGTTTCTCAAAGACAATCGAGTTTGTGTAGTGTCGCCACTGGAGCCACAAGAAAGTATCACTGCCATTCAAATCAACAGCGATAAAAGTGAATCCTTTCACAGGGTTTTTGATGACAAGCCTGTTTATGTTCCAAAAGGTGAGTGCCTTCCTGTGTTCGGATTTAAATTCACAACGGGAGAACGATACTATTTCGCCTATGAGGTTCAATCTGCTAAGTCAGTTTCGCATCTAGTCACAGCTGATTTCTCTTATCACAAAGAATAAGAAGGCGGAGCGCCCGCTTTGTTGCCCAAACCGGCATGCAGCACACCTGGAATATTAATCAATGGTAAGCAGGCTAATGAAACAGCTTCCCGGCTGGACTGTCTGAAAAATCATCTATACCATTCACGAGCAAACTACATAAGGAGATGTAAGTATGAGCACCCGAAGAGAAATTAAGGATGGGGCATCCTTTGACGTACTCGACAGAGGCATAGTTTACACCGAGGTGTTGGGCTGGATTGATATGGGCCATGCCCGTGGCAATGACGTGGCTGCGTTGAGGCGTCAGTTCGCTGAAGGTGAGCGTAGCAGCAAGCCATCTTATCCAGTCATGTACCGGCAGGATATGGGCGTTTTTAAGTTCAAATCGCGGTTTGGCGTCGGGAAGTTTTCTCACTGGGAAATCAAGCGAGGCCGGGACACCGATGAGATTAACAGAATCATGCTGGCGATGATGATGAACACCGCATCCAGATTCGAAAGCCTGCAAAGTCTGCGTTCATTCTCATGGTATACAGACAGCGGTTTCAGTGGTGAGGATTTGGTTTCCGATCTGTTTGGTTTTTATCGGGCTATCATACCGGGCCGATATGGCTATCGTCTCAAGCCAGTCAGCTATGATTCAGCTGTTCGGCGCTGGGACTACTATGGGGCTATCGGTTCCCATAAAAATCATGGATTCCGTCCGATTCTTTTTCCCGACCCGGATGATAAATGCCTGCGACATCAGCCGTATAAAGTATATCTTCCGCATTTTATGACCTGGCTCAGGCCGTGGAACGATTTCACATCTGGAATTGTTAAGGTCGTTACCAATGATGGGACATCACTCTCATTCATGGGGACGAAGCAATGAAAAACCTGTTTAAGTGGTCCGCGCTTATGGTTGCTACCGTGCTTATTTGTGGCGGTCTGTTTGTCTGGTTTGTTGCCGCGTGCTCAAATGAGGCGACTGTTTACACACAACACGATTTTTTTAAATACCATACACTGACAGACTCAGATATCGAAAAAGCACCACGTATAACGGACGAGTTCTATTTCGAGTCGCACCCTGGTGACGGTTATTCTCCTACAAATAGCATCGTATTTAAAGGAGCTGCAGATACTGCATCGCTGCGCGCTTATCTCGAAAAGCTGGGATACGCGAAGCAAAAGCGCAGTCTGGGTGAGAAGGAAATATGGGCAAGGCCTGATCAGTTGGATGGGGATCAGTTCTATCTATACTTTAATCCCATAACCCGTGAGGTTGAGCTGACCAAGGTTCTGAATAATTGAGTCGCCGAGGTTACGACTTTGAAAAACATTAACATAGCCGGACTGGATAGCCTTATCGCCATCTATTTTGGACAGGATTATGACCTGTTCGGTAGTGGTGAAAGTGTAGATGCTCAAATCAACGCATGGATTGCAGATTCTACTCCCGCCTCCCGGCATGGCTTGATAGGTGATATTGAACAATTTATGAGGGAGACTGACAATCTGGAGCAGGATTTCGAAAGCTGCTATGGCGCGGAATTTTCTACAGATTTATGGGAAACGACGCCTGCAGAATTCCTGAAGCTTTTGAAGCAAAAGGTGAGTGCATCTCTTTCTGAATGCTGATTTGCCATTCAGCTAAACACTTCCCTAATACAAACCCTTGCTGATGAGGTTATACCTGCATTGAGTCTCCTGAGCGGACGGAATCCACTAAACGGGAGATGGTTATGGCGATGCCGGTCTCTGCCGCTGGTCATCGCGCTGCTGCTGACAGGATGCGCCCGCTCTGACGCGCTATGGACGGTCACGCATAATCTCTGCATGAATAACTATCACTACCGTCGCGATCCGGCTCCCTGCCAGCAAGTCTATCTTCCGCAGGACGCCACACAGGGCTACAGCATCATCCAGAATCCCCGCCACAAGCTGCACTTTATTCTGGTGCCCACAGTGGCGATGTCCGGCATTGAGAGTATTGCGCTGACGCGCCCCGGACGTCCCGATTATTTCGGTTACGCCTGGTTAATGCGTTATCGTCTGATGGCGGCCTATGGTGCTGAAGTGCCTGAGGAGCGGCTCGGTATGGCGCTGAACTCCGCTTATGGCCGCAGCCAGAATCAACTGCATATTCATCTGACCTGCCTGCGGGAGGATGTCTATCGCCAGCTTCAGGCCGAGAGGCCCTATATTGGTGATGACTGGCGACCCTTGCCCGACCGTTTGCTGAATCACACCTACTATGCCCGACGCGTTATGCAGCCCACGGCGATGGGGATCTATCCTGTCTCCTCCGTGGCACGCCATTTTCATCTGTCGCCGCCACAGCTGGCGGAGTCTGGCGTGGCGCTTATCCCGACGACGTTCTTGGGAGAAAAAGGGTTTATCCTGCTAACCACCCGGCGCGGCTGGGATAAGGGCAATCGGGCGTCCGTTGAGTCGCTACTGGATAAACGCTGCGCTATTCTTTCAGCGCCGCCGGCTGACGTTTCAGTCAGGGAGTAACCAATCTTCATCACCCTGAACCTTCAACCAACCCAACCGCACTGCTGTAATTAAGCCCTCTGATAGCATGAACCCGGCTGAAGAGGACGAGATCACCCGCGCAGAAAAACCAGCTCATGGCTCACGCATGAATAAAGACCAGCGGCCCCGCGCGCTGCCAGTGGCATCCTGTCATGCACACGCTGTAAACCCTCCCTTTTTTAAACAGAGTCATCGACAGCGGAAAACTTCTGGTAGAATGCCACTAAAATGAAACAGTGTTTCATTTATTGAAAATCATCGGAGGCAATATGTCCAAAAATGCAGCATTACTCCTGGCCACAGGATTTGAAGAAGCAGAAGCGTTTATTACTCTCGATATCCTCAGCCGGCTTGGCATCAAAGTCACCACCGTTGCCTGTCAGCCTCAGCGCGAGATCGTCAGCTACCACGGTGCCGTCATTAAAGCAGATACGCTGATTGAAGAATTAGCGGACGCACATTTATTCGATGCGCTGATCATGCCAGGCGGGCCTGAGGGTTCTAAGAATCTGGCCGCCAGCTCTGCTGTTACTGCTTTAATTCAGCGACATGATGACGCCGGCATGTTGATTGCCCCTATCTGCTCTGCCGCCGCCCGGGTGCTGGGTGGCAATAACCTTCTGAAAGGCCGTCGCTATACCTGTTCAGGCGAGCTGGGGCTGGACGTCAAAGATGGCGAGTATGTAATGGAGGATGTGGTGGAGGATGGCAATCTGCTCAGTGGCCGGGGGCTGGGTGTCGCCTTCGATTTTGCATTAACGCTGGCTCAGCGTCTCACCGGTAATAAAGGCGCGGTCGATTTCCAGGCTGAACACATTTATTACCGTCCGTGGCTGAACAGGTCGTCTCGCTAAACGCCCCTGAATTTTAGTCAGCCGCACAGAGCGCTGAGTGTTGTGATAGCAGCAAAAGAGACACCGAATCCTCAGTGTCTCTTTGAATCGCAGCCGTGTTCCACTAGTCATTGGCGACTGGCTTACCGATACAGCGCCGCTTTCCCCACCGAACTAAACAGCGCCATCTTCGCTGCGACCACTTCACCTGCCGCCTGCATCGGTTTAACGAAGAGTGAATTAGGCTCGTGTCCGCCCTGTTTCAGTTCCTGTTCCAGCGCCACGAAGAAGGCCTTCTTCATATCGCTGGAGATATTGATTTTACCGACGCCATAAAGAATGGATTCCGCGACCTCGCTGTCTTTGTTGCCTGACCCGCCATGCAGCACCAGCGGGATATCCACCACCTTACGGATCTGCTGCAGGCGCTCGATATCCAGCTTCGGCTGCTTCCCTTTGGGATAGAGGCCATGCGAGGTGCCGATGGCGACGGCCAGCGTATCGGTGCCGGTCTCGCGCACAAAGGTCTCGGCCTGCTGCGGATCGGTATAGAGAATCTCGTTACTGCCGCCTTCACCGCTGCCTTCCGCCACACCGATGGTGCCCAGCTCCGCTTCCACGGAGACATTAATCGTGTGCGCTATCTCGACAATCTTCTTCGTCAGCGCAATGTTCTGCTCAAAAGGGTGAGACGAGGCGTCAATCATTACAGAGGTAAAACCGGCGTAGATCGCTTTCATCACCTCTTCCAGCGAGCGGCCATGGTCCAGATGGATCACCACCGGCACCCGCGCCTGAATCGCCAGCGTCCGCAGATAACCGATAAACTCCGGGCCGGTGAAGGCCATTTCCTCAGGATGGATCTCCAGAATCAGCGGTGAATCGAGTCTCTCGGCAGTCTCAACCGCCACCCGTCCAAATTCCGCGCTGGCGATGTTGAATGCACCGACACCAAACTGATGCTGTTGTGCAACGCTGAGCAAGTCTTTCATGTTGTAAAGCATAGGTTTTATCCTTGTTGTTCAGGAACGGAGATATCTTTTTTCAGAAACAGCAGGATCAGCGCTGTCAGCAGACTGCCTGCAGCGATCGCAAACAGATAAGCCATGACATGGCTGATCACGTTAGGAATGAAGATGACGAAAATGCCGCCGTGCGGGGCGCGGGAAGCGCAACCCAGCATCATCGACAGGGCGCCTGCGAGGCCGGAACCCGCCACAATGGCCGGGATGACGCGCAACGGATCGGCGACCGCATAGGGGATCGCGCCTTCGGTAATAAACGACAGACCGAGGATGTAAGTGACTTTGCCGGTCTCACGCTCCAGCTCTGTGAATTTGCGGCGGAAGAGGGTGGTTGCCAGCGCGATGCCCAGCGGCGGCACCATGCCCGCCGCCATACAGGCGGCAATCGGTCCATAGATGCCGCTCGACATCAGGCCAATCGCAAACATACAGACGGTTTTGTTCAGCGGGCCGCCCATATCGAAGGCCACCATCATGCCGAACAGCAGACCGAGGAGGGCGGCGTTAGCGTTACCCAGAGAACTCAGGAAGGCGGTCAGCCAGCCGAGCAGCATTTTAATCGGCTCACCAATCAACAGCGCCATCAGTGCACCGGTCAGCAGCACACTCAGCAGCGGCACAATCAAAATGGGTTTCAGGCCGGCGACCGCTTTAGGCAGATGAATATGGTTATTGATCAACAGCGTGATGTATCCGGCCAGGAATCCCGCAATCAGTGCGCCCAGGAATCCGGAGCCGGTGTGGATCGCCATCATCCCGCCCACTGCGCCCGCCACGATGCCTGCTTTGCCGCTGATAGACTGGCTGATGCCCAGTGCCAGAATCGGCAGCATCAGGGCAAAGGCCGAACCGCCGCCAATATCAGAGAGCATCTTCGCTATCGGGCTGAAATTCGCGTCCCCTGGTGTGGCCGCAGTAATCCCGAATGAAAAGCTCAGGGCGATCAGGATGCCGCCCGCCACGACAAACGGAATCATCAGGTTCACACCGGTGATGAGGTGCACATAAATCTCAGACATCCAGGAGCGGGAACCTGACGTTTCACGGGCACTGTTAGCCGGTTCAGACGCATTCGTCTGCGATGCTGAATCCACCAGGCGGGGAGCCAGCTCACCGTTCACGATGGCGTTTAACAGGCCTTCGGCATCTTTTGCGGCTCGGGTGACGGGCACCTCAATCACGTTTTTGTGCTGGAAGCGCGCCATCTCTACTTTCTTATCCGCGGCAATTAACACCACGTCGGCCCGATGAATATCGTCGTCGCTGAAAATATATTCACTTTCAATCGCGCCCTGGGTTTCAACTAATACATTCAGGCCCAGTTTTTTAGCCGCTTTTTTCAAATTACTTTCGGCCAGGTAGGTGTGGGCGACACCTGTAGGACAGGCGGTAATGGCAATAATGTTCATAAACGTTCTCCAGTGAAAATTTTATATTTATGTTTTTCGGTCTGAAGGAATGGCTACAACCTGGAATACCTCCTTAAGCTTTTTATCTCATTACATTCTCTGATTTATTCAGGCTCCCGAGCGGGATAACAGCAAATGAAACATCTCTTCACGATGCGGGACAGTCAGTAACTGTTCGACGACATCTTCATCGCCCAGCGCAATGGATATTCTGGCGAGCATTTTGATATGGCCGACATCTTTATCAGACTCTTTTACCGCGAAAAGAATAACTAAACGAACACTGGTGCCATCAATGGTTTCCCATGGAATATCGCGGCGTAAACGGCCCACGGCAATCCGGGTTTTTGCGACGGCAGCAGATTTACCGTGCGGAATCGCAATGTGATTTTCAAATCCGGTAGAGCCTAATTCTTCACGCAGATAAACATCCTTCAGAAACGCTGCTTTATCGGTCACCGCGCCGGTCTGGCAGAGCAGGTCAGTCAGCTGAGAAATAATCTGCTCTTTCGTCTGGCAATCGACATCGAGAATAATGCACTCTTCTTTCAGCACTTCATTAATCGCCACGGCTGTTGTCATGTTACTTCTCCATTATTAATTAATTGAATTCGATACCAGACACTCTGTGACTCTTGCGATATCTTTCGCCGAAAACAGGGCTGAAACATAAACCACCGGTTTTTCCAGCGGCTCCAGCCGGATAGTAGAGATCACCACATCACACTCATGGCGTTTCAGGGAGTCCGCGATATTTTTTCCAGGTACGATGTCGATGATCTTCCAGTCGGGAAAGGCGCGGATAATCCGCCCGTAAAGCAGCTGCGACGTGCCCAGACCGCTGGAGCAGACCAGCAGTACCCGCTTAACTTTGATGCTGTTTTCGATGGCCGCCTGGATATGCACCGTCAGGTACGCCACCTCATCGTCACTGATTTCATCCAGGCTGTACTCCTGCGTCAGTTGGTTGATCACCGCTTTGACGGCGGCAAACACTGTTCCCAGCTCGGTCTGGATATCATGCAGCAGCGGATTTTTAATCCGTATCCGATATCTCAGACGGTTCAGCATCGGCTTGATATGCGAGGACAAGGACGCCTGCAGGTTCTGGTCGGTCGTGATTTCAATGTTGATGCGCTGCGCCACCCGGCTAATCAGCGCCTGTGCAAAGCGGATTTCACGTTCCGAAATCAGCGACTTATCCTGTAGTGGCACTTCACCGCCCGCTTTACCGGAGGAGACAAGATATTGATAGATAGAGTGAGACTCCTCAGCCACCAGCACCGTGTTACAGGCGGTCTCGATGCGCTCTACCACCGCCAGCGAAACCTGCCAGGCGTGATGATCGCTGACCCTGCTCATGGTCACTGCGCGCGCGTCGGTCCTGGGCATCGGCGAGTGACTGCGGTGAATCAGCACCAGAATATGGGTAAACAAATTAATGTAGTAAGGATCGCTAATCGTATAGTGCAGTTGCTGTTCAATAAAATTGATGAGTTGCAGGGTAAAATGGACAGCCTGCTGACCAAATTTCTCTGAAAGCTCCTGCAGCGTGCTTTCATCCAGGCGGCTTTCCATCATGTCCTGACGGTTATAAATCGATTTTAATACCAGCGCTTTCATCGCCATGCGAATATTCTGGTCACTGCCTTTAATACTGGTGCCGACGCGACTTTTCAATAACGTTAAATTAAACTGATGCAACCAGACTTCCAGTGTTTTTAAATCATTCACTATCGACGCACGGCTGATAAAGTATTTATCCGCGAGCTCGCTAATGGATGAACTTTTTGGTGAAAGCATTAATAAATCCGATGCTATTTTTAGCATTCTGAAGTTGCTGCTGAAATCATCCACCTCGGTTGAAAAAATCCGGCGCGCAGCTATTTCTGCCTGGGCATCAGAGAATTTAATTGTGATCCCTCTCCCACTTTTTCCGCTGATATTGATCCCCAAGTCAGCCAGTTTTTCATTAATGTCAGCGATGTCGCGGCGTAAGGTTCGGCTGGTGATGGCTGTTTTTTCAGAAATAAATTGCAGGCTCACGTAACTGTTATGAGAAATAAGCTGTCGCATAATCGTCAGTTGCCGCTCAGTCAGCGCCTTCATCATCATCAGGTTCCGCTTAATTTTTTATTCGAGGTGTCAGTTATCATCTAAACAAAGGCCCTCAGCCATGTAAATATTAAAACATGGCCACAACAGAGTGGGCAGGCTGACCACCTGAAGGGGTATTTTTGAAATAATTCGGGTGGGGTGAAAAATGTGAGGGAAGAGATTGGGAGGGTTTTGCAGGCTAATCGGCAGCCAGTCTGGGACATACCAGTTGCCAAAAAAAGCCCGGCTTACGCCGGGCCAGAGTTTATCTTTACACCATCTTCAAACGCTGTAGTCGTTTCTCGCGGCGAATCTTGCGTTCTTCCATCACCGCAACCAACGCCATCAGGCAGATACAGGCGATAGCGGCGATATCCAGTGCGGCGAACGTGCCAGCCCAGCCGGTCAGGCCAAATATCGGTGTGCCGTCAGCGATCATCCCAAGACCTAACTTAGCAAAGCTGTCACCAATCAGGTAAGCGAAAGTGCCTTTGATCCCATCCGCTGCGCCAATCGCTTTTTTCGGCACAAAGCCGACCGCGGCAACGCCGATTAACAACTGTGGGCCAAAGACCAGAAAGCCCAGTGCGAACAGCGAGGCCAGATAGACATACTGGTTGCTGGCATGCTGATAGATCCCGAGCGTGGCGATAATCAACGCCAGTGCGACGCAGGCCACCAGCGCACGACGGCCATTGGCCAGATCGGATAGCCAGCCCCACATCAGCGTACCCACCAGTGCACCCACTTCAAACAGGGTAAAGCCCTGAATCGCCACCTCTTTAGAGAGCTTCAGCTCCTGGAAGGCGTAAACCGTTGACCACTGATCGATCCCGATGCGCACCACATAGAGGAAGATGTTTGCGAAGCAGAGCAGCCAGATCACCTTGTTCTTCAGTACGTACTCGACAAAGATCTGCCATTTGGTCATCGACTCATCTTCAGCTTCTTTATCCTCATCGCTTAGCTCTTCGTCAAACAGCTCTTCGGCCTTGCCCAGGCCATAAGACTCCGGGGAATCGCTGCCGTAGCGCAGGCCGATAAAACCAACAATCAGCGCGATAATAGACGGGAAGATAAACATCCCAATCACATGGCCGTTGAACAGCACATTGGCACCAAACAGCGCCACGCCTGCCGCACCGGCACCGCCGAGGTTGTGGGAGATATTCCACATCCCCAGATAGGTGCCACGCTTGCGGCGCGGCGTCCACTTCGTGATGGTGGAGTAGCTACAGGAGCCGCCGGTACTCTGGAAGAATCCGCTTAAAGCATAAAAGGCGATCATCAGGAACAGGCTGACGGAACCTGTGCCCATGCTGGCGCTGAAACCCAGCATACAGATGGCCGAAAGAATCAGCATAAACGGCAGGAACTGCTTGGTGTTTTTGCCGTCAGCATAATAAGAGACCAGGGTTTTCCCGACGCCATAGGTGATGGAGAAACCCAGACCGATCATCCCCAGCTGCGTCATGCTCAGTCCGTAGGTGGTGATCATATCGTTCTGCGCGATATTGAAGTTTTTGCGGATTAGATACATGGTCAGGTAGCCGATAAAGACCACCAGATAGGACTGCATAAACGGCTTGAACCACATCTTGCGCCGCAGTTCGATTGGCAGATCCAGCGTTGGTCTGCGCACCTGTTTGAGGAATGCCAGCATGTAAGGGGATTCTCCTGGTTGGAATAGCTGCAATGGGCAGCTAATGGCTGGCATTGTAAAAACTTGCCGCCAGACAGGCCTGAGACAGCATCCAGGCGAAACCAGGAAAATTTCTTAGTTTTGCCCCACCTTGGGCAAAAAGGAGAGGCGTATCACGCTTCAGGCAGGGATCTCGGCGCCTGAGCATTTAAAAACGGCAACAGCAGCAGGGCGGATATCCCCGCCGCCGTGGCAATCACCGCAAAGAAGCCGCTCCAGTGCCAGACGTCGATTACCCACGCCAGCGGCCAGCCGGAGAGTGACGCGCCGAGATAGGCGAAAAGACCGACGAAGCCGGTTGCCGCGCCCGCCGCCTCTTTATGCGAACACTCGGCAGCCGCCATGCCGATCAGCATCTGCGGGCCGAAGACGAAGAAACCGGTAGTAAAAAAGCAGGCGGCCTGCATCACGTAACTGGTAAAGGGCATCAGCCACAGTGAGCCGACGGAAAGCAAAATCCCGGCTGCAAAAATCAGGTTCATGGGGCCACGGTTGCCATTAAACAGCTTGTCCGAGCCCCATCCCGCGACCAGCGCGCCTATCACACCGCCCAGCTCAAACAGGGTGACTACCGAGTTGGCCGTCACCAGATCCACCCCCAGCGTGTCGGAGATGTAAAGATTCCCCCAGTCATTGAGCGCGGCGCGAACCACATAGACCAGCACGTAACACAATGACAGCAGCCAGATATAGGGATTGAAAAGCACGTAGCGGGTCAGGATCGCTTTGCGACTCAGACCTGCGCCTTCCTGCTGCTGCGCCATCTCCATCTCATCCTGTCGCCAGTCGCCTACAGTGGGCAGGCCGACAGTCTGAGGCCGGTCGCGCAGACGCCAGCAGAGAAACAGTCCGGCGAGTATCGCTAAACTGCCCGCAATCATCATCCCGGTTCGCCAGCCATAGTGCAATGCCACCGCGCCGATAACGATCGGGATAACCGCACCGCCAACGTTGTGCGCGGTGTTCCATAATGCCCACCAGCCGCCGCGCTCGTTACGCGAATACCAGTTGGTCAGCAGGCGCGCGCAGACCGGCGCGCCCCAGCCCTGGAAAAAGGCGTTGATGGTCCACAGCAGCGCAAAAGCCCATAGCGAGGTGGAGAAGCCAAACAGGATATTGACCACGCCGGTAGCGATCAGCCCCAGTCCCATAAAATAGCGGGCATTGGAGCGGTCACTGACGATACCGGAGAAGAACTTCGACAGGCCATAAGTGATGTAAAACAGCGTCGCCAGCAGGCCGATATCGGTTCGCATCATCACACCGCTGGCGATCACTTCAGGTGCTGCCGCGTTGAAGCTTTTGCGGGTAAAGTAGAACAGGGCATAGCCGATCCAGATGGTTGACATGATGTGCCGTCGCCAGTAGCGATAGCGGCTATCAATCTCACCTTTGTCCTGCAGCGGGGCGGCGTTAGCGGGCGTTTTCAGAAAGTTAAACACGGTGATTCCTCAGGCCGAACGCAGCGGCAGATGCACGCTGACGCGGGTTCCATGGGTGCAGGAGATCGTCAGGGAGCCGCCCAGCGCACTCACGCGTTCGCGCATCCCGACCAGACCAAAGCTTTGCTGACCGGAACCTGGCGGCAGACCGCAGCCATCATCTTCAATCACCAGCAAAACGCGACCCTCCTGTTGCCAGCCTTTCAGCATCACGGCGCTGGCGCTGGCGTGTTTTACAATGTTGTTCAGCCCCTCCTGACAGACGCGAAACAGCGTGACACGCTGCGCTTCGCTCAGCAGCGTCTCATCAATACGCCACTCAAGGTGACTGACGATGCCGCAATCCTCCAGCTCCATCTCACGCATCAGGGAGCGGACTGCCTGTTCAAGTGACAGGTCATCTAACTGGCGGGGTCGCAGACGTCCCAGCAGTCGCCGCACTGAATCGTAGACACCGAGTGAGAGCTGCTCAATATGGACGCCGCTCTGGATCACCCGGCCATTATCCGGCGCAAGGCGCTGCACAATGCCCGCCTGGGTGCGGATTGCCGTAATCGTCTGACCGATATCATCGTGCAGTTCGCGCGCCACCTCCTGGCGTACGTTCTCTTCTGTTTCGACCAGCCGTTCCGCCAGCAGCCGGTTGCGCGCCAGCTCGCTCTGCAGCGACTGATTCAACTCGCGCAGCCGCTGGATACCCGCACCCAGCAGCAGTCCGGTCAGACTTTGGGCCAGTAGTGAGAGGAGAAGATCGACCGGATGATCGTGCCAGGTCTGGCTGGCGATCAGCGCGATTGCATTCATCAGCGTCGCGATCAGCGCACCCTGCCAGCCGTAGTGCCAGGCCAGAGCAATAATCGGCAGCGCCAGACAGAATGGCGTAAAGCGCGACAGTTCAGCGGGCAGGCCAAGCTGCAACCAGAGACTGATGACAAACAGCAGCAGATACCAGATAAGATGCCGGGCGCGCCAGTTGACCGGGTGTGAGACCAGCGACGGCCCCAGCGGCTGCCAGCGGGTGCTGGTGAGATAGTGCCAGATGACCAGGCAGGTCGGGGCCAGCGTCAGACCACCGGTGAGCGTCAGTAGCAGGGCGTTCAGCATCTCCTGCTGTCCCGCCCACGCCAGAGATTGCAGCAGCGCCGCGGCGATCAGTGCCGCACCCTGGCTCAGCAGCGTGCGCCAGTCACGCTGATGGCGGTAATGGGAGATCAGCGCCACTGGCAGCAGCGTCAGTACACTGCCCGCCATTAACAGCGGCAGATGCGCCAGCGCGACCACCTTCGCCAGCCAGACCAGCATGATCCACTCAGCTGCCAGCAGCACCGGCCAGTAAGCGCGTGGACATTGCAGCATCAGCCCCAGACGCAGGCCAAACGGGAATAGCAGCACCGCCAGTTCCGGGCGTTCCACCAGATGCAGGCTGATACTCCACAGGCAGAACCAGGCCGCCGAAAAGATAAAAAAGCTGGCGACAACGGAGATCAGCCGCGAAACAAAAGGACTCATTGCCAGCCATCAAACATGCGGCGCGCCAGCTCCACATCATTGCTGACGCCGAGCTTCTCCATCAGATTCGCGCGATGAACATGTACGGTTTTCGGTGACAGCGCCAGCTCAACGGCAATTTCCTTAACCGCCATGCCCTGTGAGAGTTTTTCTGCCACCTGACGTTCACGTCGGGTAAGCGGGTCCTGCCGACCAGCGGCCAGCTTGATCGCAATCTCTGGCGTCAGATAACAGCCGCCTGTGGAGACCGTGCGCACCGCCGCGATCAGCTCATCGGGACGACAGCGTTTAGAGAGAAATCCGCGCGCACCGGCATTAAGTGCCTGTTCCACCAGAGCCGGACTGTCATGGACTGAAAGCATGATGGTGGCCAGGCCCGCCGGCAGCTTGCTCAGCAGCGCCAGCCCGGAGAGATCTGGCATCGAAATATCGCAAATACAGACCTGAACGCCACAGCCCGGTAAACCTGCCAGTGCCTCACGGCCAGAACCAAATTCCGCCACCACCTGGAAATCAGATTCCAGGCTCAGCAGCTGGGCAAAGCCGGAGCGGACGATGAGGTGATCGTCAATCAGCGCGATGGTGATCATGGTTATTCCTGACGGGTAAAATCGCGCTTACCTTAGCGATAAGCGTGAAGCTGTTCAAGTCGTGAGCAGTCTATTCAGGTAAGGGGATGGGTAGAGTGATGCAGGTCAAACTGTCGTGGATCGTGAGAGAAGCATGCCGGGCCAAATAGCCGCCCGGCAGATCGTGAGGCTAAGCAGTCAATCAATGCAGACAGCACTGCTTATATTTTTTGCCGCTGCCGCACGGGCAGGGATCGTTGCGGCCAGGCAGTTTCTCTGCCGCGACCGGTTTCTGAGGCACGGGAATCGCTTCCGGCTGAGAGATCCAGTGATCGTGCAGCGCCAGGGCGGCAGGGCGGATCGCCTCAATGCTGGCTTCCATTTCGTCTGGCGTCATGGCGTCGATCTTTTCGAGATTCTCTTCCACGCCGTGCAGAGCGATAGCGTCCAGCGCAGGCTGCAGATCCGCAGGCAGGGCAGACCAGTCGGTCAGCGCGACACCGCGCATGTAACCGAAGCACCACTCTTCCACCACGGTAAATTCCAGACCTTCCATCTCGCGGATGCCAAACAGCGGTTCAAACTGCTCCGGGAACTCAGATAAACGATCAGCCACATCATTCATATGCTGGAAGCACAGCGACATAAAGCGCGTCATTTCACGCTCGTTGCTCCATTTTGGAATCTGCTTCTCGCCGCCCCAAAGGGCCACCAGCCACTGGCTGGGTTCAACGGTAGTGGGGCCGGAGAGAACGGCAGTCAGCAGACCATCCAGCTCGGAGACATCAATAATCGACGCTTCGCTGCCATATTTTTCCAGCATATCTTCCAGCCATTGCAGCTCTTTCTCGGACAGTGGGCCTTCTTTCATGCGGTTGCCTCCCGGGCATGTGAAAATTTCAGCGCGGCGTTGAGCCTTAAAACCGCAGCAGTGTACACCCTTGTGGGCGTTCAACACAGCTAACCCTGTCCGGCGCTGGCATGGGGTTAAACCGCGTTTAACACCATTTTGACCCCATTATGCAGGCGATAGCCTGCTGCACTTTGTGGTACATTTTTGCGCTGCAGAGAGGCTGCTGCGTAGTAAATAAAATTAACCTGATGATTATTAAATGAAAAATGGATTTTCCGGCAGCCAGGCTTTAGCTGTATATCTCGCACGGCTGGCCGATAGCAGCCACGGGATCGGCAGAGTCATAATGCGATTTATGCCCGTCATGATCTTCCTGCTGGCGGGCTGTGGAACCCTGTCGCAAACCTCCGCGCCGGTAGGCGACCGCGTTTATCTGACGCACGCCACCTTTCACGAAAATGTCGATGACATCGTGCATCACTACATGCAGCAGAAGCAGGTTCCCGGCATCAGCATTGCCGTTATTCATCACGGCGGCCCGACCCGCTATTACCCGTTTGGCGTTACTGATGGGGCGCATCGCTATCCGATCACGCCCGATACCCTGTTTGCGCTGGGCTCGCTGAGTAAAGGCGTGACGGCTGAAGTGATTATCCAGCTGGTTGAACAGGGTAAGCTGCGCTGGAGTGATACGCTGGCCGACCTGCTACCGAAAGAGGTTCATCTTAGTGCTGATGCGCAGCGCATCACCCTGCTGCAACTGGTGACGCATACCTCAGGCCTGCCGCGTCAGGATATGGACCTGCCGATGCTGTTGCAGTTCGTGGGTTATCTGGGCACTGGCGAGAATTTCTATGGCAATCTCGACAGTGACAGACTGCTGACTTATCTGGCGGACTTCTCTGCACCTGCGGTACGCATGCCACACTACTCCAATCTCGGCTATGCGCTGCTCGGTTTTATCATACGCACCCGTTTTCATCAGGAGATTCAGACGCTGGCGTCACAGCTTATCTTTACCCCGCTAAAGATGAGTCAAAGCAGTTTTGTCCCGGAAACGCTGCCAGGCTATCCGCTGCGTGCGCTGGGCCATGCAGGCGATCAGCCAAAATTTATCCGCCGTGGCTCGCTGACGCCCGACTGGCATTTTCGCGGCAATATGGTGGCGGCGGCCAGTCTCTACAGTAATGCGCGTGACCTGAGTGCTTATTTGCGCGCACATCTTGATGCCACCGATGATACGGCGCGGGGTCGGGCGTTTATGGCGGTGAACCGCGCATGGTATCAGCAGGGTACGCAGGCGCAGAACATCGCCTGGGTTACCGACACGATTGAAGGTCAGCAGATCACCTATCAGGTGGGGTATATCGGCGGTTACGCCAGTTTTATCGGCTACGATAAACGTAACGGCAATGCGATTGTGGTGCTGCAGAACGGCTTTAACTGGAGCAACTATTTAGGCATTGCGTTGTTGGTCGATTTGGCAACTCAGGATAAAGTGGTCGTACAGTGATCCGTTACCTGAGCTGTGCGCAGTAAAGTGAATCGCGCTGTTTTGCCTTACACATAGCATTAGCGTACCGGAACTGAAGTGCGATAAATTTTAGCCTGACTGTCAAAATTCAACGTGGAAATCATTATGCGCAGGACTCAACGTGTACTTTTATCAATGGGATTACTGGTTGGCTCACTGAGCCTGATCCCCGCTGTACAGGCTGCTGGCGAAGCAACGGATAGCGTTCCGCCACCACCGCAGATTCAGCCTGCAAACCCGGGTGCCCAGCCCGCTACGCCTGATACGGGCAGCGTTCAGCCGGACGCCGGTGCCGCACAAAACCAGCCACAGACCAGCTCACAATCTAATGATGGCATTACGCCGACGACGCCGACTTCTCCGGCACCGTCCAACGGCGCACGCCCTAATTACGAACTCAGCACCATCATCATCGACTACAAAGAGTACAAAATCGGTGACATCGTGCCAGAGAAGTACACCGATAAAACGTACACCATCACCGAGTGGCAAAAGCGTAATCTGCCCGCCCCGCAGGCAAATACCCACTGGGCCTATATCAACGCCAACTACATTCTTATTACCAATGACACCGGCAAAATCGTCATGGGTAAATCAGGCGATATCTTCTTCCGTGGCTAAATAAAATCAGCCGGTCGCAATGACCGGCTTTTTTTAGCTGAAACGCTCCGCACCAAAGCTCGCCAGCATCGGATGCTTCTCACCGCTTACGATCTCTTCCGCCAGTAATTCTCCGACAATCAGCGCCAGCGTTGCGCCCGAATGCGTGAACGCGACAAAACAGCCCGGCACCTTCTGCAGTTGGCCCAGCACCGGATCGCCATCACCGGGAATCGGCTTCAGGCCAATTTTCCAGCTCTGGACGCTGAGCGACTCGCTGCCACGTAATAGCCTGCTCGCTTCGTCCGCCAGCTTCGCCACCACCTGCTTATCAATATGGTAATCGCCTCCGGCCAGTGGCTGGATATCTTCCTCATACCAGTCATGATCCAGAGCGTAACGGTTGCCAGGGTTGGGCCGGATAGCGGCGCGTGGCGTGTTCAGCACCGCTTTGAGTTCATGTTGGCTTGGTTCAGTGATCACCAGCATTGAGACGGGCGATCCGTTGGGGATCGATACGCCCAGTGGTGCAACCACATCCGGTGTCCAGGGGCCGCAGGCGACTACCACCGCATCAGCCCGCAGTTCTCCCAGATCATTGCGGATGCCGCAGGCACGGCCATGCCCGGTGATCACACTGGTTTTACCGGCGTGCTCTATCACTTCACCCCCGCGCGCCCGGAACTGATTCACCAGATAATCGGTCAGGTGTGGCAGGCTGACCCAGCCTTCACCGGGATTGAATATCGCCTGTGACGGCAGCGCATCGGGATCGATCGTCGCATCTGCCTGCGCCACGGTATCCGCGGTTATTAGCTGTGAGTCGTAGCCGTGTGCTTTTTCATAGGCATGCCGCGCCTGCGTTCCGGCCTCATCGTCGCTAAACCAACAGACCCCGCCATCAAAACGCAGCCAGTCGAGGTCAGGATGCTGAGCAAATAAGGTGCGATAGCGATCAATGCCCGCCATACGCAGCGTGTGATAGGGCAAGGAGCGTTCACCCGCCGAGTTAAGCCACGACAGCGAGCGTCCCGATGCCCCGGAACAGAGCGCGGCTTCGGTCACCAGTGTGACGGTGGCACCGCGTTTTGTCAGCTCCAGCGCCGTCGACACACCGATGACGCCACCACCCAGTACCACCACGTTCATTTCAGTTTTTACTGCCATTATCAGGTTCCTTACTCAGTTACAGCACTTCAGAGAGAAAACGTTGCAGACGCGGTGACTGCGGTGCATCAAAAATGGCGCCCGGCGGCCCGGCTTCAACAATCTCGCCTTCATCCATAAACACCACCTGATCCGCCACTTTGCGCGCAAAGCCCATTTCATGTGTCACCACTACCATCGTCATGCCGCGACGACAGAGATCCGCCATCAGCGTCAGGACACCTTTCACCAGTTCGGGATCGAGCGCGGAGGTCGCCTCGTCAAACAGCATGACTTCGGGATCCATCGCCAGCGCACGGGCAATCGCGACACGCTGCTGCTGGCCGCCGGAGAGATCGCGTGGCCGGTGGTCTGCGCGCTGACCCAGCCCGACCTCTTCCAGCCGCTGACGCGCTATCGCCATCGCCTGCGCTTTGGGCAGGCCTTTGACCCGCCACGGGGCCAGCGCCACGTTCTCCAGCGCGCTGTGATCGGGGAAGAGATTGAAGTGTTGAAACACCATGCCAATCCGCAGCCGCAGCGTATCGGGCTTGTCGTGCAGCACGGATCGGTCAGCCAGCAGGACATCTCCCGATTGCGGCTCATGCAGTCGGTTGATGCCGCGCAGCAGTGTCGATTTACCTGAGCCGGATGGCCCGATGATGCAGGTGGTGCTGCCAGGCGCAACCCGCAGCGAGACCTTACGCAGCACCTCAATCGGGCCATAGGCCAGCGTCAGCTCGCGCAGCTCCAGGCTGGCACCGTGCCAGGTCGCGTCCGTTGTGCTGCTCAGGTTATTCATGGTTGCCTCCGATGCGGGGATGCGTGATCAGTGCGCAGCTGGGCGGCCTGACTTCATCCACCTCTTTTAAGCCGCTTTGCGGAACCGTCAGGCGACGGCGACCAGTGCGATAACGCACATCGACATAGTTGACCATGTGCGTCAGCGGTACGGTGATGATCAGATAGAACAGTCCGGCCAGCATCAGGGGCGAGAGATTGCCGGTGAGTACCGCCGCATCCTGACCCACGCGGAACAGCTCGCGCTGCTGGGTCATCAGGCCCAGTAGATAGACCAGCGAGGAATCTTTGATGATGGCGATAAACTGGTTAACGATGGCGGGCAGCACGCGGCGGATCCCCTGCGGGATCACCACCAGTCGCATTGCCCGTCCATAACTCATCCCCAGCGCGCGGCAGGCTTCCATCTGGCCGCGTTCAACACTCTGAATACCGGCGCGGAAAATCTCGCCCATATAGGCGCTGGCGATCAGGCTAAGCGCGAAGATCCCCAGTGGGTAGGGTGTCGGACCGAACAGCTGATAGCTGAATCGCGCCAGGCCCTGACCAATCAGAAGAATAGTTAGAATAGAGGGCAGACCTCGAAACAGATCGGTATAGAGCCGGGCAGGCAGTCGCAGCCAGCGTGAAGGCGAGATGCCCATCAGCGCCAGCAGAAGACCAAACAGCGTGCCGAGCAGCGTTGCCGCCAGCGAGATAATCACCGTGTTGACCAGTCCGGTGGCCAGCATCTGCGGCAGCACTTCCATCATTGATGGAAAATCAAAGAAGGTGCGGGAAAGAATGGTGAGCAAGTCCATCGCCGTCTCCATGCAGGGCGGGGGTTCCCCCGGTTAACTCAGGACGCGAACGTCCGCCTCTTTACTGGCCGCCAGGCAGATACTGTTTTGGCATCGGCGATCCGGGAAACCATTTCTCATAGAGCCGTTGCCAGGTGCCATCCTGCATGGCGGCTTTGATGGCCTTGTCCAGTGCGGCCTTGAAAGCGGGCTTGCCTTTGGCAATGGCAATGCCGGCCGGTGCATCAAACGAGGGGATGTCGGCGGCAGAGACCAGCCTGAAGCGTTCGGCATAGCTTTTTGCCGCCTCATAGTCGAGGAAGATGGCGTCTAACGTGCCGTTGTTGAGTGCGGAAACGGCGCTGTTGTTATCCGGGAAGCGGACAAGATCGGTCTGGGTGAAGTGTTCGACGGCATAGCTCTCCTGCAGCGTGCCCTGAACGACGCCAAGCCGGTGTTTCGCCAGGCCGGCGACATTCTTCACGCCGCTGTCAGCGCGGGTGAGAACGGTGAGAAATCCCGCCAGATAGCCGGTTGAAAAGTCGACCGTCTTTTCCCGCGCCGGGGTGATGCCGATAGCCGCCACCGCCGCGTCATACTGACCATTGGCCACTGCTGGCATAATCGCCGAGAAGTCTTGACCAATAAAATCGACCTTATCGATTCCGATTCGGTGGGCGACATTTCTGAAGAATTCGACGTCGAAGCCGGTGAACTGACCGCTGGCATCCGTGAAGGTATAGGGTTTGGAGTCGCCGACGCTGGCGATGCGTAGCTGGTCGGGTTCGATCAGCCCATAAGGATTGTTATCGCTGGCAGCCAGCGTACAGAACGAAAGTGAACAGAGTGCGAGCAGTGTGCCCAGCAGTTTGCCCCGGGGGGTTTGCGATTTCATAGCTCATCCGTTTTTGCAGGTTTAAACATCAGAGACTGTTGAGCCAGCGATTATAATTGAGACCGGTCTCAACACAGGTGGCACCTTAAGACATGGGCATTGTGAGACCGGTCTCAAGGGGTTACAATGAGTTTAAGCACAGCCTTTTTTCGGCGTCAATATTCCTGTCATCAACCTGTGATTCAAAATAATTATGACGAGTCAGAAACGGCAATCGAAAGCGCCTACCGTGGCGGATGTGGCACGCGCAGCAAAAGTCTCTAAAGCTCAGGCGGCGCGCGCGCTGGGAGGCTATGGGGCAGTCAGTGATGAAGTGCAGGAGCGGGTCAACAGCGCCGCCACCGCGCTGGGCTACCGTCTGAATGCTCTGGCCCGCAGCATGAACACAGGACGTTCCAATACCATTGGAGTGATTGTCGGCGATATCGAAAATCCCCACTTTGGCCTGGCGCTGCGCGGCATGGCCGATGTGGCGCGCACGGCCGGTTACCATCTGCTGCTCAGTAACAGCGATGAAAAGCTGCAGGCTGAGCAGGATGCGGTGCGGGTGATGCTGGAAAAGCGGGTTGACGGCATTATCGTTGCGCCCTGCTGTTCAGAGCACCATCTCAACAGTCACCTGACTCAGGTTCTGGAGGAGGGCAGAGCAGTGAAATTGTTTGATCGCGCTGTGAATGGCCTTAAAGTAGAGGCGATCTGCTGCGAATTTACTGATGTCGCCGCAGACGCCACCGCCCGGTTACTGGAGGCAGGCCACCGTTATATCGCCTATATCACCAGCATGGCATTGGCAACCGACTACAGCACGCCAGGCGATTTTGGCCTGACGCCAGTCGCCCAGCGCGTCGGCGGCATGATGCAGGCCTTTGCCGCCGCGGGTGTGGAATTTGATCCGACGCTGGTGAAAGTGAACGCGCTGGATGAAGTGGAAATCGCCCGTATCGTGGCCGAGCTGTGGCAGCGTCCGCAGCCGCCCACGGCGCTGGTGGCCTCTGACAGCGTGGTCGCGATGTGGCTGCTGCGTGAAGTGACGCAGCGCGGACTGCGAATCCCTGCCGATCTCTCATTTGTTATGTATGACAATTTTCCGTGGAGTGAGATTGTCACCCCGCCGCTGACGGTGGTGGCGCAGCCAGTCTATGAGATGGGCCGTGAAGCGGCACGACGCCTGATTGCAGAGATACGCGGCGAAGCCGTCGGGCCGATGCCGCGCTTTGATGCCCGTCTGATGATTCGCCAGTCGATTGCCGCACCGGCCAGCCTCATCAGCGCGAAATGATCACGTTAGCCGGGCCAGGCAAGTAATCGACTTAGCTGGCCTGTGGCTGCGGTAATCTGTGTGTCGCTACAGTTACCGTATCCAATAACCAGACCCTGCTGTGCCGGTTCGGTCAGATAGAAGGTCGAGAGGGCTGTGGGCGCGTAGCCAGCCTGGTGCAGCTTGCGGGTAATGGCGACGTCATCCCGATGAGGCTCGAGTGGCAGCACCAGATGCATACCGCTGTTACCGCCCAGCAACGAAATCGCCTGACCCGCAGCGCGCTGTAGTCCGGTTCGCAGCAGTGCCTGTCGCTGACGATAGAGACGACGCATTTTGCCCAGATGGCGACGATAATCACCATTGAGAATAAAACGGGTCAGCGCCTGCTGCTCCAGACGGTTTCCGCCGCGCAGGATCTGATGCAGTGCCGGTCGAAGACGCTTGACCAGCGGCGCGGGCAGCACCATAAAACCGATACGCAGCGCAGGGAACAGGGTCTTGCTGAATGAGCCGAGGTAGATAACCGGGGCATTATCTGTCATGCCCTGCATCGCCATAATGGGCTCACCGTGGTAATGGAAGTCGCCATCATAATCATCTTCAATAATCCACGCCTGGTGCTGCCGGGCGGCGGCAATCAGCGTCAGACGCCGGGCCGCGCTCATCACTACGCCGGTAGGATACTGATGAGTAGGCGTCGTATAAATCAGGCGGGGTGGTGCCGCAGTCCAGTGTTCCGGCTCGGGCGCCATTCCCTGTTCATCGGTGGGGATCGGGACAAGGTTAAGCTGCCCGGCCTGCAGAGCCGCTTTGGCATTGCGGTAGCCCGGCTCTTCAATCCAGCCCTGATCGCCCGGATTACTCAGCAGGGTGACACACAGCGCAAGCGCCTGCTGCACGCCTTCAGTAATCACGATCTGTCCGGCATCACAACGTACACCGCGCGTGATACGCAACTGCTGCGCCAGTACGGAACGCAATTCTGCTTCGCCAAACGGATCGCCATAACCGAGCAGATGCGGCGGCGTGTGGCTCATGACCTGACTAAGCGCCCGGCGCCATGCCGCCATCGGGAAATGGTTCAGGGCAGGTATGCCAGGACGCAGGGGCAATGAGCCGGTGTCGATCCACTGACCTGGGTGAAAGGCATCAATCCGTTTTGCCAGCGGCCAGCTGGCTAACGTGTCGTCATCCGCCTGCCGGGCCGGCAAAGCCAGTGAGCTGATGCGGCTGCCTTGCCGATCGCTCATCAGATAGCCCTCTGCCTGCAGCTGTGTCCAGACGTTCAGCACGGTATTCCGCGAAACCTGCAGCTCATGTGCCAGCTGCCGTGTCGCCGGTAACACCGTGCCGGCAGCCAGCTGGCCTTGCAGAATGCCCTGTTTTATCCGCTGATAGAGTTGCTGTTGCAGCGTCGTACCGGCTGCCGATCGTAAGGGAGCCAGCAGTAATGGCGGGATCACCGATTTCATTGTCTCTTCTCGTGGATCTATCATTCTTCACGATAGTGGACCTTTTTAACCCACCAGGATAGTGGCAATCTGCGGCTATTATCTGCAGCCGGGAGGCGATATGTCACAACACCTGAATCAATACGGTCAGCCGGTCGGTCAGCCTTTACCAGACTGGCAAACCCGTCCATTGCCGAAGCATCAGAGTTTCACTGGCCAGGCGTGTCGGCTGGAGCCTTACAGCGTGGCACGACATAGCGATGCCCTGTTTGAGGCGTGGTCGCAGGCTGAGGATGGGCGTGACTGGACTTACATGTTTATGGGGCCATTTAGTGACCGGCAGGCATTTCAGGATTATGCAAAGCAACTGGAGGCCAGTCGCGATCCACTGCATTTCGCGGTGATCGATCTTGCTACAGAGCAGGCGGTGGGCACTCTATCTTTAATGCGCATCCAGCCTGAACATGGCGTGATGGAGGTCGGGCATGTCGCTTTCTCACCCCGGCTGAAGCAGACCCGCATGGCAACGGAAGCGCATTTTTTGCTGATGCGTTATGCTTTTGAGACGCTAGGTTATCGCCGTTATGAATGGAAGTGCGACAGCTGTAATGCCCCTTCACGAAAAGCGGCGGCACGGCTTGGTTTCCGTTTTGAAGGCGAGTTCCGTCAGGCCATCGTCTATAAAGGGCGTTCGCGTGACACCAGCTGGTTCTCGATTATCGACAGCGAATGGCCACATGTGAAAAAGGGGATGCAGCGCTGGCTGGCCGAAGATAACTTTACCGCCGACGGTCAGCAGCGCGAGAAGCTGGAAGCGCTGCGCGACAGGCCCTGAGCGGGGAGCTGACCCGGTGAAGTCAGACAGGATTTCAGGTGATGGGCCTCTGCGGGAATCCGCAGAGGCGTGACCAGAAAAATGGGCGTTATGACTGTGGCACGATTTTAATTTCAACCATACCAATGCCTAATTTGCGCGGATCCTGACCGGTGATATTGCCGGTGTTACTCAGTTGCGGCTCCGGTGGTGCAATCACCAGACGATGGCTGGCAGTTGGATTGTCAAAATGCAGGGTATGCGTCGAAACCTCTTCACCCAGCGACAGCAACTGTTGCTGGTCGCCGACCCGAACCGGAATGGCCCGGTGTGCGTTAGGGCCATACGCGCGCGCGGTGATCACCAGATCGAACTTTGCGGGCAGCGCATCGACATAGTCGATATGCACTTCTGGTGCGAGATTGGCGTTAGACCAGCGTCCCCAGATTTCTGGTCGTGAGATGCCGCTAAAGCTTTTAACACTCTCCGGTGCGCCGGGCACGTCGAGTCGAAAGCTGTCGGCGCTGTAGCGAATATTGTTATCTTCAATACGAAGCTGCGCCAGGTTCTGCTGGTAACGCGCATCGCTGACGGCGCCGTCCGGGAACTTCACTTTGCCTTTCCACTGCGCTTTATCGACGTGCGTCACCGACGGCGTGCCACCGAGCTGCCCCATCGCCACACAGAGATCGCCGGAGAGGGCCAGCGAAGGCTGCCAGAGCCGCGCCATTTTAAAACAGCGATCGACCCAGAGAAATTTATCAGCGGCGGCGAAATCGGCCAGCTGATAGCGCAGCGGAGCCGAATATTCTCCTTCCGGCATCGGCTCTACATGCTTGTCACTGATACGGAACAGAATCGGCAATTTAAAGGTGGTACCTGAGAAGCTGAAGGTATTCTTCGCCTGATCCACCGTGAAGTTGTCTATTTTCTTCGGGAAGTTCCACAACTGGATGATGTCGGGTTTCCAGCTCGTCACCTTACTTTTCATATCGTCGAACTGGGTGGAGAGCGAAATCGAGGAGAGGCTGCTGCGGCCCAGCCCAATCGCATTGTCACCACCGAGAATATCCAGCAGCGTGGCGCCATTATCCAGCGTGCTGCGCTTCGCCTCCATCAGCTCCGCCTGCGGTTTATCGCCGCGAATCACCATGAACAGATTGCGACGAGGCTGTTTAACCAGCCACGCATGCGCCGTGTTGTTCATCGCCAGATGATCGGAACTCACCACAATCACGGTATTTTTGAACCACGGTGACGCCTGTATGCGCGAAATCAGACGCGCAACATGCTCCTGCGAACAGGCGACTGCACTGAATGACTGGTTTGGTTTGCCCTCAATGCTATAACTCCGGCGATCGCAGCTGCGCGAGATAAACCCGTCAGGATGATGGGTGTCGACGGTCAGGGTAAACAGCGCAAAAGGTTTACCGGCCTTTGAGAGTTCCTGATATTTCTCAAAGACTTCATCCAGCACGGTGTCGTCGTAATAACCCCAGTTATTGCGGTAGGTGGGATCGGCAACGCGGCTTTTCAGTTCCTGCGAACCATACAGGTTTTCGGGATCGAAACCGTGCGATTTCAGGAAGATATCTTTACCGGCAAAACGCAGATCGGCGCCCTGAATAAACCAGTTCTGGTAGCCGGAGTTTTTCAGGATGTCGCCCAGACAGACGTTCTGGGGATAGAAACTGGAGAGTGACGCCGATGCATTGCCGTCAAACGGCGCAAACAGCGGAATGCCACACTGTGAGGCAACCATGCCCGCGATAGTGTAATCGGTGCCAGGCAGCTGTTCGGTTTCGCTGAAGTCGATGCTCTGCTCTTTCTGCCGGCTTAACTCCGGCGCTAAGCCAGGAAAAGCGATGGGGTTAAAATAGGTGCGCTCTAAGCTTTCACCATAAATGTAAACCACGTTGAGGTGCGGCTGCTCAATGCGATTACGCGGCACTCTGTAGAAGTTGTCGAAGTCAGAATCCGCCAGTTGGGTATGCGACACAATCAGCGTCGCGACCTGGCGAAAAGCCGGGGTGGTCTGCACGGAGCCGAGCGCGCAGACAGCCGCAAGCAGCGACCAGCCCATGTGATGGGGACGCTTACGCCGACGCAGAATCCACGACAGCAGGCAGAACAGCAGAAACAGTACGATGATCAGGCCAATCGCCGGCACCACATATTTACTGACGCCCGCGCCGGTCAGGCTATTGGTCAGGGTATACAGCACCGCATCGTTGATGCCGTCACCCGTAAAATAGTTGCTGGCATAAAGGGTGGCGTTCAGCACAACGAAAAGCACCAGCAGAATCAGAACAACAATAAACCAGAATTTGTTACGCCCGGCTTTACAGGAATAAATGGCAATAGCGGCCAGAAACAAGGCGACGGACACCAATTCGGACAATGGGAAATCCTCTTTTCAGGGTTACGCGAGGCTTCACGCAACCAGCCATCTTCGGGGGATGGTTTTTCGACAATCTATATTGGCTGTCATCCGGCTGCAACATATCCGGCCCGAATTGTGCGGTGGAGAGCAGATTGGTTAATTGTCATTCCAGAAGGGAGGTTATCAGGCGTGACGGTGGCTGGCGCGCACCGTCGGCAGAGCAGAGGTCAGGACGTTTTTCAGAGTTTGCCGGTGAGATATTGTGCTTCGCCGTCGGCAAAACTCCAGTCACCTTTGTCGTTGGTGATAAAGCTGATCATTAAATCGTTGCCCTGCACACCACAATGTTCGCGCAGCTCACGTGCCAGCTCCGCCATAAAATGCTGTTTCTGTTCGCTGCTGCGTGGGCTGGTATAGACCCGCACCATCACCAGATTATCGCTGCGTGTAAATCCCAGTCCGGTATCCTGAAACACCATCTGATAGCGCTTGTTTTCCTGAACAATCTGGTAGCGATCGCGTTCAGGCACGTTAAAGGCCGTAAGCACAGCGCGGTGTGCTGCATCCAGTAGTGTACGAAGTTCGGATTCTGAACGACCCTGAATAACATCAAATTGCAGCAGTGGCATAGCGAATTCCTCATCATGATTAATAACGCTATGGTGACCGCTTTATCCGGCGGGAAAAAGCGCGTAGCCTGAAATGATTATTCACTATAGTGAACAATCACAATGAAAGAGATGAAAACGGATGCGCTGTGGGATCATCTGCACTGGCTGACCGTACTGGCAGAGCAGGGCAGTTTTACCCGCGCGGCAGAGCGGCTCGACGTCAGCAAAGCGGCGATGAGTCAGAAAATCAAAGAGCTGGAAGAGATGGCGGGTGTGTTGCTGGTACAGCGCACCACGCGCAGTGTGCGACTGACGTCAGCAGGCGAGAAGCTGGTGGAGGAGCTCCGCGAACCGTTTTCCCGCATCGAGCAGAGTTTTTTCAGCGTGAGGGATACCGCCGGACCTGTGCGGGGTCTGGTGCGGATGACCGCGCCAGTGGCGTTTGCCCGTCAGCAACTGGTGCCAATCATTGGCGAGTTTCTGCGTGACTATCCGCAGGTGCGTCTGCAGCTGGATGTGACCGACCGCATCGTGTCACTGAGCAGCGAAGGCTTTGATCTGGCAATTCGACACAGTGACACGCTACCGGAAACCCACGTAGCGTTGCCGCTATGCGATACCCGGACGTTGCTGGTGGCCTCACCCGCCTATCTCAGCCTGCAGGGTGTACCGCTGTCGCCACAGGATCTGGAGCAGCACAACTGTCTTTACTACCCACGTGGCATCGAATCACCGCGCTGGCGGTTTGAGACGACAACGGATAGCGAACAGGTGCAGGTGCGGATTCAGGGCAGCTTTGCCACCAACAACAGCGAGTCGATACGCGATGCCGCGCTGCAGGGACTGGGGATTGCGATGCTGCCCGATTTCAGCGCCCGTGAGGCGCTGGCAGCCGGTACATTGCGGCAGGTGCTGCCGGCGTGGCAGCCTGTTGAGGCCTTTGCCGCCCGCCTATGGATCGTCCGGCCCTGGGCGGCGCAGGTCCCCCGCGCGGTCACCACGTTCACGCAGTGGCTACGCGCGCGCTTTGACCGCTGAGGGCAATGCCAGCGCAGGTGGCGTGGTCTGCATCATCTCGCCGATCAAACTGCTGCGGTTATACAAACCCAGCCGCAGATTGAAATCGAGATGTAGCCGCTCGTTGCCGGTTAATTTGATAATCGGCGGTGGCGTCTGTGGCCGCTGATGAAACATCACGGACTGCGCAAAGGCGCTGCTGCTGTCGGCATGTAAACGCTGATAGTACCAGGCGCTGGCTTCGCCTTTACGCAGATAGAGATTGGCCCGCCGGTATTCACGCATTGCAACCTGCTGTGCCAGCGACAGGAGCTGGCGCGAGGGATTATCAATATTCTGCACAATCAGCGGAAAATCATCGCGCTTCTTCAGTTCATGGAAATAGTTGCGGATACCGACGTTTTTAACCGGCGCCAGTTGTTTCAGCCATTCGCGAATAAACGGGTTTTGCGGTGGCGCGGCCAGAAACCAGCTCTCAGTAACCGGCGCCAGCAGGTTCATCGTTGACTGCTCGCGGTAGTAACCGATGAGATCCATTGGCCGTGCCTCGTGCGCGCGATGCACCCAGGCGAGGTTCTCAAACAGCAGGGTGCTGCAGTCGATGCCGATGCCACCATAACGGTGAATCAGCTCAAGCCGGATAATTTCACTTTTATGTGCCAGCGTCAGATCCGAAGAGATAAAGCTGAGTTCGGGCAGCCACTGCGACAGCGTGCGCTGTGTAATCAGATACACCTGGTGATCGGGATTATCCCGCCGGATTTTACTGATGTTCAGCGCCATTGAGGTGGGCAGGTGATCGTTATGCCAGACCATCCAGACAATTTTTGGAATCTCCGGCAGATCTTTCTGCTGCGAGACCAATACGACATTATCTTCCTGTCCCGGATCATATTCCGGTGCCTGACGGAGTCTCTGCTGTTTCTTATTCCATAACATCTGGCTACTGAACGATATTCTTTTCCAGTTACGCCAGATTTTATGCGCTGGACGTTGGCGATGTGAAGTCATGGTGCACCTGTTATTTTTATTTTCCCGTCACAGTACAGGCTCTGCCCGTTCCGCGTGCGGCGGCAACGGCTGGCATTGCATACTGGCTGCAATTCGGATGAGTGCGGGAATGAATGAATGGTTTTCCCTGGTGGCGACGCAGTGGTTTAGCGCGCGGAAGTTTCCTCACGGCTGTTTAATTGCACTGCACCTTTTTAATAAAACATTATTTACACATTAGCTATGTCTTTTTTTGATTTTAGGATAATACGGAAATAATCCGGTCATCTTGTCGAAATAATAATATGGTCGCTGTTAATCATTTATTTAAATATAACGAAACCCTTAATTAAGGAATATCTTAATATCATGCCTTATTATCGGGCTGACATAAGGCCTGGTCACCGCAGTCGTGAATATTGCACTTAATGGGTGGGGTAAGCCCGGCTCATCAATCCGCAGCATCAGACAGGCTGAAGAGGATTGTCTACGCTTAAGAAGAACTTACTGAGAAAGGAGTGCGCATGCAGAGTGAAGCTTACGGTTTACTGGCGGTCGATAAGCAGGGTAATCGCGTCCTGTTTCTTAATCCGGAAACCTTCGCGGTCGAGCGGGAACTGAACGCTTTTCCACCGCGGCCGCATGAACTCCTGATGCTGGCCCCCTGGGGTAAGGCCTATGTGCCTATTTATGGCGACGGCGTTCATGGTAATAACCCGCATCCGGGTCATAAAGTGGCGGTCATTGATTTACAGCGTCGCGAGATCAGTGGCTTTATCGATCTGTCGCCGCTGCGGGCACCCCACAGCGGACAGCTGGGGCGCGATGGCAAAGTCTATCTCTGCTGTGAGCAGAGTGCCGCCGTGGCGGTGATCGATCCGCAGACTGACAAAGTAGAAAAAATTATCCCGATTCCTTCTCACAATGCGCATCGCCTGACACTGTCACCCAGCGGCCGCAAGCTGTTCACCGATAACGAAGAGGATGCGACCATCACCGTTGTGGATCTCTGTGAAGCGGAAGGACGAGTGATCGATACCATCCTGCTTCCTGGCCCGATTGCGGGCATTGCCGCATCACCGAAACACCCTTATCTGGTCGCCAGTGCCGCTGACGCGCCGCTGCTCTATCTGATCGATCGGCAGAGCCACCGTATTCGCCAGCGCATTACGTTGCCGGGTCATCAGCAGCCTTGTCAGGTGGTTCGCTTCAGCGCCGATGGCGAACAGCTGGTGGCAATAGGGGATCAGGAACCGCGGGTGACACTGTTTGACGATCTGCTGAATCCGCTGGGCGATATAAGCGTGGGTAACATGCCGATGGATGGCTGCTTCACGCCCGACAGGCAACAGCTGCTGATTGCCAATCAGGATGATGGCACGCTGAGTGTGATCGATCTGGCACAGCGTAAAGTCATTGCCACGCCGCGTGTTGGCACGGGCTGTGAGGTACTGGGCTATTTTCCGCTCGGTCAGATAAACGGACGATGATAGATCGCAGTGCTCCAGTGCCGGCTGCTGGCATGCTTCTCTGCCTGCCAGCCGCGTTTTCGTAACTCACGCGCAATCATTTTGTTCATGATGCCGTGGCCCAGCAGCAGTACCGTGCCTTGCTGTGAATGATCGATCAGTTTTTCTGCCGCCGCCGAAGCGCGGCTGCGTGCATGTTGCAGCGACTCCGCGTCGCCTGCATAACCGCAAAACCACAAAAGCCGCAGCAGGGCCAGCCAGCAAACGGTCGGTAATTGTACCTCACCGGTTTTCACCAGCGGCACGGCGACTTCGCTGAACAGCGCATCAACCTCATGGGGTTCCAGACCGAGCTGGCTCAGTGAGGATTGCGCGCGGGGCAGGGGACTGCAGACGATAAACGTAGCCTGACGGGCAATTTCGATGCTGCGCGGCGGCGGTCCGTCACTGACCTGTGACAGATCGTACGCTTCGCACCAGTCAGCCAGTGCCTGCACACTCTGGCGACCCGCCGCCTGGTGGTCAGGTTTACCGTGTCGCATCAGAATAATTTTCATCGTATCTCTGTCCGGCCTTTTGGTCAGGGTAACGCATTGCCTGTGTTTACGGTGATTTTTCAGAATAAACAGCCAGTGTCATTTGCAGGTAATCTGCGCGTGCGATAACTGAAAATGATGAAGGGAACGTTGCCCCTTTTATCGTGCTTAATGATTAGTGAATCAGATAACTTACAGGCGCTGATGACTTTTTTTGTGCAATAAGAAGGCGGTTAACTCGCTGAATTTGCGCAAAAAATGGGTGATGACGGAATGTTATAATGAAGTTTTTCTAACAAATATCGTCAGGATCTATTGATTTATCTACGCGCGTAGATACACTAAGTCCCCAGTGATTGCTCACGGTGCCCGATGCACAGTAGGCTCCATCGATTGTTAAGTTATATTCGCTCAGTTTAAGCGACCGGTGAAAAATACACCGGCGAAAGGGGGCGATGAATACGATTCCAACACCAGGGAATCCTTTAACCTTTCATCATGGTTCGCCCACTGAACGTCGTCACCGGGGGATTCCGCTTTCATCAGGGAATCGACCCATGGACGGGCGTTTATCGATCTGCATACTCATTCAGGGATAGGGTTATGACGGCACACAATTCCGTTAAGCAGCAGGCATCACTGTCATCCACTTCAGCCGCCGATGAGCGGTTTGACACCCCTTCAGGCCGCAAAGATTTCTGGCGCGCCACTTTCTCATGCTGGCTCGGAACGGCAATGGAGTACGCGGATTTCGCACTCTATGGCCTGGCTGCCGGTATCATCTTTGGCGACGTCTTCTTTCCCGAATCAACCCCAGCCATGGCGCTGCTCTCCAGCTTCGCGACCTGGTCAGTCGGCTTTGTTGCCCGGCCCATCGGCGCGTTGTTTTTTGGCTGGCTCGGCGATCGCAAAGGCCGAAAGGTCGTCATGATCTCCACCATTATTCTGATGGGTGCTTCCACAACCTTTATCGGCTTAATCCCGAGCTACGCCTCTATTGGCGTATGGGCGCCTGCCTGCCTGGTTCTGCTCCGCTTTACACAGGGATTCGGCGCGGGTGCGGAGTTATCGGGCGGCACGGTGATGCTGGGCGAATATGCGCCGACAGAGCGCCGCGGACTGGTCTCTTCTGTGATCGCGCTGGGTTCCAATAGTGGCACGCTGCTGGCTTCGCTGGTCTGGCTGCTGGTGGTGCAGATGGATCAGCAGAGCCTGCTGGAGTGGGGCTGGCGCATTCCTTTCCTCAGCAGTGCGCTGATTGCACTGGTTGCGCTGTGGATTCGCCGTCATTTGCGAGAAACGCCGGTGTTTGAGCGCAGAAAAGCGGAGATGGAAGCGGAACGTGCTGGCATGAAGGCAGCGTCGGTGGTCGATCAGCGGCCTTTCTTCCAGCGTACCCGGGCTTTCTGGACCATGGTTGGCCTGCGCATCGGCGAAAACGGCCCTTCCTATCTGGCGCAGGGCTTCATCGTGGGTTACGTCGCAAAAGTGCTGATGGTGGATAAGTCTGTACCGACCACCGCCGTGTTTCTCGCGTCGCTGCTGGGCTTCCTGATCATTCCTTTAGCGGGCTGGCTTTCTGACCGCTTTGGTCGCCGGATCGTGTATCGCTTTTTCTGTCTGTTGCTGATGTTTTACGCCTGGCCTGCTTTTACGCTGCTGGATACCCGTGAACCGATGCTGGTGATTCCGGTAATCGTGGTCGGTATGGCGCTGGCGTCACTGGGTATTTTTGGCGTGCAGGCGGCCTGGGGTGTCGAGATGTTCGGTGTTCATCATCGCTATACCAAAATGGCGGTGGCTAAAGAACTGGGCTCGATTTTGTCCGGCGGCACCGCACCGCTTGTTGCCGCTGCTATGCTTTCTTATACCGGTCACTGGTGGCCGATTGCAGTCTATTTCTCGGCAATGGCCGCCATTGGATTCTTTACTACCTTTGTCGCGCCTGAGACGCGAGGGCGAAATCTGAATCTGCCTGAAGATGCCATCTAGCAGTACCTGAGGATCTCATCTGCCAGAAGAGAGCGACAACCAGCAGGCCGTGTAAAGCGGCCTGTTTTTATGGAGGGACATGATGTGCCTAAGTCATTAACGGGAAAAGTGACCCGCAGAGAAGTTGCGAAAGCGGCAGGCACCTCAGTGGCAGTCGTCAGTTATGTCATTAACAACGGGCCGCGTCCGGTCGCTGAGGCCACCCGTCAGCGGGTACTTGAAGCGATTAAAGCGACGGGTTACCGGCCAAATGCCGCAGCACGCGCACTGGCATCCGGTAATACCAAGACCTTTGGATTGGTGGTGCCTAATATCGGCAATCCTTTTGTCGCCTCCATGGCGCACATGTTGCTGCAGGAGTCGATGAACCACGGTCACGTTATGCTGCTGGGAGATGCCGGTGATGACCGCAGGCGAGAACTGGAGTTAATTCAGGGACTGCTTAACCGTCAGGTGGATGGGCTGTTTTACAACAGCGTCGATCGCCATCCTTACATTGATTTGATTAAAGCCAGCGGTACGCCGCTGGTGATGCTGGAGCGGGTTGAGCCACAGCCGGGCGTTAACATGCTGCGGGTGAATGAACGTCAGGCCGCCTGGCAGGTAACGGCGCATCTGTTAAGTCACGGCTATCAGCAGGTCGGCATTATCAGCGGTCCGGTCGATATGCTCAATGCACAGGATCGCATCCAGGGCTGGCGTGATGCAATGCAGGATCGTGGCCTGCCCATTGATGAGTCGCTGATGTTTCCCGCCAGCTACACCCCTCAGGGTGGCTACGAGGCAGCGCAGGCTATGATCGCGCGGGGTTGTGTGCCGCGTGCACTGTTTACCAGTAACGAAGGTCAGGCGATTGGTGCGCTTCGCGCCTTTTCCGAACATCAGATTCGGGTGCCACAGGATGTGGCGCTGGTCTGCTTTAACGGAACCAATCACTCGTCATTTCATGTCCCGACATTAACGACTGTGCGCCAGCCACTGCGTGACATGGCCCGCTCTGCGATTCAGATGCTGAAAGAGGGCGAGAGCGAAGCGCAATTGAAGGAGTTTCCACACTATCTTGAAATCGGTGAATCCTGCGGTTGCCAGCCGCAAAGTCAGAGTTAACGTATAAAAAATATGAAAAGAATCATTATTGATTGCGATCCCGGCAACGGTATCGCGGGTGCCAACACCGATGATGGGCTGGCGATTGCGCTGGCATTAGCTTCACCTGCACTGTCGCTGGAATTAATCACTACCGTGGCGGGCAATACACCCAGCGACGTGGGCGCGCGCGTCGCCAAAGATCTGATTGTCCGGCTGGGATCGTCTGTTCCGGTCATCCAGGGTGCGACGCAGGCGTTACAGGAAGATCCTGCGCCGTGGCGTGAAACGCTGGATAATCGGGTCAATCAGCTTGCGCTGAGTGAGCTGTGGAAGGGCGTGCGTCAACCAGCAGATGTTGCAGCGGATGCGTTTGATGCTGCTGACGCGATGGGCAAACTGATTTGCGACAATCCGGGCGAAATTACCCTGGTGGCGATTGGCCCGCTGACGAATGTGGCGCTGGCAATGCAGCGCTATCCTGCGATGGCAGACTCTGTGGCAGAAATTGTCATCATGGGTGGCGTGTTTACGCTGGATGATTATATCAAAGACACCAATTTTGGCCTGGATCCGGAGGCTGCGCATCAGGTATTGCACAGCGGTGCCGCCGTGACGCTGGTGCCAATGGATGTCACCACGCAGACGCTGCTGACCCAGCAGGATCTCACCCGTCTTACTGCTGTCGATCATCCGCTGGCCGATTTTGTGCGAGACACGCTGCGTCCATGGATCAACTATTCCATGGAAACGCGTCAACTGGCGGGATGCTGGATCCACGATGCACTGGTTGTGGCCTGGCTGCTGAACCAGCGGGTCGCGTCTGGCATCGATTACCGTGTCGATATCGAGCTACGTCCCGGTGCAACGCGCGGTAAAAGCTGGCGTTATCGTCAGCCGCTACGGCTTGCTGTCGGCGTACCTGAGCACTGCGGCGCATGGGTTCATGTGCTGCACCGCGTCGATAACACGATGCTGTTGTCGATCATCGAAGAAGCCTTTAAGCGGCTGACTGAGATGGGCGATTAACTCACCCGCTTACTGGCGCGCCTGATAGGTTTGCATGATGCGGCAATGACCCTCAAAGGCTGATAAACGCTGTCAGGAGGTGTGCAGCATCAGGGCTGGATCAAGAGATGCAAAGCATTACATCGCTTCGCACACGTCGATCCAGCGGGCGTTGGTCAGCTCAGCCATCTGCTGTGGCGAGATGCGGACGGCACTGTGGATAGCGCCAGCGGCGGGTAACACTTCGTCGAAACTGCGCAGTGAGACATCACAGTAAACGGTCAGCGGATTCTCCAGACCGAACGGACAGACGCCGCCAACCGGATGGCCGGTCCAGTTAATAACCTCATCAACGCTCAGCATCCGCGCTTTTGCGCCTAGCGCGGCTTTCAGCTTGCGATTGTCCAGCCGGGCATCGCCGCGTGTCACAATCAGCACGACGTCGTTTTTCACTTTCAGTGACAGGGTTTTCGCAATCTCTCCTGGCGTCACGCCATGGGCGCGCGCAGCCATTCCGACCGTTGCAGTGCTTTCTGCCAGTTCGATAATTTCAATTTCAGGGGCGTGTTCGGCAAAGAACTGGCGCACGGACTCCAGACTCATCTTTCTCTCCAGGCTGATCGAAGGCGTAAAAATTGCCACAAGCCTCAGTGCCTGTAAACGAGATAAACGGAGAATTCGTGGTAATTACGTCTGTTTAGCTGCCGCTCAGGGTGCAATTGCCGCATTGTTCGACATCAGGAATGCGATAACGCTGGCAACAGCTGCGACGGACCAGTTCGCCATTACGCATGATCATGGTGCGGTAGAGCGGATTTTCGCTGCCATCCAGCAGTTTCTGGTTAAAGAATAGCGCCTGCTCCAGTTGCAGTACCAGCGTCTCATCGATCTGACTTTTCAGCTCACCCAGAAACCACTGCAATGAGTAGCCCATGTTGTTCCAGATGAGTCGGGCGTTGATATCACCATGCTGAGTAATACCATTAACCACCGGGATCAGATGCTGCTGAATCAGCCGATCAATACGCTGCTGAGGGTTAAGATAGCGGGCTTCTTCATCCTCCTGCACATCAATCCAGAACGTGGCCGGATGACCATTCTCATGAAAACCGACACGAATATGCTCTGGTGAGCAGTCCAGCGCGCGCGACTCCTGTAACAACGCCATGATCATCGGGGGCAGCAGCAGGCCAAAATACCATTGCGCCCACAGAGAGAGCACCGGCTTTGCTTCACGAACCGCATCAGGATGATCGCGATAGAGATAATCGCTGTAGCGCTGGATAAGCTGGGCAAAAGCCTCTGATTGTGACCAGGCAACGAGTGTCTGCGTGTCGTGCGGAGCGGGCTGGCTGAATTTAACAGAATCAAGAAGATAACTACGCTGTTGCTGCAGCCGCTCGTGCAGACTTTCCGCCAGTGGACGGTCATTCTGCCGAAAGATCATCGACTGAGCGTTGAAACGCTGTTCCTGAGCTGAAACGGTTGCCATGACGACTCGCGAAAAGTGTAGATAAGAAAGCAAATGATAATCGTTATTGATTAACTCTACAAGTCGCGTAAAAAAACGTCGCTGCCATCGGGGATTGGGTGGGGAATGCGATCAGCGAACAAACCCGTCTGCGCAGTGCAGAACCGGCCATAGCGCGGCAATGTCAGGGTTATTACCAGCCGAGTTGTGCTTAATCAGGCTGGTTCACTTAAGGTCTCATGCTGTTTTCGCGGAAGATCTTCCCAGGCAAGAATAGTATTCCGGCCCTGATTCTTAGCCACATATAATGCGCTGTCAGCATTGGCTACCGCCTGATCAAAATCATTATCGTAGATAGGCGCAATGCCGGCGCTGATGGTGACGTGGGTTGAAACAGTCTCATTAAAAAGATGGGGTATTTCTAAATCCAGCACATACTGACGAATGCGCTCTGCCAGTTTCATGGCGATGGAGCTGTTCACATTGGTCATTAACACCAGAAACTCTTCGCCGCCATAGCGGGTGACGACATCGCGTGAACGGACTGCATCCCGAATAGCCACAGAGACCCGCGCCAGTGCCTGATCACCCATCGCATGCCCATAATTATCGTTGTAGGCTTTGAAATGATCGATATCCAGCAGCAGCACATAGTGGCTGCCAGCATGGTTTTCCAGAATATTGTCCAGTCGGTTCTTCAGGCCACGACGGTTATACAGTCCGGTCAGTGGGTCGAGCATGCTGAGGTCACTGAAGGTCTCTTTCTCTTCATAGAGTTGGTGCATCAGCCGCAGGGTAAAGTTGTCGGCACGGCGACGCATAAGATGCTGGAGTGAGAAACCAATCAGCGGCAGCATAATGGTCAGCAGAATCAGCGGCAGATGCTGCCCATTATCAAGCAGTAATACGGTGAGCACCGGTGGCGCGACATGGAGACAAAAAGCCCCCAGATAATCGCTCAGGGCGATGGCACTAATAAATAACACACTGATCAAACTGATAATAAGAAAGCCGCCATCAAAATAGAATACCTGATGAAAACGATAATTAATGTGCCAGGCCCAGAGCGCGCCCAGCACCAGCGCGACAGGATTTAAAAGGGGGAGTTTTACTTTAGACCATATTAAATGTGCAATTAACATTATGCCGCTAAAAGACGCGACACAAATTACCGGCAACGTGGTATCGATTTTCTCATTGCTCATTATTGGCAGCAGATAAAATAGCGAAACGGCGATATTTAAAAACAGAAAAAGCATCACTGAAAGCCGGTATTTACTCTGTTTCAGTTCTTCATATGATTGTAATTTCATTATAAATACTCGTGACGACCCTGAAATACCAAAGCGCAAGCCGGCATAAACAGGTTGTGCCAGACAGTGAGCAAATTATTGCTGGTGCTGTTATTAAAGGTGTTATCGGTCGCAATCTAGCATTTTCCAACTGGTCTGTCATCTTCGTTGCCAGGCGTGACAAAAACAGGCTGCAAGCAAAGCAAAACTGACATATGATAATGGGAATGCTTATCATTTGAGGTTTGCGTCATGGGAATAGCGATTATTGCGGCCTGCGGTTTGTGGGGCGTCAGTTGGGCGCTGGGTAAAAAACTGGATAGTGCGTGGGGCGTATTGCTGCCCTGCATCGCGCTGCCGCTGTTCGCATTATGGGAACCCAGCTTCAGCCAGTGGCGACTGGTGATGACAGTTGCGCTGCTGCTGACTGTCGTCATGCTGTTTAACCAGCGTCTGCGTCACTATCTGTTATTGCCTTCGTGCCTGGCGTTAGCAGGTGGACTGGCGGCAGTCTCTGTGAATTTTCATCTGAGTTAATACAGGCGTAAAGGCGTAAAGCGGGTGTTCAGGGTGTCGCGACCGGGAAAGTGAATGCCACGCGAAAAAAACAAAACAGGAAAGGGATAAAGCGACACTGCAACTAGGCAGCTGACACGAGCAGAAAGCCAGAGGATGACAACGTTGGTGCGAAGAGAGGGACTTGAACCCTCACGTCCGTTAAGACACTAACACCTGAAGCTAGCGCGTCTACCAATTCCGCCACCTTCGCATCGAGTTGTCTGTTCATATCACCGCAATGGTGCGAAGAGAGGGACTTGAACCCTCACGTCCGTTAAGACACTAACACCTGAAGCTAGCGCGTCTACCAATTCCGCCACCTTCGCGCAGTGCTCGCGATATGAAACATGTGATTTTGGTGCGAAGAGAGGGACTTGAACCCTCACGTCCGTTAGGACACTAACACCTGAAGCTAGCGCGTCTACCAATTCCGCCACCTTCGCATACCCGTAACATCCTGAGAATGTTACAACCACGGAGGCGCATTCTAGAGATTTTACTCTTTGCGTCAACAACTATTTCGTCGGGCTGAAACGATCGCTGTAAAAAGCAACGTTTTCAGCCCGGCAACGCGATTAATGACGTTAAAAGCCCTTATCGTGTTTTGGCACCACGACCATAGACGGCGCGATAAACTTTAAAGCGGCCGGTCTGTGCGATGACTTCGTGGCTGCCGAAAGCTTCATCCAGCACCTGCGGATAAGGCAGGAACGTGTTCGCAACAATACGCAGTTCGCCACCGGTGTTCAGGTGCTTTACTGCTCCCCGGATCAGCGCCTGTGCGGCGTCGAGGCTGGTCTGGGTGCCTTCATGGAACGGCGGGTTAGAGATAATCATGTCGAAACGGCCGGTCACGTCAGAGAAGACGTTGCTGGCGAAAACTTCGCCCTCGATGCCATTGGCGGCCAGCGTCAATTTACTCGCTTCAATGGCTGCGGCATGCACGTCGCACAGCCACAGGCGTACTTTAGGCGAACGGGCAGGCAGTGAGGCGGCAATCACGCCTGCGCCACAGCCCATATCCAGCACTTTACCTTTAGTGTGCGGGGTAAAGGTCGACAGCAGCAGGGCGCTGCCGCTATCCAGACCGTCACGGCTGAAGACGCCAGGCAGAGTGTGAATGGTCAGACCATCCAGCTGATACTGATGACCAAAGGTGCTGGCATCAAACGCAGGCTGTTTGTCGAGGCGACCATGATAGAGACCACAGCGACGCGCGCTGTCGATCTTCTCCAGCTTCACCCACGACTCCAGCATGCCTTCGGCACTGCGGACGCCGCTGCGATTTTCACCCACCACGAACACGTCGCAGCCCACTGGCAGCATCGAGAGCAGGTTCTCCAGCTGGAACTGTACTTCCGGCTTATTTTTGGTCCAGAAGTAGACCAGGGTATCGCATCCCTGCACATCTTCCGGCTGCGCAACCATTCCGTAACGCGCCTGCTCGCCCATACGGCGGCTCAGGTTTTGCCAGTGATGATATTGCTGGGTGTGAACGCGCGATGAAGCGGTTTCCAGCTGAGCGGGCAGGTCATCCTGCAGATCGCCAGCAAATAAAACATGGCGGGCGGTAAATTCATCACTGTGGCGCAGAATGACTTCGCTGGCCGGGGTAAAAGCAGACATGTAGGGCTCCTGTAAGATCTGAGCGGGGATTATAGTGGTTTGTTGGCGCATGTTCGATGGGTTTGCTAGCATAGCGTCGCATTCAGCTAGCAGAACAGGTAACACCATGACGTCCAGGCGCGACTGGCTTTTACAGCAAATGGGAATTACGCAGTATCAGCTGCGCCGCCCGCGCGTGCTTCAGGGCGAAATTGCCGTCACGCTGGCACCGGACACGCAGTTAATTATTGTCGCTGACGCGCCACCCGGTCTGCATGAACCGCTGATGCGCGATGTGCTGCATACCCTCAATCTGCAACCCGCTCAGGTAATGACCGTGACGCCGGATCAGCTGCAGATGCTGCCGGAAACGCTGAACTGCGCGGGCTGGCTGCTCGGCGTAGAGAGCGAACAGACTTTTAATGGCGTGGCATTAACCAGCGCCTCTTTCAATGAACTGATCAGCAGCGGCGTCGCCAAACGCGCGCTCTGGCAACAGATGTGTAACCATGACAGCCATCTCTTTACTCACCCCTGACGACCTGGCGCAGGCCTTTGCCATTGAGCGTCGTAGCCACGCGTTTCCCTGGAGTGAAAAGACGTTTGCCAGCAATCAGGGCGAGCGCTTTATTAATTTACGTCTCGACGCCGACGGCAAAATGGTCGCCTTTGCCATTACTCAGGTGGTGCTGGACGAAGCCTCGCTGTTTAACATCGCGGTCGATCCTGACTTTCAGCGCCGGGGATATGGCCGCCAGCTGTTACAGCATCTGATCAATGAGCTGATTAAACGCAACGTGCTGACGCTGTGGCTGGAAGTGCGGGCCTCGAACCTGCCCGCCATTGCGCTCTATGAGCAGCTTGGATTCAATCAGGTCAGTCGTCGCCCCAACTATTATCCCACCGCCAGCGGCCGTGAAGATGCCATTCTCATGGCCCTGACGCCGTAGTGGTGTTAAGGAGCTTTAATGACAGATAACTGGGACTGCATCCTGTTTGATGCGGACGATACCCTTTTCCATTTCGACGCCTATGCCGGTTTGCAGCGCCTGTTCGCCGGCTATGACGTGCAGTTCACCGACCAGGATTACAGCGATTATCAGGCGATCAACAAGCCGCTGTGGGTCGATTATCAGAACGGCACCATCTCAGCGTTACAGTTGCAGACTCAGCGTTTCAACCACTGGAGCGAAAAGCTCAGCGTGGCGCCAGAGATCCTCAACAGCGGCTTCCTCAGCGCGATGGGCGAGATCTGCACGCCGCTGCCGGGCGCGGTCAGCCTGATGAACCAGCTGCATGGCAAGGTAAAGATGGGGATCATCACCAACGGCTTTACCGCGCTGCAGCAGACGCGTCTGGAGCGCACCGGCTTCCGTGATTACTTCTCGGCGCTGGTAATCTCTGAGCAGGTTGGCGTGCCAAAACCGGCGGCCGCGATTTTTGACTACGCGCTGGAGCTGATGGGCAATCCGGATCGTGAGCGGGTGCTGATGGTGGGGGATACGCCAGAGTCAGACATTCTGGGCGGCATGAACGCGGGAGTGAAAACCTGCTGGCTCGATCATGGCACCCGGCCGCTGCCAGAACATATTAAACCCACCTGGCAGGTTAAATCGCTGGGTGAGCTGGAAGCGCTGCTCATCGGCTGATGGAAGCTGTCTCGCAAATTTGCAACTTTCCCATAAAAAAGGCCCGCTCAGCGGGCCTTTTTCGTTTTTGACAAACTCAGTCCGGGGCAGTGGTTATATCGAGCCTGCGAAGGGAACACGGTCAGATCGGAAAGACGCAAAACCGCCATCCATGGCACGCTCGGCCCGCGCCGTCCCTGGCGCGGGACGCTTTCCTCCTCTGACCGTGTTCCCTGCGCGTTAAGCGAATTCATTGCTGCCAGATGCACCCTTATTTGGGTTTGTCAGCAGTCTGAGGCCCGCACAGCGGGCCTTTCTCGTTTTATCTTTACCGCAGCGCAGAACACTACTCTTTCTTCTCGTCGTCCTCATCCCGGTCCTCTTTCACCGGGGTGCTGGCGGTAAGCAGGAACGGCGACTGCTGCCAGCGGGTGCGGCGATGGCGCAGCAGGGTGCGGGAGAGAATAATGCCGATCGCCAGTGCCAGCAGCATCATCAGACGCAGAATATTGGTGGTGTTATCGACCTGATGCGAGTCGGTGACCAGCACGTGGGTATCCAGCGTCACGCGCAGGAAGCCCAGCGGGCCATCGCTCCCGGCCAGCGGCTGCACAATCTGATGGTTGAAATAGCTGCCTGCGCGCTGACCATCGAGCGCCAGCCGATCACGCACATTAATATTTTCACCGCTGTGCGCCACCAGACTGCCGTCGCCGTCATACACCGACGCATCCAGAATACGACTGTTAGCCGTCATCTGGTTAAGAATGGCTTCTATCTGAGTGCGGTTATTTTCACTGTTGTCCATCAACGGCTTAAGACTAAACGCCACCTGGCTGGTCAGTGTATGTGCCAGCTCCTCGACCTGTTCAGAACGCGCCGCCTGATGACCAAGACTGAACCAGGATGCGCCCTGCATCAGCACAACCAGCAGCGCCATGGAGATCAGAACGATCACGGTCCGATGTAAGCGAAATTTCAGTGCGGTTTTAGCCATTACTCATCCGGGTCATATCACAACAGAAAGCCTGGAGATTATGTTGCCAGAAGCGGCGCAGACAAGGTAGCCTCTTGCGTGGTTTTGTTGTCCCTACAGGAGCTCTGATGCCAAATCGTTTAACCTGGTGCGATCTTCCCGCCGATGTTTCCCTCTGGCCGGGTTTGCCCCTTTCTCTTAGCGGTGATGAAGTGATGCCGCTGGATTATCGCGCTGGCCGCACCGGCTGGCTGCTGTATGGCCGCGGGCTGGACAAGCAACGGCTCACCGATTACCAGCACCAGCTGGGTGCCGCGATGGTGATCGTCAGTGCCTGGAATGTCGATGAGTATCAGGTGATTCGTCTGGCAGGATCGCTGACGCCGTTTGCCAGCAAGCTGGCGCACGATGCCGGGCTGGATGTTGCGCCGCTGGGCAAAATCCCGCATCTCAAGACGCCAGGCCTGCTGGTGATGGATATGGACTCGACCGCGATTCAGATCGAGTGCATCGATGAGATTGCAAAACTGGCGGGCTGCGGCGAGCAGGTGGCGGAAGTCACGGAGCGTGCGATGCGCGGCGAACTCGACTTCACCGCCAGCCTGCGTCAGCGCGTCGCCACGCTGCAGGGCGCAGATGCCAATATTCTGAAACAGGTACGTGATGCTCTGCCATTAATGCCAGGCTTAACGACGCTGACGCAGAAGCTGCAGGCGCTGGGCTGGCAGATTGCTATCGCTTCCGGCGGCTTTACCTATTACGCCGAATACCTGCGCGACAAGCTGCATCTGTCGGCGGTGGTGGCCAATGAACTCGAAATTCGCGACGGCAAACTGACCGGCAACGTGCTGGGTCCGATTGTCGACGCACAATACAAAGCCGATACCCTGAAGAAGCTGGCGGAGCGTTTTAATATCGCGCCGGAACAGACGGTGGCGATCGGCGATGGTGCCAATGACCTGCTGATGATCAAAGCCTCAGCGCTGGGCATTGCGTTCCATGCTAAACCTAAGGTGAATGAGCAGACCGCGGTCACCATTCGCCATGCCGATTTAATGGGGGTGTTCTGCATCCTTACCGGCAGCCTGATCCACGAAGAGCGTTAACTGAGGTATTGATTTGGCCAAAGCGGCAAAACGCGCATTTGTCTGTAACGAATGTGGCGCAGATTACCCACGCTGGCAGGGGCAATGCAGCGCCTGTCACGCCTGGAACACCATCACCGAGGTGCGCATCGCTGCCTCGCCTGCTGCTGCGCGTAACGAGCGCCTGAGTGGCTATGCCGGCAGCGCCGGGACCAGCCGGGTGCAGAAGCTCTCTGAAATCAGCCTGGAGGCGTTACCGCGCTTCTCGACCAGCTTCAAAGAGTTTGACCGGGTGCTGGGCGGCGGCGTTGTGCCGGGCAGCGCCATTCTGATTGGCGGCAGTCCTGGTGCGGGGAAATCCACGCTGCTGCTGCAGGTGATGTGCCGGTTGTCTGAGGGGATGAAAACCCTGTACGTCACCGGTGAAGAGTCACTGCAACAGGTTGCGATGCGCGCCCATCGTCTGGGATTACCCACCGAAAATGTCAATATGCTGTCGGAAACCAGCATTGAGCAGATCTGCCTCATCGCCGAACAGGAGCAGCCGCAACTGATGGTGATCGACTCGATCCAGGTGATGCACATGGCGGAGATCCAGTCATCACCCGGCAGCGTCGCGCAGGTGCGCGAAACCGCCGCCTACCTGACGCGCTTCGCTAAAACGCGCGGCGTCGCGATCATCATGGTCGGTCACGTCACCAAAGATGGCTCACTGGCCGGGCCGAAAGTGCTGGAGCACTGTATCGACTGTTCGGTGCTGCTGGATGGCGATGCCGACTCCCGTTTCCGCACCCTTCGCAGCCATAAAAACCGCTTCGGTGCGGTCAATGAGCTGGGGGTGTTTGCCATGACAGAGCAGGGCATGCGTGAAGTCAGCAACCCGTCCGCTATCTTCCTGTCACGGGGCGAAGAGGTTACCTCTGGCAGCTCGGTGATGGTGCTGTGGGAAGGTACACGTCCACTGCTGGTGGAGATTCAGGCGCTGGTCGATCACTCTATGATGGGCAACCCACGCCGCGTTGCGGTGGGTCTGGAGCAGAACCGCCTGGCGATACTGCTGGCCGTTTTACATCGTCATGGCGGATTGCAGATGGCGGATCAGGATGTATTCGTCAACGTGGTTGGTGGTGTTAAAGTCACCGAAACCAGTGCGGACCTAGCGCTGATGCTGTCGATGGTGTCGAGCCTGCGCGATCGTCCGTTGCCGCAGGATCTGGTGATCTTCGGCGAAGTGGGACTGGCCGGTGAGATCCGTCCGGTGCCCAGCGGTCAGGAGCGCATCTCTGAAGCGGCGAAGCATGGGTTCAAACGCGCCATTGTACCGGCAGGGAATGCACCGAAAAAACCGATTGCCGGGATGCAGGTTTTCAGCGCGAAGAAGCTGGCCGATGCGCTGGCGATTCTGGACGATCTGTAATGCGCCTGCGGCCTGCCAGCCGGCGTCGCGGGCAGGCCGCTCCCACCTTAACCGCATTGATGCAGGAGGCACGACATGTCGTCGTTTGATTATCTGAAAACGGCTATTCGCCAGCAGGGCCATACGCTGCAACAGGTCGCTGATGCCAGCGGCATGACCAAAGGCTATCTAAGCCAGTTGCTCAATGCCAAAATCAAAAGCCCCAGCGCGCAAAAACTGGAGGCGCTTCACCGATTCCTGGGCCTTGAATTTCCGCGCCGCGATAAAACGGTGGGCGTGGTATTTGGTAAGTTTTATCCGCTGCACACCGGCCATATCTATCTGATTCAGCGCGCCTGCAGTCAGGTGGATGAGCTGCATATCATTATGGGTTATGACGAGCCGCGTGACCGTGAACTGTTTGAGAACAGCGCGATGTCACAGCAGCCTACGGTCAGCGATCGCCTGCGCTGGCTGCTGCAGACCTTTAAGTATCAGAAAAATATCCGCATCCACGCCTTTGATGAGGAGGGGATTGAACCCTATCCGCATGGCTGGGATGTCTGGAGCAAGGGCGTCAGCGCGTTTCTGAGCGAGCACGGCATTGCACCTGATTGCATCTACACCAGTGAAGCGCCTGATGCGGAGATGTATCAGCAGCACCTTGGCATTCAGACCGTGCTGGTCGATCCCAACCGATCCTTTATGAGCATCAGTGGCGCGCAGATTCGTCAGGATCCGTTCCGCTTCTGGGATTACATTCCTACGGAAGTGAAGCCGTTCTTTGTGCGCACCGTGGCGATTCTCGGCGGCGAGTCGAGCGGTAAATCGACGCTGGTGAATAAGCTCGCCAACATCTTTAACACCACCAGCGCCTGGGAATATGGCCGCGACTATGTCTTCTCCCATCTGGGCGGTGACGAAATGGCGCTGCAATATTCCGATTACGACAAGATCGCGCTGGGTCAGGCACAGTACATCGATTTCGCCGTTAAATACGCCAATAAAGTGGCGTTTATCGACACCGATTTTGTGACCACGCAGGCATTCTGTCTGAAGTATGAAGGGCGCGAACATCCCTTTGTGCAGGCACTGATCGATGAATACCGTTTTGATCTGGTGATTCTGTTAGAGAATAACGTGCCCTGGGTCGCAGATGGATTGCGCAGTCTGGGCAGTTCCGTGGATCGGCGGGAGTTTCAGTCGATGCTGGTGACAATGTTGCGTGAAAACAACATCGAATTCCTGCACGTGCAGGAAGATGATTATGATGCGCGTTTCCTGCGCTGCATTGAGCTGGTCAAAGCGATGCTGGGCGAGAAAAACGCCCAGCCGTAACGCCAGCTGTGACCCGGTCTGCCGCACGGCAGCCGGGTCAGCGCATTAATAGACCATGACCACTTTGCCGCGCATGTGGCCTTCCAGCACACGCTGATGGGCGGCAGTTAACGTCTCAACGCTTAAGCCGTGCAGCGTTTCGCTCAGCGTGGTTTGCAGTTTACCTTCATCCAGCAATGCTGATACCGCATCCAGAATCTCGCCCTGACGCGCCATATCCGGGGTATTAAACATGCTGCGCGTGTACATCAGCTCGAAGTGCAGTGCCGCACTCTTCAGCTTCAGTTGATCCATCGACAGCGGATGTTCGTTTTCCACGATGGTGCAGATATGACCCTGTGGTGCGATCAGCTTCGCCATCGTCTCCCAGTGACCGTCGGTATCGTTCAGGCAGAAAATATAATCAACCTGCTTAATGCCCTGTTTCTCCAGCTCACCGATCATATCTTTGTAATTGATCACCACATCGGCTCCGCGATCGCGGCACCACTGGGCGGAATCTTCACGCGAGGCAGTCGCAATGATCTTCACTTTGCTGCGCAGCTTCGCCAGGGGGATCGCCAGTGATCCAACACCACCTGCGCCGCCAACGATCAGCAGAGTCTGATCTTCCGATGCCGTCTCCAGGTTCAGTCGTTCAAACAAACCTTCCCATGCGGTCAGGGCCGTCAGTGGGATCGCGGCAGACTGTGCCCAGTCCAGACTCTCTGGCTTATGGCCGGTGATGCGTGAGTCCACCAGCTGCTCAGTGCTGTTGCTGCCTGGACGGGTCAGATCGCCGGCGTAGAAGACTTCATCGCCAGGCTTAAAGTTGCTGACTGAGCTGCCCACTTCCAGCACAACGCCGCTGGCATCCCAGCCCAGGATACGTGGCTGCTGTAAGCCGTTCTTCTTCGCCCCTTTGTGCACCTTGGTATCAACCGGGTTGACCGAGGCGGCTTTGACCTCGACACGCAGGTCATACTCGCCTGGCGTGGGGGTTTCAGGGAAAATTTCAGTAAAGTGTTCAGGATTTTCGGGATTAATTGCGATAGCGCGAATAGACATAACGTTTTCCTGTGTAGTTAAGCAAAGAGTCTGGCTCTTTTCTCTGACAGCCTGGTCGGGAGTCGGTGTACATACTCTCTATGGCAAGACCAGCTGTAATGATGAAGACAGGCCTTAAGTGTAGAACCTGATTTTAACGGTGATAAGATGGACAATCTTTCATAGAGTGTTCGTCTGAGGTGAACAATGGCATTTCGTCAGTGGCAGGACATGGCGCTGTTTGCGCTGGTGGCGGAGTGCGGCAGCTTTACCGGCGCGGCAGAACGCGCAGGCCTGCCTAAATCCAGTGTCAGTCAGCGTATCAGCCAGCTGGAGCAGCGGCTGGGGATTCGTTTGCTGAATCGCACCACCCGCCAGCTCAATCTGACTTTTGCCGGTGAGCGCTATCTGCTGCATTGTCAGGAGATGATGCAGGCCAGTGAACGCGCCGATCAGGCTATCGCCAGCCTGCGTGAAAACCCCAGCGGTCGTCTGCGCATCACCAGTCCGGCGGGCATTGGGGCCACACTGCTGGCGCGCTGTAATGCAGCGTTTTTGCGTCTCTATCCTGATGTGACGCTGGATGTCTCGATTTCCGATGAGATGCGGGATCTGGTACAGGAGGGCTTTGATGTGGCGCTGCGCACCGGTCAGCCGCAGGAGTCCTCGCTGATTGGCCGCCGGATAGGCAACTGCCCACGACTGCTGGTGGCTTCGCAGCACTATCTTAATCAGCACCCGCCGCTGCTTCACCCACAGCAGCTGTCAGCTCACCGCTGTATCGCGCATCGCGCATGGAATGAATGGGTATTGCAGCGTGATGGCGCGTTCTATCGCTGGCTGCTGCCGCCTGGCCATCTCACCGACAATTTACTCTATGCGCGCGAATCGGCGCTGGGCGATGCAGGCATTACGCTGCTGCCGCACTTTCTGACCGATGGGGCGATGGCGGATCCCCGGCTGGTGCCGGTGCTGCCGGAATGGGAAGTCGAGGGAAATGAGCTGTGGCTGGTCTATCCGGGCCGTAAACTGAATTCGCCTGCGCTGGCACGCTTTATAGAGTTTGCGCTGCAGTCTCCGGTATTCAGGGAGTTTTATCGCTAAACGGCACAATGTGGCGCAGAAACAGGGACGTCATTTTTTCCGGACCAGTCTGGTAACCCGCGATATTTGCAGCTAACCAGTCGCTGGGGCTCAAACCTTCCCAGTTCACCTGATAACCCGCATGAAGAATAATATGTTCGAACAGAATGCGTAGTGACCGACCGTTTCCTTCCCGGAAGGGATGCAGAATATTAAACTCGCAATAATACCAGGCAACCTGATGACAAAAACCCTCATGGTCAGGCTGTTCCAGCCATTTCTCTTTCGCCAGTTTCTCAAATAATCTCTCCGCTTCACGCTCGATAAAAGCGGGCTGGCAAAAACGGGTCTCTCCTTTACTAATTGAGATATCGCGTATCTGTCCTGCCCAGCTATAAAGCTCGCCAAACAGACAGTAATGAATGTGACAGAGTGACTGAAGGGTAAAAGGGGGATGAGAGAGTTTAATGGTGTGAATGGTCAGCGCAGTAACATCACGCTCAGCCTGATCGAGCAGCGTTTGATCGCGGATGTCATAACGATTAATCAATACATCTGAGTCGGGATAGCAGTAGTGATCTCGTCAGACAAGATAACGATTCACGATCGGCTCCGGTTACGGCTTATAGCGGCGTCGAACCTGTTCCAGGGTCGAGCATTCAGAAGCTGATGAAATACGGATTCCCTCCAGCAGTGAGCTTGCAGCAAAATTAGCAACTTTCGTCGCTTCATAAATCGCTTCCGCTTTTTTAGCCACTGCCCGATCGGTTTTTTTCTTCATTGCGTTGAGACCTCAAAACGTAACAGGTGAAGTGAGAGGAGGCCTGAGCCTCCTCTGTCACCTTTACTTCGTCATACGCTTGTACTTGATGCGCTTCGGCTCCAGTGCGTCGGCGCCGAGAGTACGCTTCTTGTACTCTTCATATTCGGTAAAGTTACCTTCGAAGAATTCGATATTACCCTCATCCTGGTAATCCAGGATGTGCGTCGCGATACGGTCCAGGAACCAGCGGTCATGCGAGATGACCATGGCACAGCCCGGGAACTCCAGCAGGGCGTTTTCCAGCGCGCGCAGGGTTTCGATATCCAGGTCGTTGGTCGGTTCATCGAGCAGCAACATGTTGCCGCCAACCTGCAGCAGTTTCGCGAGGTGCAGACGACCACGCTCACCACCCGACAGTTCGCCAACGCGTTTGCCCTGATCGACGCCTTTAAAGTTAAAGCGGCCAACATAGGCGCGGCTTGGCATCTCGGTGTTACCGATACGCATGATGTCCTGACCACCGGAAACTTCTTCCCAGACGGTTTTGGAGTTATCCATGCTGTCGCGGAACTGATCGACGGACGCCAGTTTCACCGTCTCGCCCAGCACAATGCTGCCGGAATCAGGCTGTTCCTGACCGGACATCATGCGGAACAGCGTCGATTTACCCGCGCCGTTAGGACCGATAATCCCGACAATTGCCCCTTTTGGCACGGAGAACGAAAGATCGTCAATCAGCACACGGTCGCCATAGGACTTACGCAGATTGCTGACTTCCAGCACTTTGTCACCCAGACGGGCACCAGGCGGAATAAACAGTTCGTTTGTTTCGTTACGCTTCTGGTAGTCCGTGTTGTTCAGCTCTTCAAAGCGAGCCAGACGGGCTTTGCCTTTAGACTGCTGGCCTTTTGGCCCTTTGCGCACCCACTCCAGCTCTTTCTCAATCGACTTACGACGCGCGGCTTCAGAAGAAGCTTCCTGCGCCAGACGCGCATCTTTCTGCTCCAGCCAGGAGGAGTAGTTGCCTTCCCACGGAATACCTTCACCGCGGTCAAGTTCCAGAATCCAGCCTGCCACGTTATCCAGGAAGTAACGGTCATGCGTAATCGCGACCACAGTGCCTTCGAAGTCATGCAGGAAGCGCTCCAGCCAGGCGACAGATTCGGCGTCCAGGTGGTTCGTCGGTTCGTCCAGCAGCAGCATGTCTGGTTTTTCCAGCAGCAGGCGGCAGAGGGCGACGCGGCGACGTTCACCACCGGAAAGGGTGGCGATCTTCGCGTCCCAGTCTGGCAGGCGCAGCGCATCGGCAGCACGTTCCAGTTGGGTATTCAGGTTGTGACCATCGTGCGCCTGGATGATCTCTTCAAGACGGCCCTGCTCAGCGGCCAGCTTGTCGAAGTCTGCATCCTCTTCGGCATAGAGCGCATAAACTTCGTCGAGACGTTTCAGTGCGCCAACTACTTCTGACAGCGCTTCTTCAACCGACTCGCGCACGGTGTGTTCAAGGTTAAGCTGCGGCTCCTGCGGCAGGTAGCCAATCTTGATGCCTGGCTGCGGACGCGCTTCCCCTTCGATATCTTTATCGATGCCGGCCATGATGCGCAGCAGGGTAGATTTACCCGCGCCATTCAGGCCGAGTACGCCGATTTTTGCGCCGGGGAAGAAGCTGAGCGAGATGTTTTTCAGGATATGTCGCTTCGGCGGAACCACTTTGCCGACGCGATGCATGCTATAGACGAATTGAGCCACGTTGGATTGAGCCTCTGGGTCTGTTGGTCGTTGGAATGATGTCGAAGTTTAGCCTTTTTCACCGTTTAATCCCAGCCGGGGGGCGGCGAATAATGCCCTGAGGGCGGTGATGCCGGACAACGTATGAAATAACTGTCTGATTTCCGCGCGTAATCGCTGAAATGACGGCAGAGGCAGGCTCAGGGCAGGCGAAGCGGTATCGCCTGCTGCGCCAGCCAGTTCTGTAACGCCTGATCGGGTGCGCTGTCACTCACCAGCAGGTCAAAACGCTGCAGCCCGGCAATGCGGGCAGGCAGCACCTTGCCATATTTACTGCTGTCAGCCACCAGTACCGACGTTCGGGCACGCAGCATGGCGTGATGTTTCATCATCAGTTCATTGGTGTTGTAGCAGGTCGCCCCCTGATCTTTGTCGATACCCGCCGCAGAGATCAAAGCCAGCGTCGGACAAAGATCGTCCAGGATGGTGTGCACGCCAATCGGTGTAAAAAGAGCGTTGTCAGCATGAAATTCACCGCCGCTGAGAATAACGTTACAGCCAGGTTTCTCTTTCAGCGTCAGAAAGGTGTTCATAGCACAGCAGATGGCAGTGAACGACAGCGTGTCGGGAATCGCATCAACGATATAGGGCAGGGTAGTGCCGCAATCGAAAAAGACCGTATCGTTTTCGTTAATCAGGCTGGCCGCCGCCTGCGCCAGTCGCTGCTTTCTGGCCGCATTCTGCCCATGCTGATCGCTGACAAAATAGTGGCCGGTATGACTTTTTGGGTCGCTGACAATGTAGCCGCCCAGTAACACCACGCTGGAGCCCGGTTCGGTTAAATCGCGGCGAACCGTCATCTCTGAGACACCCAGCAGCTGGGCCGCGTCTTTAAGATGCAGTTTATCGGTGCGTTTAAGCGCCTGTGTCAGCTTGTGAATGCGTTCGTCGCGCCGGGTTTCCATGGTCATCTCTGTTTACCTATCCTGCAATGCGGAGGAAAGACGCCGGAACCGACGTCAATACGCGACAAACCTCACAGATTTGAATGAGTTGCGTCTCATCCGCCAGGCTGGCAACCAATCTTACCCGCATTCTGAAAGGCCCGCAAACCTCCGCTGTGCGGTGACTACCGCTCATCGCCGCAGGCGTTCACATTGCTCAGCCAGCAGGCTCTATGATGTTATCTTGTTATAATAGTAACACTTAAAATCCCGATCCCTGTCGCATATTGTCGATTTTGCGCACTCATGTTGTGGTTTTTGTCACATATTTAACTTTTAAGAAAGGTTATTGTGACTTTAATAACATTTGAAGTTTGCAAAATATCCAGGAGAAATGGTCATGACAATTGCGGTCATCGGCTCAAACATGGTCGATTTGATTACCTATACCAACAGCCTGCCGAAAGCGGGCGAAACCCTTGAAGCGCCTGACTTTGCGATTGGCTGCGGCGGTAAGGGCGCTAACCAGGCGGTTGCGGCGGCGAAAATGGGCGGCAGCGTGATGATGGTCAGCAAAGTTGGCGACGATCTCTTTGCGCCCAACACCGTCGCGAACCTGCAGCAGCAGGGCGTGGACACGCGATTTGTCACCACTGCACCAGGCACCTCCAGCGGTGTGGCACCTATTTTTGTCGATGACCAGTCGCAAAACCGCATTCTGATTATTAAAGGCGCCAACCAGCAGCTGAAACCGGCTGATATCGACGACGCGGCAGAGGCGCTGAAAGCCTGTGAGCTGATCATCCTGCAGCTGGAGATCCCGCTGGAGACGGTCTATTACGCCATCGATTTTGCCCGCCAGCATCAGATCAACGTGATCCTGAATCCGGCACCGGCCGTCACTTCGCTGGATATTCACTACGCCTGCAAATGCGACTTCTTTATGCCGAACGAAACCGAACTGGAGATCCTCACCGGCCTGCCCGTCAGCACCGATGACGAGGTGATCCTGGCGGGGCAGTCGCTGCTGAAGCGCGGCCTTAAAAATCTGATCATTACTCTGGGCAGCCGGGGCTCGGTCTGGATGAGCGGCGACCAGGTGCATCGCGTGGCCGCGACGCCGGTTCAGGCGGTCGATACCAGCGGCGCAGGTGATGCCTTTATCGGCTGCTTTGCCTATCTGCTGGTGAAAACCGGCGATGTGGCCGCCGCCATGACACAGGCGTCGGCCTATGCCGCCTGCAGCGTCACCGGGCGCGGCACGCAGCGCGCTTATCCCGACGCAGAGACTTTCCAGCGTTTTCTCAACCGTAACTGAGGTTCTGCTATGCAACAGAAAATTGTTCAGCAATCTGATGGCTATCTGAATAAAACGCCGCTGTTCCAGTTCATTCTGCTGTCGTGCCTCTTCCCGCTCTGGGGCTGTGCAGCGAGTCTCAACGATATCCTGATTACCCAGTTTAAAAGTGTGTTTGCCCTGAGCGACTTCGCCAGTGCGCTGGTGCAGAGCGCCTTTTATGGCGGCTATTTTCTGATTGCGATCCCCGCCTCGCTGGTGATCCGCAAAACCAGTTACAAGATGGCGATTATGATCGGTCTGGCGCTCTACATTGCCGGCTGTATCGCCTTTTATCCTGCTTCGCACATGGCGACCTACACCATGTTCCTCGCGGCGATCTTTGCGATTGCCATTGGCCTGAGTTTCCTGGAAACGGCGGCCAACACCTACAGCTCGATGATTGGTCATCGTGATCATGCGACGCTGCGCCTCAACGTCAGCCAGACCTTCTATCCGATCGGTGCGCTGATGGGGATTGTGCTGGGTAAATATCTGGTGTTCCAGGATGGCGACAGTCTGGAGAGTCAGATGGCAGCCATGACGGCAGAGCAGGCGCATGCTTTCCGCCTGACAATGCTGGAGCACACGCTGGAGCCTTACAAATATCTGGTGATGGTGCTGGTGGTCGTGATGCTGCTGTTTATGTTCACCCGCTATCCGCGCTGCAAACCAGAGAGTAATGAGACATCCCGGCCGTCACTGGGCGAGACCTTCCGCTATCTGGCGGCTAACCGTCACTTTAAACGCGGCATTGTGACCCAGTTCCTGTATGTCGGCATGCAGGTGGCGGTCTGGTCATTTACCATTCGTCTGGCGCTGACGCTGGGGGCGGCCAATGAACGTCACGCCTCTAACTTTATGATCTACAGCTTCGTCTGCTTCTTTATCGGCAAGTTCGTGGCGAACTTCCTGATGACCCGCTTCCGTGCCGAGAAAGTGCTGATCGCCTATTCGGTGCTGGGCGTGCTGACGCTGGCTTATGTGATGCTGGTGCCGAACTTTACCGCCGTCTACGCCGCCGTTTTTGTCAGCGTGCTGTTTGGGCCCTGCTGGGCAACGATCTACGCCGGTACGCTGGCGACGGTCGATAATAAATACACTGAAGTGGCAGGCGCGTTTATCGTGATGGCGATTGTTGGCGCGGCCTTTGTCCCGGCGCTGCAGGGCCTGGTGTCTGACACGCTGGGTTCAATGCAGCTGGCGTTTGGTGTCTCGCTGCTCTGCTTCGCCTGGGTCGGATTTTACTTCTACGGCGAACTGCGCCATAAAAAACAGCCGGTTGCGGCCGGTCGTCTGGTGGAGGAGTTACCATGAGAACCCGTTTACCCTTAGCGTGTGACCAGTTTCACACCACGCCCTCGCTGCTGCTGGAAAGCGATGACTTCCGGGTTGAGGTGTTTCGCTATCCGGCAGGAATCGAGGCAGTGCGCATTCATAACCGGCGCGGCAGCGTGACCGTGCTGCCGTTTCTCGGGCAGATGATCTGGGACGTGCAGTTTGACGATCATAACCTGACCATGGGCCACAGCTTTAAGCAGCCGCTGCCCGCGAATTCGATCATAGATACCTATGGCTGTTTTGCCTTTCATTCGGGGCTGCTGGCTAACGGCTGTCCCGCGCCAGAGGACGATCATCCGCTGCACGGGGAAATGGCCTGCGCCCGCATGGATAGTGCCTGGCTGGTGCTGGACGATCAGACACTGTCGCTGGAAGGGGAGTGTGAATATGTTAAAGGCTTCGGCCATCATTATGTTGCGGCACCCGCCGTTCGCATTCAGGCCGACAGGCCCCGTCTGACGATAGAGATGATGGTGACCAATCTGGCGGGTGCACCGATGCCGTTGCAATACATGTGTCACCTCAACAGCGCGTGGATCGATCAGGGGCGCTTCCGGCAGTCGATCCCCGAAGGGGCATTCCAGCTGCGTCGCTCGATCCCGGCGCACCTTCGACCAACGCCCGCCTGGCGGGATTACACGGATCAACTGGCGCGCGATCCGCAGGCGTTACAGCAGCTCGATCAACCGCAGCTCTGCGATCCCGAGATCGTCTTCTTTGCGGACGATCTGCCGCAGTATGGTGATGAGGTACAGTTTGAGTTGCATGCGCCGCAGGGCTACGCGCTGATGACGCGCTTCTCTACCGCGCAGTTCCCGCACGCAACCCGCTGGCTGCTGCACAACCATGACCAGCAGGTGGCGGCCTATATTCTGCCCGCCACCTGTCGGCCAGAGGGTTTTCTTGCCGCGCAGCAGGCCGGCACGCTGATCACCCTGGCGAGCGGCGAGCAGCGTCACTTCTCTGTGGAGACCGGCCTGCTCTGAGTCGGGTTTAAATCGCCACCAGGCCGCGCACACCTTCTGCTTCCATGGTGTCGCCGCGGCCACGCTGCACAATTTCACCGCGCGACATCACCAGATAGCTGTCCGCCAGTTCTGCCGCGAAGTCATAAAACTGCTCAACCAGCAGGATCGCCATATCTCCCCGTTGCGCCAGCTGGCGGATTACCGCGCCGATCTCTTTGATCACCGAGGGCTGGATCCCTTCGGTCGGCTCATCAAGGATCAGCAGCTGTGGCCGACAGGCCAGCGCCCGGCCGATCGCCAGCTGCTGCTGCTGACCACCCGAGAGATCGCCGCCCCGGCGTGACTTCATCGCCAGCAGCACCGGAAAGAGCTGATAGATCTCCTCCGGCACTTCACGCGCCTGCGCCGCCGGAAAGCGCGACAGGCCCATCAGCAGGTTCTCTTCGACCGTCAGACGCGGAAAGATTTCCCGTCCCTGCGGCACATAGGCGATGCCCGCCTGCACCCGCTGGTGCGGCTTGCGGCCATTCATCCGCTGCTGCTGCCACTGAATCTCGCCTGACTTCGCCGGGATCAGCCCCATCAGGCACTTCAGCAGCGTGGTTTTTCCCACGCCATTGCGCCCAAGCAGACAGGTGATTTCGCCAATTTTTACCTCAAACGACAGGCCGCGCAGAATATGACTGCCGCCATAATATTGATTCAGTTCAGTAACCTGTAACATTTTAGCGCCCCAGATAAACGTCGATAACCTGCTCACTGGCCTGAACCTCGCGCAGCGAACCCTCGGCCAGCACCTGCCCCTGATGCAGCACCGTGACATGGTCGGCGATGGTCTCGACAAAGCCCATGTCATGCTCCACTACCATCAGGGAGTGTTTGCCCGCCAGGCTGCGGAACAACTCGGCGGTGTAGGCCGTCTCTGCGTCAGTCATGCCTGCCGCCGGTTCATCCAGCAGCAGCAGATGCGGCTCCTGAACCAGCAGCATGCCAATCTCCAGAAATTGCTTCTGGCCGTGCGATAGCAGGCCCGCACGGCGCTGGCGTTCGCCACCCAGCCGCAGCAGTTTCAGCACCTCATCAATTCTGTCGCGCTGTTCGCTGCTGAGACGAGCGCGCAGGCTGGCCCAGACCGATTTATTGGCTTTAAGCGCGATCTCAAGATTCTCAAATACGGTTAATGCCTCAAACACAGTAGGCTTCTGGAACTTACGGCCAATGCCGGCGCGGGCGATCTCTACCGGCGACAGACGGGTCAGATCGCTGTCCTGGTCGTAGATCACCCGGCCGGCGTCGGGGCGGGTTTTGCCGGTGATCACATCCATCAGCGTAGTTTTGCCTGCGCCGTTGGGGCCGATCACGCAGCGCAGTTCCCCGATGCCGATCTGCAGCGAAAGATCGGTCAGCGCCCGGAAGCCGTCAAACGAGACGCTGATCTTCTCCAGTTGCAGGACGGGATCGCGCTGCGCCCGATGGCGATCCGCGAGCTGAGGCTGGGTAAACAGGGCATCACTCATTTTTTCCTCCGGCGCAGCAGGCCAATCACGCCGTGCGGCAGAAACAGTGTCACCAGGATGAACATCAGTCCCAGGAAAAACAGCCAGTATTCAGGGAAGGCGACGGTGAAGAAGCTGCGTGCGCCGTTAACAATTGCTGCGCCCAGCAGCGGGCCAATCAGCGTACCGCGTCCACCCAGCGCCACCCAGATCGCGGCTTCTATTGAGTTGGCTGGTGACATCTCTCCCGGATTGATAATGCCGACCTGCGGCACATAGAGCGCCCCGGCAAGACCGCACAGCACGGCGGAGAGCGTCCAGACTAATAGCTTGAAGCCGCGCGGATCGTAACCACAAAACATCAGACGGTTTTCGGCATCCCGCACCGCAGTCAGTACCCGGCCAAACTTGCTGCGCGCCAGGGCGAAGCCAATCACCAGGCTCAGCAGCAGCAGCAGTACCGTGGCGATAAATAGCCCGATGCGGGTTCCGGTCGCCGTCACCGAAAAGCCGAGCAGGGTAGTAAAGCCGGTGAAGCCGTTGTTGCCGCCAAATCCGGTTTCATTACGGAAGAACAGCAGCATACCGGCGTAGGTCAGCGCCTGGGTCATGATGGAGAAGTAGACGCCTTTGATCTTTGAGCGAAAGGCGAAGAAGCCAAACAGCAGCGCCAGCAGGCCCGGCACCAGCATGCTCAGGCAGAGCGCCCAGGCGAAGTATTCGGTGCCGGTCCAGAACCAGGGCAGCTCTCGCCAGGAGAGAAAGGACATAAAGGCGGGCAAGCCTTCGCCTGCGGCCTGGCGCATCAGGTACATGCCCATGGCATAACCGCCGAGGGCAAAGAACAGCCCGTGGCCCAGCGACAGCAGTCCGGCGTAACCCCACACCAGATCCAGCGCCACGGCGACCACCGCATAGCAGAGGATTTTGCCGACCAGCGTCAGGGTATAAGTGGAGATCGCCAGCGGATGGGCGGCGGGCAGCAGCGCCAGAAACGGCATCACCAGTAACGCCAGAGTGATCGCCACGCCGATGCTGATCGCCAGGCGCGGCGCGGTGCGCGCCATGCGAAGTGTGATGGGTTGCGTCATCAGTCAGTCACCCTTCCTTTAACCGCAAACAGTCCCTGCGGACGTTTCTGAATAAACAGCACGATAATCACCAGAATCAGGATCTTACCCAGCACCGCGCCAATCTGCGGCTCCAGCACTTTGTTCAGAATGCCCAGGCTGAACGCGGCAACCACGGTGCCTGCCAGCTGGCCGACGCCACCCAGCACCACCACCAGGAACGAGTCAATGATATAGCCCTGACCCAGCTCCGGTCCGACGTTACCAAGCTGCGACAGCGCCACGCCTCCCAACCCGGCAATGCCCGAACCAAGGCCAAACGCCAGCATATCGACGCGACCCGTTGGCACGCCGCAGCACTCCGCCATGGCGCGGTTCTGGGTCACGGCGCGCACGTTCATGCCAAGGCGGGTCCGGTTCAGCAGCAGCCAGGTGAGCGCCAGCACAAACACCACAAACAGGATCACTGCGATGCGGTTCCACGGCAGCACCAGGTTGGGCAGCAGCTGCAGGCCACCTGAGAGCCACGACGGATTCGCCACTTCCAGGTTTTGCGCCCCGAACAGCACGCGTACCAGCTGGATCAGCATCAGGCTGATTCCCCAGGTGGCGAGCAGCGTCTCCAGCGGACGGCCATAGAGATGGCGGATGATGGTGCGTTCCAGCGCCATGCCGATGGCGGCGGTGACCATAAAGGCGACCGGCAACGCCAGCAGCGGATACCAGGCTAAATAGTCCGGTGCAAACTGCTGAAACAGGCTCTGCACCCACCAGGTGGCGTACGCGCCGAGCATCAGCATTTCACCGTGCGCCATGTTGATCACCCCCAGCAGCCCGTAGGTGATCGCCAGGCCCAGCGCGGCCAGCAGCAGGATGGAGCCCAGCGACAGGCCGCTGAAGGCCTGCCCCAGCAGATCGCCCCACATTAGCCGTTTCTGAATCTGTTGCAGGCTTTCGGCCGCTGCCGCCCGTACCGTGACATCTGGCTCATTCGCGGGCTGGGTCAGGCGTTGCAGGCTGGCCTGCGTATTGGGATCGCTGGACTCACCCAGCAGTTTCACCGCCCGCAGGCGCACCATCGGTTCGCTATCCGCCAGTTGCAGATTCGCCAGCGCCAGCGCTAATGCAGCATGTACCCGGCTGTCCTGTTCAGCGGCCAGCCGCTGTTCCAGCAGCGGCAACTGGTCTGCGGCACCCTCATTTTGCAGCTGCTGCGCTGCGCGCAGACGCAGGGCCGCATCACTGCTCACCAGCTGGTGCGCAGCCAGCGCGTTGTTTACCAGCACGCGCAGGCGATTGTTCATAAATAGCTTTTTCAGGTTACCCGTGGGCTGTGCCACCGCATCCAGCGGCTGCAGCGTCGATCCCTGCTGGCTGAATGGCTGTTTGTTCTGGTCGATGACCACGGTTTCTGCTTTTAACGCTTCCAGCAGCGGCAGACGCTGACTGTCCGGCGCGGCAGCCCATTGTTGCAGCAGCGTGGCCTGCTGGCTGCGGCTGGCGGCGGTAAAGTCTGCCGCCGGTCCGGCGCTGGCAAACAGCGGCAGCAACAGAAGCAGGCTGAAAAAACAGCGACATAGATTCATAAAAGGAGCCTCGTTTGGGGAGGTCAGCACGGCAGTCGAATGACCACTGCCGTGCTGCCGCTTTACAGCGGGTGACGCTTTCTTATCAGCAACGAAAATTACTGCGCAGTCTTCACCGGGTAATCGGGCTTCTTGTCGTTACCGGCAATGTACGGGCTCCAGGGCTGGGCACGCACGGGTTTATCGGTCTGCCACACCACGCTGAACTGGCCGTTCTCTTCCACTTCACCAATCATGACGGGCTTATGCAGATGGTGGTTGGTCTGGTCCATGGTCAGGGTAAAGCCATCCGGCGCTTTAAAGGTCTGACCGGCCATTGCCGCCCGCACTTTGTCCGGGTCCGTCGTGCCCGCTTTTTCCACCGCCTGCGCCCACATATGGATGCCGACATAAGTCGCTTCCATCGGGTCGTTGGTCACCACGGTGGCGGCGTTCGGCAGGTTATGTGCTTTGGCGTAAGCGCGGTAATCGGCAACAAATTTCGCGTTGGTCGGATTATCGATCGACTCGAAATAGTTCCAGGCCGCTAACTGACCCACCAGCGGTTTGGTGTCGATGCCGCGGAGCTCTTCCTCTCCCACTGAGAAGGCGACCACCGGAATGTCAGTGGCTTTGATGCCCTGGTTAGCCAGCTCTTTGTAGAACGGCACATTGGAGTCGCCGTTGATGGTGGAGACCACCGCCGTTTTACCGCCTGCCGCGAATTTTTTAATGTTGGAGACAATGGTCTGATAGTCGCTGTAACCAAACGGCGTGTAGACCTCTTCGATATCTTTATCTGCCACGCCTTTGCTGTGCAGGAAGGCGCGCAGGATCTTGTTGGTGGTGCGCGGATAGACGTAGTCAGTGCCCAGCAGGAAGAAGCGTTTTGCACTGCCGCCATCTTCGCTCATCAGGTATTCCACTGCCGGAATCGCCTGCTGGTTAGGCGCCGCGCCGGTGTAGAAGACGTTAGGTGACATCTCTTCCCCTTCATACTGCACCGGATAGAAGAGCAGGCCGTTCAGCTCTTCAAACACCGGCAGCACCGATTTGCGTGATACCGAGGTCCAGCAGCCAAACACCACCGCCGCTTTATCCTGGGTCAGCAACTGCCGTGCTTTCTCGGCAAACAGCGGCCAGTTAGAGGCGGGATCGACCACTACCGGCTCCAGCTTTTTCCCCAGCAGGCCCCCTTTGGCGTTGATCTCATCGATGGTCATCAGCGCCACATCTTTCAGCGGCGTTTCAGAGATCGCCATGGTGCCGGAGAGCGAATGCATGATCCCCACTTTGATGGTGTCAGCCGCTTGCGCACTCCAGGCGAAACCCATACTGACAACGGTAGCGGAGAGGGCGAAAGCCTTGATCAACGAACGTCTTTTCATCATTTAAACCCCTGAGTGGTTGTTATGTTATTCGGTGAGCTGGAGCCGGGCCTGCTGGAGGCGGTGCAGTGTGATCTTCCTGACCTCCGCCTTACTGACAGCGATGTGATCGGTCAGGATGCGTTGCGCCTCGCCTGTCTGCTGCTCAAAAATCGCCTGTAAAATCTGAGCATGTTCCTGATAAGTCGCACAGATGCGATCATCGCGGGTGAAGTCGAGCCGACGGATGATGCGGATCTTCTCGGTGAGTTCGACGTGGATGCGCGCCATCTCCGGGTTACCCGCGGCCGCGACCAGCGCCATGTGAAACGCTTCGTCATGCTGCGACACCACCAGACCTTCGGTGAGCGCCTCCGCTTCACACCAGAACTGGTTGAGTTCGTGTAACAGCGCGGCACACTGAGGCGCGGGCAGGGCGCAGAGGCGTTTTACCGCCTCGCACTCCAGCACGGTGCGCAGGTCATACAGCGATTCGAACCAGGCAAAATCGAAGTTTTTGATCTGCCAGCCGCTGCGGAACCAGACTTCGACAAAGCCTTCGCGCTCCAGCCGGAATAGCGCCTGGCGAACCGGCGTGCGGCTGACCGCCATCCGGCCGGCGATTTCGCTTTCGCTGAAGCGATCGCCCGGCATCAGGCGAAAGGCGAAAATATCAGCCTTCAGCGCCTGATAGACCCGTTCGGCCAGCGCTTCCGGGCGCGCTTTAGGGGATTGAGGTTGGGTTGTCATCGGCGCTCCTTATTCCAGCCACAGCAGGGTATCGCCAGGGCTGACCGGGCGGCCCGCCTGGCAGGCGATCCGCGTCACCCGACCGGCCTGCGGCGCGACAATCGCCAGCTCCATCTTCATCGCCTCGACGATAAT
>Ga0213822_1000112_pt1 | contig 84285 bp, 56 predicted proteins | sample MC6MC0908MG_FD_179872 | JGI IMG/M metagenome (GOLD analysis project Ga0213822, IMG submission 179872) | Enriched soil aggregate microbial communities from Iowa State University, Ames, United States - MC6-MC0908-MG | ecosystem: Environmental > Terrestrial > Soil > Unclassified | place: USA: Iowa... | reverse complement strand
CGGCCATCGTTGTCTTCGCTGAGAAGCCAATGGGCAAGATGAAAACTGGCATCGGCAAACGGCACCCAATGTTGCGCGCAAGGCTGCTGCGCGTCGAAGCGCATGCCCCCCAGCAGCAGCGGTAGAAGAGGGCCGTCGAGCACCGCGTCGGCGCAAAGCGCGAGCCATTGACGGTTCACGTCGGCCAATCGCTGGGTCCCCGCCGCTTCGATCTGCCAGGCGCAGCCCAGGCCGAACAGCGTCAGGGCCGGCGAATGAGCGCACCAGAAGAAGCCCTGCCGGTGCGTTTCGTAGAGCACCAGGGGATCCAGAGTTGGCGCGGGGTGTGAGCTCACGGCGACGACGGGACGCTGATACTTCAGCGCGCGCTGGTGCGCAGCTTCGAACGCGTTTAACAAGGCGGCTTTGTTCATACGGCCGTGCTCTTTTTCTGCAGCCAGAACGCCGTCTGTTCCGCGATGTACCAGTGGATGATCTGATTGAACAGACCCTCGATGAATTCGCCGTCCAGACCGGCTTCCTGTGCCCATTGCCGGCGCTGCGGCAACATCGCCGCGACGCGGTCCGGTGCGGCGATACTGGCCTGGTCGGGCTTGAACGACGAGGCCGCCTTGACATATTGCATGCGCAGCCCCAGGGCATCGATGATCTGCCGGTCGAGGGTGTCGATGGCGTGACGAATGTCCGGCAGGCCGGTGCAGTGTTCCGGGGTTTTCATACCGAGTCTCCTTGAAGATAGGCAGCGCGTTGCAGCAGGTGATGGATAACGGGGCGCGGCTGTTGCTTGAGGTAAAAATGGTCGCCGTCGAATAGGCGGATATCCGGGGTGTGCTTGCTCAGGTCCGCCCACGCCCGGGCCTGGTCCAGGCTGACGTCGGTGTCGGCCCGGGCCAGCAATACGTCGATAGGCGCCGTCAGCCGATCAAGCCGCGCCGGTCGCCAAGTCTCGATGGCCTGGTAGTCGCTGCGCAGGGTTGGCAGGAACAGTGCGCGCAGTTGCGGGTTGTCCCACAAGCCTGTGGCCTCGGCGTCCTGGCGCAGAATGTCGGCAATCAGCGCGGCGTCGTCCTGGCGGTGCAGGTCGCTGCACGGTTGCCGGTGCGGTGGCGGGTGGGCCGAGGCAAACACATGTTCGGCGCCGAAACCTGCCGCCTCCAGATGCACACCGACCGCGTAGGCCAGCGCCGCGCCCATGCTATGGCCAAACAGCCACAGCGGGCGGATGGGCAGGCTCAACAGGGCTTGGCTGATGTGCTCGGCCAGAGTGGCCAGGCACGCAATACGCGTCTCGTTGAACCGTTCTTCACGTCCGGGATACTGCACGGCCAGCAAGTCGATATCTCCCGGCAGGTGCGCCAGCCACGGGCGGAAAAAGCTCGCACTGCCTCCTGCGTGCGGCAGGCACACCAGGCGGGCGCGGGGCTGGTCGCCCTCACGCAGTACGCGTAACCACGCGGATATTTCGCCGTTCATAAGGCCTGCACCTGTTCCGCCAGCGCCTTGCGGTTGACCTTGCCCAGCCGTGTCAACGGGAACTCGCGCAGCACCTGCAAGCGATCCGGCAATTTGTAGGCGGCCAATCCTCGCTCGCGCAGCCAGGCGTTGATCGGTCCCAGCTCGACGTGTTCCGCGTGGGCCAGCACACAGGCGCAACTGCGCTCGCCCAGCAGTTCATCGGCCAAGGCCACCAGCGCGACATCGCGAATCAACGGATGGCCCAGCAGCAGATTCTCGATCTCTTCCACCGGGATTTTCTCGCCTCCGCGGTTGATCACATCCTTGGTCCGCCCCTCGACGATCAAATGGCCTTCGGGCAAGCGCCGCACCAGGTCGCCGCTGCGGTAGAAACCATCGGCAGTGAAAGCGCGCAGATTCTGCTCCCCGGCGTTGTAGTAGCCACGGATGGTGTACGGGCCGCGCACCAGCAGTTCGCCCACGGCACCTGGCGCGACAGGAACGTCATCGGCGTCGACAATGCGAATCTCGTCATCGGCGGTCAGTGGCAGGCCCTGGGTTTCGAAGATGCGCGCTTGCGGGTCATCCAGCGGCGTAAAGCACAGCAGCCCTTCAGCCATGCCATAGACCTGTTGCAGCCCACAACCCAGGGCCGGGCCGATACGCGCGGCGATCTCGGCCTTGAGCCGCGCTCCCCCGACCTGCAGCCATTGCAGGCTGCTCAGGTCATGGTCGGACCATTGCGCCATTTCCAGCCACAGCAGCACCAGCGGCGGGATCAAGGCGGTATGGGTGATGCCTTCGCCCTCGATCAGTTCGAAGGTGGTGTCCGGGCTGGGCTCGGGCGCCAGCACGAGGGTAGCGCCGACACTGAACACTCCCAATGCGCCGGGTGAGGCCAAGGGAAAGTTGTGCGCCACCGGCAACGCCGCCAGGTAGCGGGTATGGCTGTCGAAGCCGCACGCGCGGGCCGCCAGGCGGGCGTTACAGGCGTAGTCGTCATGGGTGCGTGGGATCAGCTTGGGCAGGCCGGTGGTGCCGCCGGACAGCAGCAGCACGGCGACTTCCCGTGAGTCCGGCGCGGGCAGCGCGCGAGGCTGAGCGACGCAGTCGCCCAAGGCAGCGAACTCTTCGGCCGCCCCGACCACCCAGATATGCTGCAGGCTCGGCGCCTGTTCATACAGGGCGCGCGCCAGCGGCCGATAATCGAAGCCCAGATGCCGATCGACGATCACGTAGGCCACGGCCTGGCTCAGGTCGGCCAGGTGGCGCAGTTCATATTCGCGATGGGCCGGCAGGGCGAACACCGGAATCACACCCAGGCGCAGCAAGGCGAAGGTCAGGCTGAAAAACTCGGCGATGTTCGGCAGTTGCACCAGCACTCGCTGGCCGGCGCGCAGGCCCCGATCGGCGAGGCCGGCGGCCAGGCGGTCGGCCTGCAGGTCGAGTTCGGCGTAACTCCAACGCCGCTGACCGTCCACCAGCGCCTCTTTGTGCGGCGTGCGCTGCGCCTGCTCGCGCAGCAACTGGCCCAGGGGGACGCCCTGCCAGTAGCCGTGTTCGCGATAACGGCGGATAAAGTTGTCGGGCCAGTCGGTGCATCCATCAAGCATGGCAATCTCCTTGAACGGTCGGGCACCCCAGCAAACGGGCGCCGTGCAGAATCAGCGGGTGCGCCAGGCCAGCGATCTGCACAGCCTGTACGCCGGTGTAATCAGCCGCCTGGATACGCAGCAAAGGGTCGTCACCGGTCAGCAGGCTGAGGGCGGTGTGGTCGGCGGGGTTCACGCCCAGGTGGATCGCCGCCAGGCCCGTTGCACCGTTGGGGTGAGTCATTCGGGGCGGATGCTGGGCTGGCTCATAGGGCGTGACGAGGAAGGGCAGGCGGTCGTGGCGCGGGTAGACGAAACGAAAGCGCGTCTGGCTGCCATCCGCGCAGGTCCGCCGCCAGTTCACCGTGCGGCCCATGGCCACGCCGCAGCCCGTAAGCCCCTTGAGGCGCGGCGCCAGGGCCGGGGTCTCGCACAGCAGCGCCAGGTCGCAGAAACCTTCGCCGTGGGCAGCCCAGCGCAACATCCGTCGTCCAGCGCCACGGCCGGCCAGGCAGTCGATGGGCCACTTGAACAGCCAGGCGTGACGCGGTGTGGTGAGCAATTCAATGATCGGCCCGTGGCTGAACCAGATATGCGCGTGTTGCGCACGAGCCTCGGCGGTGGCGTAGGTCACTTCGAAACCGGCAGCGCGAAAGTTCGCCACGGCCTGGTGCAAGTCGCGCACCCAAAGCAACACATGGCTGCAAGTGGAGGAGGATCGGGCAGTGTTCAAAACGGCAGCGCTCCCAACAGTTGGGCGGTGTCGTCACCGCGAGGCGGTTGCACGGCGTCGGCAAGGGCCTGGAGTTCGGCCAGCGGTAGCGTGCGGGGCACGGGCGGCTCAATCAAGACGGGCATGCCGATCAGGTTGTTCATTTCGCGCCAGGCCATGGCCACTTCGGTGGCCCAGACGCCACTGCGCAGACGCCGCGACGGTTCATCGATGTCCCGGCATAACTCGTCCAGGGCGATGCTGACCGCGTCGGGCCAGACCTGGTTGAACACCTGCTGGTAGCTCTTGGGCACCTGCGGATCGAGCAGCACCATCGTCGGTCCGGCGAGCCGTTCGCTGCCGGGGCCGGTCATGATCAGGCGGTCGGTGCTGTCCCTTGAGGCGTGCAGGCGCGGGTTCCACAGCACCGGGCCGTGGGTGTCGGCCAGGCTCAGCACCCCGGCTTCACAGCCGACTTCGAGGCGATGCAGCAAGAACGAGTGGTTGTCCGGGTCCTTGGGGTGCACCTGGTTCTGCACCCGCAAGCTGATGGGTATGCCATTGAAACGGGCATCGAGCCGCGTGAAGGGTTGCCCCACGAACGCAGGGGCGGGGGCTGCGAACGTCCAAGGCCGCAGACCACCGGCCAAGCGCCCGAGAATATCCAGTAGGGGATAGGCCACCTGGCTGTTGCAGGCGGCCTCGATGTACGCCAACCCATGGTGATCGTGCAGGTAGGCGGCCACTGCGAGAAAACGCCGGATCGCCAGGATATTCGGGTACAGCGTATTCACCGCATAGGCGGCTTGGCCCTGGCGTGCGGCCTGCATGCACACGGCGATTTCGCGGTGGTGCACCGGGTGCTCCTGCAATACGTGGATGCCACGGCGCAGAAGTTGTTGGGCCAAGTCACCGCCGATGCCCCCGGTTGCGCCGGAGCGCACCACCACGCAGGCGATATCGACGTCATCCGGCACCTGTTCGACGGTCTCGTACAGCGCCACTCCATAATGCTCGGCGCAGGCCCGTGAGTAGGCATTGCCACGCGACAGGATGCCCACGAGCTGGTAGCGGTCATGGGCGCGGGCCAGGGCCTGCAGGTAGATGCGACCGAATGCGGTGCCGGCCACGATCACGCGTTTACGCACGGGGATGCTGTTCATGGCCAGGTCTCCGGGAGGCGAGCCCACAGGGCCAGCGTGTGGTCGTCGGGCAACTGGTCGGGCAGTTCGAGGGACAGGGCGGGTTCCTCGAGGTGCGCGGCCAATGCCGCGCGGCTCAGCCGCTGGGCAGGTACCTGGGCGACGAAGACGCGATGGCCCAGGCGCGCCAGTGGGTGCCCGGCGGCGGGCAGGCTGCGGTTGCCCTGGAACCCGGCCCTGGCCAGCGCGGTTTGCCACTGCGCGAGGTTGAGGAAGGTGGCGCTGCTGAGCTGACGTTCATCATCGGCCTGGTTGAGCATGAAGGCCTGTGATGCCATCACCCAGAATTCCTCCTGCGTGGGTTCGCTGAACACCAGCCAGCCGCCCGGCTTGAGCAAGGCGAGCAGGGTCGCCAGGGAGCGCTCGGTGTCGCGCGCGGCATTGAGTACGCCACCGGCGATGATCAGGTCCCAGCTCTGGCTGCGATAACCCTGGGCCAGGACGGGGCGGTCGATGTCGAACACGCCGTGGCGAACCCATGGCCAGGCGTGCAGACGCTCGACGGCCTGCTCGCAGAAATAGCGCGACACGTCGGTGCATAGGTAGTCCACCGAAGCATTTGCCAGGGCGGGCAATACCGCGTGGGTGGTAGCGCCGGTACCGGCACCGACTTCCAGCACGCGCAACGGTACGCCGGCCGGTTGGCGCGCGGCCCAGGCTCCCACCCAATGGGCTACGGCGCAATGCTGGTACTGCGCCGCCAGGCTTTCGCGGTACAACGCCGCCGCGCGTTCGGTGCGCCCCTGCGGAAATAACAGGTGCACGGCCGCACAGTCGCCGCGCATCAGCGCCGGCAATTGGCGCGCATTCTCTCGAGCATATTCGAGGGTGCCGCTGCCTCCGGTGTTGCGCGTCCAGTCCAGGGTCAGTTGCGTCCAGATACCCTCGAGGGCTTCGTCACGCCAGGTGCTGGCGTCAAGAGTGGGATGTAATCGGGTGCTTTCGCGGCGCAACAGGCCTTGCTCTTGCAACACGTCCAGCCAGCGTGCGATCAGCGCGCGGTGACCCGGCGCGATGCCGCCATGTGCTAGCGCTTGGGCGACATCGTTCAGCGGTGCGGGCAGCAGGCCGCAATGGTCCAGGCCGTTGAGCATCGACAATAACGCGGCGTGGCCCAACCGATCGTTGAGTCGTGCCGCTTCGACGAGTCGTTCGGTGGAAAACTGCTGATTGAGGGCGGCTTCAGTTGCATCGAGGTGATCCTCGACCCATGCTGCCTCGCAAGGGTGAGGCACGGCGAACAGGGTCTGGCCGTGCAGCGCGACGCTGTTCACGTCGGGATGCCCAAGGGCACGCTCGCGCCAGCGTTGCTGCTCGAGCTTGACGCTGACCAGGTCGCGCCAGTCGCCAAGGGCCTCCGTAAACCCCTGGACGCGGCAATTGAGCTGTGCCGCCGCGCGTTCGGCGAGTTGCCAGTCGCCCGGTTGCGCGGTGACGAACAGCAGCTGTTCCAGGTGGCTCAGATCGGTCAACGGCAGCGCGGGGAAGTCCAGCAGCCGTTCCAGCTGTTCGGCATTCATGACCGCCACGGCGGGGCGCTGGCGTTCGATGACCGCCAACAGGCGTGCCGGGGAGCGCTGGTGAGTACCCAGGTCGGTCAAGGCAGGCAAATGCCATGGAAACGTGCCGACGGGCAGATCAGTCAGCAGAATGTCAACGTGCAGCGTCATCAAGAAGCTCCTACGGCGTGAAACAAATGTTGCCCGGCGGCCGCCAGCGGGTCGGTTGCGGCGGGCCATACTTCGAGCAACTGGAAACCTTGGGCCTGCAAGGCCTGGCGCCATGCATCGGGCGTGATGAAGACCTCATCGGTATCGCGCAACGGCGCACTGGTGGGCGGTGACAGCAACAGGTGCATGAAGGTCAACATGGCCGGGTTGTCCGCAATGGACTCACTGAACAACAGGCTCCCGCCGTCCCGCAGGCAAGCACGAATCTGCCCGAGGCTGCGGGGCAGATCGCGGGCGTTGTGCAGCGCGTTGCCAGCGACCACCAGATCCTGGCTGCGCGCCGCGATGCCTTGTCCGGCAAATTCTTTATCAAGGTCGAGCAAGCCGAAGTGCATCCCCGGCTCCAGGCGAAACTGGCGCTGGGCCGCGCTGGTGAAAAGCGCACTGATGTCGGTAAAGCGATAGTCCTTCTCGCGTTCCTGCAACGCTGCAAGCACGGCGCGAGTGGTGCAGGCGGCACCGCCCCCCAGCTCCAGCACCCGCAGCTCATCGCCGTGGGCCGCGGTTTCGCCCGCCCGTCTCGCGAGGGCCTGATTGATCGCCGCGGTGAAGTGGTTGTGCTGGTAGGCCCCGAGCACCGCGACGGGGTCACCCGATTGCAGCAGCAACGGTGCCAGGGTGAGTTGATCGCGCAACAGGTCAGGCAAGCATTCGATGACCTGGCGGTGCAGGGTGGCCATGCTGGCCGGGAAGCCCAGTTCCGCGTACAGCTCGGACAGGTTTTCGATGGCGGCCTTGGGTGGCGTGTCCTGCCAGGCGAGGCGTTCAGCGTCTTCGCCCAGCGCCCCGGCGCGGGTCAGCGCCGCCAGCCAGCGTCGCACGATCCAGGCATGGCGGGGCGCAGTGCCTAACGCTTGGTTGATCTGCCCGGCGCTACGCCAGACCTGCAACGGCAAGGCCTGGGTGTTCAGCAATACCTGGGCCATCACCCCCAGGCTCAGGTGTTCGAGTTCGTTCAGAGCGTTGTTCATAGGCATCCTTCTTCGACGCTGTGCAGGTGATCGAGCGGGCCGTGCAGCAGGTTCAGGGCACGGATCGCCGAGGTGCGTTGCAAGCGCTCAAGGCTGACGGCGGGCGGCAATACCTGGGCGGCGTAATGGCAGCCGGTGCTGATTTCACCATGCGCCACGCTGACCACTGTGGCCGCCGCCATTGCTCCGGTCAGCGCCGCATTGCCTGCACCGCTGAGCACCAGGCTGCAGGTGCGCGCCTGGCCGTTCCACAGCCCGTCGAGCTGCAGCAGCAACGTGACGAAGGGGGCCTGGCCGCTGAGGTCCAGCAGGCTGGCCTCGCACAACCGCCGAACCGCTTCGGCGCGCGGCAGGCTGTGGGCCAGGTCCAGCGCCTTGAGCACATGCCCATCGGTGATCACGTTGAACCATTGGCCGACATCCAGGCGCAGGTCCATCGCCAGGCGTTCGCCTTCCTGGTTCAAATAGGGCAACACGTGAACCTGGCCGGGGAAACACGGCAGCAGCACGTCGCGGCTGCGGCGTAGCGCTCGGCTGCATCGGCCGTTGCGCCAGGCCGCCAAGGGTTCGTTGGTGCCATCCACCGCGCCTTGCAGGAAATCATCGGCGGCCACGGCGGTGAAGTGGTCACGCAAGCCGAAATAGCTGGTCAGTTCGAGGACTTGGGTGAAGGCTTGCTCGGCCAGCCAGCGCGGCAGCAAGCCGGTGAGCCCCGGTTGCAGACCGGCACCGAGGACGGCGCAACGGTTGCGCCATTGATGTGGGGCAAGTGTCATCTCGCCGGCCGCATCCACGTAATGCGCATCGGCTTGCAGCGCCGCCCGTGCGGCACGGTCCGCCAGTCGCCAAGAGGGGCCGGCGCAGTTGAGCAGCACGTCGCAGCCGCGGGCGAACCCGGTCAGGGCAGGGGCATCATTGAAATCCACCGCCGTCCATTGCAACCGGGCGTCGGGCCATTGCTGCTGCAGCGATGCCAGGCAGCGCGCACCGTTGCCTGGATCGCGCCCGCCCAGGCGAAGCTCGTTCACGCCCAGGCTCAACAACGCCCGAGCGCTGGCCAGACCGACATCGCCACTGGCGCCCAGCACACCGATCAGCATGGCTGGGCCTGCGCATTCAGGCGCCAGCCACCGGCGCGCTGGCGATCACGCCAGAACCCGGCGTAACGTCCGTCGAGGGCCAGCAGTTGCGGGTGAGTGCCAGATTCCACGAGGCGGCCCTGGTCCAGCACCAGAATCTGGTCGGCGGCCATGATGGTCGGCAGGCGATGGGCGATGACCAGTACCGTCGAACTTTGCTTCAGGCTACGAATCGCCGCTTGTACAAAGGCTTCGTTGTGCGGATCCAGGGCGGCGGTGGCTTCATCCAACAGTACGATAGGCGCGCGCTTGAGCAGCGCCCTGGCCAGGGACACCCGCTGGCGTTCGCCGCCGGACAGTGCCGCGCCGCCTTCGCCCACTGGGGTGAGCCAGCCTTGGGGCAGGCGCGCGACAATTTCATCGACGCCGGCGAGGCTCGCTGCCTCAGCCACCTGTTGCGCACTGGCGTCCGGCTTGCCGACGCGGATATTGGCTTCGAGGCTATCGTCGAACAGGTAGACGTCCTGCATCACCAGCGACAGTTGCGCCATCAACGCCTCATTGGACAGTTCGCGCACATCGACGCCGCCGACCTTGACCTGGCCCTCGGTTACATCGAAAAAACGCATGAGCAAACGCGTGACGGTGGTCTTGCCTGAACCCGAGGCGCCGACAATCGCCGTCATCGAATGGGCCGGTGCGTGGAATGTCAGGTCGCGCAACACTGTCGGGCCACTGGCGTAGGCGAAACTGACGTGTTCGAAGGCAAAGCTGCCGGGTTCGCTCAACGGCTGACTGACCTGGGGTTGCGGCAATGGCGGCTCGCGCAGGATGCTGACCAGTTGCTCCAGGTCGTTGCCGGCCATGCGCAACAGCCCGCTGCGTGCCGCCGCCTCGGCCAGTGGCCCGACAAAACGCGCCGCGAGGGCGAGCAGGGCAACCAGTTGAATGGCGTCGATGTCGCCTCGGGCGGCCAGGGCGATACCCATGCCCACCAGCAGCGCGAAAGCCAATTGCACGGCCAGGCCGCCGGCCAGCAATTTCGGAAAGGTCTGGGACACCATCGAACCGCCGGCCTGCTTCTGCGCCAGGTTGGCCGCCTGCAACGGCGCATATCCCTCCTGGGTCCGGCCAAAGGCCCGCAGCACTTGCTGGTAGCGGGCGAACTCCACCACTCGGTTACCGGCGAGGGTCGCGGCGGCTTCGACCCGGGCATCGTTGTGGCCGATGGCATCGGCTGACCATCGATGGGTGAAGTAGATCAGCGGTGCGCACAGCACGGCGGTCAGGCCCAGGCGCCAGTCGAAGATGAACAGGGTCAGCGCGACCGTGGCCGGCACTACCACCCCGCAAACCACCGGCCCCAGGTAATGCGCAAACAAGCCGGTGACCATCAACGTGCCGCTGGTGGCGCTGCGCGACAGGCGCCCGACTTTCTCCGAGTTGAACCAGCCCAGGGGCAGGCTGGCCAGATGTTGGCCGAGGCGATCATGCAAAGTGGTCAGCACGACCAGTGCGAGCGCAAAGCCTTTCATCGCCTGCTGGTAATGGGCGAAGCAGGTCAGCGTGGCCATCGCCGCGAGGCCGGTCAGCCAGGCCATCGCCATGGACAGGTCACCGGCAAACAATGCGTGCAGGATCGGCACCAGCAGCGCTACGGCCAGGCCTTGCAGCACGGCGCTGGTCACCAGCCACGCGAGGTATCGGTAGAGGCGCGCGGCATGCGCCGGCCCCAGTAAAGTGACAAGACTGCGGATCACAGCGACATCTCCAGCTCGGGGACTGAACGCTCGGCGCCGGCGCGCCACAGGCGGGCATAGGCGCCGTTGGCCTGAAGCAGGGAGTCGTGACGACCGCTTTCCAGCAGGCGCCCCTGGTCGAGGACGACGATCTGGTCCACCCCGCTGATACTGGACAGGCGGTGGGCGATCACCAGCACTGTGCGACCCCGGGTCAGGGCCGACAGGGCATCCTGGATCAGCGCTTCGGATTCGGGGTCGGCGTGGGAAGTAGCCTCGTCGAGGATCAGCACCGGCGTGTCGGCCAACAAGGTGCGGGCGATGGACAGGCGCTGCGCTTCACCGCCGGAGAAAATCGCATCCTCGCCGATCACCGATTGATAGCCACGGGGCAGGGCCTGGATGCGCGAGTGGATCTGCGCCGAGCGGGTCGCCATCTCCATCTCTGCAGCGCTGGCATCGGGGCAGCCCAGGCGCAGGTTTTCGGCCACGGTCCCGTGCACCAGTTGCGCGTCCTGCAAGACGAAACCGACCTGCTTGTACAGTTGGCGCGGATCGATCTCTCGTACATCGACACCGCCGACCCGTACGCAGCCGGCGTTGACGTCGTGAAAGCGCGGTACCAGTTTGGCCAGGGTCGATTTGCCCGCTCCGGAGGCTCCGACCAGGGCGGTTACGCTGCCGGCCGGGCAGTGCAGATCGACGCCGTTGAGGATCGGGTGCTCGGCATCGTAGCCGAACTGCACCTGTTCAAAAGTGATGTCGCTGCCCTGGGGCTGCTTGCTGACGTTCGGCGCGGGCAGCTCTTGAACCGTGAGCAGCGCTTCGATGCGGTCGGCAGCGGCCAGGGCGGTGCGTTGCGCGGTCAGGCTCTGATTGATCACCAACAGTGACTGCGGAATCACCACCGCCACCAGGGTTTCGGCAAACAATTGCAGCGGCGTGATCCAGCCTTCGGCCAGCAACAGGCTGCCCACCCCCAGGCTTGCCAGCAGAATCACCGGGACGCTCAAGGCCATCGAGGAAAACGCTTCCAGGCGCAGCAGCGGCTTGACCCAACCGGCGTATTGCTCGCTGAACTGGTTGACCGCCCGTTGATAGCTGCGATGGGCCTGGCCTACCTGGCCGAATGCCTTGACCACGGCAATGCCGTGGACAAACTCGACGATCGCGGCGCTGACCCGGCTCATGCTCTTGTCCAGCAACCGCATCTTCGCGCCGAAGCCACGCATCATCAGGACATAGGCCAGCGCATACACCGGCAAGGTCAGCACCGCCAGTAATGCCAGGCGCCAGTTCAGCGTGGCCAGCCATACCAGCCCCGCCAGGGGCGTGACGATTGCCGCGGTGAGTTCCACCGCATGGTGGGCGACCAGATGATGGAGGTCTTCCAGATCGTCCTGCACCACTTTGCGTACCGCGCCCGAAGTGGTGTCGGTGTACCAGCCCAAGGGCACCCGCCCCAGCTTGTGCACCATGGCTTCGCGCAGGCTGGCCTGCAGGCGGTGGTCCGCCAGGTGGGTCAACCACAGTGCCACCCCGTTGGCCATCCAACCCAGGCTCAGGGCGATCACCACCAGCGCGGCCCAGCGCCACAAGGCCTGACTGTCGACGCTGCCGGCCAGCAGCAACCGACCCAGTTCGGTCAGCCCGATGAAGGGCACCAGGTTGACCAGCGCGCCGACCGCGGCAAATGCCACGCCCATGCGGATCAGGCGGTTGACCGGACGTTTGAGGGTATCCAGAGCGCTCGTCATGAGTTCTTCCGTAGGGCTTCCAGCAAGTGTGCGGTGACGGCGTGGACGTGAGGCGGTTCGATCACGCTGAAATGGTTGCCTGGCACATCGATCAATTCGAACTGCCCCAGGCACGCGTCTTCCCAGAACGGCGCCGCCAAATGGCCAACGCCGCCGGTGATACCGAACGATTGCTGCTCCAGGCAGCGCAGGTAGGTCATGTTGCCGAGGAACGGCGGCGGGTCGAACCGTGCCGCGCGCATGCTGTGACGACACACGCGAAACAACGTCGGCACCAGCTCCGGACCGATGGGCACCCCGGCCTGGCCCGACGCCAGGCGCGCATACTCGGCCAGGCGTTCTTCCTGGCTGCGCGCCGATTGTTGCTGCACCGCCAGCGCGAGGGCCTCCAGGCCCGGGTCGCCGCTCAACGAAGCCATGGCCCCGGCTGGTACGCGGCGATTGTCACGGGCCATCAACAGATCGATGGCGCGGTACACGTCATAGTCTTCAATGTGCGCGCCGAACACGGTCTTGACCGGGTCCAGGTTCAGGTTGGGTACGAAGATCGCCTCGTAGGCCAGCTCTTCGTCGGTGTCGATGAACATCGGAATACTGTCGATCAGACTCAAGTCCACCACGTCCATGCCGCGTTCGAGCAGGCGCCGGGCAACCTCGGTGGCAAGCAGCCCGCCGAGGCAATAACCAATCAACTGGAAGCGCTGGTGACCGTCGGCTATCAAGCGTTCGGCGTAGTCCTGGGCCACGCTTTCGATCAGGTGCTTGGGCTCCAGCGCCAGGTAGCGTTCAGTGTCGGCCACGGCAAAGCCGATCACCGGCCCGGCTTGTTGTTCGGCCAGGGCGCGGCCCAGGTGTTGGAAATAGTCCAGGGTGCCGAGGGCGGCGTGGAACATCACCCGCACCGGGCCGACCTCGCCACCGCCAAACGGCACCACCAACGCGTTGCTGCTTGATGAACGCTGGGCTTCGCCGCTAGCAGCAGTGGGGGCAGGCGCGCTTTCACCGTGGTTGAGCAGGCGCGCCAGGGCGGCGACATTCGGCTCGTTGAGCATCTGCCGCAGCAGTGTGTCGTAACTCAAGCCCTGGGCCTGGGGCAGTTGTTCACGCAGTTGTCCGGCGACCCGGGCGAGGATCAGTGAGTCCGCGCCTTTTTCATAGAAACTGTCGTTGACGCCAATCTGCGTCAAGCCCAAGGCCTCGGCCCATAACCGGCAAAGCTCGGCTGTGAGAGGATCACTCGGCATCGCCTGGTCATTGGATACCTGGGCATCGACTGCGGGACGCAAGCCGGCCAGAGTCTTGCGGTCGATCTTGCCGTTGGCAGTCAATGGCAAGTGGTCAAGCACTTGCAAGTGCGTCGGCAGCATGTAATCGGGCAAGCGCTGTGCCAGGGCGCGGCGCAGGCTGTCGACACCCAGGCGCCGATACCCGGCCTTGAAACGGGCGGCGAACACCTGCATGCCGAGGGCGGCCAGCGGATGATCGGCCTGGGGCAGGGCGGGCAGGCATTCTCCACCGGACGCCTGGATCCGCGCCTGCCAGGTTTCGGCGTCGCGCAAACCGCTGCGACCCAAGTCGTGGTCACCGTTGACCGGGGTCATCATGAAGCCCTGGGTCAGCAGGATCGGCGGCCATTCGCCGGTGGGTTCGCTGAACACCAACCAGCCACCGGGGCTGAGCAATTCGGTGATCCGGGCGAGGGCTTGGTCGACGTCCTTGACGCTGTTGAGCATGCCCGCGCAGAGCACGACATCGGCGCTGTTGCTGACCAGCCCTTGGGGCCGGATGTCCTGGTCGATGTCGAGCACGCCGTAACGCACCCAGGCGTGCTCGGCAAAACGTTGTTTGGCCGCCGGCAGGAAAAAGGCGGTCATGTCGGTGAACAGGTAATCGACATCCAGGCCATCGAGCAGGCCGATCACGGGCGCGCTGGTGGCCCCGGTACCGGCACCGATTTCCAGGATGCGCAGCGGACCGTCGCCGTCATGGTGGGTGGCGAGGCGATTGATCAGTGCCGCGATGCTGTGATTGTTGTAGCGCGAGATGGCGTCCCCGCCGTACAGCTGCAACGCCAGCTCCTGTTGGCCCTGGGGAAACAGCAAGTCGAATGGATTGACCTCGCCCTTGAGCAGTTGCGGCAATTGCCAGACATGGTTGAGCTGGTAGTCGAACAGCGCCTGGCTGCACAGTCCCGAGGCGACCGCCTGTTCCACCCGCCCCCAGGCCAGTGCCGGCTCTGGCACGGGTTGCGCCAGTCGATAGCGGGACTGTTCCAGTTGTAGCAGGCCCGCCTCGCACAGCGAGCCCAGCCAGCGCCGCACCAACCAGTGATGGCGCGGCTGTGCCTGCAAGGCGTTGAGAATGGCCGGCGCATCGGGTTCGGCCAGCTCGGCGCTGAACAAGCCGGCCTTGAGCATCACCTCCAGCATCGAGCTCAGCGCCGCAACCTTGAGGTCCGCTTGATAAGCACGAACGCCTTGTGCATCGAAGGTGCCGACCTGGCTGTCGGCAAAACGATTGATCGTCGTGAGCAACGACGCGTCCGGCAGTGGTTCTGGCGCTGTCCGCGCAGCGGTGACGAAGGCCATCAGGCTGCGCTCGCCGGATGCTTCACCGCTGACCAGGCTGATGGCGCTGTCCACGCCGGGCGTGGCGAGCAAGGCCGCGTCGATCTCGCCCAGTTCAACGCGGTGCCCGCGAATCTTCACTTGGCCGTCTTCACGACCGAGGAACTCCAGTTCGCCACCCGGCAGGTAGCGTCCACGGTCGCCCGTGCGATACAGGCGCTGGCCGTCAACGGGATGGGCGAAGAACCGCGCCTCGCTCAGCGCCTGATCGCCGAGGTAACCCTGGGCCAGGCCGACACCGGTGATATACAGGTCACCGGGCACCCAGGTCGGGGCGTCGCGCCATTGGCTGTCGAGCACGCGAAAGCCCTGGTTGGCCAAGGGCAGGCCATAAGGAATGCTGCGCCACGCCGGGTCAATCGCGCCGATCGGGTGCAGGTTGGACCAGATCGACGCTTCGGTCGCGCCACCGAGGCCGACCAGGGCCAGGTCGGGCAGCAGCTGTTGGAGTTGCGGCGGCAGATTCAGCGGGATCCAGTCACCGGACAACAACGCCAGGCGCAGGCTGTCCAGCGGCCGCGGTTCGGCATGCAAGTAATGAGCGAGCATGTGTAATTGCGCAGGCACCGAGTTCCATAACGTTACCTGGTGGCGCTGTATCAGCTCGGCCCAGTGCGACGGATCGGCGCCACGGGCCGGGTCGGGCAGCACCAGTGCGCCACCGACGGCGAGGGGGCCGAAGAGATCGTACACCGACAGGTCGAAACTCAACTGTGCCAACCCCAGCACGCGATCACTGGCGCTGAGCTGAAAGCGCCGATTGATGTCCTGCACGGTATTGAGAGCGGCGCGATGGCTGATCATCACGCCTTTGGGATCGCCCGTGGAGCCGGAAGTGAAGATCACGTAGGCGAGGTCATCGGGGCTGCCGTCGGCCGCTTTGAAGTCGGCTGGAGCCGGCGCCAGTTGATCCACTACATGCCAGTGCAGACCATCGGGCAGCGGCGTGTTGGGCAGCGGGTGAGACTGGCCGAGCACGTGGCGCACCTGGGCGCTGCGCAGCACGCGGTCGCGGCGGGCGGGCGGGGCGTTGCTGTCGAGCGGCAGGTAGGCGGCTCCGGCAAGCAATACACCGTAGGCCGCCACGACCTGGTCGAGGCCTTTGGGCATGAGGATTGCCACTGGTTCCTCGGCGGCGCAACCGGCCTGGCGCAAGGTGGCGGCGACGGCCAGGGCGCGTTCGACGAGTGCGGCGTAGGTCAGGCTGCCGTTGGCGTCGATCACCGCCAGAGCCTGCGGATGTGCAGCGGCCATGGCCAGCAGGCCGTCGTACAAACGACCGGTAGGCAGCGGCGCGGCGGTGGCATTCGCCGTCAGGCGCTCGCGCTGTTGCCAGGCCGGCAGGGGCACGTGCATCGGTTGCTCCCAGGCGATCGGGTCCAGGGCCAATCGCTGCAGGTGGGCCAGGAATGCCTGCTGCATGTCATCGATCAACCCATCGGGGAACACGCCTTGGCGCACGTCCCAATGGATGTGCAAACCGTGATGGTCATCCATCACTTGGCAGTCGAGGGTGACCTGCGGGGTCTGGGTAATGCCGTGGCCCACCCGACGCTGGCTGGCCGCCAGTGGTTCGATCGCCAGGCCGATGGCGCTGGTGAACACCACCGGCATGACCGCGGCTTCACGGCCACGACGGCGGCCGATTTCGCGCATCACTTCAATACCGGAAAACAATCGGTGCTCCAGGTCCGCAAACAGCTGGCTGCCCAATTGGCGGGCCTGCTGGCTGAAATCCTGGTCTTGGGGATCGTTGACCTGCAGCAGGCTCACGGAGGTGAAGTCGCCCACCAGCCGATCCACCTGCGGATGCAGCGGCAAGCGGTTGAGCAGCGTCAGGTTGAGGCTGAAGGTGGGGCGCTGGCTCCAGCGTTGCAGGGTGCCTACATAGGTGGCGAGCACCGCAATGGAGGGCGTCAGGCCGCGTTCGCTGGCGACTTTTTTCAGGGCGTTCCAGTGTGGCTGGTCGAGCTGCGCGGAGTGCCGTTGGAAGCGCGGCATGGCCGTGTCGTCGCCACTCAGGGGCGCGGGCAGTTGCGGTGCAGCGGGCAAGTCGTCGACGCGCGCCAGCCAATATTCGCGGTCGCGTTGATGGCGGCTGCCTTCGAGCAGGCCACGCTCGGCCAGCAGGTAGTCGCGGAAGGTGATGTCCAGGGGTGGCAGGGCGGCTTGGGGATCGTCCAGCAATTGCTCCAACTCATTGAACAGCAACTGGGCGCTGGCCCAGTCGGCAATCAACGAGTCCATGGAAAAATGCAGGGTGTCGCCACTCTCGCTGCGGCTCATGCGCAACTCGAACAGCGGCCATTGATCAGTGGGGTAGAGCTTCTGCTCCATGGCTTGGCGGATCTGTTGCACGGCGTGCTGACGCTGTTCGCCCGTGGCGTCGCGCAGATCTGTGACGGCCACGGAATACGGGTCGACTTCGGCGAGGACACGTTGCGAGCCTTCACTGGCAATCACCGCGCGCAACATGTCGTGGCGCTCGATCAGACGGTTCCACGCGTTTTCCACCTGTTGCGGGTCGAGCGCCGGCCAGCTCAGTTCCAGGTAACCGTGGCAGGCCACGTTGCCGTAGCCAAATGAAGATTGACGGCCCAAAAGGTAGGCGTTCTGCACGTCGGTGAGCGGGAAGGGGGAGTGGTGGTTTGCCGGGTCAGCCTGGACCAACGGCCGTTCCTGTACTTCGAGCAGGTGCAGGATCTGTTCTTTGTGCTCGCGCAGTTGTGCCATTCGCTCGGCATTGAGCAGGCCTTGCGGGGCGCGGAATTTCAGTTGTCCGTCCTGGGGCCAGAGTTCGACGCCCAGGGACTTGAGTTCACTTAACAGTTTGGCGGCGGGCATGGATACAGCTCCTGGAGAAAGGGGAGGTTGTGCGGGCATCAGATGACACCCTCTTCAACGGTGTCCGAAGACGGCTGGCGCTCAAGGATTTGCGCCACCTCGGTCAAGGTGGCGGCGCCGAACAACTGGCCCATGGGCAGTTCAACGCCCAGGCGGGTGCGCAGCATTTCGAGAAAGCGCGTGGCCAGGAGGCTGTCACCACCGAGGCGGAAAAAGTTGTCGTGGCGCGACACGCTCGGCACGTTGAGCAATTGCTGCCAGAGTTCGGCGATCACCCGTTCGTCCGGGCGCAGCGGTTGCTCGTCCACCACCGTACGCGTTTGGGTGGCGTCGGCCAGGGCGGCCTGCAGCGCGCGGCGATCGACCTTGCCGTTGCTGCTCAGAGGCAAGTGTTCAAGCACCAGGATCTGCTCCGGGCGCATGTACCCCGGCAGGCATTGCTCCAGGTGTCGCGCCAGGGCCTGCGCCTCGGTGCTGGCGGTGACGGCGGCCATCAGCTGGTTATTGGCGACCAGTGCCACCGCTGTGTTTACGCAGGGGTGGCGGGCTAGGGCGGCTTCGATTTCGCCCAGCTCGATGCGATGGCCGCCAATCTTCACCTGGCTGTCAGCGCGGCCCAGAAACTCCAACAAACCGTCGGGGTGGTAGCGGCCCAGGTCGCCGGTGCGGTACCAGCCATCGACAAAGCGCTCGGCATTCAACTGTGGCGCGTGACGATAGCCGCGAGCGACACCGGCGCCACCAATCCACAGCTCGCCGGTGACCCAGTCCGGGCAGTCCCGCCCCAGGGTATCGACCACCCGGTAAGCCTGGTTCGCCAGCGGCACGCCGTAGGGGATCGAGCGCCAACCCGGCAAGGGTTGTTGCACTTGGAAATGGTTCGACCAGATCGCCGCTTCGGTGGCGCCGCCCAGGGCGATAAAGCGGCAGTCAGGGGCCTGTTGCCGCAAGCGTTGCGGCAGGTCGAGGCCAATCCAGTCCCCCGACAGCAGCGCCACTTTCAGACCCAGTGGCTGGCGGTCGTGGGCGTTGGCTTCGAGCAGCATGTCCAGCAGGGCCGGCACGCTGTTCCACAGGGTCACGCCATGGTGTTGCAACGCCTTGAGCCAGGCCCGCGCATCGCGGCGTTGATCCTCTTCGATCAGCACCAGCGCACCGCCCACCGACAGCAGGCCGAACAAGTCGTATACCGAAAGATCGAAGTCCAACGCTGACAGCGCCAGGGTACAGTCGCTGGCGTCGATGCCATAACAGCGGTTGATCTCGGCCACGGTGTTCATCGCCGCGCGGTGGGTGATCTCCACGCCCTTGGGCTGGCCAGTGGAACCGGAGGTGTAGATCACGTAGGCCAGTTCTGCGGCCGGGACGGCGAGCGGCGCCGACAGCGGTTCAGCTTCCAGCGCGCGGCGCGGATCGAGGTGTCTGACTCTCGACAGCTGCGGGTCGTGCCCGGCAATCATCAGGCTTACGCCGGCCTGTCGCAGGATGCGTTGGCAGCGCTGCAGCGGTTGGTCGACACCCACCGGCAGGTATGCGGCACCTGCGGCCAGAATGCCCAGCACGCTGGCGATCTGTTGCGGCCCCTTGGCCAGGGACACGGCCACCAGCTCGCCCGGCCCGACGCCTGCGTCCACCAGGCTGCGAGCAATGCGCAGCGCCCGGTCGGCGAGTTCGCCATAGCTCAGGGTGCAGTGCTCGCCCCACAACAGGGCCGGGCGTTGTGGTGCTTGGCGTGCGTGTTCGAAGAACCCTTGGTGTAAGGTCGGGTCACCCGGCACGCTTGGGCCCGGGGCATTGAGCCGGGCGCGCAGTTGCGCCTGGGCTTGCGGCAGCAGGTCCGGCGGCGGGTTGTCCCAGGCGTGCTCGGCCAGCCAGTTCAAGCTGTACAGGTAGGCGTCGAACATCGCTTCGACCAGACCTTCGGGGAACAGGCCGACCACGTAGTCCCAATTCAAGGCTACGCCGCCGTTGGCTTCGACCACCTGATGGTCGAGCCAGACCTGTGGCGTTTGAGTCAGGCCAAAGACTTGCCGGGCAAACGGCCCATCCACCGGCGCGGCCGTGCCATCCGGGACCCCGAGGGCACTGGTGAACACCACGGGCATGCTTACCTGGCGCTCACCATTGCCCCGGGCCAATTGCCGCAGCAAGCTGACCGAGCCGAGGCAACGATGTTCCAGTGCCTCGCCCAGGATTCGCTGGGTACGCCGGGCGCGGTCGACCCAGCGCTCACCGGGCACCGGTACATAGCCAAGCAGCGTCAGGGAGGTGAAATCGCCCATGACCTGATCGATCTGGGGGTGCAGCGCGCGACGATCGAACAACGTGAGGTTGAGGCTGAGGTCCGGGCGCGCACTCCAGCGGCCGAGGGTTTCGGCAAATGCGCAGAGCAGTACCGCCGACGCGGTGAGGCCGTGTTGTTGGGCCTTGGCCAGGATCGCTGTCCAGGCTTGGGCGTCGATCTGCCCTTGCAGACGGTCAAAGCGCGGTTGGCCAAGGCTGGCGGGGTCAACCGCCAACGGCAATTGCGGATGCGCGGGCAGCTCGGGCAGGCGCTCCTGCCAGAACTGTTGCGCGGCTTGCAGCTCGGCCGCGTCCACGGCGGATTGCAGTTGATAATCGCGGAACGACAGTTCCAGGGGAGTCAACGTCAATCCGGGGTCCCGATACAAGGCATCCAGTTCTGCGTAGAAGCGCAGGATGCTCAGGGCATCGAGAATCAGATTGTCCAGGCTGATGGCCAACCGGGTGTGCCGATCATGAGTCACTGCCTGCAGATCGAACAGCGGCCACTGGCCTGGATCGAACACGCGATGGGCACAGTGTTCGCGCAAATCTGCGAGGCTGGCGTAGCCCTGGCCGATCTTGAAGGATGGCAGCTGTTGCAAGGGTAGGATGCGGGCCTGGCCGCATTGATCGAACACGGCGCGGAGCATTTCGTGGCGCTCGATCAAGCGCTCAAGGGCGTTTTGCAGGCGCGGCAGGTCAAGGTCCTCAACGTCGTATTCGCGATAGAAGTGACAGCTCACGCCGCCCAGTACCAGGCTCGGATCGCGGCCCAGCCAATAAGCTTGCTGGACCTCGGTCATGGGGAAAGGCGCGTGGCGTTGCGGCAGGTCGGGCACAATCGTGCGCTGCGGTTCGGCCTGGGTCAGTCGATGCAAATCAGCACAAAAATGCGCGAGCAACGGTTTGACAAAGACCTGGGCGATACGCGCGCCACCCAGCCCCTGTTCGGCGAGCAGGCGCACCAGGCGGGTGGCGCTCAGGGAGTCACCGCCCAGGGCGAAGAAATTGTCTTCACGGCAGACTTCGTCACAGCCCAGCAACTGCTGCCAGACACGCGCCACCTGCGTTTCGATGTCGCCGCAGGGAGGCGACAGGTTGGCCGGTACGCGAGTGTTGTTCACGGCCAGCCAGGCACTCAGCGCCTTGCGATCCACCTTGCCGTTGCCGGTCAAGGGCAATCGCGCGCACCCCAGGATCGTGCCGGGAATCATGTAGGCCGGCAGGTGCTCGGCGAGATGCCGGGCAAAGCCCGGCGAGTCAAACCGGGTGGGCTCTTCGGGGCCATTTGTCAGGCGCACCACCGCCGCCAGTTGCTGGCCAGCCAGCAGAGCCACCGCCTGATCGATGCCTGGCCAGGCAAGCAATGCGCTTTCGACTTCCCCGGCTTCGATGCGCAAGCCGTGCAGTTTGAGTTGGAAATCGCGGCGCCCGAGGAATTCGACATTGCCGTCGGGGTGATAGCGCGCATTGTCGCCGGTGCGATACCAGCGCAGGCCTTGGTAGTCTACAAAGCGTTCAGCGGTGCGCACCCGGTCGCCGCGATAACCCTCGGCCACACCGGTGCCGCCGATCCACAGTTCACCGGCGACCCAGTCCGGGCAGTCGTGGCCGTGCGGGTCGACGATGCGCAGGTGGACGTTATCCAGTGGCGTGCCATAGGGCAGGCAGTGCCAAGGCAATGCTTGGCCAGGCAGCACTTCGAACAGGGTCGAGTGGATGGCGGTTTCGGTGGCACCGCCCAGAGCCATGAAGCGGCAGCCGGGTGCTTGGGTCCACAGCCGGGGCGCCAGATTCGGAGCGACTTTGTCGCCGCCCAGCAACACCGCACGTAGCGGCAGGCTGGCGTCGGCAGGGGCGCAACCGAGCAGCATGTCCAGCAATGCCGGCACACAGTTGAGCACGCTGGCGCGATGCTGCAGGGCCAGTTCACGCCAGCGTCCGGCATCGCGCTGGGCCTCGGGCTCGATACCGATCACCGCGGCCCCCGTCGACAGCGCGGCAAACAGGTCGAACACCGACAGGTCGAACTCCAGCGCCGACAGCGCGAGGATTCGGTCGTCACTGTTCAGGAGCAAGCGCCGTTGCAGGTCTTGCAGGGTGTTGGCGGCCGCCTGATGGCTGATTTCCACGCCCTTGGGCTCACCTGTGGAGCCCGAGGTATAGAGGATATAGGCCAGGTCGCTGATTGCCCCGGGCCGCGGAGCGTCCAGCGCGGAGCCGGTGGCGGGCAGTTCCGTGAGCAATAAGCGTGCACCCGATGACTCACGGATTTTCTGGCAACGCGCCGTGGGTTGATCGACGCTGATGGGCAGGTACGTGGCGCTGCACGCCAGGATGCCCAGCACCGCAATCACCTGCTCGGGCCCCTTGGGCAGTTGCAACGCCACCACATCGCCGCGCCGCACGCCTTGGTCTTCCAGGTAGGCCGCCACGCTCAGGGCGCGCTCGGCCAGCTCGCCGTAGTGGATGACGGGCTGATTGCCGTGCAACAACGCGGGCAGGTCTGGCGTCAGGCGCGCCTGGGCAAAAAAGGCTTCGTGCAGGCGCTGCTCCGGCAGGGGCGCGGCCTGGCCTTGAACGCTGTTGCGGACCTCAAGTTGGCTGGCGGGGATCAGCGCCGGCGGTGGCAGATCCCAGGCCGAAAATTCAAAACACAGGCGCTGCAACAGGCCGATATAGGCCTCGAACAAGCCGTCCAGCATCCCGTCGGCGAACAGCCCCTCACGGGCATCGAGATTGACCAGGATGCCGCCATCCAGTTCGGTAACCTGAGCGTCGAGCCACACCTGCGGGCCCTGGGAAATGATCCAGGCCGGTTCGCCGAAACACGCCTGCACGCCCTCGGCGAACAATTCCCCTAGCCCCAGGGCGCTGGTATACACCACCGGTGCCAGCACTTGCTCACCGCGTTGCCGCGACAGCTCGCGCAACACCTCCAAACCGGAAAACGCGCTGTGCGCCGCATCGCCATGGAAGCGTCGTTGCAGGGCCGTGGCGCGAGCGGCAAAAGTGCCGGCGACGTGACCTTCCCAAGCCAGCAGGATCGATGAGGTGAAATCGCCAACCAGGCGGTCGACATCGGCATGCAACGGGGTGCGGTTGAACAGCGGCAGGTTGAGTAGCAGCTCGGGCGTCTCGCACCAGGCACCAAGGGCTTCACAGAACACCGCCGCCAGGGCCATCGCCGGCGTGAGCCCATGTTCGCGGGCGTGGCGCTCGAAGGCCTGGCGCTGGGACGGCGGCAGCCAATGGTGACGGCGCCGCACCTGGCGATCGTCGCCCTGGGTCTTGACGGGCAGGCGCGGGGCACCGGGCAACCGGTCCAGGCGCTGCAACCAGTAGTCACGGGCGTGTTGATGACGAGCAAGCTGCTCAGGGTTGGCCTGTTCATCGCGCAGGTCGGCCAGGTAACGGGCGAAGCTGTAGTCCAGCGCGGCCAGGGGCTGTTGGTGATACAGCTGCACCAGGTCGCCGAGCAAGATGCGCAGGCTCAAGGCATCGGCTGCGAGCATGTCGAGGTTCAAGTGCAGGCGAGTCCCGTCGGGCAGCAGCGACAACTGGATATCCAGTACCTGACCTTGTTCAACGGCCAATTGGCGGTGGGATAACTCCGCGCGCAACGCCTCCAGTCGTTGTTGCTGTTGATCGGCGCTGGCCTGGCGCAAGTCGTGCACTTTCAATCCTGGCCAAGGGCTCTGTGCAAGGATCCGCTGGCGGCCGTCGTCGAGAAACTGCGCGCGCAACATCGGATGCCGCGCCAGTAACGCCCGGACGGCGGCCTCCAAGCGGACCGGGTCAACGTCGCGGCCGTCGAATTCGTTGTAGAAGTGCGCCGCCACACCGCCCAATTGCTGGCCGGGCGCACGCCCGATCCAGTAGGCGTGTTGCATCGGCGCCAGTTCGAAAGGCAGCCCTTCGTCCGTCTGCACGGTGGGCGCGGCAGGGACGGTGGGCTTCACATCGAGCAGTGCCAGCCAGGCGGATAGGCGCGGGTCGGCGATCAGCTCGGCGAAGCGCGCGGCCAGGCCCTGGCGGCGCCATTGGCCGGCGAGGCGAATCAGGGTGACGGAGTCCAGCCCCCATTCGATCAGGTTCGCCTCCAGGGGTATCTGCTCGGCGGGCAGATCGAGGGCTTGGGAAAGGGACTGGCGCAGCAGTGTTGCGGTTGAGGTGCTGGGAGTGGCCATGGCTCAACGTCTTCTCATTACTAGGGCCCGGACCGGGGTTGGCCCAGGCGCTGGGGGCAGGCAGATGCTTGGAGGAAGATGCTAGTCATTCTCATTTTGCCAACTACCCGGATCGAATCGTTTTTGCCCCGCATCCGCGTCTCGCTCATCGGTTGCAGTGGCGTGACGGCTGCGTGCAAGGCCGGTCGGTCGCAGGATGCGGTTGGAAAATGACTTGAATCGGGTAGAGCCCGGCCCATGGCCTTGATTACCGTCGCTCGCCGCCCTCTTGCAGGGCCTGTGTCCCTCTGATCTGGTCTGGAGTTGTGGATGTCTGTCGATTCGGGTTTACAAGTGCGCGGCCTGCGCAAGCGCTACAGCAACGGCGTCGAAGCGCTGCGCGGCGTGGACCTGAGCGTCGGGCCTGGTATGTATGGTCTGCTGGGGCCGAACGGCGCGGGCAAAAGCAGTCTGATGCGGACCCTGGCGACTTTGCAGCAACCAGACGCCGGCAGCATTCACCTGGATGGAGTGGATGTGCTGGCCGATGCCGACTATTTGCGCCGCCGCCTGGGCTATCTGCCGCAGCAATTGGGCGCGTATCCGGGCGTAAGTGCACGGGATCTGCTTGATCGTTTTGCCTGGCTCAAGGGGCGAACCGACAGCCGTCAACGTCGTGAGGAAATCGAGGGTCTGCTGGACAAGGTCAACCTCCGGCAGGCAGCCCATCGGGCGCTTGCCACTTATTCGGGCGGCATGCTGCGTCGGTTCGGCATCGCCATGGCGCTGGTGGGCTCGCCACGCCTGTTGATCGTCGACGAACCCACGGCAGGCCTCGATCCGGCGGAGCGCAACCGTTTTCATCGAGTGCTCGCCGATGTCGCCGCCGAATCGATCGTGTTGCTTTCGACGCACATCGTCGAGGACGTCGAGAACCTCTGCAGCCGGCTGGCGGTGCTGGCCGGTGGACAGATTATTGTCGAAGGGAGTCCGGCGCAGTTGTTGGGCGCCGAGCGGGGCCGATTGTGGGAAGGGTCCTTCGACCGTGGCGAGGCGCTGCCCGACGCCTTGCATGTGGCCGCCAGTCCGCAGGGCAGCCGCGTCATTGTGCACGGCACATGTCCTGCCGACCCTCGCTTCGTGCCCCACGCGCCGCGCCTGGAAGACATCTATTACCTGGCCCTGGCCCAGGCGGGTGAGGCGATCGACGCATGAATACCTTTGCTCTGCTGATGCGTGAGGCCTGGGTTGAAGTGCGCGCCGGGCTGCGCAGCGGCATCCCGTTGCTGGTGTTCCTCGGCCTGACCGGCTATTTGCTGATGTCCCTGGCCAACGCCGACTACGTGCAGAAAATGGGCGCCAGCGATATCGCCCGCAATGCCCCGAGCCTGATCTACCTGATGTCGTGCGGCTGTATGTTCTTCCTGTTTTTTGCCTGGGCATGGGTCTTTGCCCAGCCGGCCCTGCGGGACCGCAAGGCGCAATTGGAAGAAGTGTTGCTGGCTTTGCCACTGTCGCTGCCGGCGCTGTTGTGGGGACGTTTCATCGGTGCAGCGCTGGTGGGTGGTTTACTCGCCAGCTCATTGATCGTCGGGTTTCTGCTCAGCCCGGTGCTGGGGTGGCTCGGCTGGGTGCCAGCGGCGAGCATCGGCGCGCCAAACTGGTCGGCGCTGGGGTTTGCCTGGGTCGCGTTGCTGTTGCCGGTGAGCACCGGGATCGGTGCGTTGTATTACCTGCTGGCCTTGCGTAGCCGCGGCCTCGCCGCGCCGTTTGCCTTGGCAACGGTGCTGATGCTGCTGTGGATGTTCGCGGTAGTGGTGCTCAAGGGCGGACATATCAACCCGCTGCTGGCCGCCAGCCTTGATCCGTCACTGTTTACCTTTGCCCAGGCCCAGGTGGAAACCTGGTCCGCCGCGCAAAAATCCCGATCGCTGTTGGCATTGACGCCGGGGTTCTGGCTGAACCGGGCGCTGTGGTGTGGGTTGCCCTTGCTGCTGCTCGCCGTCGTCCTGGCCCGCACCAGCCGCCAAGGCTTGATGGGCCGGCGCAGCGGCGCCATGTTGGCCGAGCCACCGATGCAGTTGGCGAGCCACGTGCGCTTGCCGGGTCCGTTATCCAGCAGCCAGTGGTCGCGGGCCTTGTGGCGCGAGGTTCGCTGGCAGGTGCGGCAGTTGTTTGCCCGGCGCCTCTGGTGGGCAGCCCTTGGGTTGCTGCTGGCCATGGGCATTCTTAGCGGGTTTGTCCATATCGTCTGGCATGCACACGGGCCGATGGTGCCGCGGCAGGATCTGATCTTGCCGCTGTTATCGAGCGCGTCTTTCCTGGTGATCGCCTTTATTGTCGCGGCGCTGGTGGGGCTGGTGTGCCGGCGCGATGACGTCGAAGGCCTAGGCGCGATGCTGCAAGCGACCCCGGCGCCGGCATGGCTGCGCTTGTTGGGACGGGTGGCCTGCGTGCTGACGGCGACATCGGCCTTGGCACTGGTGCCGGGCATTGCCAGCCTGGTGATCAGCGCGATTGCCGCCCCCGGTAACCTGGCCCCAGGCTTTGTGCTGATCTATCAGGTACTGGTATTCGCGCCACCGTTGCTGGAACTGGCGATGCTCACGGTGCTGGTGCATGCCTTGATCCGTCGCTCCGGCCTGGCGTACGCGACGTCGATGCTGCTGACATTTTTCCTGGTGCTCAACCATGAGTTGGGGCTGGTCAGTTATCCCGCCTATGCCATGGCGATTCCGGCTCACGTGGCGTTGTCGCAACTCACGGGCTGGGCGCCCTGGTTGCCTTATCTCGCGACCTTGACGAGCTGGAAACTGGCCTGCTGCCTGGTACTGGTCGCGTTGGCGGCGCTGGTCTTGCCCCGGGGGCCGGAACGGCGACGTCTCATCGATGTACGCCGCAGCCTGTGGAGGCTGCCCGGTGCTTTGCTGATATTGGGAGCCGTCGGTCTGCTGGGCAGCGGCGTGTTGTTGCATCGGCATCTGGTAGAGCAGGGCGAGTACCGGTCGGTGGCCGAGGAACGGGCCGAGCATGCCGAATGGGAACAGCGATGGCTGGCTGGGGCGGGCGCTTGGCAAGTAGCGCAAGGACGTTTGCGCTTGCGTATCGACAGCGTTGCGCGACGTGTCGAAGGCGAGTGGACACTGGGGGCTGTGACCGCTGCCAATCAGCGCCTGGACGCCGAACTGCCGCCGGGTTTGCACATCACGACGGTGAGCGTCATGGGGCGCCCGGTGATTTTCGAGCAGGCGGCCGGGCACCTGCGTGTGCCTCTGAATGAATGCGCGGCGAGCGGCTGCAGCATGCAACTGAACTGGACGCTGGAAGCCGCCGGCTGGCCGTCCGAAGGTGACGCATTCTGGCTGGGACCGCGAGGGGTGTGGCTGCAGGCGCGCCGCGTGATGCCGCGCCTGGGCCTGGACCGCGAGCGCTTGCTGCGTGCGCCGGCGCAGCGTGCCGAAGCCGGTTTATCGGCTGAGGTGCCGAGTCTGCCAGCAGGGTCGACAGTTGCCGTAGACGCGGTGGCGCCGGCGGGGGCGTGGCAGTGGCTGATCGAGGTTGATGGCCAGGCTTTAATCGGACAAAGCGACGGGCCACTGGACTTCGCCTACCACATGGCCGCGACGCAAGACCTCGACGGCGTGAAGGTACTCGCCGATGCCGGCCGCCAGCAAACCGCCCGTGAAGTCCGCGAGGATCTGGAGCTCATGTCCGCTTGTGTGGCTCGGCGCCTGGGCCATCGCCCGACCGTCGAACACCTGAGCCAGTGGCCGCCCGGCATGGGTTCCAGCCAGTTGAGCCAGACCCATCTTTTGCTCGGCCAGGCGCCGGATTGGGACGTGGCGCCGGTGGGCGTCGGGCGCTGGACGCGCCGCGCGCATATCGCCGAACTGCTCGCGCGCCGAATGCTGATCGACGCCAGCGACCTGCGACAAGCCCCGGGCTATCTCTGGTTGAGCCAGGGCGTGGCAGGCGCGATCGGCCTGTTGTGTGTCGGCGATGTCGACGGCGCTGATGCTCGCTCGGCCCTGGTGAAGTTGATGGGCGAAGACTTGACCCGTGCCTTGGGCAATGACGGCGAGCCCATCGGCACCTTGGCTGACGCCCGAGAGCAGGGCTGGGTTGCGTCTTATGCGCCCCTGGTCAGCCTGGATTGGGTGGCCGGACAAAGCGCCGGACAACTGATGGCGATGAGCACAAATATCCGAAACGGCCAGGGATGGCCCGCCGCAATGCAGGGCGTGCTGGGCGCGCCCTCCGATCAGGCAATCACCACGGCGCTCAAGCGCTGGGGGCCTGCGCAATGAATTCGAACCATCCCTGTTTTCTGGAGCTTCCCATGTCACCTGAGTTGTCTGTCCAACCGCTACGTCGTCCGCTTGGCTGGCGCGAGAATGTGCTGACCCAAACCCTGGCGCTGGCTTTGTCCAGCCAGGTATGCACGGCCTATTCTGCTGGCTATCAACCCTCCACCAGTGCGGAGGTCATCGAGTTGGCCCCGCTGACAGTCAGCGCCCGGTTGAACGAGGAAAGCGCCAAGGATATTCCCTTCGGACTTTCCGTGATCGACGGACAGACCCTCGAAACCCGGCGCTTGCGTAGCCTGGAGGATGCATTGCGGACCACGCCGGGCGTGGATGTGAACTCCTGGGGCGGCGCCAACGATGCCAATGTGCGCATCCGTGGTGTCGGTTCGCTGAACCAGATGAGCATGGACGATGGCTCGGTGGTACTGAATGTCGACGGGGTTCCGATGTCGGTGCGCAACGCGGCGATGGCCACACTTGATGTGCAGCAAGTGGAGGTGCTCAAGGGCCCCCAGGGCACGCTGTTCGGGCGCAACAGCGAGGCGGGCGCGATCAATGTGACCACCCGCAAGCCGACCCGCGAACTGGAAGGTTATGTGCGCGGCGAAGTTGGCAACCAGGGCCAGTTCATGACCGAAGGTGCCGTCGGCGGGCCGTTGACCGAATCCCTCGCGGGGCGTATTGCCGTGCGCCGTAGCGGCTTCGATAACTGGATCGACGACCAGCAGGACGGCGACCCGTTGACCAAACCCCGCGACCTGGCCCTGCGCGGCAGTCTGCTATGGGACAACGATCAGGGCACAACCGGCCTGCTGACCGCCGAGCGCCAGCGCGCCGATCATTATGCCGGCCTGGAAATGCTGCGCCCGTTCGGCAACCGCCCCAGCCTGGACTACACGCCCGGTACGTTTGATGACAACCAGAAGACCAACGAGCGTTATTCTTTCGAGCTCAATCATGACTTGGCGCAGTCGCGGATCACCTCGATCAGCGCCTACACCAGCACCGATTTCAATGCGGTAAAAGGCTATGACCGCAACATCACCGAGGCTCTCTACGGATCACCGTTCGAATACCTGATCGAAGATACTGCCAAGGAGCGCGTGTGGAGCCAGGATCTGCGCCTGGGCTCGCTGGCGGATGCCGAGGTGTTCTGGGTGACCGGGATGAACCTGTCGCGCTCCGAGCGCAGCTTCGATTCCGACGACTTCGCCAGCGGCGCCCGGCAGAGGCGCGATTTCACCACCAACAGTTATGCGCTGTACGGCGAGATGACGTATCCGATCGCCGAAGACTGGAAGCTCACCACAGGCCTGCGCCACACCTGGGACCGCAAGACCTATGGCGCCGACTATTCAAGCGGGGGCAATAGTGTCGCCGACGATCGCCGGTTACGGAATGACTACAACACCGGTCGCGTGGCCTTGAGCTACGCGCTCACGCCGCAGACGAATCTGTATGCGGTGCTGTCGCGAGGCTATAAGTCAGCGGGCTTCAACGATTACGCGACGTCGGTCAGGGACAGCGAACCTTACAAAGCGGCCAAGGTGAACTCCGCCGAAGTCGGTTTCAAGCATGAAAGCGCCGAGGGTGCCCTGAGCCTCGAAGGTGCGTTGTTCATGACACGTGTGCAGGACGACCACCTGCTGGGGTATGACTTCAACACCCTGGCGGTCAGCGCCGTGAATGCCGATACCCGCAGCAAGGGCGCCGAGCTGTCGAGCACCTGGCATGTCACCGATGAGCTGACCCTGGGCAGTGCGGTGAGCTACACCAACGCGGTGGTGACCTCTGATGCACCGGGCGTTTCCGGTGGCGATGTAGCGGCGGGGAATCGTGTGCCGGACGTGCCGCTGTGGAGCGGCAACTTCAGCATCGCCTGGCAGAGAAACCTGGGCGAGTTCATGGGCTTGCCTGCCCCGCGGCTGAACACATTGCTCAACTATCGCGTGCAGAAAGATCGCCCCGCCGACCCACAGAATCACTACGACCTCAAAGGCTACGCCAAGCTGGACCTGCACGTGGGCCTGGAGACTGGCGGTTCGGAAGTCTACCTGTGGGGCGATAACCTGCTCGATGCGCAATATGACTTGTATGGATCGTACTCAACTGATCAGGTGCTGACCGGCATGCCGGGCCGGGGGCGCTCGGCCGGCGTCGGGTACAGTTATTCGTTCTGAGCGCCCCTCATGGAGTCAAGGGCAGGTCAGAACTGATAGGTATAGCCGAGACCCAAGGTGCGCCGCCGAGCCGGTGCACCATAGGCTACAGGGTCACTGTAGAAACCATAGGTGTCGTAGGTCTGGTTCAGCAGGTTGTCGGCGAAGGCATAGACTTCGCCGAAGCGGCTTTCGAGGCCCGCGCGCAGGTCGAGTTTTTCGTAGTTGTCCAGGTTGAAGTGGTTTTGTGGATCGGCTGCGCGTTCGCCCACCAGATGATAGTTGAGGCTGGTGTTCAAGATCGTTTCGCCAAGGCTGGCAAAGCTGCCCAAGGGGTGTCGCCAGTCGATGTTGAGATTGCCGCTCCAGCGTGGAACATCCGGGGTACGGTTGCCGGCGGCGACGTCACCGGCCTGGATGCCGTGTACGGCGCTGGTGATCCTGGCGTCGAGGTAGGTGGCGCTGGCGGTAACGGCCAGGCCATGGTCGAAGCGCCAGGCGCCTTCCAGTTCAGCGCCCCGGGTGCGGGTATCGGCATTGAACGCACTGGTGGCGAAGGTTGCAGCGTTGTAGCCCAACAGGTGGTCGTCGTGCACGCGGGTGTAGAACAGCGCACCGTTCAGGCTGCCACGGCGATCTTCGGTTTCACTTTTGAAGCCCAGCTCGGCGGCTCGGCTGACGGCGGCCTTGTAGGGCTCGCTGTCGCTGACCTGCGCAGCATAATCATTGAACCCGCCGGATTTATAGCCTCGCGCCAATTGCACGTAGACGTTGGTTTGCGGGGTGAGCGCATAGCTCAGGGCTACGCGGCCAGTGCCGTAGTGGTCAGTCAGCTTGCGTGAATCGTCCACGGCGCTGGCGCCAGCGAAGTACTGGCCGTCGTAGGTCTTGCGATCCCATGAGTGGCGATAGCCGGTGGTGAGCTTCAGGCGCTCGGTGAGCGGGAAGGTGACTTCGCCGTAGCCGGCATACGTGGTGGTGGTGAAGTCGCGAAACCTGGCATCGGCGGCGCCATAGGTATCGCGTGGCGTGTCGTAGCTGCGCTCGTTGCGGCTGGCGGCAAGGCCGGCGATCCAGAACGTGTCTGCGTCGGGCAACGAGCTCAAGTGCAGGTCCTGGCTCCAGCTGCGCTCGAAGGATTTGTCCACCGCCCAGTACTCGCTGGGCGTGCCATACAGGGCGTCCATCAGTTTGCTGTCGTAGGCGACCAGGCCTTCGAAATCGGCGGTGGAGGTCGCGGTCGTCGACGTCAGGCGACTGTTGGCGAAGTCATGATCGACCTTGACGGCGTAGCGCTCGGTGGTCTTGTAATTGTCATCGAACAGACCGGGCGTCAGATCCAGGCTGGGGTCGCTGCCATAAGGTCGCAGCACCAACGAGTTGGTGGCGCGTTCGGTTTTCTGGCGTTCAGCGCTGAAAAGCACATGGGTGTCATCGTTGAGGTCCCAGAGCAGGCTGGCGCGATAAGCCTCGTTGCGTGGCTCGGTGATCGGATCGTGGGTCTGATCGTTGTCGATCCAGCTGTCATAGCCGGCCCGGCGCACTGCCAGGCGGCCGCTGAGGCTGTCGCTGATCGGTCCGCCGATGGCACCTTCGCTGAGGAACTGGCCCGCCTGACCCATCTCGCCGCGTATATAACCTTCCGGTTCACGGGTCGGCTGGCGGGTGGTGATGTTCACCGCGCCCGCTTGGCCAATCGCACCGGACATCGTGCCCTGGGGGCCCTTGAGCACCTCTATGCGATCGATATCCAAGGTGCCGAAACCGAGGCTGCGTGACGCAACTGGAACACCGTCGATGTTGAATGCCACCGAGCTGTCATCCATCGACATCTGGTACAGCGAGCCGACACCACGGATCAGCACGTTGAAGTCATTCGGGCCGCCGGAAGAGTTGACGTTGACCCCGGACGTATTGCGCAAGGCGCTTTCCAGCGTGTCGAGCCGCTGGATACGCAGTTGTTCGCCGCTGATCACGCTCAGGCTGATGGGCAGGTTTCGCGGATCTTCCTGCTCCATGCGCGCGGTCACCGTCGAGACGGGTAATTCAAAGGTCTCGTCAGTGGCGGCGAGTACCGGACTGGCCAATGCCCAAGTTAAAATTATTGTTATAGTATTACATTTGTAGCATGATCCACGGATAGCCGTCGTGTTGCGTCGTGCAGACATTGTAGGTCCTTGAGCGAGGATTCTGATCGGTGCGCGTTACGTTGGCTGCAACGAATTGGCGCAGAAATGGGGAGCGCGCCAGATGCTAATAATTATCAATTGCATAGATCCACCCCGATGTGATCTGATTCGAGCCGTATCCGGTCAACCAGGAGATTCACGATGTCAGTCGTTCAAGGAGGCGCAGGAGAGCCGATGCCGGTCTCGCGAATAATCACGGGAGAATATGGAAGTGATCTCGGGCCTGGGGCGCACTGTCGGGTCACGCGAATGAACCTGCAGGACGGCCTCGACATCGTGCGTTGGCAAAGCAAGTTCGAGCAGCCGATCGAATTACCTTTGCAGGACGATAGCGAATGTATCCATTTCAGTTTTACCAACCTGCTCAAGGGCAAGGCTGCCTGCAGCTTTCGTGATGGTCGTCGGCAGCGTCGCTACGTGATCGACGAGGGCGCCGGCTGCATCAGCTACGGGCGTCGTCGCCACGGTCTTTATCACCAGCACGGGGAAATCGATAACATCACGGTGATGATCCGTCCCGAGGTGTTGGTACAGTGGGAGTTGAAACTCGATCCGCTGCTGAATAAAGCACTGGCTTGCGATCATTGTTTTCTTGAGGGGCACCGCAGCGGCGAAATGAGCGCGACGGCGCATTTGTTGTGCACGGCAATGGACCAGGGGCCTGACTCACCGACTAGCCAACCCCGAAGCGGCCTTTGGCTGTACGGTCAAAGCATCACCCTGGTCAGCCTGTTCCTGGAGGCGCGCCACAATGTCGACTGCACCTGCCGCGTCAGCCACATCGATCGCCAACGCTTGCTTCGTGCGCGTGAACGGCTGCTCGCGGATCTTGGCAAGGCGCCAAGCCTGTCAGAACTCGCTCGCGAGTCCGGGATGAGCCAACCAAAGCTTACACGCGGGTTTCGCCAATTGTTCTTGAACAGCGTCTACGGCGTCTTCCAGCAAGCGCGGATGATCCAGGCCCGGAGTCGATTGTTGAACGGAGAAGAGTCGGTGATGAGAATCGCGTCGGACCTTGGGTATGCCAACGCGAGCCATTTCGCCACGGCGTTTCGCAAACAGTTCGGGATCAACCCTTCGCTTCTCAAACATGGCGGGAGGAGCAAGTTATCGATTTCGGTAAAGTGAGCGCTGATCGTTAGGAAGAATGGTCTCTGCGTGGCGTATTAACGAACCTGGAGTCTGTTTTCTCCACGTCGCACTGCAAGCTTTCCAGAAAAAGCCACGCTAGCGCTGTCGAATGGAAAGGCCTATTTTTTCTTCCTTGAAGCGGAATTCAAACAAGTCCAGAATCTTTTCCTGCTCTAAAAAGAAAATAAACCCCTTAAAATTCAATGGGTAGGACACCAGGCGCGAGTCTCGTTTCCCGCTCTATGATTCAGAAAAAGCCACTCAGATGAGTGGCTTTTTTTTGTGCCTTAGAAGGGTTAGCTGCAAGACCCAATGCAAGCTCGCCACAGTTCTGAGTCCCAGGCGAGAAAGCATGTTGGCAATAGCTTGCGGTGGGATGAGAGTTAGCGGTTTTAAGGGAATAATCCTACGCGCAACTAAGTTACGCGTAGGATTTTCGGACTTTCAGTACGCGGCTACCAGACCATCCTTCCGGGGATCAGTGCCACCCACATAACCATGAGTGGTGCGCTGGATAATCTGCGCGCCGCCAAAGGCGAATACGCCGTTAGGTTCTTCGACGTCTATGTCGTGGCCTTTGGCACGTAAGGCTTCGACCACCTGTGGGTCGAATGCACGTTCCACTGCGACTTTCAGGCCAGATTCGAGCCTCCAGCGCGGTGCGTCTGCGGCGGCTTGCGGGTTCTGTTTGTAGCGCAGGATGCGCATCATCATCTGCAAGTGACCCTGTGCCTGCATCGGGCCGCCCATCAGGCCGAAGGACATCAACGGCGTGCCGTCGGCGTTCATCACAAAGCCGGGGATGATGGTGTGGAACGGACGTTTGCGCGGTGTAACGTAGTTGACGTGCTGCGGATCCAAGGAGAAGGCCGCGCCACGGTTTTGCAGGCTGATGCCGGTGCCAGGCACCACGACACCTGAGCCGAAGCCCATGTAATTGGACTGGATGAACGAGATCATCATGCCGCTTTCATCGGCCGCCGACAGGTAAACGGTGCCGCCCGGTTTAGGCGAACCATGCCCCGGATTGGCGGCCTTGTCGGTGACGAAACCGGCGCGCTCCATCAGGTAGGTTTTGTCCAGCAGATGCTCGGAAGGCACGCGCATGTGGTCGTTATCCGCCACGTGTTCGTTCAGGTCGGCAAGGGCCAGCTTCATGGCTTCCAACACTGGGTGCACGGTTTCCAGGCTGTCCACTGGATGCTCGCCGACGCCCAATGCTTCGAGCATAGTCAGGCCGGACAGGGTAGCGATGCCCTGGCCGTTAGGTGGCAATTCATGAACCACGGCGCCGGCGTAGGGCACCGACAGGGTGTCGATCCAGTCCACAGTGTGGGTCGCCAGATCGTCGAGGCTCATGACGCTGCCATTGGCGTTGGCATGGGCGATGATGGCTTGGGCCAGTTCGCCGCGATAGAACGCTTCGCCTTTGGTTTGGGCGATCAGCTCCAGGGTGCGGGCGTGATCCTTGAGCCGGATTTTCTCCCCGGCCTGTGGTGCTTGGCCGTCGGGCAGGAAGCACTCGGCAAAACCCGGCTGATCCTTGAGCAGTTCAGCGCCGAGCTTCCACAGCTGGGCTATGATCGGGGTGACTTGGTAGCCATCCCGAGCATAGCCGATGGCCGGTTCAGCCAGGGTGGCGAAAGGCAGTTTTCCGTAACGCTCGGACAGCTCGACCCAGGCCGAAACCGCGCCCGGCACCGTCACCGCTGGCCAGCCGCGCTGGGGCATTTTGCTCTGCCTGGCGAAAAACTCAGGGGTCCAGGCTTGCGGTGCGCGACCGGAAGCATTCAGGCCCTGCAACTTGCTGCCGTCCCAGACGATAGCGAAAGCGTCGCTGCCGATCCCGCAACCGGTGGGCTCGACCACGGTCAGGACCATGGCGGCTGCGATGGCCGCGTCGACGGCGTTGCCGCCCTTGCGCAGCATGTCCAGCCCGGCCTGGGCGGCCAATGGCTGGGAGCAGGCGACCATGTTACTGCCCATCACTGGCGAGCGTGCCGAAGCGTAGGGTTGGCTGTAATCCAGATCATCAAACATTAGCGTTTCTCTTTGGCAGAAAAGTTAGCCCTTGGGGTCCAGCGCATCACGCAAACCATCCCCCAGCAGGTTGAAACACAGGACCGTGATGTAGATCGCCACGCCAGGCGCAATCGACATCCAGGGTGCCTGCTCCATAAAGTTTTTTGCGGTGTTGAGCATCGACCCCCAGGAAGGCGAGGGCGGTTGCTGGCCCAGGCCGAGGAACGACAGACTGGCTTCAGCCAGAATCGCCGAGGCGATGGTCAAGGTGGCTTGTACAACCAATGGCGACATCACGTTGGGCAGCACGTAGCGCAGGATGATCCAGCGATCCTGCAAGCCAATGGCACGAGCACCTTCCAGGTAATCTTCGTGTTTGATGGTCAGCACCTGACCACGGGTCAGTCGGGCAAAGATCGGCATGGCTGACAGGCCGATAGCGATCATTGCGTTGGTCAGGCTCGGGCCGAGGAAGGCGCCCAGCGCAATCGCCAATACCAGAAACGGGCAGGACAACAGCGCTTCCATGACACGGGATATCACCGCGTCGAGTTTGCCGCCGAAATAGCCGCCCAACAGGCCCAAAGGCACGCCGATGGCCATGGCGATGACCACCGAAACACCACCGGCCAGCAACGAACTGCGTGCGCCCCAGAGCAGACGGGAAAACAGATCGCGACCCAGTTCGTCAGTGCCCATCCAGTAGATCAGCGATGGTGCCTTGCGGACCGCGAGAAAGTTGGCTTTCAGCGGGTCATGGGGCGCAATCCAGGGCGCCAGCAAGGCCGCCAGGATAAACAGTAGCAACACCGCCGCGCCAAGTACCGCGCCTTTGTTGGCGAGGAATTTCTTCACGAACGGCGAGCGGCTGCGGGGGGCGATCGCGCTATGAGGGAGGCTGGAAATAGCGGTCATGAAGCAGTCCTCAGACGCGGATTAATCATCCGGTACAGCACATCGGCGAGCAGGTTCAGCAGCAGGAAGCCAATTGCGATGCACAGCACCACGCCTTGCACCACGGCGTAATCACGATTGAACACGGCGTCGACAATCATCTTGCCGAAGCCAGGTATGCTGAAGACTTGCTCGGTCAGCACCGCGCCGCCGAGCAGTTCACCAAACAGCAGGGTTGTCAGGGTCACAATAGGCATCAATGCATTGCGCAGGGCATGCTTGAGGATCACCGTGCGCGGGCGCAGGCCCTTGGCCCGGGCGGTGCGCACGTAGTCGGTGCGCAACACTTCAAGCATGGCGCTGCGGGTATGGCGCATGAGAATCCCCGACAACCCTGCACCGAGCACGAAGGCCGGCAGGATCAAGGTCTTCAGGTTTTGCCCGAAGTCCTCGCCCATGGGCACGAAACCCGAGGCCGGCAGCCATTGCAGTTTCACGGCGAAGACCATGATCAGCAGGATCCCCAGCCAGAAGTGCGGAATCGAAATCCCCGACAGCGCGATGACATTGGCCCCGTAATCCACGACGGTGCCTTTGCGTACGGCCGAGATTATTCCAGTGGGAATGCCGATCAGCAGTGCGATCAACAAGGCCAGCACTGCCAGCTCCACGGTCACCGGCAACTTGGACGCCAACAGCGTGGTCACCGGTTGTTCGGTGCGCAGCGAAGTGCCGAAGTCGCCGGTCAGCACATTGCCGACCCAGTTCAGGTACTGCACGGGGATCGGGTCGTTGAGTCGATACTTGTCGCGCAGGTATTCCATCACCGCCGGATCGCGCTCTTCACCCGCCATGGCCAGCACCGGGTCACCCGGCAACAGTTTCTGCAGGGTGAAGACGAAGAGCGAAACCAGGATCAGTGTCGGGATCGCACTAAGCAGGCGTCGCAGGATAAACATCAGCATACCGGCCCCTCGTTTTTGCGGCGATCATTCACAGTCATGGCTTGAACGCGACGTTGTTCAGACGAATCAGGCCGTCCGGGTTTGGCACGAAACCCGTCACGTTGTTACGCATGGCCATGATTCGCGGATCGAAATACAGGTACGCGGTCGGCACTTCGTCAGCCAGCAAACGCAGGGCTTCGTTGTACAGGGCCTGGCGCTGGGCAACATCGTTGACAGTGCGGGCCTTGTCCAACAGCTCGTCGAGTTTGGCGTTGCAGTATTTGCCGTCGTTCTGGCCGCCCTTGCAGGTCACGAACTGATGAATGTCGCCATCCGGATCAGGACGGCCCGACCAGGCGCTCATACCGATCTGGAAGTTGCCGCTTTGCTGTTCGCTAAGCATGGTGGCGTATTCAGTGGCAATCAGATTGACCTTGAAACCCGCTTCTTCAGCCATGGCCTGAATGATCTGCCCGACCTGTTGTGCGATAGGGTTGTTGGCGACTTTCAGGTCCACTGCCAGTGGCAGCTTCACGCCTGCTTCGGCCAGCAAGGCCTTGCTCTTTTCCACATCGCGGGTCGGGATCGGCAGATCCTTGTCGTAGTACGGGCTGTTTTTCGGAAACGGCTGGGCGCTCGGCGCATACAGGCCTTCGAACACCACCTGGTTGATCGCATCACGGTCGATGGACAGCTCGAATGCCTTGCGCACGCGCTTGTCTTTGCCCATCGGCGAGTTGGCCTTTTCGCCGTTGTTAATGTTGAACATCAACTGCATGTAGCCAAGCCCTGGCGTGTTATAGATCGCCAGCTTGCTGTCCGCCTTGGCGGTTTTCACGTCGGTGGGGGCAACCCGTTCGATGATGTCCAGGTCGCCGGAACGCAGGTTGGCCAGACGCACCGAGGTGTCCGGAATCGGCAGGAAAATCACCTTGTCGAAGTGATAAGCCGGCTTGTTCCAGTAGTTGTCGAAGCGCTCCAGCACAATGCGATCCTGCTGCACGCGCTGGACGAATTTGTAAGGGCCGGAGCACACCGGTTTGGAGGCGAACTCACCCTGGGCGGCCTTCGGCGCAAGCATCATTCCGGCGCGGTCCGAGAGTTGGGAGACCAGGGTGGCGTCCGCTTGCTTGAGTTTGATGGCAACGGTTTTGGCGTCGATCACTTCAACGCTGTCCACCGAGGCCAGCTCGCTCTTGCGCAGGGAGTCGGGCAGGGTGCGAGCGCGGTCCAGGTTGAACTTCACCGAGGCAGCATCGAACGCCTCGCCGTCGTGGTAAGTCACGCCTTCGCGCAGAGTCATGGTCAGGGTCTTGCCGTCTTCGCTCCAGTTCCAGGCAGTGGCCAGTTGTGGGGCGAAGGTCAGGTCCGGGTTCACATCCACCAGCTTGTCGCACAGTGCGGTATAGACCAGACGGCCCGAATAGGTACGCGAACGATGCGGGTCGAGCCCATCAGGATCGTCCTGAATGCCGATGCGCAGGGTGGATTCGGCAAAGGCGGCGTTGGCGGCCAGCAATAACAAGGTTCCTGTCATGACGCGTGCAATTTTCACGGCTGGCTCTCCACTGCAAGGGATTGATGGTTCTTGAACAGATTCAGGCGCTGGGTGTAGGCAGCGCTGGGTGTCGGCAAAATCAGGGTGCCTGCACCGGCATTAGCAATTTCACGCCAGAAGTGGCACGCCACCTGACGCTCGGCCTCGACGGTTTCCATCACCGGCACCACTTCTTTGCACAGCGCCCGGGCGTGCGGGCAGCGGGTATGGAAGCGGCAACCCGATGGCGGGCGACTCGGGCTCGGCATGTCGCCGCCCAGCAATGGGCGCGGCCGGCGCAGGTCCGGGTGGCTGACCGGCACGGCGGCCATAAGCGCCTGGGTGTAAGGGTGCAGAGGGTTTTCAAACAGGCCGTTGACCGGCGCCAGTTCGACGATTTCCCCCAAGTACATCACGGCTACCCGGTCGCTCATGTGGCGGATCACGGCCAGGCCGTGGGCGACAATCACCAGGGTCAGACCGAATTGATGCTTGAGGTCTTCCAGCAGGTTGACGACTTGCGCCTGCACCGAAACGTCCAGCGCGGACACGGGTTCGTCACCCAGAATCAAACGCGGGTCAGACGCCAGGGCCCTCGCAATGCCGATGCGCTGACGCTGGCCACCGGAGAACTCGTGAGGGTGGCGGCCGCCGTGCTCGGGCGCCAGGCCCACGGTGCGCAGCAACTCGGCGACTTTGGCCTGGCGGTCGCTGCGGCTGGCATCGCTGTGCAGCCAGATAGGCTCACCGACGATGGATTCCACAGTCATGCGCGGATTGAGCGAGGCAAACGGATCCTGAAAGATGATCTGCAAATCACGCCGCACCTGGCGCAGCTTTTCCGGGGTCAGATTGGCCAGGTTACGGCCTTCATAAATGACGTCGCCCGCCGTAGGTTTGAGCAGGTTGAGCAGCAGGCGGCCGAGGGTTGATTTACCCGAGCCGGACTCGCCCACCAGCGCCAGGGTCTCCCCTTTGCGCACCGACAGATTGACCTGATTGACCGCTTGCACCGGTGGCTTCTTGCGCTGGAACAAGCCGCTTTCCACCCCGAAGTGTTTGCTCAGGTCGATGCTTTCGAGAATGATCTCAGGGCTTGCACGCTCAACTTTTTGGCGTTCAGAAAGGCTCACGCGCTGACTCCCGTATGCTGTTCCAGTGGCGCACGAATGCACGCGGCGAAATGTCCGGGGGAAAGCTCAAGCAGCGGCGGGCGCGCCTCGCGACATGCCTGAATCACAAAAGGGCAGCGCCCGGCGAATCGGCAACCGGTGGGCATTTGCGCAGGCGTCGGGACGCGACCATTGATGGTTGCCAGACGACCTTCACGCGGGCCAATCGATGGCATCGAACCCATCAGGCCGATGGTGTACGGGTGCTGCGGGTCATCGAACAGGGTTTTTACCGGGCCGCTTTCCACCACTCGCCCGGCGTACATCACCATCACGTCGTCAGCGACTTCGGCGACCACGCCCAGATCATGGGTGATCAGGATCATGGCCGTGCCGGTTTCAGTCTGCAGATTGGCGATCAGCGACAGGATCTGCGCCTGAATGGTTACGTCCAGCGCGGTGGTGGGTTCGTCGGCAATGATCAGCGCCGGATCGTTGGCCAGGGCCATGGCAATCATTGCCCGCTGCCGCATGCCGCCGGACAGTTCATGGGGGTAGGCGTCCAGGCGTTGCGCGGCGTCAGGCACGCGGACCTTTTCGAGCATTTGCAGGGCGCGTTGACGGGCGTCCTTGGCCGACAGACCCTGATGGCGGATCACGCTTTCGGCGATCTGCTCGCCAATGGTGAAGACCGGGTTCAAGGAGGTCATGGGCTCCTGGAAAATCATCGCCATACGGTTGCCGCGCACATCCAGCAAGCGCTCGTCGGGCATGCCCAGCAAGGCTTCATCGAGCAGGGCGGACGTACGGGCGGCGATCTTGGCGGTGTCGGGCAGCAAGCCCATCAGCGCCATGGACGTAACGCTTTTACCACAACCGGACTCTCCGACGATGGCCAGGGTCTTGCCGCGCTGGACCGAGAACGAGACGCCGTCCACGACATTGGCGGGTGCGCCTGCAAAGCACACGGTCAAGTTGCTGACACTCAATACCGTGTCGGTGGCCTGAGTTGTGGTGCTCATAAACTTGCCTCCAGATCTTGATTGATGACGTTGTCCAGCGCCTGTTGCAGCGCGCGCAAATGGCCACGCATGGCCGTGGCGGCCTTGATCGGATCACGGTTTTCGATAGCGTCGACAATGTCGTTGTGGTCGTGGCTATAGGTGTCGAGGCGGTCGGCGTTGCGAGCCCGCTGACGCAGGTCACGCCAGACCGGGTCGAGCCGGATCGCATCGAGCATTTCAAAGATATCCAGCATCAGGCGGTTACCTGCGGCCTCGGCGATCCCGCGATGCAGGGCGCTGTCCCACAGCTCAATGCCCTCGGCATCGGCAGGCTCGGCGGCCTGTTGGTGTCTGGTGCGTTCGGCGAGGCGGCGCAAAATTGCTATCTGGTCGCCGTTGGCTCGAACCGCCGCCAGGGACGCCAGTGCCGGCTCCAGATGCAGGCGCGCTTCCATAACCTCGCTGAAGTTAGTCCGCCCGGACAACCGGGCAAAGCTCATGGCCGCACTGGGTGGAGTAGGGCCGACGAAGGTTCCTTTGCCCTGACGCCGCCAGATCTGCCCTTCGGCTTCCAGCACCGACAGCGCCCGCCGGATGGCCCGGCGACTGAGGCCAAAATCGGCGGCCAGGTCCCGCTCGGTCGGCAACGGCCGGTGCGGAAAGGCAGCATGTTGCGCGACCATCTGCCGCAAGGCATCCAGCGCTAGTTTCGAAGTGTTGTCGATGGGTGTGTCAGGGTCGAACCTTTGCATCATGGTGCTCGCGCCAGAGTATAAAAAAAGGCTCCGAGCTGACTGTAGGCAGGAGATCGAGGCAAAAGGGTAAGTGCAAGCGCGATGCCAATTGAAATTGGTTCACCTCAGGATTAGCGCTATGTGCTTAGCTATTACTCAGGAGTGGCGGCGGCGGGGGCCAATAAGTCAGGGGTCGTCGGGTTGGTTCAGGGGATTAAAGAGGATTGGTTCGTGGATAATTGGACCAATTTCCGCTGCTTATGCAGATTGTGCATCGATTCGTGCGGAGTGCGCCGGGGTGGTGCTTGGTATTGATCTGGATGCGATTCCAGTGTCGGTGATTCTATGCCTGCCCTCCTGCTGATGCCGTGGAACCGGCTTCAGCCGGGAAAGCCGCACATTTGACGATATAGATGCGGGCTCAATTGCCAGGCGCAGGTCCGAATTGAATGGATATTTGCTCGGGTTAGGCACGGCGATAAGGATGTGCGTGTGAGGACTATTTCCTTCCAGGTAAAAGCTATCGGATGCATTGGTTTTTTCTTATGAAAGCGCTCCCGCCAAGCACCTTTACTTTTCACCGCCAGTTTTGGGCTATGACTTGCAGACCGAAATCCATCACAGCTCCAACGCGACCTTCTCAATCATCGCCCTGAACCATTCTTGAGCCGGACTCCCATTGCCACGACGATGCCAGATCAGATGAAAAACAATCTCCGGTAGCGCCACTGGTGGGGGGAACAGGGCGAGTTTTTGTCCGCTGGGTGAGCTGAGGGCTATTCGTTTCAGGACCGTGGCGGTCATGTGAGAAGCCGCGATGATCGCTGGCACCGCGAACATCTGCGGCAGCGTCAGTGCCAGTTTGCGTTGTTTGCCCAGTTGCGCCAACGCCTGATCCACCAGGCCGTGTCGCTCGCCTTCCGGCGAGGCCAGCACATGGGGCAACGCAAGGTATGTATCCATGTCCATCCCGCCTCGGGCCGCTGGGTGGTCGTGGGCGATGAGCGTGACGAAAGCGTCGCGCAGGATCGGCCGCGTCAGAATGCGGCCATCCTGATGGCTCGGTAATACGCCAATGGCGGCGTCGATAACCCCAGCATCGAGCAAGTCTACCGCCTGGTCGCGGTCGTTGAAGGCGTGGACGTTGATCGACAGGTTCGGCGCGTGTTCTGCCAGCGCCTGCAACAACTTTGGCAGCAGCACGAACGCGGGGTAGTCCGACAGGCCAAGGTTCATCGTGATCAACGCATCGGCGGGCGCAAAAAAGGGTTTTGTCACCAGTGCGTCTTCGATTTGCCTTAATGCCAGTGCGATGGGTTGGGCCAGCTCGCGCGCGCGAGGTGTTGGCAGGAGGCCCTCAGCACTGCGTAAAAACAGCGGGTCGCCTAACAGTTTGCGCAAACGGGAAAGCGCTGCACTCATGGCGGGTTGGCTGACGCCGACTTGAGTCGCTGCTCGAGTCACATTGCGCTCGGTCATCAAGGCGTTAAACGCGGCCAGCAAATTCAAATCGATGCCATGAAAATCCATAACTCAAATAAACACCTATACAGATCATTTGTTTTGCAGATGTTAGCCTATAACAGACACTTTCGTCATACCCCACGACGAGAGCAACGCAATGACTTCCAGCGAACTTACCGCGCGCCTCAACACCGAACGCCAGGCAGTTGAAACGCTGTATCGCGCCTTTAGCGAAAAGAATCCGGACCTCGTCGACAGCGTTCTGTCCGCCGACTGGGACGACATCCCTTTGGCGCCTGGGCAAGGTCCAGGTCCGGAGGGTATCAAGCTGATTATCCGCAGCTTCGGCGAGGCATTTCCGGATGTGCACATCGTTATCCACGACATGATCCAAGTCCCCGGTCAGATCGCTGTTCGCGCTGAAATAACGGGCACCCACTTGGGCGAGTTGTTTGGCATTGCCGCCACCGGCAAAAAAGTGAGCTTGCGTCTGCATGAGTTCCATGCGCTGGACGGCGAGCGTGTCGTAACGACTTGGCACATGGAGGACTGGTTTGGCCTGTTCCTGCAACTCGGCCAATTCCCCGCTCAAGCTTGAACCACCGCGAGAGGCTCACCATGAAAGCAGCATCCATCTCTTTATTTGGCGGCCCTGAGGTCATCGTTTTCCACAACGTCGGCCCACGGCTGCCAGGCGCAGACGAGGCCGTCGTGCGTGTCGAGGCCGCGAGCGTCAATCCGCTCGATTTGAAGATAATCGCCGGGTATATGCAGCCGGTGTTTCCAGTCAAGCTGCCGTACATTCCCGGTACCGATTTCAGCGGCGTCGTCAGCAGCGTCGGTGAGCAAGTCACGCACCTGAAACCAGGTGATCGCGTGTTCGGCCGCAGCTCACCCAGCGCAGGTGGTGCGTTTGCCCAGCAGTTGACAGTCGCTGCCGCCGACCTTTGCGTGATCCCTCCCACCATGAGCTTCGAGCAGGCCGCGGCGCTGCCTACGGCGTTCGGTACTGCGCGACAGGCGTTATTCGAAGTCGGGCAGTTGAAAGGCGGCGAGCGGGTGTTGATCCATGCGGGCGCGGGTGGCGTAGGCAGCATGGCGGTCCAGTTGGCTCATATGGCTGGCGCCCACGTCATCGCCACGGCCTCCGCGCGCAATATTGAACGGGTGAAGAGCCTGGGTGCGGACGAAGTGATCGATTACCACAGCCAGGATTTCACCACGCTGAGTGACATCGACCTGGTGCTCGACAGCTTGGGCGGCTCCACCCTGGAGAACTCCTGGTCGGTGCTGGGTATGAGCGGACGTATTGCGACCTTGGTGGAATTCGACATCGAATCCCGTGAAGGACATGCCGGCCAGGCGGTGTTCTTCGCCAGTGCCACGCCTTTTCTCCAGGAAGCCGTTCGGCAATTCAGGGCGGGGCAGTTGCAGGTCATCACCGACTCGATCTTTACACTGGACGAGACCCGCGCCGCGCTGGAAAAAGTGGCCACCGGGCATGCGTGTGGAAAGGTCATCATCCGTACCGGCCATTGATTCGGGAGCCACAACATGACACTCAATGCACAACAGGTGGTTCTGATCACGGGGGCTGGTTCGGGCATTGGCAAGGCGATTGCTTTGGCGCTGGCCCGGGACGGGCACCATGTCTATGCCAGCCAGCGTGATGTCAAGAAGACAAACCGGGAGCGCAGTCAGGCATTGGAGCAGATGGCCCGGCAGGAAAGCCTCGCTTTAGAAGTGCTGGAGCTCGATGTGCTGTGCGAAACCGCCTGTCGTGCAGCAGTCGATCTGATCCTCGCACGACACGGTCGCCTGGACGTCGTGATCAATAACGCCGGAATGTTGATGACCGGATTGACCGAGGCGTTTTCAGTGGAGCAGGTTGCGCGAATTATCGACACCAATGCCTTGTCGTGGTTGCGGGTCAATCGCGCGGCGCTGCCGGCCATGCGGCGTCAGGGGCAGGGGTTGTTGATGTACGTTGGCAGTACGACCTCTCGGCTGCACGAACCCTTTCTGGGCCCCTACATTGCGAGCAAGGTGGCCGGTGATGCGCTGGCCGAAGTCATGGCTATGGAGGTAAGGCCGTCAGGCATCGAAAGCGTCATCCTGATGCCGGGCGCGTTTACCTCGGGGACCGAACATTTTGCCGATGCGCAGGTTCCGGCTTACCAGGCCATTGAGCATCAATACGGTGAGCTGGCCACGCGTATGGCCAGTCTGGGCGAGAAGCTCGATGCCATTGACCGGGCCAATGGCGGTGCGCTGGATGTTTCAGCGGTGGGTGAGGCTGCCGCCGCAGTGCTTGCAATGCCTCGCGGCCAACGACCTTTACGCGTGACTGTTGATGGCCAGCATAAGGGCACCGAAACAGTCGATGCGGTGTACTACCAGAAGCAAGCGGAGTTTCTGCGCCAGATGGGCCTGGACGACATGATCTTGCCGTCCCCGCTCGCCGGCATTGGGGACGATGCCGGGCAGCGCCCCCGGAAATGAGCCTCACCGCCTAAGCGCGGAACCTCTCGGTGACGCGGGGGACGGCCATGCAAATCATCAAAATGGTCGCTCACTTGAAGGCCGCGAAGGGCAAACGCTCCGCCAGCGCCTGCGCAAGGTAGCGGGCGAAGACCGAGATGCGCCGGGGAATATGCCGTCGATGCTGATACACCGCAAAAATGTCAGCCCTCGGTGCCTGGTGATCGGTCAGTACCGCCTGCAGGCGGCCACTTTCAATATATTGCTGAACATTCCAGCGTGACCGCAGAATCAATCCGTGCCCGTCCAGCGCCAGACTCAACGCGACCTCGCCATCATTACTTGATAGCGTCCCGCTGACCTTGTGTGAGTAATCCTGGCCATCCTTGCTGAAGCGCCAGATCGCATAGTCGCTGCCGAACTGCCGCAGAACAATGCAGTTATGCTGCGCCAGATCCGCCACACGGGTCAGTTCAGGCATAGCTTCAAGGTATCCCGCAGAGGCGCAGAGAATACGTGGATTCTCCAGCAGACGAATGGCGATCAACCGTGAGTCCGGAGGCTCGCCCATGCACACGCCGATATCGAATTGATCGTCCAGAATGCTCAGTGGCTGGCTGGTCAGCTCGAGAGAAATCTCAAGTTCCGGATGCAGTCGGGCAAAGCTCGATACCACGGGTGCGAGGTGCTGCCGCCCGAAACCCAGCGTGCCATTGATCCGCAACCGGCCTTGCAAGGTCGGCTGACGGCTGCTGAGCGCGCTCTCCAGTTCCTCGAGCTGGCGCAGAATCGGGCGACCTCCCTCCAGGTACAGCACCCCTTCGGGGGACAGCGACAATCGGCGTGTGGTGCGCTGTACCAGTTGCACCCCGAGCCTGGCCTCCAGTTGGCTGAGCCGTTTGCTCACGGCAGGCAGCGACAGCCCCAGATGGCGTGCCACTTCCGTAAGGCTGGCGCGCGTAGCCACCTGCTGAAAGAAACTCAGGTCATCGATCGTGCTCATGGATTCTTTCCTTAAAACTAAGAATGGCTTTCCAGAAGGACTAATTATTAATTCATAGACACTGCATACACTGAGATCCCTGCCCCAATCAACCCAGGAGTCGAATCCATGAGCAGAACCCAGTACAAAATTGCAGTGATCCCCGGCGACGGTATCGGCAAGGAAGTGATGCCCGAAGGCGTGCGTGTGCTCGACGCTGTGGCTGCCCGGTTCAATCTGGAACTGCAATGGGACTGGTTCGACTTCGCCAGCGCCGATTACTATCTGGCTCACGGCAAGATGATGCCGGACGATTGGTTCGACACCCTCAAGGGCTACGATGCGATCTACTTCGGTGCCGTGGGCTGGCCGGACGTGGTGCCTGACCACATTTCCTTGTGGGATTCGCTGCTGCAGTTCCGTCGTGAATTCGACCAGTACGTCAACCTGCGCCCTTGTCGTCTCATGCCCGGCGTGAAGGCCCCACTGGCGAACCGCAAGCCCGGCGACATCGATTTCTGGGTGGTGCGCGAGAACACCGAAGGCGAGTACTCCAGTGTCGGCGGCAAAATGTTCCCCGGAACCGATCGCGAAATCGTGCTGCAGGAAACCGTGATGACCCGCGTCGGCGTCGACCGTATCCTCAAGTTCGCCTACGATCTGGCGCAAAGTCGTCCGAAGAAGCACCTGACCTCGGCCACCAAATCCAATGGCATCGCGATCACCATGCCCTACTGGGATGAGCGCGTTGCGGAAATGGGCAACAAGTATCCTGACGTCAACGTCGACAAGTACCACATCGATATTCTCACTGCGAACTTCGTCCTGCACCCGGACTGGTTCGACGTGGTGGTGGCAAGCAACCTGTTCGGCGACATCCTCTCCGACCTGGGCCCTGCATGCACCGGCACGATCGGCATCGCCCCCTCGGCCAACATCAACCCGGAGCGCAACTTCCCGAGTCTGTTCGAGCCGGTGCATGGTTCGGCGCCCGACATCGCCGGAAAAGGCATCGCCAACCCGATCGGGCAGATCTGGTGCGGTGCGATGATGCTCGAGCACCTGGGCCATCCCGAAGCAGGTGCCGCAGTGCTGACCGCGATCGAAAGCGTGCTTGCGATGGGCCCGGAGAATGCGCCCTTGACCGCCGACATCGGTGGCACCGGCAACACTGAATCGCTGGGCAAGGCCATCGCTGCTGCGGTCTGAAGCCGAAAATAGCGTGCAATCTCCCATTCCCTTCAGGTGAATCGGGAGATTGTTACGTCATCGGACTCTCGTCTCCTCACTACAGCCGTCGCCTGTGCATTCACTCAGGCGCAGTCTCGCCTCTGATGTCCATCGCCTGTTCGTGCAGAGCGTTGATGAGGGTGCTTGCAACGGGGGTTCTCAGCCCGTTACGTAGCAAAATGATGCCCACCGCCGGTAACTCGATCGGCACTTCCAGCGGCAAGGTATGACCCAGGCCTATGGATTCGAGGTAATGCGCGACTTTACTGGCGACGAAACAGACGCAGCTTCTTTTCCTCATAAACGTCATCGTCACCAAAAAGGACGAGGTTTCGATAATGTCGGCGGGTGGTTGCAGTTTGTGCTTATAGAACATCTGATTCAGCTTGACCCGCGAGGATGCCGACGTCGGGGGAGCGACCCAGGGAAGCGTCGCCAGATGATGCCAAGTGGGTCGGGCCACTGTGGTCAGTGGATGATCGGCGGCGACGACGACTCGCATTGAGTCTGTGTACAACGCCTCCGTTTCAAGGTCCGGAGAGCTATAGCCCGGTTCCAGCCTACCCACGATGAAATCGAGCTCGCCTGTACGCAGCCTTGGTAACAGGCGCGGGAGATCACCTTCCTCGATCGACACCGTCGTGTGTGGCGAGTTGAGCTTGAGGCGGGCGACGGCTCCTACCAGCAATCCAGGTGTGGCGACGACCATTGCACCGACACGGATACGGCCGGCTCCGCCGCTGGCGACTGAAGCGATGTCGTGGAAATCCAGGCTCCTCAGTCGCACGCGTAATCGGGTTGTCGGGACTGTACGGATTGTTCGTTGACGTCCAGGAACAGTCTGACTTCCGTTTTTATCCAGTTAACGAAGATGTCTATTTTCCAATCATCTGTCTGCCCCAGCGTGCTGGTCAGGTAATAGGCCATCTCGGTGTGGGGGGTGGCCGGTAGGACGGGAACGACATGCCCGGCCTCTATGGCGGGCCGGGCATAGACGTCACTGACGAGTGCCAGGCCTTGACCTGCGGTAGCCGCGTCAATCATCAGATGCTCATCGGTAAAACTGCAACCGCGACGCGAGCGACTGTCTTCGATTCCATGGGCTTTGAGCCAAAGCTTCCAGGTTGAACGGCTCGCGTCTTGGAGTAAGGGATAGTGAAGGCAATCAACGGGTAGTTCTATTCTGCGGCCCTTTTTTTTCAGGAGGGCGGGATGGCCGATTGGCAGGATTTTTGGCGTCCACAGTTTTTCGCTGTGATGTCCAGGGTACACACCCACTCCCTGTCGGATCGTGATGTTTATCCCATCGCGGCGCAAATCTGGCGGGTAGTGGGAGGTCGACAGATTAATTTCGATGTCGGGCCAGCATTGCTGAAACCGACTGAGTCGCGGAATCAACCAGGAGCTGGCGAATGACGCGGTGGTATTGATCGACAGTCTGGCGGATCGGCTCCTGAACGATTCGAAGTCCTCCCAGACGGCTTCGATGTTGTTGAAAGAAACTGCCAATTGATCCATCAGAATCTTTCCTGCGTTGGTCAGACTGATCTCCCGGTGAGAGCGTTCAAACAGCTTGACGGACATCCGGTCTTCGAGGCTTTTTATTTGTTGGCTTATAGCGCCCGGCGTAACGCAGAGTGTATCAGCCGTCTTTTTCATGCTGTTGTGTTTGCAAACCTCAACAAATATATAGAGCGATGATAATGGCATTGATCGGCTCATCGTTCAGTCCTTGTTGTAATGTAACCCCGGTGTAATGCGTGCTGCTAATCAATGAAACCGTTATATCGAGACATGACTTCTCCCTCCGCTTTTTTAAAAGGGATGGACGAGACGTATAAATAGAAAAAGACAGTCCGTGCGATCAGGAACTATTGAGTAAATGCAGCATTGATATCTCCTTTTTACAGTGCGCATTGCTCTTTTATGGTGCGTCGGTAGCCCGACAGCAGCGGTTATCTAATGCGCACCTTAATAATCGGTTCAGCAACGTCGGGTAGCGGTGTTTACTTACGCTAATCGCAAATTAATGCCGGCTGCAAGCGCGCAGGAAAAAAACCATTTTGGCTTGGCTGCATGGCCAATATCGTCGTTAGAATGTTTCGCTGAAGCGGTAGTTGTAATGGTTGACTGCTTTACTCAGGCACTTGTCAAGGGCCTTTGAAATGCGCGAGGGGGCGCTCGAGGGAACGTAGTGATTGTAATAGCTTGAGCCTTCCAGCACCGGGCCGAATATATAAATTCTTTCACGCAAATGAATGTGCACAAATTCTGGATGGTGGGCGCTGCTGAAGTCTTTGTACTCCATCGTGGTTAATGCGCTTGGATCGGTGATGGCGCTTAGCAAAGACTGCAACTCAAGGCGGGTCTCCTGGACATTCAGATTGGCCTTGATCAAGTGTTCGAAAATGAATTTCTGGCATTCGGGTTGTTGCAACGTGACGGTAAATCTCTGCGTGCGCGGATCGTAACGGTCGGTGCTGCTGTAACCCGGCAGAAGGCGGACAATCCCACTTCGAATCAAGGCGATCAATTCCGCGTGCCGTTCTTTCTGCGGCCCGGCCACGAGCCGATTAATGAGCGGGCAGTACTTTGTAAAGAAGGTGCGATGGGCGTCCTCGGTCAGGCCTTGGTGGTCGATGGCGTAACACAATTGATCACGCAGGTCGCGCCAGACCTCCAGTGATTTTTTCAGCGGGCTGCGCCGGCAGCCCTGGGCGCTCTCGTGGACGTCCTCCTGAAGCTGGGTGACAAACCATTGCGGGTAGGTCCCTGTTGTGAGGTGTCCAGGCGGGTAGCACGCCAAGGCATCCTGGGGGCAGTAGGGCCCATATACGTCGGCCAGGTGATCGAGCGTAGCCGGCAACGTCCCGCTGGCCTCGGCCCGTTGAAGTTGTGCCCAGACTTGCTGGTAGCGCTCCTGGTAGCGATACGCGTGGCTCTCGTCCTGCCCGGCGCTGGCACAATAGTATGCAGCTGCCATCTCCTGATAAAGCAGCGGTAGCAGGTCTTTTTCGAAGTCGATTTTTCCTTCCGGTAACCCACGCCTGATCTGGTCAATGGCTGCATGCGTCATGACCAGGGGTTGGTGGCGAATGACCGCGTCGTCTACCTCCGGCCTGGCGCGATACGGCATGCCTGAGTTGCTATACAGGCTGATGTTCGGTTCCAGACCTGAGGGAAGGTACTTCAAACCCATGGCGTTTTGCTCGAACATCCCGCCGCGCCCCGTGGTCAGCGCCGCGACGACGTCCATTGCGGTCAGCCCGACGCCTTGGATCGCCACAGCAGAATCCCTGGAGATGTGCTCAAGGGTGGCGGGAAGCGGATAGGGCTTGATGATAGGCGCGGCGGGCGTCCCGTTGGTCAAAACGCCGTGTCCGGTACACAGAAGCAATGTGTCGTAGGCACCCTTCACGGCTGGCGAGGCAAGCAGCCTAAAACGTTCATCCGCCTCCTGCTCGATGGAGCGGATCAAGCGACATGACGTCTCGAAGCGCACGTTGATAGGGATATGTTCAAGCAGTTGAGTGAAGAACCACTGCAGGTACAAACCGAGGTACTTCCTTGGCAGGAAGGCGAAGCGGTCCTGTTCTCCACGGATGGCTTCTGGATGGAAACGGGCGATCCACTCGTAGAGCGTGGGGCGGAACGCTTGGCGGGGGAAGAGCGAAAAATCATCGTCCTCGAACAGGGAAAGCTGTCCGGCTACAGTGTTGAGGCGCAAGTAGCTTGCCTGGTCGCAGCGGTGAACGCCCTGGCCCGGGGCCTGGGCATCAAAGGCATGGACGATTACAGACATGGTGGGATGACGCTTGGCCATGGAAAAGGTCTTGGCCAAGGCTAGCAGGCCTGTGGCGCCCATACCGATAATTGCTATGCGCATGGTTCAGCTCCAGCGAACGGTCGATTCAAAAAAATCAGTCACGGGCACGCTTGTGTGTTGGGCGCGGGCGATGTCGAGGATTTTCTTGCCCAATGCCACGTCGAGGACGCCCAAGCCGAAAGGGGAAAAAATCATCGGTCGAGAAGGGTCTATGGGGTGCTCGCCGAGCAGCACCTGCGCAAGGGTGCAGTGGATGAAGTCACGGTGGCCTACCTGTTGCTCTGTCACGTGCAGCGAAGTGTTGGCCTTGAGGCAGTGCTCGGTGTCGTCGGTGACGTTGAACGCACCGAGGATCTGGCTGGGAGCCAGGTCGCGTAGCGAGATGTTGAGCAGTACGGTCCCGGCCTTGAAGATGTATCGCTCATCGATGTAAGGCTGGGCAGCATTGGTGGCGAGCACGACAACATCGCTCTCCACGGTTTGCTCAAGATGGATGGCAACACCGCAATTGAACCCAAGTGTCTGGGCATAGGCACTGAAAGCCTGTGCGGAATCAGCATCGGTGTCGTGGATAAGCACCTTGTCGATGGACCATTGGTTGATCCGAAATTGCTCCAGAATGGTTCGTGAGATCACCCCGGCACCGACGAACGCCAAGTTTGAAATCTCGCTGCGTTGCGCTAGCAGATATCGGGTTGCCAACACCGCCGAAGCGGCTGTTCGCACGGCGCTGATGATCGAAGCCTCGAGCAACGCCATGGGGTAGCCAGTAGACAGGTCATTGAGAATCAACGTGGCTGAGGCACGCTGCAGATTGTGTTGTGTATTGCCTGGAAAACTGGCAATCCATTTGATTCCTGCGACCTTGTCTTCACCGTCGACGCAGGCGGCCGGGAGGGCGATGATCCGGTTTGCGGGGTTGTCTTTGAACCTCAGGAAATAACTGTCCGGGTTTTCGGTACATCCGCGATGGTGCTGTAGATAGGTGTCCCGGACCACGTCCAAAGCGAGCGTCGGGAACTGGTTGAGGATATCGCGAACGGTGCTGCCCCGAACGATGTGCAGCTCGCGATTGTTCACCGTGATTGCGTTAGGCATGAGCGTATTCCTTATCTCCGGCGAGGAATTCGGGACAGGTGCGGTTGAAGTCATAGTCCGGGAAACGGGCGCGCACCCAGTCGTCGTTGTAGATCGTGTCCAGGTAACGCTCGCCGGCATCCGGAGAGATGGCGACCACGGTTGCGTCGGGATGAATCCGGTCTTTCCAGGCCATCACACCCGCCAGGACGGTACCGGTGGAGCCTCCGAACAACAGGCCATTCTCCCGGGCCATGTAGCGGCACATCTGGATGGTGTCGGCTTCCTTGATGCTCTCCATCGCATACAGACCGTCGGCGCGAAACAGCGGTGGCATCTGGCTCGAGCCCAGTCCCGGAATGTGTCGTTTCCCCCCCGGCCCGCCAAACGTAACGGAGCCCAGGCTGTCGACGGCGATGATCTTGGTGTAAGGGCTGTACTTCTTGAAGAAATCGACGCACCCCATCAAGGTGCCTGTGGTACCCGCGCCTACGAACAGGTAGTTGACCCGGGTGAAGCTATTGAAGATCGAGCTGGCGGTGGTACGGGCATGAGTTTCGGGGTTGGCCGGATTTGAATATTGGTTGAGCCAGAGGCAGTCCGGATCGGCAGCGATTTTCTGCTTGACGTAAGCGATGCGGGTGCCTAGGAAGCCACCGTTGGAGTCCTTGGTGTCCACCTGAACAATCCGGGTGCCCAAGGCCATCATCAACTTCAGATTGGACTGGGAGATATTCGGGTCGCACACGCAGATGAACCTGTATTTGCGCTCGGCGCAGATCATGCTCAGGGCAACGCCCAGGTTGCCGGAAGAGGATTCGATCAACGTGGTATTGCGGTTGATCAGGCCTTTCTGTTCCAGGCTCAACACCAGGCCCAGCGCCGTTTTCATCTTGATCGAGCCGGCGGCATTGAAGTAATCCAGTTTCAAGGCACAACGAATACCCAGGCCTCTTACGGTCAGGAATACGTTGTCAAACACGATATCGGATGAGGCGTTATACATGTCGACACCTTTGGGCGTTCAGAACAGTGAGTGAGTCAGGATGCCGGCGCGCATGGCCAGCAGAGAAAAGGACTGCCCCTCGCCGATGCCGTGGGAGCGCTCGGAAAGGCCATTGACGAAAATCGCGGGCCGGAATGATGGCGCAGTCGTCAACCTGTAGTTCTGCTCTACCTGTACGCCGTTATCACTGCCCAGGCTCAGCCAAGGCTGCAGTTGGGACAGAAGCGGGGGTACGTAGTCCTGTTTGTAGCCTGTCCCCAGGAACACGTAGTCGGCCTCAACGCTGCTGCGTTCAAGGGTGTACGGGTCACACGTATGCAGGGTGAGCTTGTCCGATGTCTGCGAAACGGATTCGATCTGGGTGAAGATTTTCAATGCCAGCCGGGGTTGGTTGCTGACCAGACCTTCATAGAATAATGAGTACAACGCCTGGCTTTCGTCGACATCGATGCCGGAGTAATTGGTGGATTTGACCTCCTCAAGGATCATGGCCTTTTCGGCCTGCCCCAACTTGTGGAAATAGGCGACTCGATCCGGATGGAACGCCTGGTTGGGGAACTGACCCAACTGGGCGATCTTGAATCCGCTGCTGCGGTGGATCGAGGTGACCTGGGCGTTGGGGAAACGATTCAATAAGTCGATAATGGACTCCCCCGCGCTCTGACCTGAGCCGATGACGGCAAAGGTCCAGGCGGCTTGGCGGTCAAGGCCCTCCAGGCTGCTGAGGTAGCGGGAAGTATGAATCACCCGGGCACTGTCTATTGGCTCGAACTGGCTGGGGATATTGGGTGTACTGCCGCTGGACAGCACCAGGTTGCGCGTCAGGTACTGTCCCTTGGAGGTCATCACCAGCAGCTGCTTGATTTCGCCATCTTCCATGACTGGCCGAATTTCCTGGACTTCTTCCTCATAATGCACATGAGCGGCGAAAGCCTTGCCGACCCAGGCGACATAATCAGACCATTCGTTGCGACTGGCCGGACGTCCCAGCAGACCGAACTGATACAGCCGGCCATGTTCCTTCAGGTACATCGCAAATGAGTGCCGGCTTTGCGGATTGCGTGGTGTGACCAGGTCACGCAATAGATGGTGATTGATATCGGTACCCTCCAGTAGGAACTCTGGGTGCCAGGCGCAGTTCGAGTGCTTATCCAGAAACAGGCACTGGCCCGTTTCCAGTGGCCGATGGGTGGCTTCTTCGAGTGCGCACGCCAGTGCGATGCCGGCGGGGCCGAAGCCGATATTGATCATTTCGTAATAATCGGGAGTTCCTTGCATGGAGCACCTGTGATCAAACGCAAGTGAATGGAATGAAACGTCGATTGCCTATTTTCCAAAGTGCTGCTCGGGCGAAACGGTTCTCACCGTCACAGAATTGAACGTCACCGATGACGGTGTTGAAGGTCCTGGTTCGCAATGCGTCGAGCGGTGGATCGCAATGGCTCAGGGCCCTGGCGATTTGCAAGGCCGCCAGGCTTTCCAGGTAATAGGTTTCGCAGGTCGATAGGCCTGGGTCGGCGACCGCCAGGCCAACGATGCTCAGATTGTCCAAAGGGGCGGCGTGCTCGATGAACCAGCTCGAAAGCGCGTCGTCCGTGAGGTAGACAGGCAAGCGGCGATAGGAGCCCGGTAGTGCGTTGACGTAGCGGATGCTGTTGTTCAGGCGCCCGCAATAAACCACGACTTCGGCATGGTCGAGTGACGAGACGACGCGTAGGGGAGAGCCGTCAAGAATCCCAGCCAGGCAGTGGGCCAGGGATTCACCGTGTTCGGTCGAGTCATGAGTGACAAGCACACTGGCGGCCGGCTCATTTTTGAGCAGTTGCCTGGCCAGCAGGCCCATCAAACGGCTATCCGAAGGGCAGAGGCGAAACGCATGCGTTGTCCCTCTGACCAGATCCTGTTTGGTCGCCGCCGGGAGCAGCACCGCAATGCCTGCCGCCTCGTAGAGAGGCAAAGCTGCTCCCGCCGCGTCCGATGAGAAGTGTCCGACCACAACGTCGGCCCCGCGGGCTATCAACCGCTCCGCGGCTCTGCGCCCGCCTTCGGGGCTGGCATCGTCGTCCTCGAAGATGAACCTCAGGCCCATCGTTTCGTGGGTATTTATGAAACGATTGACCGCCGCCAGGAACGTGCGCGCGTGCACGGTTCTGGAACTCTCGAAAATCGCCGATATACCGATGCAAAAAGGCATGGCTGTCCCTCCCTGGACCTAGGTTCAAGACATGTGATGGTGTGGGTTATCGTTGTCGGGCCAGCCTCTCGTAGAGGCGCGTAGCGATCGGGTATGCGTACTTGTATCCAACCCCATTGAGGCCAGTCGCCAACCAGATCCGGGAGCCGGGATATTGCGGACCCAGTCGCGGCAGACCTTGCGGCGTATAGAGGTCGGTCGCCAGATTCGTCGACAGCAGTGAATACTCATCGATGTCGCCGAACAGGCCCTTTAGCCGTTGTCGGCAGTCTTCGACCATGCGGTGCAAGTGCGTGGGATCCGCCTCTATCTCCGCCAAGCTCGGCCGGATCGCTGTGCTGCTTTGCAGCAGCGTGTCGGACAGTGGAAGAGCATAAGTGCCGCCGACAAAATCGATGCACGGCAATGTGGGAACCGACGCCCCTCGGAACTGGAAGTACGGGATGGTGCGTACCTGACTGTCCTCCACGAGGCTGAGCGTCGGGCTGTTGGAGCCTGCCGCATTGATCACATGGCCGGCTCGATAGACGGCTTCAGCGCCATGGATCTCAACATCGGTCCCACACTCCATCAAGCGCTGGACTTCGCAGCGCTCAATCAGGCAACCGCGCTTACGAAACATCGTGCGCAGCTCATTCATGGTCGAATGTACTTCGCTGACCGCGGCAGTGGACTCGTAATAGTATGCACCGCTGCTGGCGACTGGCCGACCCACGAACTCTTGCGCCTCCTGGGGCGAGATCCGCCGCACTGCAGTGTCACGAGTGGGCGGCGAGTCGGCGAGCGACAGGCGGTAAAGCGCGCCAGTGACCGTCTCATGCCTGCGCAAGATAGACTCCACTTCGGTCTCGCCAGGCTTCAGGCCAACCACGTTGGCCAGCTGCGCCAGCTGTGCATTGGGTTCGAATGCGCGGCAGATGCCGCCTGTGTGAGCGGTAGCGCCGCCGTAGCCGCAACGCGTTCGCTCCACCAGCAAGGTATCGAAACCGCGTTCTGATAGCAGCGCGGCAATGGTCAGCCCGATAATCCCACCACCGATGACGGCTACTTCGAAGTCGCTGTTCATTGCGTGCTCCCTAGATGGAGTAATCGAGGAAGTTGGCATTCATCAGGTTATCCAGCACGACCGGTTCGTTGATCGAACAGCGCTTGTGTATCTGCCTGGACAACGTCGGCGTGATCGGCGCGCAGATGCATGAAGCCAGCGCCACCAAGTGGTACAGCGGCTGCTCCGCTTCCAGACGGGAATAGGCCATCTCGTAGAGTTCGACCGCCAGCAACGCCAGGTTTCGACTGGAAAAGCTGTCGGCGCTGGTTACCGCATGCCAGCGGTTGTACACCTCGCACAGCAGCTTATGTTCACTGCGCTTCATTCCATCGAGCCAGAACCGCGGCGATTCCTGCGTGGCCGCGACGGTGAGTTTTTCGAGTTTCTGCTGGTAGAACGCCTGGTGCCACTGGACGAATTGTGTTTCGACGAAGTCGCTCTCTTGCTCCTCGGGCGCCAGCAAGGCCATGTACAGGCGTACCGAGTCGGTGTCGTAGTCGCTGACCAGATCACGGATCCAGATAGCGTGGTTACGGCTGGTGGAAAGATTCAGGCCGTTGAGTTTCAAGAACATGTTGGTATAGAGGCGCTGTTGTTTCTTCGCGTATTGAGTGCCGGCCAACAGGATCGGGTAAGCGATACCGTGGCTGTACAGGCAGTCGTAACCGAGGAAGCTCACCAGCGTCGTTTGATCGTCACGCCAGAAGCTGTCGAACAGCTCGGGAGTTTGCCGGTTGGTGGTGAAGTGCTCCCGTGTCGCGGCGATATAGCCGGCGATGCCCATGAACCATGTGTGTGCCTTGCCCAGGCTGGGGTGGTCGATATCCAGACCTGCGTCGCCATGACGGGTGATCTGCCAGTCCTGCGGTATAGGAGCCAGCTCACGTTCCACGAACGCCTGTGAATTGAGGCGTACCGCGCTTTCACCCAGCCAGGCCCGCAGCTTATGCACGTTCTTGCCGATATTCAGATAGGCGTGTTCTTTTTCCACCCATTCGTGTTCGCCGCCGCAGAGTTTGCACTTGAAATTTTTCATGTACAGGTAGTTCGGTGCGCAAGCACATTCTTCGCATTGGCTGGCGTCCGAGTCCTGGCCGCAACTGCTGCACTGGCCCCGGCCGAAGGCTTCGTAGCCCCACACGTTGCAGGCCCGGCAAAATGGCGCTAGAGCGGTTTTCTGGTAAATGTTGCGATCGTCGACGCCCTGCCGATAAAGCTCTAGCACCACGTCGCGAAAGCAGCTGTTATCCAGCGATCTCATCCAGTGATCGATTTCGATACCGGCCATTTGCAGGCTGATGTTTATCTTGCGGGTATTTTCCTCACCGATGACCGAGGGCTCGCGACCTTGTTCCCGCCCCCGGCGCAGCATGTAGGACTGGTAATCGTCGGAATAGGAAACCAACACGCAATCATGGCCTTTTTGCCGCTGACACCTGGTGAAGATATCGGCACTCAAAAACGGGCCGGCAAGATGACCGATGTGCAAATCACCGTTGGGAGTAGGTGGGGTGATAGTGACGATGAATTTAGACATTCCCGGTCTCCAGGTGAGTGATATCGGCTTTCATGTAGTCACCCGCGATGAACTTGTCCCACCAGATCACGTAGAAGTGAAAGTCTTCGTCGCTGTCGTTGATGACATAGTGATTGGTGTGCTTGGGAATGGCGGCGATGTCACCGCTTTCAAATCGGTATTGCGTATCGCCAATGACCAGGCGACCGGTCCCCTTGAGACCGATGAAGATTTCCTGATCGATCTGCACATGAGGTTCGCTGCGAGTGTGCGGCCTGACAACACACCAGCCAGCGGCAAACGGCATGGGGTAGCCGTTCCACGGCAGCAAGCGTTTTCCGTCCAGGTCGTATTCATGCACCAGCGCGGACCAATCCATTTTCCTGAAAATTTCAAAACCCATGGGCTTACCCTGCGAGTGGAGAAGTTCACTCGATGGTGTTTGCCGAGGGCTTTGTTGACAACGCAGATTTATTCAATGCTGGGTTAAGAAGGACTAAATTCAGGGCAGGCGGCCAGGCAGTGCACTGCCTGGCCGGGGGGAGGGGTCAGAAAACGGTTTTCTTGAAGGGGCGAGCAGATACGCCCCGGTAGAACGAAACGATGGCGAGCGCCTGCACGATGACCGCCCCTGTTACCACGGCGCCGATGGCATGATTCGAATCGGTGAAGGCGGATCGCACCAGGCCGAAAAATGCCGGGGCGAAGGCGTAGGTGGCTTGACTGATCGCGACCATCAGGGCGATCACTCTGGCGGTTTGCTCACGGCTGAACTCGGTCTGTGCTATCAGCGGCGGCAAGGAAGTGGCATTGCCTATGCCCGAGCCGATTAGCACCACTGCTATCCAGGCCACCGTTGGGTGAAGGTCCAGGCCGAGCAGCATCAGCGTGCCGAGCATCTGGATGGCATATCCCAGGCAGGCCAGTTGTCGGCGGTTCATACCCTGAATCATCAGGCGTGCGGCGATGTATCGCCCGCCCATCGCGCTAGCGGTGGCCAGCCCCATGGCGAACGAGGCGTCATGCGCTCCCATGCGTCCCACCAGGATCGAGTAGAGGTGCGCGATCAAACCGATCTGGGCAAACAGCCCCAGAGACATGCCGGCTGCAAGGGTGCGGAAGCTGGTCGACCTGAGTGTCTGCATTGCGGTCCATGGCGCGGCGCTGGCACTGGTCGGCTCGGGGTCCGGCTGGTCAGCATTATCGGGATGTTGTCCCAGGCTTTGTGGACTCTTGTTGAACACCAGCAAGGCAAAGGCGCCTATGAGCAGCACCGTGACGACGCTGATCACCAGCGCTGCCGTGGCAAAGCCGAAACGCTCGATCAGCAATACCCACAGCGGCGAAAAGATCACGCCACCCATGCTGGCGCCGTTGTAGGCCTTGCCCAGGGCCTTGGGTCTTTCCTTGACGTACCATGGGGCGATCAAGGTGTTGACGGCTGCGGCGCCCAATGTCACCCAGCCAATACCCGAGCAGACGGCGCCGGCATACAGCAGCCATAGCTCGCCGGCTTGGGCCCAGATGTTCACGCCGATGCCCAGGACGATGCTGCCCAGCAGCGTAATGGCAGGTATTCCGAAGCGTGCGTACAGTCGCGGCAGGTTGGCGATGACGATCGTACCGCTGAGAAAGTGCAAGGTAACCGCGGTCGAGACCTGGGCGATCGGCCAACCTGTGCGTTCCATGACAGCTTGCATATAAATCGGCGGTCCATAGAAGCCGATTCCCCAACCGATAATCGCCAGGACGAACGTGCAGGCCAGTACGGTTTTTCCAAAAAAACGGGTGTTTGTCATCGCCATCTCCTCCCTGTTGGCTCATAGACTATGCGCTTGGCTGGTTCCTCACTTCGAGGTGCGTCGAACAATGGATGTCGCGCACCCTGCGCCTTGGATTTAGTTTTCTTCACGCCTGGGTTTAACGTAAATCGATTTTCATCGAAGGGGCAGCGCTCATCATAGAGATCGGAGGACTACACGATGATGCTGAATCAAGACCAACAGAGAGACCTTCAAAGCAGGCTGGCCAGGCTGAGGAAGAGTTTGCACCGGATTCCTGAACTTGCCTATGAAGAGTTGCGCACCAGCGATGTGATTTGCGAACAGCTGCAAGCACTGAATATTCCATTCATACGCGGTCTGGGCAGGACCGGTGTAGTGGGGTTCATCACCAAGGGCCAACGAGGCCCCTGCATCGCACTGCGTGCCGACATGGATGCCTTGCCCATCACCGAACACAATACTTTCGAACACGTGTCGCAACATGTCGGCTGCATGCACGCCTGCGGCCATGACGGACATATGGCGATGCTGCTCGGAGGTGCGGAATTGATCAGCCGTCATGTCGATTTCAACGGCACGGTGTGTTTGATCTTCCAGCCGGCCGAGGAGGGCCACGCGGGCGCGAAAGCGATGCTCGACGACGGGCTGCTCGAGCGTTTTGCGATCCAGGCTATTGCTGGCCTCCATAATTGGCCCTTGTTGCCCGTCAACAGTTTCGCTACCCGCCCGGGTGCGATGATGGCGTCGAGCAACAAGTTCGAGATCCGTCTTGAAGGCCGTGGCGGTCACGCGGCGCAGCCTCATACTGCGACAAACCCGATCATCGCCGCCGCGCAACTTTGCCTGGGGTTGCAGACCCTGGTGGGCGTCGAGATCAATGCTTCTGAAAGCGCGGTATTGACGGTGACCGAACTGCAGGCCGGCAATGGTTTCAATGTGATTCCTGAGCACGTGTCCATTCGTGGCACCGTGCGGGCATTCGACAGCCTGACGGTAGACCGGCTGGCAGAGGCGATCCAGCGGTTGAGCGAGGGGGTGAGCCTGGCTTTCGGTTGCCGAGCCAGAGTTGAGTTTCAACGCAGTTACCCAGCGCTGATCAACAATCCCTTCATGGTCGACCTGGCGCTGGAAGCAGCCCGGCAGGTTTTCGCGCCACAGCACATCAATGCCATGGCCGAGACCTCCATGGCGGCTGAGGATTTTGCTTTTTTCGGCGAGCGCATACCGAGTGTCTTCGCCTTTCTCGGTTCGGCTCGCCAGGCGAATGAACCGCCGCTGCATTCCGATCACTACGACTTCAATGATGCGATTTTGTACGCCGGCGCGGCCTGGTTCGCCTCGTTTGCGTGCACGTGTTTCGCGGCCATGGGTTCGGCCAAAGACCTGGGAGGGCACGGGAATGTTTCTGGTCAATGATAATGAGTTTCAGAGCGGTCCGATCGAGGCAACCGGCGGTGCCGTATTGATGTGGGATGCGCTGAGGAGGCAGGCGAGGGCGGCTTTGCTGGATCACCCTGGCCTTGGCTGCCTGCTCGGCGATCCGGTGTTCGAGTGCCCGGACCTGGGTTCGGGTATGGCCACGCGCATTGCAGGCTTGCTGGTCCCCCACGATGCCCGGGCGCATGAGTGGTTGCGCGACGTGCTCCTCGGACTCAGCTCCAGCCGGGACCTTGTGTGTTGCATGGTGGCGGACCTGGAAGCGGTGATTTTGCGTGACCCGGCCTTTAAGAGCGAGCTGGAGGTTTTTCTGTTTGCCAAGGGCTACGTGGCGTTACAGGCCTATCGCTTTGCTCATCTGTTGCTGCAGCAAGGTTGTCGCCTGGAGGCGTTGTACCTGCAAGCCCGGTGCAATGTCGTCTTGGGAATCGACATCAACCCGGCATGTCGGATTGGACGGGGTGTGCTGCTGGACCATGGCACCGGCATTGTGATTGGTGAAACGGCAGTCGTGGAAGATAACGTGTCCATATTGCAAGGTGTCACGTTGGGCGGCACCGGCAAGGAAAGTGGCGATCGTCATCCCAAGGTCAGGACCGGTGTGATGATTGGAGCAGGGGCGAAGATCCTTGGCAATATCGAGATCGGCGCCGGCTCCAAGGTGGGAGCTAACAGCGTGGTGCTGAAGGCGGTACCTCCCAGGACCACCGTGGTCGGAGTGCCTGCCAGAGGGGTGGGGCAGCCCCGTCACGAACGACCCGCCCAGGAGATGGACCAGTCCATCGGTTAGCTGGAAGAAAACGGCGAGAAGACTCGCTTCTCGCCGGCGGATTTTGCTCCGGTCACGGACCGGTCAACGGGGATCAAACTCTTCCTTGATCATCCCGAAGGTTTCATAGCCAGGATGTTGCGACAGACAGGTGTAGGGGCTTTGCCAACCCTCCAGGCTGGCGATCCTACCCAGCCACGCGATGACGGTCTCGGGCAGTTCCACCTGGGCCTGGTTGCTCCAGAACAGATAGCCGGCCAGGGAGAAGTCGGCGATCGACAGCTCGTCATCGAGGATGAAGCGACGGCCATCGCGCAGCTCTTTGTCTAGCCGGCCGATGTCTTCCTTGAAACGACTCTCCAACCACTGCACCGCTCCTGGCGGGTAGTCATCCGGGAAGTAATTTCGAGCCAGCCGCAAATGTGGCAGGCACAGGCCAATCTTGTTGGCCTCCCACATCAGCCATTCCTTGCAAGAGACCGTGCCCCTGCGGCCGCTGCCACCAAACAGCCCCAGGGTATCGGCCAGCTCAATCAGGATGGCGTTGGATTGTACGTAGCGCATCTGGTCGACAGTGGCCAGCGGTACCTCACCAAAACGCTCCAGGCTAAGCGATCTGAAAGGCTCGGGACGCGCGTCCCGCTCAATCAGAATGTCCACTTGTCGATAGGTATATTCCACTTTGGCGACGTCCAGCATCAGCTTGACCTTATAGCTATGTCCTGATTCCGGGTGGCCGTACAGTGTGATCGCCGTCATGGTTTTTGCTCCTCACGGGTATGGGTCATCCAGTGGACGTCGATCCAGCCGATCGGCGTATCGATTGCGTGGGGCCACAGGCCAATGTCCTTGAACCCCGCTTTTCGGTAGCAATTGATTGCCAGCAGATTCTCCTTCTTGACCCCCAGATCGACCCGGGCCACGTTGTACCGGGCATACGCCAAGGCCAGTGCTTGGCGCAGGATCGCCTGGCCATGACCTTTGCCCCGCGAGCCTGGGTCGCCGATAAGGATCCGCGCAAAGCGCAGGGACAAGTGAGGCCAAATGTCCGAGAACTCGATGTGCCCCATCAATTGTTCAGTATCCTGGTCGACCACCGCATACAGGCTGCGCCATGGGTAGCACTCGCCGGCCTTGTCCAGATACCGTTGAAGCTGTTCTTTTTCCAAGGGATAGGTGAATGTCGCACCCGCCCAGAGGGCCAAGGTCTGCGGCCCATCGATCCAGGAAATAACCGTGTCGAAGTCGCTTTCCTGGAAGGCTCTCAACGTAATATTCATGGCGATTACCTCTATCGCAACGCAAGTCAGGGACGAGTCAGTTCGCTGATCAGGACGGTCGACAGATAACTGTCGTAGGTCTCGGCGCCACCTTCGCTGCCGTAACCACTGTCCTTGATGCCGCCGAAGGGCGTTTCCGGCATGCCGAGACCGTAATGGTTGATGGAGATCATGCCGGCCTCCAGCCCCTCGGCGAGTTTGGCGCACTCGATCCGGTCCTCGCTGAATCCGTAGGCTGCCAAGCCATAGGGAAGCGCGTTCGCCACACCTATTACGGTGTCCAGATCATCGAAGGCAACGACCGGAATGACCGGGCCAAAAGGTTCTTCCTGCATCAATTGGGCGTTGGATGGCACGTTGGCGAGTACCGTCGGTTGAAAATAGTTGCCTGGCCGGTCCATCCGACTGCCGCCCATGACCAGGCTCGCGCCCTTGGCCAGGCTGTCATCGATGAGGGCTTGCAGTCGCTCCATCTGGCGTGCGTTGCATAAAGGCCCCATTCGGGTATCAGGGTCCATGCCATCCCCCACCTGGACCCGACGGGTTTTGGCAACAAGGGCGGTCATGAACTCATCGATCACTGATTCGTGGACAAAAAAACGGGAAGGGGATATGCAGATCTGTCCGGCGTTGCGAAACTTTGCCTCCACCAACACGCTGCAAACCTTGTCGATATCGCTGCTCGCGCAGACGATCACCGCGGCATGTCCGCCCAGTTCCATGCTGACCCTTTTCATCTTCGCCCCTGCCAGGGCCGCGAGCTTTTTCCCGACGGCGATGGAACCGGTGAAAGAGACTTTGGCGACCACCTCGGAGTTGATCAGGTAGTTCGAAATCTGTTCGGGATTGCCCCAGACCAGGTTCAGGCAGCCGGCAGGTAGCCCAGCTCGGTGAAAGATGTCAGCGAGCGCCGCGACGGCCGAAGGCGCTTCCTCGGGCCCCTTGAGAATAAGCGTGCAACCGGCCCCCAGGGCTGCACAGATCTTGCGAATGGCCTGGTTGAAAGGAAAGTTCCAAGGGGTGAATGCACAGCACACCCCTACCGGTCGTTTAAGCACGGATTGACGAACCTTGGGATTTCGAGCCGGCACCAATCGTCCATACACTCGCTTGCATTCTTCGGCATGCCATTTGGCGTGTTCGGCGCAGAACCGCACTTCAGCCATGGCTTCAGCCAATGGTTTGCCCTGGTCCAGCGTCATCGACGCTGCGATGGATTCCACTTCGCTCAAAATGATGCGATAGGCTTCGTAGAGCACCTTGCTACGCTCTTCGGCGCTGGACATTTTCCACTGTGCAAACGCTTGTCTGGCGGCGTGCAGGGCTCGGTCCAGGTCGTCCTGGTCAGCGCACGCCAGGCGTCCGAGCGTCTGGTGGGTACTGGGGTTGATGATGTCGAGGCACGGCTTGTCCCCGTCGGGGTAGAGCCATTCGCCATCGATGAACAGGCCTATGTCCTTGTACATATGATCTCCTTGCTATGTTCGCTCAGTCCCCGGACCAGGCGTTGTTGATGATGGTCTTGTACTGCTGTACCGAAAGGATCTGCGGGTTTGTGCGGGCGGTGGGGTCCGCGGCTGCCAGGTCGGCCACGAGCTCTGCGTCGAACGGCTGGTGGATAATGTCGCGCAGACGGCGGGGAATACCGAGGTTTGCCAGGAACCCCTTGAGCCACGCCATGAAGGATTCATAGCCTGGCTGCGCCAGGTTCAGAATTTCACTGAGCCGCACCAGCTTGGCTTCGATGACGGGACGGTTGTAGGCGACCACATAGGGCAATATCACGCCATTGGTAAGGCCGTGGTGGGTGCCATACGCACCGCCGATGGAGTGGCTGATGGCGTGGACCGCCCCCAGCCCCTTGTGAAACGCCACGGCCCCCATCAACGCTGCCGCGCTCAGGTGGCAACGCGCTTGGAGATGATTTCCGTCCTGGACCGCAATCGGCAACCAGTCCTTGATCAGCCCCATGCTTTGCAGAGCGATGCCGTCTCCCATGGGATGGAAGCTGGTGGCACAGTACGCTTCGAAAGCATGGGTAAACGCATCGATCCCTACGGCCGCGGAAATCGCCGCAGGCACCGTCAGCGTCAAGGCTGGATCAACGATAACCAGGCTGGAAAGCATCTTGGGATGGAATATCAACCGTTTGCGGTTTTCCAGTTTGTCCAGCAGCACAGCAGCTCGGCCAACTTCGGCCCCGGTGCCCGCCGTGGTGGGCACGCTGATAATCGGCGGCACGTTGGCGTTGGCGGCTTTCCAGAGATTGGGCAGGCTTTCGAAAGACCAGGTCGGTTTGGTTTGCACGGCCATGAAGGCAATCGCTTTCGCCAGGTCCAGAGCACTGCCGCCACCGATCCCGACAACCAGATCCCGGGCGTGCTCATTGAACGCAATGATGCCTTGCTCGAGCATCTCGGTATCCGGGTCGGAGCGGAAGTTCGAGAAAATCCGGAGGTCAATGCCCGCCTGCGTGCAGCGCTCCAGGGCACCCACGACAAGCGGATGCTCCAACAGTATCTGATCAACTACCACCAAAGGTCGGTGTTTGCCCAAGAAGACACAACCATTGACAAGTTCATTGATCCGCTCGACTCCGAACCAGATAGGCGTGGGGTAGCTCCAGTCGGCATTGAATTGCTGCGCATTGAATGTGGGGTTGTTCATCTGCATGGTGTTCCTCCCTTTTGACCTTTTTAGGTCGCTCGCAAGGGGGATACAACGCACAAAAGCTGAAGCTTCGGTTTAGAAAAAATGACTTTTGAGAATTAGCGAAACGGCTACGATCGGGTCAGGTTCGGTCCTGGGAAAGGTGCGCAAGTGCTGGATTTGGTGGAGATGAATTCAGAGGGGCAGGTCTGTCTGGTGCTGATTCACGGTACCGCAGGAAGTCCGCTTTCCACGTGGGGAAAATTCGCTGGTTGTCTCGACGATCAATACCGACTCCTGGCTGTTGACCTGTCGCGCTTGGAGCAAGGGAGCACGGTTGAAAAAACGCTCGAAGAACTGGGCAAGGCGATCGCCGGGCGCATACGAGATCGCGTCGTGGGAAATTTTCATCTGGTCGGCTATTCATTAGGCGCCGCGTTGGCGGTTGAAGTGGCGAGGCTCATGGCGGGGCCGGTACATTCGCTGACCTTGATCGCACCTTTCGACAGCGGCCTTGAGCCGCAAGTGTGCCGGACCTTCGACTATTGGCAACGGCTGCTCGAGGACCATCCGAGGAAACTGGCGGCCGACATTGTGATGCGCGGCTTTTCCATTTCCTGGTTAAGAACCCTCTCCGCCGTTCAGGTGGCCACTTGCATAGATGATTTTTACCAACGGGTTCATTGGCCGGGGGTTGCCGCCCAGATGAAACTCAATCTTGCATTGGACGTGTCGTCGCAGGTACGGCAGCTCCAGTGTCCGACAGCGGTCATCCTTGGCAAGGATGACCGATTGATCCCAATGGCGGTCAGTATGGCCTTGCACCGGCAGTTGCCCGACGGCCATCTGTTTTCGTTGTCGGGTGGGCACCTGCTGCCCGCCGAAGATCCCCTTGGCCTGGCACGGATCGTCCAAGCTTTTGTCGCCAGACATACGTCCGCTACCCGATTTCGCTAACCGACCGACTCGCCTGAATATCTTTGCCGGAGTTCCTATAGGCCTCCTGACCGTTCTTCCCATAAGTTCGCTTGCCGCGGAACCCCCAGGTGCAATTGTTGGGCGCCTCAGTGCAGCGTTATCGATTGGGCGAGAGATCGGTTGGCTTGTCTGGAAGCCAGGCCCCCGGGTTTTATCGAAAACTGGGTTACTCCGAGCCACGCAGCGAAGCCAGGTCCAAAGTCAGGTCGGCGGGCTGAGCGAAGGCGATCTTCTTGCTCCCGCTGCAGAGTTTAACCAGAGCAGAATCGCTGCCAGAGAGGCGGCTACTATCAGGGTAAGCCACATGATCACCAACAGGGTGAATGTGACACTGTTGTTTAGCTCACGAAAAATGCCGAAGGCAAAAGCTGTGTACCAAGACACACCCGAAACTGCGCCTGCTGCGAGAAATAAGGCAGCTCTCCTGCGGGAAACGCCAAAGAGCAGGGGGCGACTCAAGTCGCGTAGTGTTTCTGGTAACACAAACGCGTGGAGGATGAGTCCATTGATGGTCAGAACGATCACCACAATGACCTTCGCCCAGAGTTTAGGGTTTTCAAACTTTTCCGGCGACTCCATCGCATAAAGGGCAAGGAAACCAAGACCTGAGAGCCACAGGAGGCACAGTCCAAGGGTGACCGCGTCGCTGACGAAGTGAAAGGTGCGTCCGATTTCAACGGGGAGGCTACCCCTACGCATCCAACGCAAGATCCAGAGGTCCAGCATCGTCGCCCCGCCGAGACCGAAGCACATGCCGAGCAGGTGTAAACCTACAAGGAGTGTCAGAACCTTCAACTGTGGGAGTGGATCAGGCAACGGAACGCTGAGCGCAAGTGTGTCCGCGAGTAAGTGACCACTGCTGCAGAGCGCCAGGAGGCCTGCGAAAATCATGAGAGACGTTCGTTTTTTCATTTATTACGACCTTAGGCTAGCGTTCTTGTTTGAACGCGTGCGCAGTTATTGGCTGGAGAATAAGGTCCTTGAATTCTCACTGTCATGGATATGAGTGATTGCCGTGAGAGGAAGTAAAAGCCTGCTCGAACGCACCCCAAGCAGCCTGCTGGATCACGGGCTCATCGAAGCCGGTATTCGGACTAGAAGTTAGAACAACGAGGGTTGGCCGGGTGACCCTAATGCGCCATGACTTTTGCACAATCCTGCCGATGCACTTGTGCTGGCCACGCACTCTCAGCAAACTCGAGCATTCCGTATATAGGGGCGCATGTGATGACGAGCGGTTCCATCTCGCAGTTCCGTTTCAGCCATGTGCATTCCCTGAGCATGCACGAATCCGCCCAGCCCAAAGAACGCCTTCAGGCACTCAAACGGCTTATCGAAAAAGTAACCCGGCAGATTGGCCTGGACGAAGCTTGCACGACGTCGATTCCAGGTCTGGCCTTTTATCGAGTGGCCGAACCTGGTACACCCAAGTACTGCATTTATGAGCCTTGCGTGGCCATCATTCTGCAGGGCGCGAAGGAGATCACGTTCGGCGAGGAGGCCTGTGAGTTCGGGCAGGGAGCGTTTTTTGTCACTTCGGTCGATATACCCACACTGGCTCGCGTTAACGCGGCTAGCGAGCAAACCCCTTATTTATCAATTGTGCTGAAGCTCGATTTTGCCATGCTCAACGAGGTGATCCTGACCCTGGAATCGTCAAAGCAGGAAACGGCTAATGAGGCACGGGGCTTCGTATCCGGCGTGGCAACGAGTGAGCTGCTCGATGCGTTCGCTCGACTCTCCACGCTGATCGAGCGGCCGCTTGAAGCAGGCTTGATGTCGGGCCTTATCAAACGGGAGATATACGGTAGGCTGCTGCTCAGTGAGGCGGGGCATTTGTTGCGCAGCGTCACTCGCGATGGTTACCGAGACAAGGGCATCGTGAGAGCCATTGAATGGCTGAAATATCACTACGACAAGCCGCTGCATGTGGCCGACCTCGCCGAACGATCAGGCATGGCCAGCTCAACCCTGCATCACCGGTTTCGCAAGCTGACGGGCACCAGCCCCATCCAGTATCAAAAGTCGTTGCGGCTGCAAGCCGCGCGCAGCCTGATGTTGACCGATAGGGTCGACGTGAATACCGCCGCGTTGCGGGTCGGCTATGAAAGCGTCGCCCAGTTCAGCCGCGAATACGCGCGACGTTTCGGAGCCCCTCCCTCGAGAGAAATCAAGTACGCCCGGGAAAAGGGGGGGCGGCTCGACTAGCCGCGCTACGCTCATCGCCTCTCAATATGTGAGAGGTCTGACCGCAATGGTTTCGTAAGGCCCCAACTGCTCCAAAGTGACCACCGTGGGGTGTATCAGCAAGCGGAACAGATTAACGTCGTGGTTGTCTTCAAGTGTGCCCCCCTGGCAACTGACTGTTGTTACAGGGGGACGATCCGCAACGTTGGAGTAGGTTTTCCATAGGAGGTTTCGCGTGTCCTGGAAGTCAAATCTTGTAGTGTTCGCCCTGTCTGCCGTTGCCTTTTCGGCGCAGGCCCAATCTGATCGTCAAGTGGTCGAGGACATGGTTACTCGCTCGGCCAATGTCTGCCCGGGCCACAGCGCCGAGCGCACCACGCCCACGGTGAAGGCGGTGCCTGTCGGCGCGTTGCGGGTTATGCTTGATCGCGGTCTGGTCATGTGTCCCGACCGGCGCCTCGATGTCGACGCGCCGGCTGTGTTCTACGGTAGAGTTGGCGTATTTGAATGGAACCCCGAAGTGCCTGCAAGCTCGGAGGTGATCGCCAAGCAGATCGACGCCATGACCCGCAAAGACGAGTACCCCTCGGACACCTTGGTTTGGGATGCCAAGGGTATGCCACTTGAGCAGCGCACTGTGCCGGCTTTCGAACCCAAGCCAGGGGCTGCTGTGCTGTACCAGATACGGTAAGTGGTGGTCGGCAGTAAGTTCGTCCAGCGACACTGGAAACAGAGGGCTCTGGGGCGATTTTCACCTTGGATATAGCGCATAAGAAAAATGCCCGTATCTTGCGATACGGGCATTTTCTTCAACCGGTAGGTTTTCACACAGCCTGCAGATGATTGGCTTTTTGTGTCATCAAGGCGCCTAGGTCGGACAGGCTTCGTTCGTGGATCGGTATTACTCGGTTTTCGCCGCCATCAAAGCGTTCAATTCGCCGTATGTGTGGGCTTTCAAGGCCTGGGTGTCGAGTTGGCCATTGTCCAGGAAGCTGCGGACCAACGCTCCCATGGCACCATACAGAAACTCGGCGATGCTGGAACCCGCACTGAGTCGTCTAACGCCCAGGCGCTTCAATTCTTCAGGGGAGGGCAGTCCATCCCGGGACAGCAGGTTGACTGGCAGTTTGGTCTCCTGGCAGAGGGTGGAAATTTCGTTCGAATCGACCACGCCAGCGGCAAACAGGCCGTCTGCTCCGGCGCTGGCATACAGTGCGGCTCGCTTCAGGAGTTCCTCCAGGCGTTGTTCTGCGGGGAACAGGTTTTTCAGGTAGACGTCGGTCCGTACGTTGATGAACAGCTTGACGCCCGCCTGATTCGCCACCTTTCTCGCGACGTCGATCTTGCGGACAAGCAGCTCTGGCGAGCCCAGCCCGTCTTCGATGTTGATCCCGACCGCCCCTGCGGCGATGACGGCATCAATCACCTGACCGACCCGCTCCAGGTCATCCGAGTAGCCACCTTCGATGTCCACCGTGAGCGGTACGTTGAGCACTCGTACCATCGATTTGACGGTGGTGCTCAGCAGGTCGAGAGGCAGCTTGTTGCCATCCTGATAACCATGGGACCAGGCCATGGCCGCGCTGCTGGTCGCTACAGCCTTGCCGCCCAAGCGTTCGACGATACGCGCACCGCCCGCATCGGCCACATTGGCCAAGACCAGTAGTCCATTCTGGTGCAAGCTGTGAAAAGCGTTATCCAGGGTGGTCATGACAATTAAACTCCTTTAAAAGTTATTTTTAATGGCTAGGGCGGCGCCTTAGGTAGGGCTATTGAACAATTGAAAGGGTTAGTTTGTTGCTGACAGCATGCAATGGCCAGGCAAGGTTAACTTGCCGGGGGCACTGCTTTCAGGTGTAGGTGGACAGCGGGATTATTTTTGAGTCATACACTTCGCGAAGTGTGATCGATGTTCTGATTTGGGTAATGCAAGGAATCTTGCGCAATGTCTTTTCAATGAATGCTGTATATAAGGCAATGCTTTTGCAGACGATCTTTACCAGGAAGTCATAGTCCCCCGTTACGTTGTAAAGGGCTACGACTTCAGGGCACAAGGTGATTTTTTCCTCGAGCTTCCGGGTGACTTCTTCGGTATGCGAATCGACAGAAAGATGAACGAAGGCGGTCACCTCGAATCCTAACGCTTCCTTGTTCAGTATGGCTTGATAGCCCTGGATGAAACCCTCTTTCTCAAGGCGTTGAAGGCGGCGCCAGCAGGGCGTCTCGCTCATGGAAAGAACTTCCGCAAGTTTCGATGTGGTGGTAAGGCAATTAGTCTGCATTATGCTCAAGATTTTTAAATCTATTGCATCGAGCGCCAGGGAGTTCTTTTTCACAATAGAATCCTTTCTAAAATGCGACGGTAATAGAGTCCTTATTCATTACGATGCCATTGATTTTTGGGTGATGCAAATTTTTTGAGAGGGGCGGGCCAAGCGACAGCCAAAGTACGCGGAATGTCACTAGGAGGTTACACATGTCGGCCATCACCTTTGCAGTCATGGACGTGTAGAGGGCGAACTATGGGAGATTACCGGGGACACTCTTGTATCCCCGGTGCTTGATTCATCAGGCCTGCGCGCCGCTAACGCTCACCTCTGCGGCAGCTGCAGTCGCGCTTCGACGGCTCGCGGATCGGGCGAGAAGCGGGGTAGCGATGCCTGCCAGGGCAAAGAGGATCGCTAGGCCGATCCATCCGGCGGAGCCTCCCTCTACGACGGCAATGGGCAATATCCCGGGGAAAATGACGGTCATCAGATTGGCGCCGAGGGCATAGACGCTCAGGTAGTAGGCACGGTGTTCGGCTGGAGCCAAATAATACGAAATACCCCAGGCTCCCGCGCATTGCCACAGCTCGCCAAACGTCATCACCACACATGCGAACAACAGGATGCCGGCGACCAGATAGGAGGGCTGCTCCGCCGTGGTGAAGGCTACCAGCGCGCATGAAAGTGCCAATGTGATCCCCGCGTACAAGTGCTTGCGTGCCGCATGTATCACCTCGTTGCCGCGCTTGCTGAAAGCCAGTTGCAGGGTGATCGCCATGATGCCGTTTATTACCAGAATGATGCCGATCAGTGACTTCGGTGCCTGGGTCTTGGTCAGCAACCACAAAGGAATGGCGATGGTCATGACCGCCTGATGTAACGATAGAATGCCGTTGCACAGCGAGAGCGATAAGAAATTCAGGTTCTTCAGCGGGTGTGCGGGCGCCGCCACGCGTTGGGTGTCTACCGGCTCCTTGGGGGCGGAGTGAGGCAGCTTGGCGGTGACCAGCAACAGGGCGGAAAACAGGAACGCCAGCGCGTTGGCGACGAGCAGGCCAATCACTGCCCCAGGGCCGCTGGTGAAACTGACCACGATGGAAAATACACCGGCGGCCAGCATGTAGGCGACGTTTCTGACGATCGCCACCTTGGACATCGTCTTCACATAGGCGTCCGCTTTAACCGCGGAACCCACCAGGGTCTGGATGATGGGCCAGACAGCCTGTTCGACACAGCCGATAAAGCAGGCAATCAGCAGGAACGTATAGAACTCGTCGACGAAGGGATAGATTAAAAAGCCGACCGTTCGCCAGACCTGCAGAATAGCCAGGACCCGAGCGGCGCCAAGGCGATCCGCCAGGCGCCCAATGGGCACCGCGCAGACCAGGCCGCATAGGCCGGCCAGGGCCAGGCCGATGCCGACCTCAACGTTACTCAAGCCAACGACCTGGGTGTAGAAGAATGTGGCTCCGGCGAGAAAAAGTCCGCGGCCGGCGGCATCGACGAACGCAATGAGCAGTAGCAGAAGGGAGGCTCGGTCGTCTGAAATGGCTGCCTTTTCAGCAAGTGTTTTGCGCACGGACATCAGTATTCCTTTAGATAACAGACGTGGCTCTCTCTGGAGTCCGCCAGGCGCCAGGCGCCTGGTGGTATCGGGGCTGGAGAGCAGACCACTGGTTGAACATCTCGACGCGGCAGAGGGGGCGATAGTTGCTGAACCCCTATGCGCGGAACCGACTCAAGCCTGTAAGCGTTGCCGTAGACTCAGCGGTCGCATATCGGTCCATACCTCCTTGATGTAGTCCAGGCATTCGGATTTGCTTCCGCTTTTTCCCGCCAGGTGCCATCCACCTGGCAGCGGACGGTCGGCCGCCCAGATGGAGTACTGCTCTTCAGCGTTGGCGACGACCAGGTAAACGCCGTGGTCTTTTTCTTCAGTGGTCATGGTTGCACTACCTTGGAATGGAAGGGATTGTTAAATTTTCCTGATGATCAGCATGTACATCTGCCCGTGCAGGTTTGGAAATTTGGCTTTGAAGGCAAGGTCCATATCCAGCAGGTTCTTGATTCTGTGAGGGCCGTCCTGCTGCAGGTCGAGCTCATAGCCCAGGGATTCCGGGAACAAGCCCAAGCTCCTGATCTCTTCGATGACGAAGCCTTGCGCGGTGGCAATCTTGCTGGCATCGGCGCGGCTGATCGCGTTCTGGCGCATCAACTCTTTCTGTTCGTGAGAGTAGATGGAAAGGTAGGTCAGGTGCGGGCATTCGATGTCCCAGGTCGAGATGACACAGAACCCGCCGGGCACCAGGCAACGATGAATTTCTGAAAGGACGGTGGGAAAGTCCTGCCTGGGAAAGTGCGCCGCTGTGCCCATCATGCAGGTGATGAGATCGAACTGGGTGCTCTCGAATGGCAGTGCTCGGGCATCGCCCTGATGGAAGTTCGGGTTGAGCGCGCCGTTGCTCTTCTGCCGGGCATATTCCACCGCCATGGGTTCCAGATCGACCCCAAAGGCCTGGATGCCTTGCTGGGCCAGCAGGGTCGGGTAGCGGCCGGTGGCTGCGCCGATATCCAGGCTTTTGCTGAATGGCCCGTAATGCTTGATGCAATCGAGCATATTGACCAGCTCCAGCGACTTCTTCGCCTCGTCTTCAGGAACGGAACAGTCATAGCGCATATAGGCGGCCACGTCGTAATCAAGCTTCGCATCGGCGACCTTGTCGAGGCTGTCCAGGGCGTACTCGGAAATGATCGATAGCAAGCGCTTGCGATGCTCGGCCACTGACGTCAGTTCCGTGGTCCGAGGGTGTGCGGCACCGTCTTCAGGGGCCAGGTCGAAACCGCGCTGCGAGACCGGGCTAAGCAGTTCGAGGATCAGGCTGCCATACCAGTCCTTGTCTTCCGGATTGGCTCGAGAGGTGGGCGGCGAGGATGGGGCGTTGAGACTCTGCAACCTGGCGCAGACATCGAGATAATTGGGGTTGAGAGTAAACACCACCTCGTAGTATTTCTGGGCTTCAGTGATAGAGCCTTGTTCCTCATGGATGCGGCCCAAGGTGTAGAGGGTCTTTTTCGCCTCTTCGGTGACGGTCAGTTCGCGTGCGCGCCGGAACGCGGATTTGGCCGCAGAGGGCAGACCTGCCATGAGAAAGCTTTCTCCGGCCAGGGTGAAACTTTGCAGTTTCATCCGTTCATCCTGTCCTGCCCAGGTGAAGTGCCGTGCGGCTTGATGCCATTCCTGGCGCTTCTGGTGGGCCTGGGCCAGGAGGAAATGGCTGGTGTAGTGCTTGGGGAAGCGTTGCACGTCCTCGCTGAGCAGTTTGATGGCGAGTTCTTCCAGATAGTCCTGGCCCAGCTTCAGCGCGCCTTCATTCAGCCAGTTTGCGGCATGCTCGGTCAGGCCCATCTGACTCAGATTGGCGAGGGTTTCACTGACCGCGTGGCGTTGCTCGGTTACATTGTCCAGGCGTTCGGCAGTGGACTGCTGGACGCTGATGTGTTCGTTATAGGCGTCATGTGCGTGGTTGGCGAGCAACTTGACGGTGCCGTCGGTGCAGCCTGAAACAATGATCGAACCATTTTCCGAAATGGCCAAGGCCCAGACCTCGCCATCCACTTGCCGGGACCAGAGTTGCTTGCCTTGGCGGTTGAGGAGATGAATTTTGCCATCCAGCGAGCCTATCGCTACCGTTCCGCCCTGGGAAACCGCGACACTGGAAGTGCGGGCATCCTGATTCTGCCCACCGAGTACTCGGTCCTTGAGTGTCCACAAGGTGTCGGTTTGGCTGGAATTTTCCAGATTCGGTTGCCGAGTCTGGCTGAGCTGATAGGTGTTCTCCACTCGCGTGGCGATGTGGCGCGTCTGGTTTTTGCAGAGGATGGTCAGGCAAGCACCGTCAGCCGAGAGGCTGACGCTGTAGACCGGCGACTCAAGTACGGCGTTGAACAACGCCTTTCCATCGGCATTGAAGAGATAGGCCGCGCCGGTCCCATCCGAGGCCCGCTGCGTGCCTACCGCGATGTGATGATCGCAAGAGATCGCCGTGGCAGTGATCTCATCAGCAAACCGATGGGACCAGCGTAACTCGCAGTCACGGGACAGCACCTTCAGGTTGCGGTCTTTACAGGCAACCACGAGCAAGGCGACGTCCGCTGTGATCGAGAGGCTGACGACTGCGGAACCGAAGTTTCGGCTCCAGAGCTCGCTGTAAGGGGCATCCAGGAACAGTGGGCTTGGATGGGCGACGTCACTCAAGCCATAGGCCACGTTCGCGGAGGCTCTTTGCACACTGGCCGGGGTGTAAACATCAGTGTTGAAGTTGGTCATGGCATTCCTTATCAAACCATCTTGTTTGTTCGATTGTTTAATTGAAAAACTTGCAGATATAAGGCGTGGCAGCTTCCAGAATGCTGTAGTGATCGGTCTTGAAGGCATGCGTCGTAAATGTCCGTTCGCACCAAGGTCGCCACTGGTTTCGCAGTTCGGCACTTTCTTCTGTGTGCAGTAACGTCAGGTCGCTGTTTATCCCGGTTTCGGGAAGATAATCCGCCAAGGCCTGCTGGTTGGCCTGGAAGACTTCCAGTCGTCGCGTCAGCTGGTGGTCGCCCATGCTGTCCGGGATCAAGCCGATCCGTCGTGCCGCGGTGACAGCCAGAAGGTCCCGGTCCGGATGTTCGATCAGCTGGTTCATCTCGCTGGCCGAGAAGGGCAGGCTGACCGAGAGAGAACGGGCCATGTCCACCAGATAGGCACCCAGGGGCCATGTCTGCGCTTGTGCCAGGCGGCCCGGTGCCGGTGCGTCGATAAGCAACAGGCGTACTTGCAGGTCTCGTCTCTCAAGTTGCCGAGCCATCTCAAAGGCAATCACCCCACCCATAGACCAGCCACCCAGCAAGTACGGCCCTTCGGATTGGATCTCAAGCATCTCTTCGATGTAGGTCATGGCCAGTTCTTCCAGGGTCTCGATGACGGGGGCACCGTCTTCAAGGCCTTTGGCCTGGAAGGCATGCACATTCAAGTCGTCGGGCAACAGTTGTGAAAGCTTGATATAGGGCGACACCACACCGCCGACGGCATGCACGAGGAACAAGTGTTTGTGTGTCCCTTCCTTGAGCCTGATACAGGTCGAGTTTCGTTCGCCGATCCCCTGGCTGATCTTGTTGATGAAGGCTCCCAGATCCGCTGACTCGAAAACGTCGCGCACGGAGCAGGCGAGTCCCAGTTCCCGGTTGACCTGGTCGATCATCTTCATCGCCAGCAGTGAATGCCCGCCTTTGTGGAAGAAGTTGTCGTTCAAGCCGATGACTTCGAGTTTCAGCGTGTTTTGCCAGATAGCCGCCACGCTTTTTTCGAGCAGCGTGGTCGGGACGGACAGTTGGACAGGGAGGGGCTGAGTCGTGATGACAGGCGCGGGGAGCCTGCGCCGATCGACCTTGCCGTTCGACGTCAACGGCAGCTGCTCAAGGAATTGGAATGAGATATCCGCCATGTGGCTTGGCAGCGTCTGGGCCAGAAACGCTCTCAGTTCAGCGACATTCGGCTGCGCTCCGGCAACGCCAACCAGGTACGCCGTGAGGGTTGGGTTGTCGGGTTCGCTGGCGTGCAGACTGACGACGGCCTGACTGATTTGCGGGTGAGCGCACAGCCGCCTTTCAATTTCGCCCAACTCGATGCGGAAGCCGCGTAGCTTGACCTGCTGGTCATTGCGCCCCAGGTATTCAATATCGCCGCTGGCACGGTAACGGGCAGTATCGCCGGTCATGTACATACGGGTGCCCGATGGCCCATAGGGATCGGGCAGGAACCGCTCGGCGGTCAGGTCTGCACGCTTCAGGTAGCCCCGGGACAGTTGCACGCCGGCCAGGTAAAGCTGGCCGGTTACGCCGATGGGAACGGGTTGCAGCGCATCGTCGAGGATGTAAGTGCGAGTGTTCGCAACCGGTCGGCCGATCGGTACGGCGTCACTCGTGTCATTGGCTTGGCAATGCCAATGGGTCACGTCTATCGCCGCCTCGGTCGGGCCATAGAGATTGTGCAGTTGCGTCGCCGGGTAGCGCTTGAAGAAATCATTTTGCACCGAGGTGGAAAGCGCCTCGCCACTGCTGAAGACCCGACGCAGGGCGCATGTATGACTGGCCTGGGTACAGGCCATGTAGGCGCTGAGCATCGAGGGGACGAAATGCACGGTTGTGACACCTTCGCGTTCGATAAGGGCTTCCAGGTAGGCAGGGTCCTTGTGTCCTTCGGGTTTGGCCAGCAGCAGGCGAGCGCCCACGGACAGTGGCCAGAAGAACTCCCAGACCGACACGTCGAACGAAAACGGGGTTTTCTGCAGCACCCGGTCCGTGGCGTCCAGCGCGAAGGCGTCCTGCATCCACAGGATTCGGTTGATGATGGCCTGGTGGCTGTTCAAGGAACCTTTCGGCTTGCCCGTCGAGCCCGAGGTGTAGATGCAGTAGGCCAGGCAGGCTGGCTCTGGCGAGCGCTCGGGGTTGTTTTTCGGCTGGCTTGCAAACGGCGCCGCGTCCGAGTCCAGGCACAGGCTGTTGGAATTTTGCAGCACGGCCCGATCGATCAGGCTCCGTTGAGTCAGGGTCCAGACCGGCGAGGCATCTTCGAGCATGTAGGCGATACGCTCGTCCGGGTAGTGCGGATCGATCGGCACGTAGGCACCGCCGGCTTTCAGGATTCCCAGCAGGCCGATGACCATCTCGACGCTTCGCTCCAGGCAGATCGCGATCAGATCGTCTGGCCCGACGCCTTGTTGAATCAGGTGATGGGCCAGTTGGTTGGCTTTTTCGTTGAGTTGCCGATAACTGAGATGTTGCCCTTCAAAGCTGACCGCGATGGCGTCTGGGGTTTGCTCGGCCTGTTGTTCGAACAGGTGATGAAGCGCCGCCACCGGATGGAAATTCACATCGGTTGCATTCCAGTGCTCGAGCATCCGGGTTTTTTCCGAAGCGCAAAGCAGGTCAAGGTCATGGATCCGTTGCTCAGCGTCCCGGACTGCTGACTCAGCCAGGGTTTGAAACTGCGTGGCCATGCGTTCGACGGTGGCGGCCTCGAAGAGGTCGCTGTTGTATTCCCAGCATGCCTGGTAGCCGTCGGCCGAAGGCGTCAGCTCCAGGCTCAGGTCAAACTTGGCGGCCGTGGCGCCGATGTCGAAACGGCGGATGTCCAGCTCAGGTAGCCGCAACTCCTCGGGCGCGGTGTTCTGCAGGATGAACATCACTTGGAACAGCGGCGAGCGGCTTATGTCCCGGGGAACATCCAGGGCCTCGACGACTTTCTCGAACGGAAGGTCCTGATGGGCGTAGGCGCCGAGGGTGGTGTTTCTGACCTGCTCCAGCAATTGGCGCAAGGTTGGGTTTCCCTCGAGCCGCGTGCGCAGGGCCAAGGTGTTGACGAACAGGCCGATCAAGGGTTCGACCTCGGTACGGGTCCGATTGGCGATGGGCGTGCCGACGACGATGTCGTGTTGGCCGCTGTGGCGGCTCAGTAGCAGGTTGAACAGGGCCAGCAGGGTCATGAACGGCGTCGCGCCCAAGCGATGGCTTAAGGTGTCGATCTGCCCGGACAGGGTAGGCGCTAACGTCCGGGTGATCACTTCGCCGCGATAGGTCTGTATCGCCGGGCGCGGTCGGTCGATTGGCAATTCAAGGCTGGTGGGTGCCTGAGTCAGTTGCTGGCGCCAGTAATCGGCCTGCGCCTCGAATACACTCGGGGCCAGGCACTCTCGTTGCCAGAGGGTGTAGTCGCTGTACTGGATTTCCAGGGGCGGCAGGGGGGATGCCTGCCCCGTCCTGAAGGCTTGGTAAAGCGCCGTGACTTCACGGCTGAGCACCGCGATCGACCAACCGTCGGCAATGATGTGATGCAAGGTAAACAGCAATACATGCTGCTGTTCGGCTACCCGCAGCAGTGAGACCCGCAGCAGTGGGCCGTCCTCCAGCGAGAACAATTGCTGCGCGTCCTTGCGTGCCTGGTCCCGGGCCCGTGAAAGCGCTTGTGGGGCATGACGCAGATCGGTACAGACCAGTACGTCGGGGACCTGGGGGTGAACGACGCTCACCACCTGGCCGTCCTCTTCAAGGGTAAAGGTCGTGCGCAGGGCCTCGTGGCGCCGGATCAGTTCGTCCAGGCATTGGCGCAGCGTCGGCACGTCCAGCGAGCCGCGCAGTTCCAGGGCCAGTGGAATGTTGTAGGCCGTGCTTGAATGGTCAAGGCGGTTCAGGAAGAACAGTCGTTCCTGGGCAAAAGACGCAGCTTTGATACCCGGCCCCGTGCCAGAGGCAACGATTGCCGGCAGGCCCGACGTCGGGTTCCTGTTCATGCGCGGCAGCAGTTGCTCGATCGTCGGTGCTTCGAACAGGGTGCGCAGCGCCAGGTCAACGTTCATTGTTTTACGGATGCGCGAGACGACCTGGGTGGCGAGCAGCGAGTGTCCGCCGAGTTCGAAAAAGTCATCGGTGATACCGACCCGGGGCAGGTTAAGGACATTTGCCCAGATAGCGGCGAGCTGCTGCTCACTGTCGCTTCGGGCGGCGACATAGTGATCGCCAAGCGCGTCGGCCTCCGGCTGCGGCAAGGAACGTTTTTCGACTTTGCCGCTGGGGGTCAGGGGCAAGGATTCCAGGATGACGAAGGCGGTCGGGACCATGTAGTCCGGCAGCGTTCGTTTCAGCTGTTCTTTGATGTCCGTGATCACTGGGGTGCAGCCGCTTTTAGCGACCAGGTAGCCCACCAGTTTCTTGAGCCCCGGACGATCTTCCCTGACCATCGCGGCCGCGCTGGCCACCGTATCGAGGGCCATCAGAGCCTGTTCGACCTCGGCCAGTTCGATACGGAAACCGCGAATTTTGACCTGATGGTCCGAGCGCCCCAGATACTCGATATTGCCATCCGGCAGGTAACGCGCGACGTCGCCGGTTTTATACATCCGAGCGCCCGGTGTGACGCCGTGGGGGTTGGGAATAAAGCGCTCTGCGGTGATGTCCGGGCGTTCCCAATAGCAGCGCGCCAGGTGTACACCGGCAATGTAGAGGTCACCTCGAACCCCGACGGGAACCGGCTCAAGGCTGGCGTCAAGTACATACATTTGCGAGTTGAACAGCGGTTTGCCGATAGGCGGAAGCGCTGGCCATAGGGAGGCCTCGCCACTGAGCCGGTAGCCGGTCACAAAGTGCGATTCAGTAGGGCCGTACTGGTTGTGCAGCAAGGCATCGGGCAATTTCTGAAACAGCTCGACGACTTCCTGGGTGACTTGCAGTTGCTCCCCGCCGCAGACGATCTCCTTCAGGCAGGCCAACTGATCGAGATCCCTGGCGGCATCGGCAATACCCTGCAAGGCGACGAATGGGATGAACAGGCGGGCGATGTTCTGTTGCTGGATAAGCTCCAGCAGCAGTACGGGATCCCGGCGGGTTTCTTCGCTGACCATGACCAGGGTGCCGCCGCTGGCCCAGGTAGAGAAGAACTCGTCGAAACTGACATCGAAACTCAGCGGCGAGAACTGCAGCGTGTTATCGCCCCGGCCCAGGCGCGATTCGGTGAGCTGCCACTGGACCAGATTGGTCAGCATCTCGTGGGTCAGGGCTGCGCCCTTGGGTTGGCCAGTCGACCCCGAGGTGTAGATGACATAACACAGGTCCAGCAGGTTTTGCTGCCTGGCTGGATTTGACGATGCTTGCTCCCAGGCGCTCGCACACCGGTCCATGCAGATAATGGTATGGCTGCAACCTTCGACACGGGGTAGCAGGCTGGTCAGGGTGACAATCAGGTGGGCGCGGGCATCCTGGGCCATGAAGCGCAGGCGCTCGGTCGGATAGCTCGGGTCCATGGGCACGCACACGGCACCAGCCTTGAGAATGGCGAGAATCGCCACGGGCACATGCATCGAGCGTTCGAGGCAGATTCCCACCAGCGTGCCCGGCTGGACGCCTGAGCGCTGCAGGTAATGGGCGAACTGATTGGAGCGGGTTTCCAGCTGCAGGTAGGTCATCGACTCGGTGCCGAATACCACCGCCGGCAAGCTGGCGCACTGCTCGCTCATTTCGGTGAACAACTGATGTACCGCCAGTGGACGATAGGGGCGATCCATCGCATTCCAGTCGAGCAGGATTCGCTGCTTTTCTTGCGCGGTGATCATTGGCAACAATTGGATCGGTTGTTGCGCATTGTCCATCGCCGAGCGGGCCAGTGTTTCGAAGTGGCTGGCCATGCGTTCGAGCGTGTCGGCGTCAAAGAGGTCGCTGTTGTATTCCCAGCGCATCTGGTAGCCCTGGGCGGAGGGCGTCAGCTCAAGGGTCAGATCGAACTTGGCTGTCGTCGACTCGACCGCGAAGCTGCCAATCTCCAGGCCCGGCAGGGCAAGTGCCTCCAGCGGCGTGTTTTGCAGGATGAACAGCACCTGGAACAGCGGCGAGCGACTCATGTCACGAGGGATAGCCAAGGCCTCGACGACTTTTTCGAACGGCAATTCCTGATGGGCGTAGGCGTTGAGGGTGGTATTACGAACCTGCTCCAACAGTTCGCTGAAGGTCGGGTTGCCCTCAAGCCGGGTGCGCAAGGCCAGGGTGTTGACGAACAGGCCGATCAGCGGTTCGACCTCGGGGCGGGTCCGGTTGGCGATAGGGGTGCCGATCACAATGTCTTGCTGGCCGCTGTAGCGGTTCAGAAGCACGTTGAACAGGGCCAACAGGGTCATGAACGGCGTAGCGCCCAGGGTCTGGCTTAATGCGTCGATCTGTTCGGACAGTGCCTTGTCCAGCGACCGGCTGATGACTTGGCCGCGGTAGGTCTGAATCGCCGGGCGCGGCCGATCGGTCGGCAGTTCCAGGGTGGCAGGGGCCTGGTGCAGGTGCTGGGACCAGTAGGCGATCTGCGCATCGAACTCGATGGGTGCCTGCCATTGTCGTTGCCAGAACGCATAGTCGCTGTACTGTATTTCCAATGGTGGCAAGGGCGAGAGTTGACCCTGTGTGAAGGCCTGGTAAAGGGCCATGACTTCACGGGCGAGGACGGCGATCGACCCGCCGTCACCGATGATGTGATGCAGGGTTAACAGCAGGATATGTCGCTGTTCGGCGACTTGCAGCAACGAGGCCCGTAGCAACGGACCCTCTTCCAGGGAAAACAGCTGTTGCGCCTCGACATTGGCCTGGGTTTGAGCGATCAAAAGCGGTTTCGGGTGGTGACGCAGATCGCTGTAGAGCAACTGACCCAGGGCCTCAGGGTGAACCCGTGCCTGGGGCTTTGCGTCCTCGTCGAGGGCGAAGGTGGTGCGCAGTGACTCGTGCCGACGGATAAGCTCATCCAGGGATCTGTGTAGCGACGCCACCTCCAGCCTGCCGTTCAGCTCAAGGGCGAGCGCAATGTTGTAGGCCGCGCTGGCAGGTTCGAAATGATTCAGGAAAAACAGCCGCTCCTGGGCAAAAGACAGCAGTTGAGGTCGCCCAGGCAGCGAATACGGCACAATCGGCGGAGCCTGTCGAACCGACTCTGAACCCAGGCTGGCGACCAGTTGCGCAATGGTCGGCGCTTCAAACAGGGTGCGCACCGTGAGATTGATATTCAAGGTCTTGCGCAGCCGGGAGACCACCTGGGTGGCGAGTATCGAGTGTCCGCCCAGGTCGAAAAAATTATCGGTGATGCCAATGTTTTCCTGTTTGAGCACCTGCTGCCAGATCTCGGCCACGATCTTTTCCATGGCTGTGCCAGGCAGGACCTGTTGGTCGCCTTGTGGCGTTACGCAAGGCGCCGGCAATCGCTTGCGATCGATTTTACCGTTGGGGGTCAGGGGCAGTTGTTCGAGGACCACGAAATGGGACGGGATCATGTACCCGGGCAAGATCTGCGCGAGGTGCTGACGCAGTTGCGCCGGATCCGCGCAATACTGGTCGCCGACCAGCA